>Ga0265331_10000323_pt1 | contig 51707 bp, 49 predicted proteins | sample 41923metaG_FD_202088 | JGI IMG/M metagenome (GOLD analysis project Ga0265331, IMG submission 202088) | Rhizosphere microbial communities from Carex aquatilis grown in University of Washington, Seatle, WA, United States - 4-19-23 metaG | ecosystem: Host-associated > Plants > Roots > Rhizosphere... | reverse complement strand
TTCGGGACGGGCGTGCGAGACAAATCGCCTGAATTCAAAGCATCGTGACACGTAAAAAACGTTGATAAATGGCCGGAGAATGCAGGTTCGTGAGGTTATCGGCGCTTTGGTTGGCCAGAGTAGCGTTTCCAAAACATAAAGAAATCATAAGGAATTCGTTATGCAATGGATAAGAATTATCGTTTTTCAACGCTCTCGACGAAGCCCTCGCGGAACTTAGCAAGGATCACAAGTTCCTCACCGAAGGCGGAGTCTTCACCGAGGATTACGTCAAACTTTGGATCAACTACAAGAAAAAGAACGAGGCAGATGCCGTACGGATGCGCCCGCATCCGTACGAGTTCCACCTCTATTACGATATTTAGAATCTGGAGAGCTTACGCTCAAGAGGGCCGCAGCCGAAAGGTTCTTGGCCCTTTTGCTTTTCAGGTGTTCTTGCATGGTAGAATCAGCCACATGAAGGCGACCCGCGATGACAAAGAGGATCAATCCCCATTGCCCGGTAAGAGGCTGCGAGACTAAGAAACCTCACGCCGATGATCCCATCGTGCAGGGATTGATTCGCGAGTTCGCACCTCCAGAAAAAATGACGATATGGGCTCTCAATGCCATGGTGGAACTCAGAGAATCAATTTGCAGGGATTTGACGGAGAAGAAAGTATTTGCGTGGTATTCCCGGCTGCGTCAACCAGAAGAAATGTACATTCGCACGCTGTACGCAATTTTTATAGCCACCGATGGGGATCTCCCTCACATTCTATCTGGCGACAGGCCGAACGGATTATCTCCTCTATATACTGAAGTCAACAAAGTGGTTTTTGAAGACAGGGGACTATTGCAAGTTAGCTAGCCTGGGTTGACCAGCGGAACCTTTAAGCCGATAGACATACTCCACGATGGCGCGCATGCCTCGTTTCGTTCATTTATGACATGCATTGGTTTGGTTCGCCATCCACAGAACCTGCCTTCACCTGAGAGCTACTGCAACCACCTCGCAAGGTACTGCAACAACCTAGACTACATGGTTGGGATGTTCAAAGCAGGCAAGGACAAGAAGGTTGTCTTGGCGGCGATGAAAAATATCCATCGCCGTAGAAGCTAGAAGGGCTCTGGGTAATGACAAATCAAAATCACTATGCAATTGCCGCCACGCTTTTTGACGGAGAAATTGGCTCATCATCAGCCCCGTCAGGGGCGAAATAACGTAGCCCACTGCGGAAGCGGTGGGTAGGCGTTCGCATCGAGCGTCAAGCCCCGTAGGGGCGATACAGGGTTCACCAACCTAACCCAAAACATATTCGATGTCGAATTCGACTCCGTGCTTCCGCAGCAGCGCGCGAAATTCGTCCTCGAAAGTCGTTTTCCGGTGATGTGCCTCCTGATTCTGGATGTATCGGCCGACCTGATCGAGGTTCGATGAACTGACGCTGAATGCCCCGTAACCTTCCTGCCATGAAAATCTCTCACCCATCCATTTCGACGAATTCGCCTTTAGCAACGCGACAGCCTTGGCTAACGCGAGCTTGGGAGGTAGATGAAATAGGATGTGCACATGGTTCTCCGTGCCGCCCATCACGAGGGCAACCATTTCGTGATTTTTGCAAATCCCTGCGAGGTATGCCCACAATTGAGACTGGCGATCTTTGGGGATGGTATTGCGGCGGTCCTTGGTGCTGAAAACCAAATGCACATGGTTTCGAGAAAAGGAATGTGCCATTGTGTCGCCCCTTCGGGGCTTTATCCTAATAACACTCTCGGACCCACCGCGGAAGCGGTGGGCTACAATATTTCGCCCCTTTCGGGGCTAGTAACAATCCCGCAAGACCAAATCACGATAAAGAATAAAGGTCGCGCAACAATGTAACCTTTGCATATTCTTCTCATGGTCCACTCACTTCGTGGACTCGCATGATAGAATCCGCCGCACGGGATCTAATTAGCTGCCGCCTTCAAAACGCGAATTTCTTAGGAGGAATTGCGATGTCACTTTCTCGAATCGGGTCCATGCTCGTGATGGGAGGAATTGCGCTAGCGGCAATATCAACCGGTAAAGCACGCGCGCAATCCGAGGGCCAGCCGAATTCGCTGCCCAATCCGTATCACCTTGTCGAAGGCTGGGCAAAACTTCCCGAAGGAAGGACCTGGGGATCGGCGAGCGCGATTAATGTCGATTCGAAGGGCCACACTTGGATCGCCGAGCGATGCGGGAAAAACAGTTGCGCCGATTCGAAGCTGGACCCGATCCTTGAATACGATGCCTCGGGAAAACTATTGAAGAGTTTTGGCGGCGGAATGTTTGTGCTGCCGCATGCCATCAAATTCGATAAGGCCGGAAACTTCTGGTTCACGGACTACGGACTGAAGGACGGCAAGGGCAATGTCGCCGTGAAATTCAGCCCTGAGGGAAAAATCCTGATGACGCTCGGGAAGGCAGGCGTCGCCGGAGACGGCCCGGACGTGTTCAGTGAGGTGGACGCCGTGGTGGAGGGCAAAAACGGCGACCTGTTCGTCGCGGACGGCCACACCGTAGGCAAAGGCAATGCGCGCATTATGAAATTCACCAAGGACGGAAAATTTATCAAGCAGTGGGGAGAGCATGGATCGGGGCCAGGACAATTCGAAATTCCCCATGACCTGGTGATCGATTCGAGAGGCCGGCTGATGGTCTCCGATCGCGCGAACCGCCGCATTCAGATCTTCGATCAGGATGGAAAATTCCTGGAAGAGTGGAAGACGTTCGGCACGCCCAGCGGCCTGTTCATCGACCGCCATGACATGCTCTACGTTTCCGATTCGTGGTCCCAGTCCAAGGACCCGAATGCTGATCGATATAACCCTGGCTTCGATCACGGGATTCGTGTGGGCAGCGCCAAAGACGGCAAAGTGACAGCCTATCTCCCAATGCCGCCCGTGGCCATGCCCAATGCGCCGGAGGGAGTTACAGCGGATGCGCAGGGCAATCTCTACGTCGCGGACACGATTCATGCCGGTCTTTGGAAATATGAGAAAAAATAGTCGGCGCGGAATCGGGACCGCAGTGCGATCGGGTTTCATCGCAACATAGGCGGCAATCGATCGCAACACGCCTTTACCAGATCCACATTAATATGGTGCTAGTTTTTCGCCGACATGAAAATCCTGCGCGCAGGTGAAACTTTTTCCACAGCGCCAAACGATTTCCACTGCGCAGAGCACTTACTTGAGACGCGTGCCTATGCTATGTTCAAGGCACGTTTCTGCGTCGGCATTTTTTCTTTACTAAGCAATTCCATTGCTTGTGCTAATTTGGAACAGAACCACTAGATGTAGACACTTTGAGCATCGACTAACAACATTTTGTGCTTTCCTTGTCGGTTTTCCCTTGACAGAATTTTCACCGTTGTTTACATTGCGCGCTCATGGGGAACGTGATTCGACGAGCGGACGGCCTCTTCACCTCGGGAACACCGCAAAGCTGTCTCACGATACCTGCCGGACTCAATCGCTACATCGAGGGGGTTGATTCTTACTCCGAATAGCCGGCGCTCCCAGCGCGTCGGCGTGACTTGGCGTAAATCCAAAGGTGCTCCAACGGCCAGGGGATACGCTACGGGGAACTATTTTTCATTTTTCGATGCTTTGACATTCCGGGTCATGTAATTGAATGCTTTAACGGGTCGCCGGGATTCGGCAACTATCTCCCAATTTCGATTGGGAGTAAAATAAAAGGGTTCCTTCCTCGCTGGGGGAGCCTATCTGCGCGGAGGAACGATGGCACATACGAAGCTGACGCTGAACGAAAAGACACTGCAAACCATTCCGGCCACAACGGCCGATGTTGAAGTGCGCTCCGGTTTGGAATTCCACAGAAAATTTACCGATGGAAAGGTGTCCCCGTTCGACGCCGTCGAATGGGAGCGTCGCGTCGCGCAGATCGGCAATGAAAAGGGTAAGGTCATTTTCCGGCAGGAAGATGTGGAAGTGCCGAAAAGCTGGTCGCAGACCGCGACGAACATCGTCGCCTCCAAATATTTCCACGGCAAGCTGAATACACCCGAGCGCGAATCTTCCGTGCGCCAGTTGATCGGCCGCGTGGTCAACAGCATTGTGACCTGGGGCGAACAGGGCAGCTACTTCGTCAATGCCGCGTCGCGGGACGCCTTCCGCGACGAATTGACCCACCTGCTGGTCGAGCAGAAGATGGCCTTCAACTCGCCGGTGTGGTTCAACGTGGGCGTACAGCCCAAACCGCAATGCTCGGCGTGCTTCATCAACTCCGTGAAGGACGACATGGAATCGATCATGAACCTGGCCAAGATCGAAGGCATGTTGTTCAAGTGGGGCTCCGGCACGGGTACGAATTTCTCCTCGCTGCGCGGCAGCCGTGAAACACTGTCCGGCGGAGGCATTGCTTCCGGCCCGGTCAGCTTTATGAAGGGCTTCGACGCCTTTGCCGGCGTAATCAAGTCCGGCGGCAAGACGCGCCGCGCCGCCAAGATGGTGATCCTGAACGCGGATCATCCGGATATCGTTGAGTTTATTGACAGTAAGATGAAGGAAGAGCGCAAAGCGCAGGTTCTGATCGAGCAGGGCTACGATCCCTCGATTGATGGCGAAGCGTACACCTCGATCTTCTTCCAGAATGCCAACCACTCCGTCCGCGTCACCGATGAATTCATGCAGGCGGTCGAAGACGATCGCGACTGGTGGACGCGCAACGTCAACGATGGCAACCCGGTCGAAAAATATAACGCGCGCGAACTGCTGCACCGCATGGCCGAATCCGCATGGAAGTGCGGCGATCCCGGCATGCAATACGACACCACGGTGAACCGCTGGCACACCTGCAAGAGCACGGCCCGCATCAACGCATCGAATCCTTGCTCCGAATACATGTTCCTGGACGACACCGCGTGCAACCTGGCGTCGCTCAACCTGATGAAGTATCTGAATTCGAACGGTTCGTTCGATGTGGATTCGTTCCGCCACGCCGTGGACATCACCATCACGGCGCAGGAAATCCTGGTCGATAACGCCAGCTATCCGACGCCGAGGATTGCCGAAAATTCGCACAAGTTCCGTCCGCTGGGACTGGGCTACGCCAATCTGGGCGCGCTTCTGATGTCCATGGCGCTGCCGTACGACTCTGACGGCGGACGCGACATGGCCGGCGCGGTCACCGCGCTGATGTGCGGCGAAGCGTATGCGCAATCCGCGCGCATCGCCGAACGCCTTGGATCGTTCGAAGGCTTTGCCGTCAACCGCGAACCGATGCTGGACGTCATTCGAATGCACCGCGATGCGTTGCGTCCGATCAAGGCGGAGAATGTGCAGCCATCGCTGCTCGGCGCCGCGCAAACCGCATGGGACAGCGCGCTCGCCCTTGGCGAAAAGTTCGGCTACAAGAATTCGCAAGTCACCGTGCTCGCTCCCACCGGCACCATCGGCTTCATGATGGATTGCGACACCACCGGCGTCGAGCCCGACCTGGCCCTGGTGAAGTACAAGAAGCTGGTCGGCGGCGGCGTGATCAAGATCGTGAACAACACCGTCCCTGCAGCGCTGATGAAGCTCGGCTATTCGCCCGAGGAAACCTCGCAGATGGTTACCTACATCGATCGCAACGGCAAAATCGAAGGCGCGCCCGGCTTCAAGGCAGAGCACCTGCCCGTGTTCGATTGCTCGCTGGCCACCGTCGGCGGACGCTCTATCGCGTGGCGAGGCCACTTGAAAATGATGGCGGCCACCCAGCCGTTCCTTTCCGGCGCGATCAGCAAGACCATCAACATGCCCGAAGAATCCACCATCGAAGACGTCATGCAGGCGTATATCGAGTCGTGGAAGCTCGGCGTGAAGGCCGTCGCAATTTACCGCGACAATTCGAAAGGTTCGCAACCGCTTTCCGCCGCGGGAGACAAGAAGGACACCGCCCAGATGGCGCAGATTGCCGCGAAGGCTGCGGAAGCTCCCACACCCGTGGCCGAACAGCGCGAGCTTTTTGTGCGCTCGTTGCGCCGCAAAATGCCGAGCGAGCGTTCATCGATCACCCACAAATTCTCCGTCGGCGGCCACGAAGGCTACATCACCGTCGGCATGTATGAAAGCGGCGAACCCGGCGAAATTTTCATCAAAATGGCCAAGGAAGGCTCGACGCTCTCCGGCTTCATGGACGGCTTCGCGCTATCGGTTTCCATCGGCTTGCAGTACGGCGTGCCCCTCAAGGCTCTGGTCGATAAGTTCATCAACACGCGGTTCGAACCAGCCGGCTACACAGGCCATCCGGCAATTCCGTACGCCAAATCGGTACTCGACTACATCGCGCGCTGGCTCGGCGGACGATTCATTTCACCGGATTACCTGACCCACACCAGTGAAGCCGCGTTGCCGGTTGCCAGCGTTGCAGTCGCGCCCGCCCTGCCGCGTTCAATCGCAGCAACCGCAGACGATGATCCGCCATCCGCCAGCGCCGGCAGCCGCCCAATGTTCGACGGCGCGCCAACCTGCTCCGAATGCGGCATGCTGATGACGCCGAACGGGGCCTGCTATAAGTGCGAAAACTGCGGCGGCACATCCGGCTGCAGCTAGACCCGATTCAAAATGTAATCCCACAAAGGGCACGGTTCGCCGTGCCCTTTGTTTTTGTGCGCGTATAACGTGCAAATGTTAAAGTGACGTGCCAATGAACGAATCTCTACCCCTTCGGCAACTGATTCCTCCCGTGACGGCCCGAACGGCCGACGGCAGGATCATTCGCGCATGGGACTACAAACAAAAAAACAATCTTTTGATCGCGTTCCTGCACGCCGATTGCAAACCCTGCGGGGACTGGCTCGCGCGGATGGCGGAACGGACAGGGGACCTCTCCGAACACGAATCCGTGGGCCTCATCGTTTACTCCGAACCACAGACGCAATCGGTGGAGACACTCGCCGCACCGTTCGTCGCCGTGACAGACCCCGAGGGCAGTTCTCAACGAGCTTTTCTGGGACACGACGCTTTCGGTCCTGAAGGATTGGATCGAGTGGGCGTCTTCGTCACCGATCGCTACGGCGAACTCTACGGGCAATGGCTCGCAAAGGATTCAAGCGAACTCCCGCCCCCATCTGAAATCCTCAAAACCCTCTGGCAGATTCAAGTCGCTTGCTGATAGAGAGGGAAACAGATGAACGCAGCAGGAAGAGCAATCGGAGAAATCCGAAGGCAAAGAAGTCAAAAAACGAAAGGGGCTCGGATTCCAGCCCCTTTCGCGAACCCCATTTTCACCCCGTCCCTAAAAACTCGGGACATCACCACCCCGGGAACAAACTCAAACCACTTGCCGCTATTAGTGCAAGCACCATGCCAAAATATTACCGTTTCTTAACAATTTTACAAATACCACAAAATGCGGGACTTATACAGGAGATACCGTCTCAGGACGTCGAATTGTGCTCAGTTTTATACAGTTTTTCACAGAAATGCGATCTGAACAGTACGGTCTTTGGGAGAACTAGACGCCTATCGCAGTCCGTATTGCTGAGGAGATAGCCTCGGCCCAGTGCTTCACGTCTGCCGCGTGCTCAGCTTCGACCATGACACGGGCTTTCGGTTCGGTTCCGGAATAGCGCACCACGACTCGGCCAGCCGAGCCTAGCGTCCGGGTGGCTTTTTCGATAGCGGCGGAAACATCAGGCAGGGACTCCAGAACCGGCTTCGATTTCACCTGGATGTTGATGATCGCCTGGGGGAAGGCCTTAAATCCGCGAATAAGATCGTCCAGCGGCCCGCGCAGAGCCACGAGACAGGCCATCTTGAGGGCTGTGAGCAAACCATCGCCTGTCGTGGCGTCGTCCAAGAAGATAATGTGTCCGGACTGCTCGCCACCCAGGTTCGCTCCGCTGCGTAGCATCTCCTCCAGCACGTAGCGGTCTCCCACCGGCATGCGCGCCAGAGTCAAGCCTTCGGCTTCCAGAGCGCGTTCGAGGCCGAGATTCGCCATTGTGGTGCCAATTACTCGCCCGCCGTTCAGATGGCCGATGGAATTGAAAAATCGCGCCACGGCCAGCAACACGCCGTCGCCATCCACGTGACGTCCACTGGCGCTTACGAACATGGCGCGGTCGGCATCGCCGTCGAAGGCCACGCCAAGCGCGGCGCCTGTGTCGATAACTTTCTGGCACAGCTTTTCGGGATGAAGCGAGCCGCAGTCGTCGTTGATATTGCGACCGTTCGGCTGGTTATGAATCACGGTGACATCAGCGCCAAGCGAGCGGAACAACTCGGGACCGAGCTGGCTGGCTGCGCCATTGGCGCAATCAAGCACAACTTTCATCCCCGAAAGATTCGCGCCGGGAATCACGCATCCGCGCAGGTATTTCAGGTACTCCTCATCGAGCGTGAGGTCGGTGGGAACATCCGCCCCGTGCGGAGTGGTTTCATGCCCCTTATGCTCATTAATTTCAATTTCGAGGTGTTCCTCGACGTCGTCGGGGAATTTCATCCCCGTCCCCGCAAACAGCTTCACTCCATTGTCATGAAAGGGGTTATGCGACGCGGAAATCACCATTCCTGCGGAGAAATTCTTCTTTCGCACCAGGCAGGCGACGCCCGGAGTGCTGATTACGCCCGCGGATAGGAACTCGACACCATCCTCGGCAAGCCCTGCGCCGAGTTGCGCGGCGATGTGGGGGCCGGATTCCCGTGTATCCATGCCGATAAGGATGCGCGGATGGGGGTCGGTTTCGAGCAGGTATTTGCCCAGCGCCCGCGCGACTCCGTAGAGAGTCGAGTCGTCCAGCGGGTAAGTACCGGGAATTCCCCGGATTCCATCGGTGCCGAACAGTTGCTTGGCCATAGTATGCGTCAGAACAAATTGAGTCAGAACAATGGGAGAGCTTTGCTGGAAAAAAGCAGACATCACCCAGACAAGAAAAATTCTAGCACACGAGGAACTACCCGGAAGGAGGAGCGGGGCCGTGGCGTTGCACAAGAGTAACGTGGAGTTCCATTGGGGAAACCTGTACTACGGTCACACCGAAAGGAGCGCCCACCATGTCAGGGGATATCCGTAAGGAGGACATGCCCTCGCCCGCATCTTTCATGTTCATGCGGAGATTCAGGTCTGCCACCACCATGCGGCGAAGCAGAGCGGAGCGCCCCCGAACACGAACATGCACGGATGTGGGGACATCACCGGACATTTCCAATTGAGGAGGCATGTTGGTGAACTCGATCGGCACCTGGTAGCCGACTTCGGCAAACGGCTCCGAGGTGTAGGTGGCCCATAACAGAAAAGAAACGGCGAGTGCAAGGATCTTCATGCCCGCATTGGCAAAAATATATTCTCGCAAAAAGCGCATCATCGATCGTCCGTCTTCCTATCGTCGCGCCGGCGTCCGCGCGCTGGAGAGCGCGGCAGGAACTAACATGGTGCTGCGGCGGCGTGAAACCATTTCGCTCAGACGGTCGGTGAGTTCGTCCGTGGTTAGATTCGAATCGATAGCTCCGCCGGCCGCAACCGAAATCGATCCGGTTTCTTCGGAGACCAGGACTACGATCGCGTCGCTGTCCTCGGTGATCCCGATCGCCGCGCGATGCCTGGTTCCCAGTTGCTTCGAAATCAATGGATTCACGGAGAGCGGAAGAAAGCAGCCCGCCGCTGCCACGCGCGATCCTTCAATAATTACGGCGCCATCGTGCAAAGGCGAGCCTGGGCGGAAGATCGAAAGCAGCAGGTCGTAGGAAAGCCTCGCGTCCAGCGGAACACCGCTTTCGATGTATGTTCGCAGGCCCGCCTGCCGCTCCACGACCATCAGCGCACCAATTCGATTTTGCGAAAAATATTCGGCGGCCATCACAATGTCGTCATAGACGGCTTTTGGATTGTTTGCCGTAAATTTCATCAAGGAAAGATTGCGGCCGACCCGTGAAAGGGCGCGGCGAATCTCCGGCTGGAACAAAACGATCAGCGCGATCGCCACATAGGGAAGCAATGTCGTGAGCAGCCATTCGACCATTTCCAACCGCGCCCACCGCGCGCCCCGGTAAAAAAGGATGAGCAGCGCAATCGCCACCAGCATCTGAACGGCGCGCGTTCCGCGCAACAACTTCAACAGGTAGTAAATCAAAATGGCAATAATCAGGATATCGAGTACCGCTCGAACGTCCAGGCGCCCCAGGTAGTTCATCTGTAAAGCGGCGTAGCGCATCGTTATCTCACCTACGGTATCGCAGCCGTGCGGCAGGGAGCAAGCCGAGGTTTGTCCGGATGCGCGTGTATGCTATGGTGAAAACGAGTGGTTATGAGAATCGAAGGGATCCAGGCAACAGCACGGTCCAACTCCTCTCAACGCATCATTGCGCTGGGAATCGTATTCGCGTTCTTGTATTTCGCATCCAATATTATGGTCACGTTGCTTCTGGCGGTTCTGGTCGCCTACTTTCTCGATCCCGTAGTCGGTTTTCTGGAAAGGATTTTTATTCCGCGCCCTTTGGGAGCCCTCCTGGTGCTGCTGGCCGTCACGGCAATGATGGCCGGTTTGGGCTATTTGGTTGTGGATCGCTCTGAGCAGTTCATCGCGGATTGGCCTCGCTACAGCATAAACTTGCGCCGTATGGCGACAACATTCGATCGCCAGATCTCCTCGGTGGAAAAGCAGGTCGAAGCCATTGCTCCCGCATCAGATAGAGGGCGGGCATCAGTACGACCCGCCGAACCACCACCTGTTCGCGACTGGTTACTCCGTGGCGTTGGCTCGCTGTATTCCGTTCTTCTGGTTGCCACGTTTGTCCCATTCCTGGTGTTCTTCATGCTGGCTGCCAAACAAAAGATCTGGAAGGCGACAATGGCCTTATTTCCCGGCGAACATCAGGCACAGGTCCAGGCCGGGCTCGATGAAGTCAGCAGTATGCTGAGAAGCTTTGTTGCGGGCAACGCACTGGTGGCTCTTATCCTGATGCTTTCCAGCTGGGCATTTTTCATGGCGATCCACCTGGAGTACCCATTTCTGACTGGCAGCGTCTCTGGCGCTTTAAACCTTGTCCCGTATCTGGGCGCAGTGCTGGCCTGGATACCTCCTTTTCTGATCGGAATGGCGCAATGGACGACCATTGGTCCATACCTTGGGATCGCGGCCATGCTGACGTTTTTTCACATCATCGGTCTGAACGTGCTGATGCCTGCGATTGTCGGACGCCGAGTCCATTTGAATGCACTCTCGGTGACCGTCGCGCTGCTGTTTTGGGGATGGCTCTGGGGCGCGATTGGTCTGATTTTGGCGATACCGATCACCGCGACGATTAAGGTCGTCTGCGATCACAAGGAGGGCTGGGAGCCAGTGGGACGCTGGCTGGGAGCGTAACCGGTAGGACAGGTTTCAACCTGTCCGCTTTTGGTTTTGGCATTTACTTTGACCTGGTCTCAAAACCAATCCCGCGTAGCGCCGGAGAATTTTTAAAACGAACAAAATGAAGCCCTACCAAAAAATTCTGCTGCTCGTTCTCGGACTGCTCCTCGCCGCCACCGCCGCAGGGCTGTTCCTGACCGCAGACTTTGGCCATCGCACCGTTCCACGCGGCGGCAGCCAGCCAAGCCCGGCGGAATCTCCGGTGGATATGCAACAAATGCAGACGGCCATGGCGCTGGCCCCGCTGGCCGCTACTCCGGAGGAACAGGATCGCGCGCGCGATGCTCTGCGCATGGCCGATCACGATGTGGACTTTGAATTCGCCGCCGCGCTTTATCAAGCGACTTCCGCAAAAGTCCCGTCAACGCCGGAAATCCGCGCCATTCTGGAGCGGATTTCAAACTCCCAGAAGGCTGTTGCTGAAATCGATTCCGACGTTGCGCGAATTACCAAGCTACTGGCGGCTGCCGGCGGAAACCGGAAGGAGGCTCTCGCGCAACAACTCGATCTGGCCAAGGCTCGGTTGGAGCTCAACGAAGACGAACTAGCCGACGCGAACCAGGATCTGGAACGCGCCGGCGGTGACCCTAAGAGCCGGATTCAGCGGATGGTTGACGAGCACGCGGCCGCAGCCCAGGACAGCAACGGCCACCTGAACCTCAACGCGGTGGGCACACAGGCAAACGCGACGTTGCCCTCTTCGAACTCGGTTTTGCCGCGCGCTCGTGCCTGGTACGCGGTCCATTCCCTCGATCGGCGTCTGGGACAGGCGGAGCAGGAAGCAAAACTAAAAGCGGCAACATTCTCCGCGAGCCACGACGAACTCGAAAAACAACTGGAACAAGCGCAGTCGCAACAGTCAAAAAAACTGGCGGATACACCGGCGTTGCATTCTTCCGTAAACGGTGAAACCGGCGATGCCATTTCCTCCTATCGTTCGTTAACCGCAGTGCAGAAAAGAATATCCAGCCTGGATAACCGCATCCGCAATCAGCAGGACCTTGCAGCCGCTTATGCGCAGTGGAACGCGCTGGCCGCTTTGCGCGACCGGACGCTGTTGCACGGACTGTTCCTTTCCTTCGCGTGGATGCTGCTGGTCACACTAGCGATCCTGATCGTAGATTATTATCTGGAACGAATCTTTAGCCGCCTCGAACCCGATCAGCGCAAGCTGCTCACGCTCCGCACCGTCGCGCACATTGCCACCCGCGCGGCCGGAGTGATTTTGATTCTTCTTATCATTTTCGGACTTCCCAATCAGATGGCCACCGTTCTCGCGCTGGCCGGCGCGGGCCTGACGGTTGCGCTCAAGGATTTCATCGTCGGATTCTTCGGATGGTTTGTGCTGATGGGGAAAAATGGAATCCGGCACGGCGACTGGGTGGAAATCAATGGCGTGAGCGGAGAAGTTGTCGAAATCGGATTGTTCCACACCGTGCTTTTGGAAACCGGCAACTGGAACGATTCGGGCCATCCTACGGGACGCCGCGTGACGTTCGTCAATAGTTACGCGATCGAAGGACACTATTTTAATTTTTCAACATCGGGCCAGTGGCTGTGGGACGAGTTGCTGATCGCGCTCCCCGCCGATCAGGACCCCTACCCGGTCGTCGATGAAATTCAGAAAATTGTAGCCAGGGAAACCGAGCCCAACGCGCGCCTGGCCGAGCAGGAATGGGCGCATCTGGGAGACAGTCGTAAAGCCGGTGCTTTTTCCGCCGGCCCGGCCATCAGCATTCGCCCGGCCAACCTCGGCTTCGAAATCATCGCGCGCTATGTGACGCGCGCCAACGAACGGCATCAGCAAAGATCGAAGCTGTTCCACGATATCGTCGAAGTACTTCGAGAAAAAAATATTCCGCACCCCGGTGTGGTTCCCGTTGCGCCCGCAACCTCAGAAAGCCCCGATGTCTGACGCTTCGCGTTCCAGCCAATCCTCATCCACGCAGTCGGTTTACCAGCGCAGACAGATCATCGGATTCCTGAAAAAGGCGTATCGCCGCTACGCCCAGGGCACCTGCCGCTACGCATGAATTGGCATTTTCGACGGTCACACCGCCGATAGCGAGGACCGAGATCCGCACTGCGCCACATACCCGATGAAGTTTATCGATTCCCTGAGGAGCACCGTAGGTTGCTTTGGACGGAGTCGCAAAGACAGGCCCAAAAAAAATATAGTCCGCGCCGGAATCCTCCGCGGCTCGCGCAGCCTCCATGGAATGGCACGACACTCCAATCCGAAAACTCACGCGACCGGCAGAGCGGCGCCATTCACTTACCAGTTCCACTGGGATCGATGATTCACCAAGATGCACGCCCGCGGCGCCTATAGCGAGCGCTACATCGAGCCGATCGTTCAGCAAGATTTGTGCTGAAGTCCGCAGAGTGCCGGCAATCGCACGCTTCGCAAGGTCTACGAGCACCCGCGCGGGAAGATCCTTTTCACGGATCTGAATCCAGTCCACCCCCGCGGCAGCCACATTTCGAATTGTTTGGAGCAGCGCCTGCCCGGATTGCGTTCGGACGTGTTCGGAAGTCTGTTCACCGAGGGAAGGGGCGCACGCCATTTCGAATGCCCGCCGGTCGGTCACATAACAAAGGACGGATTTAGCTTCGCGTGGCAATAGTTTCCGCAGGCCCCCGCAACATGCTTCCCGCGAGAAGGACGTCCAGACCGCCCAGGCCGGTCACGGCGCCGCGAACAGAGGGATGCAGCAGATAGGGAATCAAAGCTGGATACTTGTCGAGAAAAAAGTTGTGATCCCAATAACCCAGCCAGGGAATAAGAATCAACAGCACACCAAGCAGAAAGACATCGAGGCTGAGCAAAACACGAAGTAACGATTTCATCCTGGCGCTGCCTAGCGCGTCTTTCCGAGAAGGCCGATTCGCTCGGAGACGTCACGGTAATCGATATTCATCGCATAGACCTGAGAGAAGCTCTTGGCCGCAGCGGCCGCATCTCCGGCCAGCTCCTGTGCCACTCCCAGATCATACCGCAACGCAAGGATGGATTCCTGATCGAGTCCCGGAGTCAACAGGGCTCGTTCATACCAGATTGCCGCGATGGCCGGCTGGCCTTTCTCCATGAAGGCCAAACCCAGCAGAGTGCAGCATTGCATCGCGTACCGAAATGCCGTGCCTTTATCGGCCGCTTTGGCAACCTTCTGAAATTCCCCGATGGCCTCTTCGAGCAAACCCATTTCGCGATAGGCGATGCCCAGGTTGTAGTGGGTCTCCAGATCCTCGTCTTCTTTACCCGTTTCGCCCAGGTCGGACCGGAATTGCTCGAACAGATCGCCAAGCGGCCCATTCGATTCATTGCCCACAGAACCAGCCGGTATGGATGAACCGTTCGCGGGTGTCATCCGTGTTGCGGAGCCAGCCACACTCGCTGCGGGCGGTTGCGCCACAGGAGTTGCATCCGGCTGTGCGATCTCCCCCGGAATTCCCAGGAACTCTGTAGCAGACTCCAATTCCATTGCGAGCTCTGTTAGAAGAGAATCCGCAGTCAAGGGTTCGGCTTGCGAAACGGCCGGCGACAGGACCGGCTGTAATTCGAGTTCGAATGGTGGTGGCTCCGCTTCAACTACCGGTACAGCATCACCGGATTCCTTAGTGCCCAACAATGCCGCGCTTTCCAGTTGCTGGGACAAGGCTGCCCACTCTTCCGACAAATCCACTTCATGGACGACGGATTCCACCGGCATCGGAGGGTTGATTTTCTCCACTGCGGGAGAAGTCTCGGCGGGAATATCAACGATGGGTTCGTCCAACTGTGCTTCGATTAAAGGTACGGCAAACTCGGGCACTTCGGCTGTTGACGCTTGCGCAGCAGTGGCCTCCTCCGTTGAGGGATGGCTGGCCGTGCGCTCGAAACGGCGTCGAAATTCACCGTATTTTTCAGCGGCGGGGCGATCCTTGCGCTCTACGGCAATTTCTTCAAGGATTGCGGCAAGCTCCGCGGTGCGCTCGCTATTGCCCGCACCGACGGAAATATCGAATAGGCGCTCCAAGATCGGCGTGTGGCGCGGGGCGCGTTCCAGAACGGATTCCAGCAGATCAATCGCTTTCTGCGTGAGTCCGTAGCTGGAAAATAGATCGACATCGGTCAACGCCTGGGTAACATACCGGTGTGTTTCTTCGTCGAGCGCCGGTTCTGTGGACGCTGGAGGAGCAAGTCTCGATTCCTGTTCCGGAACCGCTACTTTCACCGGCGGCGGAATCTCTGTTGGCGCAGTTTCGATTCCAGCCTTCTCGCGCAGCTTCATGTATGCGCGACGCGTGGTTTCATCTTCCGGGGTTCGCTCCATCAATTTCTCATACGTTTCGAGCGCTCTTTTATTTTCACCCTTGGATTGCAGTGCCTGCGCCAATTGTGCCAACGCATCGGGAAGGCGGAACGAGTCGCTGGCCCTGCCGTACAGATCCACCAGCCATTCCAGCGGTTCGATCTGTCCAGGCTGGCTCTCGACCAAACGAGAAAACGTTTGCGCTAATGTCTCGTAGTCACCGCAATCGATCATGGTGTTGCGGATCGTCGCGAGTAAAACTTGCGCTCTTCCAAAATTACCAGCGTCAATAAGGACGCTCGCGACATTGTGCGCCCGCAAATAGTTCTTGGGCTCCGCCGCAAACAGTTTCTCCGCAAGCGCCGCGGCTTTTTCGTGTTGGCCGCCTTCCAGATACTGCTCCAGGAGCATGGCAGTAGTCTCGTCGTTCGAATCCTGCTCGGACAGCGATTCCAATAGTGTCGTGACTTCCGCGCGCTTGCCCGCGCCGATCAGCGCCGTGGCTTTCACAGAAAACGCCCGCTGATGCTTTGGGACAATCTGAAATACGCGGTCGGCAAGCCGGATCGCTTCCGCGTGGTCGCCGTGATTGAGAATTCGTTCCGCCGCGGTTAAAAACGTATCGACAGCTTCGGCCTGCTCCCCCATGGCAAGCTGCAGTTCACCGAGCCTGGTTTGGACACGAAGGTTATCCGGCTCGGCTTCCAGAAGTTTTCGCAAAAGCGCTGCGGCTTGAGGTTGCCGGCCGGACTTTAAATGAACCTCGGCGAGCTGCAGATATAAGGGCCGGGCTTCGCTAAGCACGCCTTGCTGAACGTAAAGTTCCGCCAACCGCTCCAAGGGACGCGTTTCCTCCGGCGCAAGCTTGGCAACTTTCTTGTAGATGGCAATCGCTTTGGTGGTGAACCCGTCGCTCAGAAAGAGCTTCGCGAGCCGCTCAAAATATTCCAGAGCCTCGAACGTTTGTCCCTGACGGACATACAGGTCGCCCAAGGTCATCAGCGTAACCTGATCCTTGGGTTCGTTCTTAAGGATTTGCTGGTATTCAGCGATAGCCTGCGGCATTTTGCCTTGTTGCAGGTACTTGTGCGCTGCGTCGATGTGTTTGCTCTTGTTAAAGGCCATCTTAAGACGCTCTTTCCATTGCCCTAGCTGGAAGAGACACACCTAGAGAGTGGCGAACTGCAGCCGTTATCGCGCCGGTTCCATCCGGCCGGTACCGTGAATTGCCTGGTGAACCGCTGACCCGGTGGCTGGCTTGTGGCCAGACTGAGACAGGCTGAATTTACGCTAGCATGCGGCAAAAACCGAAGTCAACGCAACGCAATCGAAAACGTTCGAGGCAGTAATCATTGGTCCGCAGGGACAGGTGGCCCCGTCTCCTCTTGTCATTCAGATTTACTGATTCTTTAAGAAAGCGGCAGCGCCACTTGCTTTGCCCCCGAAGCCCAGCAGGACGCCTCGCGTACGGGCGCAAAAGAAAACCGGTGATGGGGAGACGGACCGTGCAAACGCAATGCGGCGAGGTGGTCCGGGGTGGCATACCCTTTGTGCCGTGCCAGACCATATTGCGGATAGACCAAGTCCCATTCGGCCATCATGCGGTCGCGTTCAACTTTCGCAAGGATGGACGCCGCAGCGATGGAAACCGAACGCGCATCGCCATGAATCAGTGACTTCTGTTCGATCAACGCATCCAGGTTCATCGCATCGAGCAGCAAGTAATCGGGAGTAATCTTCAGCAGGGTAAGGGCTTCGGTCATCGCCTGGCGGCTGGCCTGATAAATATTCCACGCATCGATCCGCCGGGCATCGACCTCCGCTATTCCCCACGCGAAGGCATGGTCACGGATCCGCAGCGCCAGAACTTCGCGGCGCTCGGCTGACAGCTTCTTGGAATCGTCAAGGCCAACGATTCGCCGCTTGGGATTGAGAATGACTGCAGCCGCGACGACAGGTCCGAAGAGCGACCCGCGCCCTACTTCATCGAGACCGGCAATCCGCTGCCAGCCGGACTTGCGCGCTTCACGTTCGAATCGAGACGAACATTGCCTCGGCATCGCTGGAAATTTTAGCACAGGCAGTCTAGCTCCAAGAGAACATCAATCCTGTGTGCCACCAGCCTTTTGGGTTTTCGATTGCCGCAAAAATAAGAAGCCCGGGAGAGAGCCTCCCGGGCTTTCGGAAAACATTGTTGCACGCAGGAACCTAGGATTTCGTTTCCGTCGGAGCTTCAGCCGACGCTTCGACGCGCTCGACGCGCTTCAGGCGCGCGGATTTGCCCTTCAATCCGCGCAGATAGTACAACTTCGCGCGACGCACCTTACCCTGGCGTAATACCTCGATCGAGCTGATCGATGGCGAGTTCGAGGGGAAAACACGCTCGACGCCAACGCCGAAACTCACCCGGCGGACTGTAAAACTCGCTCCGGTGGATTTCCCGCGCTTCTTAATGATTACGCCCTCAAACGGCTGGATACGTTCCTTTTCACCTTCGGCTTCTTTCAACCGCACGTGAATACGAACCGTGTCGCCCGGTCGGAGAGCAGGCAGGTCTTTTCGCACTTGTGGTTCCTGAAACTTTTCAATAGTCAGATTCATGGCTTAGATTCCCGGCAGACCCACTCAGGCGGGGTCAGCACTGCAAAGGCAAACCACAACTATATCGTAAAACATCGTCTTTCACCATAAGAAAGTCCCCGCGCCGGAGTGTTTGCTCTACCCACGGGATACGCTATCAACGCCGATATACGGACACGAAGGCAAACATGGCCACGCTGGACATCTGAGGTTCCAGCAGGCGCTCCAGGCGCGCCCAGATCGCATGGCTAAAACCCGGCATCAAATTTCGCATCCCAACACCACCCGAAACCAGATAGCGAAAAGGCATGAACGGCTGAATGCACTCTATTCCGAGATCGGGAAACTCGTTTTCAAACTTTTCACGATCCCGGGAAAATACGATCCACGGAATTGCGCCGTTAGCTCCGGAAAGCGGTCCGGTCGACGGGAAGGACCAATCCGGCGCTTCCGGATAGAACGGTTCGTGGTGAAAATTCCGGTATACAAATCTTGACCAAGGCGTCACCCACGGCTCGACCATCAAAATTTTCCCGCCAGGGCGCAAACACCTCGTAGCTTCCGCGAAAAACTGCCGAACATCGGGCATATGGTGCAGGACGTCGGTAAAAACGATGGCCCGGAGCGATCGATCGCCGAACGGCATGTGCCGTCCGTCAACGACACGCTGGACCGTCGGACAATAGAATACCTCGGATGTGATTAAGCCTTCGATATATCGATCGAAGAAACCCGCGCCGGAACCAAGCTCTAACACGTCGCCTTCCGCTTCGGGGAGCTTCGCTGCAATTGTGCGATACCACTCGTCGTAGATAGCTTTGAGAAACGGCTTTGACGAAATGATCTGTTTCCGCAAATCCGTGGTGGCGGGATCGTCAATCTGCATTCCACGCGTCAGTGGATGCGACAAAAGGCGGCGAAGAATCGCTGAGGCCAAATCCGTTATCCTTCTAGGTGGTGCCAGGCATGCCAGCAGATGCGCAACATTCGCATTCCATTGGAGAAGACACGCGTCATCTTCGTGACTCCGTGAATTCGCTCCTGGTAGTGAACAGGCACCTCCATGATTTCAAGATGCAAACGACTCGCCCCCAATAACAATTCGTAGTCGCCCCACATATCCTGAATGCCCCAAGTCCCGATGTTTCGCTCCAACCGTTCCCAATCCTTTCGCCACAGGACTTTTGTTCCGCAGAGAGTATCCTTGATGCGCTGGTCGAGCAAATAAGAAAAGAGCAGGCCGAACACCTTATTGCCTACCATGTTTGCAAATTTCATGGCGTCTCGTTGCATGGGATAGACAAGACGGCTTCCATTCACAAAGTTGCCCGGAGAACTCAACAAGGCGCGTAAGAATGCTGGCAATTCTTCGGGCATAACTGTCAGATCGGCATCCAGAATCATCAACACATCACCGCGAGAAGCTCGAAAGCCGGCCCAGACATTTTCTGCTTTGCAGATTCCCGGCCCTTCGATAACCCGGATGTCCTTTTCAGGATATAAAACCTGCATGTGCCGAACTTCGTCCGCTGTACCATCAATTGACTTGTCGTCGCAGAAAATGATTTCAGTATGCTTTCCCATGTTCGGAATGCGTTCCACGGCGTGATGGACATTGCCGACTTCATTGCGGCAGGGAACCACTACCGATACGGATACATTTTCTTCAGATTGCGATTTTGAAATTTGACGCGCAACGATCACGTGCATCAAACAAAGCCGCCGCAAGCCGGGCAATCGCGCCAGCCAATCGTTCAGAAGGGCTGAAATCAATGGAATCTTCTTCGGCATGAGAATCAGTCGATGCTTCCGAACAGGGCTAAAACCTGCCAATTTCAGGAAGTTCCGAATATCATTTTCGCTGACCCAATTGGATTCTACGAACCGGGAACGAAGACCTACCCTGCTGGCCCACTGGAGTATCGGTTGCCACAACTGGTTGTAATTGATGATAACCAGCTGGGTTTCGCTATGGCAGTGTTGGCGAACTCGTTCAAATGCGCGAAGAATGTCGACGGTATCAAAAATGTGGTTGAATAGAATGTAATCGAACGTCTCGTTCAGTTCCAGATCTTCCGGGTCACTCTGGACAAATTGCAAACGTGGAAACTTTTCCCGCGCGCACACCACCATCGACTTGCTAATTTCGACGCCAATGCCGTAGGAAGGTTCAACGGAGGCGAGCAGATGTCCCGTTTGACAGCGAATGTCGAGCACACGTTTACAGGGTTCAACAATGAATCTCAAGAGACGTTTGATACGATCATAGAAATATCTATTGGAGCGTATCCAATCATCTCGGCGACCGGCAACCGCTTCCTGATGCTGCCGTCGCGCTTCGCGCATTTCATCCAGTGCAGGAGGACCCCAACTTTCAGGCACGAGCACCTCAGGTTCAGCGGCCTTCATCGCGACCCGCTTTCCGGTTTGCGCTCCCAGACCACCGCGGTCCAATCCCAAAAATTGCCTTTAAATGGCATCAAAGGGCCGACCGGGCGATAGTGTGCCCGCAGGTAATCAGAGAATACGGTATCGAAATCCTTTCCGAAAACGGGAACGCCGTACTCCGGAAATGTGCGGTTGGACCAGAGAAGGTATTTAACCGGCTTTTCCTCGATTTGCCGGATGACATCCTGCGTCATTTTTCCGGGGACCAGGACGCCGGGAGTGAACAGGAACACGCGGCTGGGAGCGTATGTGGCCGAAAGAAAATACAGGCTGGTATCTTCTGGAACCGAAAGAACATATTCGCCGCGCGCGGCCTTTTCCTTCATGAACTGAATTGCCGCGCGGTAGCTCTCTGCCAGATGTTTCGAAACGCGGACCGTTCCGCGTTCGGTCGCCAGAGGAACAAAGTTTCTTGCCGTCGCCTCAAATGCTTTGGCATGGAGCCAAACCGGCGCGAGCGCGGCCATGCAAAGGACCAGCTCGCCGCAGAAGACAAACCTGCGAGAGCGGCCGGATCGCGGGATGATCATGCACAGCAGCAACATGAAGGAGAGAACGACGGGTCCGTTGTAATAGATGGGATAGCCGTCCGGCTCCATCTTCATTAGCATCCGAAACGCCAGCAAGCTAGAAAATGTCAGCAGCAGTGGAAATGCGGGATTGCGAATTACAGTTGACCCGCTTGCGCGCCAGAAATATGTCCAGGCGATCCCCGCAGCCACAATCACGTACAGGACCATATCCTGCGGAAAGAAGACCGTGGATAGGGTCGGCTCCAACCTCGTAGGCGGAAGAAAATTCAGAAAAATATCCTTCACGAAATAAAAAACTACAGCTGCCGCAACCAGTGCCTTCAGCAGCGTCGAACGGGGGTCGGAACGTTTCCACCACAGGCAACAATACGCAACCAGCAGTGCCATGGCCGGAGGGATAAGGCGAAACATCGCTTCGTGAAAAGCCAAAGCGGAGACCGTAAACCCTGTCAGTTCCAGCCACATCTTTCCGTATGTCCTCATGAAATAAGCGGTGGGCCAGCTCATGAAGTTTTCCTGCGTGATGAATTCGACCCCAGCGATGGACACCATCCAGCGAATCACAAGGCCGCAGATCGCGATCCCCGGCAGAGTCGCGGCGACGTCTTTCGCAAATATCTTCCAGGATTTTTGTAGAATGGCGCGCACCGCGATCAGCACGCCCAGAGTCCCATAGCAGGCGATTCCAAATTCAAGTTTGATCAATAACGCGACGGCCGCCGTCATTCCCGCGGCAAACATCCCCGGCCAGACGCACGATGTGGAAGCGCTTATAACCAGCCAGACGAACAGGCATCCGACAAGGCAGCCATACACGGCGGCAAAACCGTACGGCAACGGAAAACAAAAAAGGGTAGGCTGAAACGCTTCCATCAACACAACGGCCCCGGCCGTCCAGCCGACGAGCCACGAGGACATCCGCAAGCCGGAAAGGTAGAGAAAGATCGCGGAACCCAGCGCCGATAACGAGCCAGCCCAGTAGAGAACCTCCAGATGTAAACCGAACAAACGAAACAGAACACTATTGAAATAGGGAGCTACAGGGCCGTATAAAAACCACACATCGCGGTAAAGCATCTTCCCTTCGGCTAGCAATTCAGGAACGTACATCTCATGGCCGGAATCGATGGTCAGATTTCCCCACGCGCCCCAAGTGGTGTAAACCTTTATCGCCCATAGGACCACGAGTGCCAGTAGCGCACCATACGTGGTGGAATTCAATTCGACTGGAGAACCTGAAATCCGGCGCGAAGAATCAGGCTGGGCAAGACTCGGCGTGTTCGATGGAGGCGCGTCGGTTAAGGCGAGCTTCTCTTCGGTAGAGTCCAGCGAAGGCATAGATTTGATGATAGCAACGGATTGCGGCAAGAATTCCTCGAGACGGGAAACGAGGTGACAAAATGACAACCCCGGAATCTCAAGTCCCGCGCCTGGAAGGTTTACGCCCTCATGTTACTCTGGTGGCGGCGGAGCCGCGAAAACGCCGGAAATTCCTGTGACTAAATTAGATTGGATTCTGATTGGTATATGCCTCGGACTAGCCTGGCCTACGCCGGGACTTGGCGAGGCCTGCTTCGCGCCAATCGAGAAAAAGTTCGCTCAAATCGCCAGTCACAGGTGGATCTCCCTGGCGGCGATCGGCGCGGCAGCGATTCTCGGACGCCTCGCACTGCTCCCATGGATGCCGGTGCCGCAACCGAAAATTCACGACGAATTCAGCTATCTGCTTGCTGCCGATACATTTGCCCATGGGCGGCTGGTGAATCCCTCGCATCCACTGTGGATATTCTTCGACACCTTCCACGTCATCCAACACCCGGCGTATGCATCGATGTATCCCCCGGCGCAGGGGGCCGCACTGGCGATCGGTCAATTGCTGGGCCTTCCGTGGATCGGCGTGCTGCTGAGCACCGCCGCGATGTGCATGGCCATAACATGGATGTTGCAGGGATGGATGTTATCGGAATGGGCGCTGCTGGGGGGTGTTCTGGTCTTGTCGCGGCTGGGGCTATTCAGCTACTGGGTGAACAGTTATTGGGGCGGAGCAGTGGCGATGGCGGGCGCGGCTCTGGTCTTAGGGGCACTGGCGCGTGTTTTCGATTTTCAGCGAGCACGCGATGTCCTCATTTTTGGATTGGGTACGGGAATTCTTGCCACTAGCCGTCCGGTCGAGGGTTTCATTTTCTGCATTCCGCTGGCGATTGCGGTCCTTTGGTGGACCCTGCTGCAGGAAAAGCATGTGCGCCAGGCGCGCGCCAAGCGCGTCCTCTTGCCACTCGTAGGTTTTCTGGCGTGCGTCGTCGGCTTTCTGGGGTATTACAACAGTCGCGTGACCGGAAGCCCGGTCATATTTCCCCATTTCATCGAACAACGCGCTTACTTCACCACACCTGTTTTTCTGTGGCAACATGCCAAGCCACCGATTTCCTACGCCAACCCACAGTTTGCCGATTTCTACAATAATTTCATGCCCAGCCTGTACCACACCAGTTGGCCGGATGCGGAAGGCCAGCTTTCGTGGAAGTCCACCGAGTTCTGGCAGTTCTTTCTCGGACCTGCGCTTTCCATTCCGTTTCTGGCCCTTCCCTGGTTGCTCGGCGAAAGCCGCATTCGTTTGCTACTGTTCCAGGTGCTGCTCTCCGGACTCGGTCTCTGGGTCGTCGTGTTTTATCACGCGCACTACGCCGCGCCCATCGCAGCAACTGTCTATTTATTGATGATGCTTGGAATGCACCGAATGCGGGGCTGGCGATTCCGCGGAAGTGCGATCGGCATCGGATTGACGCGATTGGTTGTGCTTTTCAGCCTCTTGACTGGGCCGGCCTATTTCATTCGCTCTGTCATCCCCAGTTCGAACTCGCTGGTTGAATGGCTTCACCTGCACCACGTGCTCATTCTTGCGATTTCGGTTTTCGCAGTGGTGATTTTGAGATTCGTGTCGTTGCACATCGCTGGACAATACTGGGCATTTTCGACATGCGAAATGCTGCTCCTGGCCGCAGTTATTCTGCAGGTTTGTTTCATTCAGAGAAATCTTTATTCCGACAACTATCCTTTCGTGGATGATCTAAATGAACCCTTCCGCAAACCCGTCGAGCAGAGTCTGGCCGCGATGCCCGGGCAACACCTTGTTCTGGTGCGGTATTCGAAGAATCACAACTCCGGCGAGGAATACGTGTACAACGATGCGGATATCGACCACGCCAAAACCGTGTGGGCACGTGAAATACCTGGCATGGACCTCACCCCATTATTAACATATTTCCGAAATCGCGATGTGTGGGTGTTCGAACCCGATGAGGATGATTCGAGCGTGTCGCCATATTCACCTCCTCGGGCCGTGCCATAAACTGGAATGAATGAGCCCGCCAGGATCGGGGCTGCCTCTGTGCCCTTTCTATAAATATAACTAGTGAGAACGAAATCTGACATCGTTCTCCGAAACAATGTCCCAATCTTCTAGTATGGGTGTGTGGGATTTGGAGCGCCAAACACGTGCTGCGGGCCCGTATACCCAGACTTGTCATGCATGAGATATCAGCCCGTGCGTTTTCATTCGGACTCATTGCGTTGGTTCTGTCAGCGCCCGCCTACTCCCAAAGCCTTGGCGAAATAGCGCGACAGGAACAGGAACGCAGGCGCGATCGTCCCAGCCCCCCTACCCACGTTTACGATAACGACGACCTGGCGCGCCCTCACATACTGCTGCCGGAAGACAAAGAGCGCTTCCAGGCGGCGATGAAAAAGACCGAACCTGCCAAGGTAGAACCTCCCGTTGAGACTGTCGAAAATAAACCGAAATTAGAATCACCCGTCCAGCCCCAGGTTCCACGGGGACCGGAAACGCGGTCGACCGCTCTTGCTAATCCCATCTCGCACCCATTGCCACAGAAGCTTCGGCCCGAAACTTCCATATCGAAAGATGCAGCAATTTCAGGAGCCACTGCGCCTCACCCGTCGCCGCCATCGCCCACTCGCACGATTCGCGCTCAAAATGAGAACTCAACACAAGCAATACGCGCATGGGGAGTTTCCCGTAACGCGAGCATACGCATCCAGGCCGGAGATACGCTGTGGAAGATTGCGAGCAAATACCTGCGTGGCGGCAAGGATTGGATGCTGCTGGCTGCCTATAATCCCCAGGTGAGAGATCCAATGCGTCTGCCCGTGGGAATGTCAGTCCTGCTGCCGGAGGAGGCGCTGCGTTTCCGCCCTCCGAAAGAAATCTTCGTCCAGCGCGGCGATTCGCTATGGAAACTGGCACGGCTGTACATCGGAGATAGCGGAGCATGGTCCTGCCTGGGGCGGGCGAACCAGAAGATAAAGGGTGCCGGATTAATCTACGCCGCCCAGAGTCTGACGATTCCTGAGGCCTGTAAGTCGCCCCATACTGTCCAGGCGGCACGCCTTGCGATTTCCACGCAGTCGCTGTCGAGATTCAATGTACATGCTAGGTAAAACTCTTACACTCATAGGATCCGATGGGAGTCGGAAAGCTTCGATATTTCACTGCTTTTAACCAAGCTTTTTCTATTTAAATTCTTCTGCGAGCATGCCACTCGCCAGAGGTAATCTCCCAAATTTCTGAAGTAAAACAGCCTGAGACATATTCGCGCTCTTCCGTCGCAATGAGTCGCATGCCGGCTTTTTCCGAGATGCGCCGTGACGCTTCATTGGGAGCGGCCTTTGGAACCCGGAGCGCCAGGAATTTCAGAATGTCGAACCAGTAATCCGTAACCACCTCGCATGCCTCGGTCATCAGACCTTGTCCTTGCCAAGGCAATGCCAACCAAAAACCACGATTATTGTTCTCCTTCTTCATAAGGCTGATGCTTCCAATGATGTCAGTTGGAGATTTCTTGAAGCGTAGCGTCCAGTGCCATTCTTCGCCTCGCTCCATTGCTGGAAGAGCAAAGTCGCGGTACCAGGTGTAGGCACCATCGGACGGATAGGGCCATGGAACAATCTTGTCAAGATACCGGACGATTTCCCAGTGCGGAAACAGGATTTGGGTTTGGTCAGCGTCGGCCAACTCCAAAGGCCGCAGCAAAAGCCGGCGTGTATGAAGTGTCGGTATCATAGGCACACAGCCAGTGCCGAACTGCGAACTCCAATCCTATTGCAACGCCTTTTCAATAGCCGCCTCCGCCACGGGCGTCAGCAGCGCAAAACCCTTGTCGTTGGGGTGGAGGCCATCATTGGAAAAGCCTTCCTTGAACATTCCGCTGGCGTCCACAACGGCAGCGTAATAGTCGGCATAGATCGCGCCGACACTCGCGGCGTAGCTCTTCATCCAGGCATTCAGTCTTAGAATGTCGGCGGGCGGCCGATTCTTGCTCTGTATGCGCTTCGGGGCGGTTGCATTCTCAGCCGCGGGAGCGCCGCGTCTGGGCGGCACCGTCGTGTAATCGCTGATCGGCGTGATCGCGCAAAGAATCACTTTGATGCCGTGCTTCTGCGCGAGCTCGGTCATCGCCATCAGGTTTTCCTCGATCATCGTTGCGGTCTCCGGACCTGTGTTTTGGGCAATGTCGTTTGTCCCCGCCAGAATAATCACGGCGGCGGGTTTCAGGTCAATCACGTCCGGATAGGTTCGAATCAGCATCTGTGGCGTAGTCTGGCCGCCTATGCCGCGATTCACGTAGGGCTTGCCAGGGAAATATTCCTGCAATTGCCAGCCATCGGTGATGGAATCTCCGAGGAAAACGACACGCTTTGGATCGGCGGGCTGCTTCTTCAGTTCTTCGTTCGCTGCGTGATACCGGGCGAGCTGGCTCCAATCCTGCAACTGATCGGACACATTCCGGGCGGCGGTCGCGAGGCAGCACGTGGTTGCCGGCGGAGGATTGTACTCGGTCGCAAGCTGTGCGTGCGCCGAAACGCCTGTCACCAGACTGATGAATACTGCAAGAAGTACCTTTCGAAGCATGTTTTTTCTCCGGTGTCCTGTTCGCATATGATTCCGTTTGCTCTTTTTGCCGCACGCCATAGTCTTCCAGCAGACGCCAGTGAGGATTCGACCAAAGCCTCCATAGCTTTTCCTCCCTTCACGAACAGTTTGGGGAGGCTGTCAACTGATGGGCATGAGGATACTCTGGTTAGCAAATTCAATCATCTGGAATCGGGTAAGGCGGGCAGGTACTAGCTTTATGTAAGTCCGTTGGCGTTGCGGGATTGTGGCGGCAGAACTCTCTTCAGGATTGCCTCAGCCCTGCCGGAGCGAGATCCACTGTTGAATTACGTGCCGGGAAAATTCCGTCATCCTGACGAACTGCAGCCCGCCGCCTTTTCGCGAGTCCGTCAGCCACACGATTCTGGCATTGGCGGCTACCAATTCTTCGACGCCATCCAACTTGAATGCGATACAAATGCTTTGGTCCTTCTGGAGTGGCAAAACCCCCTGAAAGGCCGCCCCGTCTTCGCTGAGGTCTATCGGAAAGCCGCCATTTCCAGGACCTAAGTAGGCATACGCCAAGGTTTCGACTCTGTGCCGGGTTAAGCGCCGCGGCGTCATAGTCTTCGAAGACCTCTCATTAAGGTCTGGGACGGCCATAGGGGGATCCTCTTTCATCAGCCGGATCGTGCCAGTGAACGCCGGCAACACCTGCAATTGTTTTCGATTCCCAGAATTTTCGGTACTCCATGTAAGGTTAGAGACGATCAAGCGGGCAGACAATGGCTCACAGGTAATAGCAGGCTAGTACGACAGTACTTTAGTACCGAGAGACGCTGTTACGCGCAAGACGTCGCGGAATATCACCCCTTGCGCAATCCCTTCCAATCGTGTTTCCATTTCTGCGTGAATCTTTTCGCGCTTCCTTGGGACTTCATTTTGATTTTGATTATTCTTGCCGTAGCTGTTCCATGGCGCGGCGCCATTCGAATCAAGCGTCTTCTCGCCCAACCTTCGTTAACAACCAACCAAAGGCTTTCGCTTTATGCTTCAACGATGCTGTTTCAATGGGGCCTGGCTGCCATAGTTTTTTGGAGAGCAACTTCGCGGCATTTGACACTGGATGAGCTTGGACTGGTGGTATTGGGAGTCTGGCGGACAGGTTCGATTGCTTTGGTTCTAACGGCAATCCTTTGCTTGAACCAGTGGGCTGGCCTCAAAAAGATTGAGATGAGAGGAGTGGATCAAAGCAGTCTTATAGTCCGTTTCAGAGAAAAGATCATGCCTCATTCGGCGCTTGAAACTTTCGTTTTCGCCGGACTGGCTTGCACCGCGGGCCTAGCTGAAGAGTTTGTCTATCGAGGCTTTCTGTTTGCTGTATGCTTGAATGTCTTCTCCCCGTTCGCTCACCCTGGTTTGATTGCGATGATCGTGTCGTCGGCTTGGTTTGCGATTGCGCATCTCTACCAAGGACGACGAGGAGTTATAACTACATATGTAGTAGGTATGATATTTTCAGCGGTTCGATTTTGGAGCGGCAACCTCGTCCCGGTCATGATGGCTCATGCTGGGATCGATTTGGTTGCAGGGTTATCTTTATCAAGAATTGGCCTCGACCAGCCAAAACCACCCGATGAGGAGCAGCATGGAGAACAAACATGACCATTGCAACGAGAGGCAAGTTCTCACTCCCCGATGATGAATTCAAGGCGGGCCTGGCTCCCTTTCAAATCCGTCCATCGGCGGACCAAATCGCAAAAATCAGAGAGTACATTAGGATACTACTTCGATGGAATGAATCCATTAGCCTGACAACGGTAGTTGATCCAGCTGAAATCGTGGCACGGCACTTTGGCGAATCGATGTTTGCGTGCTCCTTATTGCCTGTGGAAAACTGTCGACTCGCCGACATTGGAACTGGATCAGGATTCCCAGGTTTGGCGCTGAAAATAATTTGCCCTAATCTGCGTGTTGTTCTAGTGGAACCAAACAAGAAGAAGTGCGCTTTCCTGCAAGAGGTTGTGCGGACCCTCGAATTGAACGAAGTTGAAGTCATCGCAAGCCGATTCGAGGAGATTCGATCCAGCCCGGATTTTGCCAATATTATTACAGCCCGTGCTTTGGGGGGAATCTCAGATCTACTTCGTTGGGCGAGAGGATCGCTAAGTTTTCGTGGTCATGTTGTGCTTTGGATCGGAAGCGAAGACTCAACCAGAGTTTCGACAGAGCCAGGTTGGATTTGGCAACCGGCAGTCAAGGTACCGGAGTCCCAGCGCCGATTTATTTTGATTGGACGCCCGAAACCGGAATGATGTTTAGCTGGTATCGCCCACATAGAGAATGTTCCACGTGGAACATTGTATCTCGCAAAGAATCTTCTCTGTCCTGACATCCGTTCAGGAAGATTGCGGCTCAGTATGTTGCAGGCTTCCTCCCTGTCTTTGGGCATTATTGTTCCACGTGAAACAATTTGCATGTCGCCAAAAATGATGTTAGATTTCGCCCCCTGAGGGTTATCCGAATTGGGACGTATCATAGCCGTCGCGAATCAGAAAGGTGGCGTCGGTAAGACCACGACCGCCGTAAACCTTGCAGCCTCCTTGGCTCTCTCCGAACGGCGCACACTCCTGATTGACTGTGACCAGCAGGGAAATACTACGTCTGCGATTGGTTTTCCTAAGGATCCTGCGAGAAGAACTCTCTATCAGGCCCTGATGCTCGGGGAACCCCTTGATAGAATTATTCTGAAGACCCAAGTGGAAGGATTGGATTTGTTGCCAGCAGACAAGAATCTTGTTGGCGCAGCAATTGAGCTGGTCACGGTCGAAAACAGAGAATATCAGCTGAAGAAACTGCTTGCTCCGCTCAAAGCCGAATACGAGTATGTTATCCTGGATTGCCCGCCTACTCTAGACCTTCTTACCTTGAATGCATTGACTGCGGCTGACTCTGTGCTTGTTCCCATCCAGTGCGAATACCTGGCCCTTGAGGGCGTCTCCGAATTGCTGGATACGCTGATGAGGATTCGTAGAACACTGAACCCGGACCTCGCCATCGAAGGTATTGTTCTGACAATGTACGATGAGCGAACCACGTTGTCGAGGCAGGTAGCCTCCGACTTGCGCAGCTTCTTTGGAGCTCAGGTTTTTCAAACCGTAATTCCCAGAAATGTCCGATTGGCCGAGGCGCCAAGCCATGGCAAGCCAATCCACTTCTACGACATTCATAGTAGAGGTGCTGAAGCTTATATCAACCTAGCAAAGGAGGTAATTACCAGTGGCGAGAAACGCATTGGGAAGGGGGCTGGAAGCTCTGATTCGTGATGTCGAGGTGGCACCTCAGCCCGCGCCGGCAGTTACCGCAACAAGTACGGGCTCGGCCGCAGCAGCCACAGCCCACGCACCGGCAGCCACCGGAGCGCCGCTCATGGTGGACATTGATTTACTCGATCCAAGCCCGTATCAGCCCCGGACCAGATTCACGGAGACGGCGCTGGAAGAACTGACAAACTCGATCCGGTCCAGCGGCATCATTCAGCCTCTGGTCGTGCGTAAAATCGGCGCCCGATTCCAACTGATCGCCGGCGAGAGGCGCTGGCGGGCGGCACAACGGGCACAGCTGATGCGCGTCCCGGTGGTCGTCCGTGAAGTGGGGGACGAGCAAGCTCTGGAATTAACCCTCGTCGAGAACATCCAACGCGAAGACCTAAATCCGATCGAGCAGGCTCGCGCGTTCCAGCGCCTCATGGACCAATTTCACCTGACGCAGGATGAAGTTGCCACGCGCACCGGCAAGGACCGGGCAACGGTGGCAAACTCCGTGAGATTATTGATGCTGAGCGAAGCGTTTCTCGACTGGATCGAACAAGGAAAGCTTACAGCCGGTCACGGCCGGGCACTGCTCGCTATTGAAGATCCGAAATTAAGGCTCGACTTGGCGCAGAAAGCGGCGCAGGGAAAACTCACGGTCCGGCAGGTTGAAAGAATGGCAACACGTCGCTCACGTGGAAAATTGCCTGGCACACGGATCGAAGTCCACGATCCAAACCGCCAGGCTGCCATCGATGATCTTCAACGGCACATTGGGACCCGTGTAACCTTAAACATGCCGACTAAGGGGCACGCAGGACAGCTCATTCTGGAGTTTTACGACGAAGAACAGTTGAATGGCCTGTATGAGCGGCTCATGAAGTAATACTACAGGTGTAGTATATTGTGGCTTTTTGCCTGCATCGCAGTCTAGTCGGCTTCCACTTGGAAATCGAATGATGCCTTCTTGGCGCGCAGACTTTGAATTCACAAATCTAAAGCGTCTGCAATTAAGATAGAATTGCTGAATCCATACTGAAACACCAAGTTTTGGAGGACATTGCTATGGCTTGGCGATCCAAGGGCCGAGACAAGAACACGGAAGGCGGCGAGTTCACAGGCTTCCTCGATAAGGGAGTGAAATTCGAAGGGACACTCGAGGCCTCTGGCGTTTTTCGTCTCGACGCGCAGATGAAGGGCAATCTCTTATCTACGCACAGCCTAACGTTGGGAGAGGGAGCACGTGTCGAGGGACAGATTGAAGGGAATCATGTGGTTATCGCCGGCAAGTTTGACGGCGTGATTTTTGCCAAGGGCCGCGTGGAGATCCAGGCCAAGGGTGTAGTAACCGGCGAGATTCACACGCCGTGTCTGATGATCGAAGCGGGTGGCATTTTTGACGGGCGTTGCCACATGCTGGCAGCTTCGGAATCGACCAAGCCTATGACCATTCCGATTCGTGCCTCTCAGTCTTGAACTCAGAAAGTTATAATATTTTTTACTGATACCTGAACTTAGAGTTCGCTTCGTATCTTTAACTTCTTTGCATTTTCCAATTATTTTATTTCACCGCGGCGAATAGCTATCATCCAACCTTCATGGACACAATCACCCACGGAATTGTCGGCGCACTTGCGGGAAAGGTCCTGTTTGCAGGACGCGATGTGCCTGCAAGTTCCGCGACTGGTCTTCGTGCATATGCGGAAAGCTCGCCCACAGCACGGGCAGCCATTGTGGCGTGCACGATAGGTTCGATTTTTCCAGATATCGATATTTTCGCGGGATCGGTCGTGAAAAATCCTCTCGCGCTCCTGGAGTGGCACCGGAACATTACGCATTCGCTGCTGATGCTTCCAGTTTGGGCGCTGTTGTTAGCGGCAATTAGTTTGCCGATTGCGCGCTGGTTGAAGTGGAAACCACCGTCGTTTGGAAAGCTCACTCTGGTCTACGCCGTTGGACTCGGCACGCACATTTTTCTCGACGTGGTGACCAACTTCGGCACGATGGTCTGGAGTCCACTGAATTATTCACGCGCGGCATGGGATTGGTTGTTCATCCTCGATTTCATTCTTTCTGCAACAGCGCTTATTCCGCAGTTAGCCGCATGGTGCTATCGCGGACCAGCCAAATTTCGTTTGCGAGCTGGCGTAGTATGGGCTGCGCTTACACTCGGCGCGTTCGCCATCTATCGATTCGCGGAGGCCGCAGGTTCCGGCTTTGCATTCTGGGTGGTCGTCGCAGCAAGCGTGTTGATGGCGGCAATATTTTTTGGCCCCGCGTTGGGAGGTGCCGGCTTCCAGTGGAGACGATCGAGTTGGTGCCGCGTGGGAATGGCCGCGGTTTGTCTATATCTGGGATGCGCAGCAATGGCGCATCGAAAAGCGCTGGCCGATACCAAAGATTTCGCGGCGGCGCACAATTTAGACGTGGAATCTCTCGCTGCGCTTCCATTGCCTCCAACTCTTACACATTGGGCCGGCGCGATCGCCACTCCCGAGGGCGTATGGCGCGTCACATTTCGCGTCCCGGACGGCAAACCTGAACAGACAATGTTCTATCCAAGCGCCAATCAGAGTCATTTCATCACGGAAGCAAAACAACTTCGCGACGTCCAGACCTATTTATGGTTCGCGCGATTTCCAATCTGGAAAGTGCAGGAACGAACGGGACAAACAGTTGCGGAAGTCACCGACGTGCGGTTTTTCCAAGGTGACGAAGGCCAAGCGCCGTCGGATTCACGGGCAAGCCGCAGCCGGGTCCGACCGAATCCCGCATCGTTTACGTTCCAGGTTGTGTTCGACGCATCAGACCGAGTGATTTCACGCGGATTCAAAAAACCGGAATAGCTATTATGGAGAATTGAAGGGTGATTGAACGGCGCGATTACTCTGCGGGATATAAAACCACTTGGCGTTCTTCGCCCGCGCCTTCGCTCGCGGTCCGAACGCCGGGTTCCTGCTTCAATACCAGATGAAGGATACGCCGTTCGCGCGGGGCCATGGCGTTGAATCGAAATGGCGCATGGGTATCGCGAACGCGGTCCGCGGCAACGCGCGCGGAAAGTTTTAGCTCTTCGATGCGCAGCGCGCGATAGCCTCCGGCGTCGAATCGAACGCGGCCGTAAAACTGTGGATCGAGCCACAGCCAGCGTAGCGCAATGTGTTCGAGCGCCTTCAGCAATTCGGCGTTGCGTTCCACCAGCAGGTCCTGATCGCGGCCTGTAAAGTTCACCAGAATTTCAGGGTTTTCCAGCTCCGCCGTGGATGCCGTGCCAGTGGATTTAATTTCGTAGGCTAATTCGAAGCGGCCCTTTTGAATCAGTACTTCCAGGCAGCGCCCAAGCGCCGCGGCCGTCGCTGCATGATCCAGCTTTCCATCGACGATCAGTGTGGGACGCGCGCCAGACATCAATGGAGTACTCCTTCAGTTCCAGCCAGCCGCTACTTCTTCTTGCCCGGCCCGCGTGACGGCTTCGGCGGTGGCGGCATGGTACGGGTAAGATACCACTGTTGAATCATAGCGACGCCATTACTTGCAAGTATATAGATTTGCAGTCCGCTGGGCGAGAGGGCAAACATGCCCCCCATCATCAAGGGCATGATTCCCATCATCCGCGCCTGTGCCGGGTCCATCCCGGGCGTGGGCGTCATCTTTTGAACCATGTACATGGAGCCGGCAACGAAAAAGGGCAAAATGTAATAGGGGTCGCGCGCCGAAAGGTCATGCACCCAGCCCAGCCACGGCGCATGGCGCAGCTCAATGGTGTATGCCAACATGCTGTAGAGACCCATCCATATGGGCATCTGGATCAGCATGGGCCAGCAACTGCCTAGTGGATTGATCCCTTCGCGCGAATAGACGGCCATTACTTCCTTGTTCATTTCGGCCTTGCGAGGGTCGCGCATTGAATATTTCTTGTATTTTTCCTGGATTGACTTAACTTCCGGCGCCACCTTCTGCATTTTCTGCATAGAGCGCATGCTCTTCACTTTGAGCGGAAACATCACCATGTTGATTCCGATGGTGATCAATATGATCGCCCAGCCGTAATTCGGAACGTATTGATGTAGCCAGCGCAGCATGTAAAACAGCGGCTCGGCAATGACGGCGCGCCAGCCGAATTGCACCAATCCATTGAGCGGCGGGCGGACAGCCTTCAGGCCATCGATGCTCTTGGGCCCCACGTACACGCGAAGGTCCACCGGTCCCGGCGTCGCGGTTCCCGCAGCCATTTCAGGGATCATTTCGGTTTCGGTTTTGCCATCTGCGGTGACTGTGTCGTGCTGCAACGTCCAACCGGTAAGAGCGACAGGAGTTTGCGCCAATTCTCCGCGCGCTGTAAGAGGCTGCAGGAAAGCGGTAGCGAAATACTGGTCCTCTATTCCGGCAAAATCGAATGAACCGGGAACGACCGCACGCACAACCGTCTGGCCGGGCCTGCCCAAGTTTTTCACTGCCAGGGTATTCAGTTTTCCACCTGAGCTATTGAACACCAGCGTTTGGGAGGCCGCGCGATATGCGGTGGCGTCACCGAATCCGCCGGTCCACGCAAGGCTGCTAGGCAGGGGATTCCCGTCGAGGCTGACCGAATTGTGCACGTCCACGATATAGCTGTCGTTGAATTTCAGATGCTTGGTGACTTCGAGGTGCCCGTCGCTCCATGCCATGGTGATTTCAGTGGGAGCGTGGAGCACGGTTCCAGGATTAAGCGCAGCTCCCGACGAAGTAATTTCAAATAATCCATTATTCGCAACCGTTTCCTGCTGCGGATCGTCGAGCACCAGCGAAAACGGCCAACTGCCGGCCTGTTGCGCTGCGTCCGGGTGGATCAAGTCAAGCGTGCGCGGCGGCTTGTTATCGTCCGTGAATTTCTTGAGCTGCCAACTGCGCACCACCGCGCCGCGATTGGAAATTTGAACGCGATAAATATCGCTCTCGATCACGATCGAGCTTTCCTGTCCGGCAGCGACCATCTTTGACGGAGTAGCGGCGGCCGCTGCGACTTTAGGGGCCGTCGAAGGCTGTTGCGCGGCAGCGGCCGGGGAAGCGGAAATCGGAGGAGTCTTGATCGGAGTGGGCTGCGGCGGTTTGTAAATCATCGACCATCCCGCAATCACCACAAGGCACAGCACTGCGGCAAGCAACAAGCGAGTTTCCGTCGACATTTCCTTGCGCTCGCTCACGAATGAACCTCGGATTTCGGATGGCAACAGGTGAAGCCCGCAGTCATATCCCCAGACCTCTGATCGTCAATTCCTTCATGTCCTTGATGCAATTTCGTTTCGTCCGGGATTTTGGCATCGCCGCGAAGCGACTCAGCGTCCGGAACCAGGTCCACACCGCCGCGCGTAAAAGGATGGCAGCGCGATAGACGCCGCAAGGCCAGCCATGAACCGCGGCGCGCCCCGTGAAGCTGCACAGCCTCCACGGCGTATCGCGAACAGGAAGGATAAAACTTGCAGGCGCTGGGCATCAGAGCAGAAAAAAAAGTCTGGTACACGCGCAGCAGCATTAGCAGCACGCGCGAAGTTACACTCACGCCTTCGGCGCCAGGCCTTTCAGCAGGCGCACCAATTCCGCTTCCAGAGGCGCGAAGGGCGCCTCGGCCACTGTCCGCCGTGGATGAATGACGATGTCCCATCCTGAAGGAATCTCCGTCCTATTGCGCCGCAGAATTTCTCGAATACGGCGGCGAATGCGATTGCGCACCACCGCCCCGCCCAGGGCTTTCTTCACGCTGATGCCAAACCGGCTGACCGGGTTTGGCTCGTCTTCCTTATAAGCAGGAGCGCCCATGTTGGCGCAATTCGCCTCAAGCGCCCGTCGCGAGCGGAAAAAAACTGAAAACGAAGGGCTCGAGCGGCGTTGGCCAGCGCCATAAACAGCTTCGTAATCGGCGCGTCGCAACAGGCGCACGGCACGAGGAAAACCCTGCCGCGGACCGTCCGAATCAGATGGGCGTAAGACGATGGCGTCCCTTTTTGCGGCGCGCCGCCAGCACTTTGCGGCCTCCCACAGTCTTCATGCGAGTGCGAAAGCCATGCGTCTTGTGACGGCGGCGCACTTTAGGTTGAAAAGTCCGTTTCGGCAAAGAATTCTCCCCTAGGCCCTGAAAAGGACCAAGTCAAAACAAGAAGTGTAGTCGAGGGCGCGGGGATGGTCAAGGAGGGGATAGGGCTGCTCGGCTCACGAACGCTTTCTCGAAGAAGCTTTCACGCCTGAAAGCGGCTTGAGCTGTACACTTCGCTTGGCATAACTTTTGCCAAGTCCATTCTTCTTGGCGCGTTACGCCAGCGATGCAAGCAAGGATAGTGGGGGCGATATGGGATCTCTCTAGATTGTTGGAATTCTAGGAAGCTTCGGCCCTAGCGGCTTCTTCTTCTAACAATCTGGGGTCCATAATTTGCGAAACGGCATTAGAAGCTGCCTCGCTAAACATTTGCCGAAAGCTGTGCAATCCTTTTTGTATCGTCATTATTAGTATTGCGCACAGAAGGAAGGCAACTAGAATGGGAGAACCAAACACCAGTCGGGTCGCGACAAGAGCGGCTGTCCTATCATGGAAAGCATTTAAAGATTTTCTAACCTCTTCATCATTGATGTTCGCGAGCGCTCGTTCCCATTTGGTTGTCCAAGTCAACTCTTTAGAGATATGCATTACTTTAAATTGGATTGCGGTGGTGCATACGCGAAAGAAGGTCACCTGATGCCCGTAACGAATAAAGCCATTCATTAGCTGTCTTAGGAGTCTATAGGCGGGATCATTGAATGATATTTTTCCCGACGCGGCGTAATCAAATAATTCGTCCCTAACTGAAAACATGTTTTGCCGAAACCCATCCAAACGGACTTCCGGCAACAGACTCAGGAATAGAAGTATAAGTATGGCAAGACAAATCACAGATTCGAGCACACTTGTTAGTTGTCGAATGTCCATTACTCGTCCTCCTTTCTTGTCAAACCTTCCGTTGTAAGATGACTCGATGTTCTGGCGGGGTCGATTTTCAATTCCAATTCCCTAATCCTTCCCGTCAATCTTTCCCGGGTCTCACGATGTTTTACTCTCTCCCTCAAGTATAATGTAATTGATAGGCCGGACAAAGTAATACTTAAGCCAAATACAACATTTAGGTTGGCAAGGAGGCTAAGGCTAAAATTCCCCATGGACTGCTTCCCAGCAAATGCCATGATGGCAACTGCGGCCTCATGAAAACACCAGCCAATTCCAGACCACATAATGGCGACATCGCCATGACGTTTAATTAGTCCGAACAAATATCCGAAGAACCAGCGAAAAGTGCTTTCCTGGGGCTGTTGTCTGGGTTTGTTTTTGCCGGGTTTGTGGGCCATTAAAAGCCAAAATAGTTAAGTATCTAGTTACTGCTCTGGTCTGGCGGGATAGTATCACGATTCGGCCTTTTTCACGAGTCTTCCAAATGACACCTTTCAAACCTCTTTTAGAATGTCCCCGCTCTTTACGGCAGCCTATCCTCGATGCCCGGTGAGACCCTGGGAGCTTTGCGAAGGAACTTCATTAGCCCTTTTCCCGTTGCTCTATCCGCGCGGCGCTTGAAAAATTCAGCCGCTGTTTCCACGACCCCGACTTTTTCTGCCACCGCGGCGGCAATCCATTGATTCAAGGAAACTCCGTCTTCCTTTGCCAGCCGTTGCGCAGCCTTCTTGGTCGAAAGAGGCAGCTTTAAGGGGTACGTAGCCTTACTCATCGTTTCACCTTCCTGAGTAGATCGGGCGGGCTCAGCACTGGAATTTTGAATCGCTCTGCGACGCCTGCGAAATCTGCAAGGTTGTAGGTTACCAGCGCACTCGGCATTGAGGTTGCAATAATTTTTGGGCGATAGATCCCGGATTTCCGATTTGAAAATGGACAGTACAAGGTGTAGAAGATACGTATCACCTTGCGTACATGGGCGTAATGCATGGGCTGGGCAGGCAGGAAATCTCTGTCACTTTCGAACAATTTGGATCGAGCCGGCACCGAAAAAGGAGCAATACAATGCGGAAACTGTGGATGCAACGCGTACTGACGGGAATCGTGGTGACGGGCGGCTTGATGATGGCGGCAGCCACGCTCTCCCGCATTGAGGCGCGTCCGCATCCCGGCGCAAAGGCCGATCCGCAGGCGCGGCCGAATCACATGGCGGCCGGTGACGGCTACATCGGCGGTGTGGTGACCAGTTCGAAGGGGCCGGAAGCCGGTGTATGGGTGATTGCGGAAACGACGGACTTGCCGACCAAGTTTCGCAAGATTGTGGTGACCGACGATCAGGGGCGCTACATGCTGCCCGAGCTGCCCAAAGCGAACTACAAAATCTGGGTGCGCGGATACGGCCTGGTGGATTCAAACCCTGTTGAATCTGCGACGGATAAGACGCTGGCGTTGACGGCGGTGATCGCTCCCAATGCTCGCGCTGCGGCGCAATACTATCCGGGCGATTACTGGTACTCGCTGATGGCGATGCCGCCCAAGAGCGCCTTCCCGATGCGAACCCGCACGGGCGACGCGACGGGGTTGGCAGGGGAAGAAGGGGCCGCCGATATGCCGCGCAACTTCCCACCGTCAAGGGATACAGAGATCGCCACTCAGGCGCAATACTCATTTCTGCTGAAGCGGGGCTGCGAAGTCTGCCATCAGATGGGCGACAAGGCGACGCGCGAGATTGAGCCGAGCCTGGGCAAGTTCGCTTCGCCCGAGAAGGCGTGGGAGCGGCGGCTGATGTCCGGCCAGGTGGGCCCGGAGATGACCAACGCGCTGAATAATTTCGGGCATGACCGCGGCCTGGCGATGTTCGCGGATTGGAGCAGCCGGATTGCCGCGGGAGAGGTTCCCCCCGCGCCGCCGCGTCCTCAGGGGATTGAGCGGAACGTGGTCGTCAGCCTGTGGGAGTTCGGCACGGACAAATCGTTCTTCCACGACATTGGTAGTAGCGACGACCGACACCCGACCGCGAATGCCTATGGCCCGATCTACGGCACCGACTTTTCCGGGAATGCCCTCGCGTTCCTCGATCCGTACACCGGCGAGAACTCTATGATTCCATTGAAGTTGCGCAACGAAAAGGATCGCGAGCTGCTCAAGCCGTTTACTTCGCAGACCGTCGGGGCGCCCTCCCCATACTGGGGCGATGAACTTATTTGGAATGATCGAGTTACCTCCGCCCAGCCACGCCTCGATAGCAAAGGCCGGTTCTGGTTCCACTCGCAGACTCGCGCGGACTTGCCCGATTGGTGCAAGGCCACCTCGAATAATCCCTATGCCAAGATTTTCCCGATCCCGGAGAAGACGGTTGCCCGGGGCGGCACGTTCTACGATCCCAAGACCGGCAAGTTCGGCTCGGTCGATACCTGCCTGCCGTCCGGGCACATGGTTTTCGCGGACGACAAGGACGAGACTCTGTATTACGCCAGCACGCCCGGCGTTGGACCGGAGCACCGCGGCGGAATCGGCTGGATCAAGACGCGCCTCTGGGACCAGAATCACGATTCGGAGAAATCCGTGGGCTGGTGCCTCGCCGTAATCGACTACAACGGCGACGGCAAGACCGGAGCGTTTACACGGCCCGACCAGCCGGCCGATCCGAAGCTGGATCGTGAGGTGAGGTGGACCAATGGCTATGGCGTCGCCGTCAATCCAGTGGACGGCAGCGTGTGGTACGCGGGGCTCGGCAATCCTGTTCCCGGCAGAATCTTTCGAATGGTCACCGGCACGAACCCGCCGTCAACGTGCAAGACCGAAGTGTACGAACCGCCGTTCGACAATCCAAAGCTGCCAGGGGTCCAGGCTTACTCCACGTTGGGACTGGCCATCGATAGCAACGGTTTGATCTGGGTGGCGCTGGCCGGCAGCAACGATCTGGCCAGCTTCGACCGCAGCAAGTGCAAGGGGCCGTTGAACGGGCCGACCGCGACGGGCCAGCACTGCCCCGAAGGGTGGACGCTGTATCCGGTGCCGGGTCCCACTTTCAAGGGAAGCGACGTGCTGGCGGACTCGTTCTACCACAACTGGGTGGACCGCTTCGATACGCTGGGCCTGGGCAAAGACGTGCCGGTGGTGATGGGAACAGGCTCGGATTCGCTGATCGCCTTCGTCCCTCAAAAGAAGCAGTTCGTTACGCTGCGCGTGCCGTATCCGATGAGCTTCTACACGCGGCTGATGGACGGGCGCATCGATGATCCAAACACAGGCTGGAAGGGCCGCGGCGTATGGACCGCCAACGAGACGCGAACGGTCTGGCACATCGAAGGCGGCAAGGGCGTCAGGAGTTCGGTCGCGCACTTTCAGATCCGGCCTGATCCTCTGGCGAAGTAGTTTGGCGGCTGCCTAACCTTTATAATGCGGGGTTGACAACGGCGATATACTCCGTCGGTGCACATACTCAAGCTGAATCGGGCGTTTTTACCCTTCACAATAATCAAGAACCATCCAATCCGAATCATCGCTAGCGGCGTGCTGGTCATGGCGCTGCTGATGCCTCTTGTTGGAATAACCGCCAAACCCGACGCGAAGAGCTACATCGTTTACATCGGAACGTACACGCGCGTGGCGAGCAAAGGTATCTATGGATACCGATTTACGCCTGCCACTGGAGATTTAGCGCCGCTCGGGCTTATTCAGGAGGCCGTCAATCCATCGTGGCTGGTGGAGCATCCGAATCACCGCTTCCTTTACGCTACCAATGAGCACCCAACCAAGATTGCACCGGGAAATTCCGTCACCGCTTATGCGCGGGATGAAAAAACCGGCAAGCTCACGTTGCTGAATACGGTTTCCTCAAAGGGCGAAGGCCCGGCGCATCTGGCCATCGATAAGACAGGGAAAATCCTGGTGGCGGCGAATTTTATCAGCGGAAGCGTGGCGACGTTTCCGATTCATCCCGATGGCCGGCTGGGCGAGGCGGCAGCCAGCGTTGCACTGGTGGGCACAGCTGCGGGGCCCAGCGTCGCCAAGGATGATAACGGAGTCAGCCCCACCGATTCGCACAATCATTGCGTCGTGATTTCGCCGGACAATCGTTTTGTGCTGGTCTGCAATATTGGGATGGGAAAAGTTTTTGTGTTTCGGTTGAATGCCGCGACGGGGGCGCTGGAACAGAATGGCGAGCCGTTCACCGTGCCCACCGTTGGATGGAGGCCCCGCCACCTGACGTTTCATCCTAACGGCAAGTACGTGTATATGATCAGCGGCTCGATGCAGGTGACTGTTGCCGCGTACGACGCTGCCGCTGGGACGCTGAAGGAAATTCAGTCGGCGCCGCTGACGGCGGTCACTGCCGGGATGAGCGAGGGCTCCGAGGTGCAGATCGACCGCGCGGGGAAATTCGTTTACGCGTCTACTCGCGCTGTCGATGCAAGTTTAAGGACTTCGCATCTGGATGGGACCTTGCACGTGTTGGCCGTCGATCCCGCCACGGGAAAATTGACTCCAGTGCAGCACATTTCCTCGATGGGAGATACCCCGCGCACGTTTGCACTGGACCCATCGGGCAAATACTTATTCGCGGGCAACGAATATTCCGGGACCATGGCCATTTTTGCGATCGATCGGAAAACTGGAATGTTGTCTCCGACAGGAAAAGTACTGAAGGATGTCCCCGAACCGAGTTGCATCCTTTTTGTAGCGGAGAATTGATGAGAAAACATTACCGCATGAAGATTTGCCGATCATGGATTTGACCTGTCACAACGAATTAGCTGCGATACCTCTGTTGCCGCTCACACTCGCGAATGCTAGGATTGCTCTTCCGTGCAGCAGCAAAATCATGCCCGACCGCGCATTGGTGTCCCGTGGCGCATGGCTTCGGAGGAAGCGGCGAACCATCGTTCTTATATCGATTGGTATCTCCATGCTGTGGAGCGAGCAGGTGCAGAGGCCGTTCCGATTTCTCTCGCCAGCACCAGAGACGAACTGATTGGCCATGCAGCAGAACTGGATGGATTTGTGCTGTCGGGAAGTCCCGCCGATCTGGACCCGGCACATTTCGGGGCCAAGCGCCATCCCGCCGCGGCGGATGCCGACGCCGCGCGCGAGCGCACTGATTTCACTCTCCTCGAACATGCGCTTATCGCTCAAAAGCCGGTGCTGGCAATTTGTTACGGAATACAGTCGCTCAATGTGTTTCTGGGCGGCACACTGATTCAGGATATTCCCACCGAGATTGGGACAACCGTATGCCACAGCCCGGATGAAGACGAGGTGCCCGGAAAACCGGACCCGGTGGACCCAGTCCACCGAGCGCAATTCGAATCCGGCCACATCATGGACCTGTGCGGCGCTCCCGAGGCAAACGTGAACTCGTCGCATCATCAGTCGGTGCTCGAACCTGGCCAAGGATTGAGGATTACCGGCCGTGCCTCCGATGGCGTGGTCGAAGCCGTGGAGTGGACGGGCGATTCGAATTGGGTTGTAGGCGTGCAATGGCATCCGGAGAGAATGACGGAGGACCCGCTGGCGCAGGCGCTGTTCCGCGAACTGGTGGCCGTCGCGCAGGCGAGGAAGTAGTAAGGCCATCACGGCCTGTTTTTCAGCCTGGCAACCTTTGTTATGGGTGAAGTCCTCAATGTAAGGGAGGAACGACCTGTGCGACTAAGACTTCAAACTATAGGGTATCTTGTCTTGGGTTTGGCAACCCTGTGCGCACAGACTGCCGCAGCGCAGTCAGACCCCGGACTGCTTCCCGAGGAAAGCGCCGCCAAGGCGAAAACGGTCTTGCAACAAGTGATCAACGCGCTGGGCGGACAGGCGTTCCTGGATGTTCGCGACTCCGATTGCGATGGGAAGCTCGCGCAGTTCGGCCACAGCGGCGAGCTGATGGGGTATACGCCGGTCCGCGACATGTGGATTTTGCCGACTAAAAACCGCGTGGAATACATTTCCAAGGGCCAGCACACGATCGTCAGCTATCTGCTGGGCGCCGATGGACTAAGCATCACGCACGGCGGCGTCCTGATTACCGTTTTCGATGGCGACCACGGTTGGATGCTGGACAAGGGCGGAGTGTCCGAACAGCCGGAGGATGTCACGCAAACCTTTGCCGAAGCAGTGAAATCCGGGATGAACAACATGCTGCGGAAGCACATGAACGATGAAGGCGTCGAGCTACGTTATGCCGGAATCGATATCGTGGACCTAAAGGAAGCGGAGTGGATCGAGTTTTCCGACCGCGATCACCGGGAGCTGCGCATGGCTATCGAAAGGTCCACGCACTTGCCGCTGCGGTGGGAGGTCTCCAAGCGCGACCCGCAAACGCGGGAACGCACTGAGAATGTCACCAGCTACACGCAGTACATTCGGTTGGATGGCGTGGTGACTCCGTTAAACGTCTCCCGCGCGCAGAATGGCCGTCAGATATCCCAGCTGTACGTCACCGGCTGCAAATACAATTCGAATCTCGCTCCTGAGTTGTTCAGCCGGGCGTCTCTTGACCAGCGCGCCAGTGAGGTCACCAAGAAGGGTTATAAGGACAGCAAAGATAAGAATTAAATTGGGAGTAAAAGCCGCGAGCGTTCATCCCTGTCGCGCGTGTTTAGTCATTTCGACAAGTACTGTTCTGGTTTCCGACGGACTCGTAACTTCCCGCGAAAAAGCAATCCGCATGCCTCGCGTTCCTTCCGGAACCTTCAAGCGCACATTGAAGCCGAGACGATCGACTGACATCATTGTGGCACCCTGAGATTCAACACCGCCTGCCACACGCGCAAGCAAAATGAGCGCGTCCTCATGATCGGCATTCATGTGCTGAATGATGCCGGCGGCGGAATCGGTCAGCGGGTCCGGTTGCGCTTGACTATACTCGGAAGCGGAAACCCAGCCCATCACGCCGAAGCCGCCCACATAATAAACGTCCACCACTTCGATGCGGTAAAAAGCAAAATCCTCGAAATCCACCCAGTACTTGCTGTTCGCATAGCGGTCTAGGTAAAGCCTGCGCGATTCCGCCACGTCCTGCGCGGGCACGACCGCCACATTTCCGAGCAATGTGACTCGGGATGCGCCCAGGGGATCGCCGCTAACATCGGCTTGGGTCACCAGTAGGCTTGCGCGCGGGTCTGCGTGCAGGTTTTGCGTGTGCATCGCCATTGTGCTGATCAGGAAAATGGGACGGCCCATGCTTTCCAGACCGTAAGGCATCACCGATCCGAACGGGAAGCCCGGCTGTTTGCGGGAATGCGTGGAAAGAGTGCCGATCCGCCCCAAGTGGACGAGGGTGCGCGCACGCTCAGCAAACGTTGGTTCGGCGACCGCGGGTTGGGCGGACGCAGCAGGAGGACCTGCGTGCTTTCCAGTCGGATAGGAAGACATGCTAATTTTCGGAATACTGTAATCGATTGTCAGGATTGAAAAAGATTCTGCGGCCGGTTGTTTGCTTCGAATCGGACAATACGCCCGGCTTAAGCGTTTGCTACTCTTGCCTTGTTATCCATGGAATTGAAATAGGATGACGTTAGTTCAGATTGCAGTTTCCTGGTAATCGGAGTCCCTTCGAATTCGAGTATTTCGCCAATCTTGTAGGGTTTCTCCTTGCCGCACGATACGCAGCGCAGATGAAAGACTTGGCATTTCCGCGGAGAGGCTTCGTCCGCCTGAGTCTCCGATTCGATGCTGGCGACGAGCGGAGAAATGGCAATGGGCTTCTTGCAGTGCAGACAGGTAACTCCCCGATACGATTGCCGCTCTGTAACGGAATTCATTTGAGCCTCGCTTATTGAAGTTAAGGATTTGTTTTCGGAAGACCAATCGTACACCCGATGTCCAAGCTAGTCCAGCCGGATTCGATCGCTTGGACAAGCTCCCTATTTGCAATAACTTAGATGGATTTCGAGTCCTCTGCGAGTGCAGATTTCAACATGTTTTCCAATGCCCTCAATCATCTGCCAATCGGCTCTGTGCGGACCCTGTTTTCAGAAATTCCCCCCTTTCGCGAGCGACTTTTTGCACGTCAATGAAGTGCAGATATGGTTCGGACGGTCTCTTTGATTCGCTTGTGTTCCGGATTGCGAAACCTCTTGTTATCCCGATTCCTCCCAGTGTATTTTGTCGTCCATTCGGATGGGCGATCAAAAATAAATTTTGAGGAGGATGAAATTGAAAGCAGAGCCGCTTGTACCGAGAGCCCCGTCAGATCTCTTTGCTCCCATTTTGAGCAGCGACGCGTTCATGGGATCCCTTCTGCTGGTGGGGCGATTGCTCACAATCCCGATTTTCGCCTTGCAGATACTTAATACACCGCACACAGGCGCACTTATGTACGCAGCAATCGCGGTCCAGATTGCCGGACTCATCCTCATAACATTTGGTTTTCAGACAAGATTGGGAGCCCTGCTGCTTGCGGCTTTCTGTGCCAGCGCGGCACTGCGGCTTCCCGGCAGCACGAAGTTTGCCGGCCTGCTTACATCGCACTGGGATAAAAATCTCGCCGTGCTCGGTTTATTGCTATTTATGTTTGCATACGGGCCCGGCAGGTTGTCGCTGGACAGTTTGCTGGGCCGCGGCAAGCCTGGTAACACCCGCAACGGTCTGTTTTCTTCCATCTTAGAGAACACTGCTGTGATGGGATTGCTCCTCTTTTTGGGGCGCATGCTCTCTGTGGTGATATTCCTGCGCGCGGGGACCAATAAGGTCGTTCGAACCGCCGTTATGCAGGCCTACATGGTGAAGCACAATTCTCATGTGCCCACGAATCTGATTTATCTGGCGATTCTGGTGCAGATCCTCTGCCCGACCCTGGTGGTGCTGGGTTACAAGACGCGATGGGGCGCGACTTTGCTGGGGGGGTTCACTATCATCGCAGGCACTTTATTCCACAATCAATATGGCGATCTGGGCGAGCTGTCGCACTTGTTCCTGGATCTCGCGACCACAGGCGGCTTCATGTTCATGTTTGCCTACGGCCCCGGCAGGTTTTCGGTGGATGCGAAGCTTAAGTAGGACAGATTTTTTGCCCTGAGAGATCGAAGGGCAGTCTGTCCGCTCTTGACTTTGGGTATTGCATGTCCTCGCGAAAAACCAAAACCTGACTGGCTGAACAGGCCGCGCGGTTTCGGTTTAGTTGCCCGCACCAAAACCAAAGGCGCACAGACTGAAGTCTGTGCTACTGGTCACGGCATACTTTTCGTGGTTTGGCAGGGCGGACACGTTACCCTCGGCGTGTAGCCTTTGAAAAGAAACTTGAACGCGCCCGCGCCGCCGCTCTTTCCGTCGGCTCCCACAAGTTCCGCCTGGACCTCGTAAATGTTTCCCTTGTGGTCGGTGGCGATCTGGTGTCCCGGCGGATGGGCCTGCGCCGCGCCGATATCGAATGAACCAAGGACCTCGAGCGTCCTGCGGTTCAGGAAATACGTGACTGGAGTCCCCCCGACATATAGGAACCGCTGGTCGGGAGAAAATGCTGCGGACCTTGCCTGCAAGGGGAACTTGCTGTCGAGGCCGACGAATTGTTCGGCGACGAATTTTCCCTCGACCGTAAACACCTGGATTCGCTTGTTGCCACGATCGGAAACATAGACCAGACCGTCGTCCGAGATGATCACATCGTGCGGCACCGCAAACTGCTGCAGGGCGGACCATACGTCGCAGATCATCGGACAGTATTCATTCGGCAAAGGCGCGGGCACCGGCGGGCGCGCTGCCATGTCCAACGGCTTGTTGCCGTATGCGCCGAACATCCGCTTAAATTTTCCTGTGTCCGCGTCGTACACCATCACGCGGCTGTTACCGTAGCCATCGGAGACAAACAATTCATTCGTCTTGGGGTAAACGCGCAGGCCTGTGGCGCCTCGCAGGACTTCCGTGGCGTTGCTGCCCGTTTGTCCGCTCTTGCCGATGGCCATCAGGAATTTTCCGTTTTTGGTGAACTTCAAAATCTGATTGTCGTTCGGAAGATTGGCCGGATTGTTCTCTTTGCCGTCGGCATTGCCGATGATCCACACGTTCCCTTTGTAATCCACGTTAATGCTGTGCTCATTCGAAGGCCACTGATAGCCGGGGCCGCTTTCCCCGCCCCAGCCCTGGATGAAGTTGCCGTCGTTATCGAACTCGATGACGGGCGGAGCGGGCGTGGACGTAGTATCGACAGCCGTGGATCGAGGATGCGCAAGAGTGCGGGGGCGGCTCAGAATCCAGACGTGGTCCTTGTCGTCAATCGAAGCGGCGGAACCGAAACCCATTCTCCACTTCGATGGAAGTTTCGGCCAATCGGGGTCCACCTTAAATTGCGGCAAGCCGCCTTCGCCGATGTGAGGGGCATCCATAATTGACACAGCGCGTCCGGAGACAGGCTGCGACAGGCGGGGAATCAGGCAGATCAGGCCCGCTCCGAACAAAATGAAACCGATGATCTTGGCGCGCTTCATGGATTCTCTCCTAGAGTTCGTTGGCCAGTACTGTACGATGAACCGGTAATTTCCGCCGCAAAAAAGTAGGACAGGTTTCAACCTGTCCGGTTTTGGTTTTAGTTTCGATTTTGCTCGAACCATTGTTAAAAGCGGACAGGTTGAAACCTGTCCTACTGCGAGATTGCGCATCTTCAATGAAAACGGATAAATCATTGGGCCATCAGTACTCCGGCCCATGATCGCGATTATAAACTTTCACGCGGAACAAGGGCTTTGCGGCTTCGGCTGGATCCTGCTCATACACCTGCTCGGCTTTCGCGGGATCGTAGCCTCGCCAGAGCCAGGTCAGCGATTGCGGCAGTTCCGCGCGGCCCTGCGCGGCGTTGTGCGTGCCGTATCCGTAGCTGAAATGGAAGTCGTAGCCGCGTCCCTTCAGCGAATTGGCCATATCCAGACTTTGCAACGGCCAGGTGATCTGGTCTTCCGCTCCGTCCTGTAACCAGACGCGGATATTGCGGCCGGCATCGCGCGCGACCATGGCGGGGAACGCCTGGCCTCCATAATTGGGAACCACCTGTATGGGCATGAAGCTGCCGATCCAGGAAAGCACGCGGGTGAATTGATCGGGCTGCTGCCAGGCCACGTTGAAGGAGCAGATGCCGCCGGAGGAACTGCCGCTGATGCCGCGGCTGTAGCCGTCCCTGCGGACGTTGTATTTCGAATAGACAACTTCGGGCAAAAATTCGTCGCGCAGAAATTTGGCGTAGCGGTCAGAAACGGTGTCGTATTCCACGCTGCGAATCATGTTTTGCGGAGCGCGCGGCCCGCGATCGGGCCGGGGTGGAGCGCCGGGAACAGGAGCGGGTGGGCGAGTATAGTTCGGCGGCGCATTGCGAATCGTTTCTTCGAGTTCCTTGTAGATTTCCGTGCCTTCCGAAACCAGACCCGGCTGAATGAAGACAGCGATCATGACGGGGATCTTTTTCTCGAAGATCAGATTGTCGAGGACGTTGATAATCACGCCTTCGGTGTCGCGCTGGGTGTAACCGGCCTGCTGGCCGTCCTGGAAGACCATCAGCGCCGCGGGAGTTTTCGGATCGTACTCGGCGGGCACGTAAATCCAATAGTTGCTCTCCATGCCGCCGTACGCTTTGCTGGTGTGGACCAGTTTCTCCGACAGCATGCCGGGCGGAACGCCGGGTTTCAGATACGATTCCGGTCCGTAGGCCGGAACGTCTTTGCTTCCGCCGAACGATTTGCCGTCGATTCGGTATTCGAACTCGTGACCGGTGCCCACACGTAGCGTGCCCACCGCGTACCAGATATCGGTCTTCGCGATCTTCTTCATCGCCGGGCCACGCTCTTCGTCGATCATCAGGATCGGCTGGGTTGCGGACTCGACGGCCCATAGGAAATCGGGGCCGCGACCGATCACGGCCCGGCCATCGTGAATCATGTCCTGGCCCAGCGTGGCGACCAGCGCTTGCTGGAGCTTGTCCGGGCTGCCATGCGTGAGGGCAATCAATTCCGGCGCGCTGAGTTTGTCCGCGCCAAACGCGACGGTGGACGAAATCAACAGAGCAATCAATATGCGGACTTTCATTCGGCACACCCTTTCCGAGGAATGTCACCTTATATCACAGGATTTCGCACCTTTTGCAGTTTCATCAAATTGGGTGTTTATTGCGCAAATCAGAAGGCGTCGTTGAAAACCACGAACTTTGGATTATACTGCGCGGAAGAGAGAACCGATCTTCAGGCTCCCGGTTGCTCGTCGCGCGCGAGTCTTTCAACGTTTTGAAACCTCGGAGGTTACCATGCTGCTTTCACGGCTAGGCCAGTTGGTATTGTGTATGACGCTAGTTTTAGTGGGCAGTTTCGCGGCGGCTCAGGCGACGAAAACCGGCTACCACTTCATCCAGAAAATTACATTCGAACCTGACGCGGGCGCTACGCGCGAGTATTTCGACTACATTTTTGTGGATTCAGCGGCGCGGCGCGTGTACCTGTCGCATGGCGTCGATGTAAAAGTCGTGGATGCGGACAGCGGGAAACTGGTGGGCAGCGTCGCCGGGTTCAAACAGAATCACGGGATCGCCGTCGCCAGCGAATTCGGCCACGGATATGTCACCGATGGTGCGCAAGGCAAGGTACTTATTTTCGATCTGAAAACGCTGATGGTGACCGGCGAAGCGAAAGCGGAGAAGGACGCCGACTGCGTGATTTACGATCCGGCCACAAAACGCGTTTTTTCCATGAACGGGGACGCGCATAACTCCACGGCGATCGACGCCAAGACAGGGAATGTTGTAGGGACGATCGATCTAGGGGGCCAGCCGGAGTTTGCTGTCGCGGATGGCAAGGGGATGATTTACATCAACCTCGAAAACACGAATGAGATTGTAGCCCTTGACGCCAGCGCGCTCACCGTCAAATCTCGCTGGCCAGTTGCGCCGGCGGGAGGCCCCACGGGGATTGCCATGGACACTGCGCACCGGCGTCTTTTCACCGCGGGGCGCAATCCGCAGATGCTAGTTATCCTGAACGCGGACACCGGAAAAGCGATTCAGTCTTTCCCGATCACGGCGGGAGTGGATGCGGTGGCCTTCGACCCGGGGACTGGAATGATATTCGTTTCGACTCGCGAAGGAATGATCCACATATTCCACGAAGATGGGCCGGACAAATTCAGCGCGGTCGATACGATTACGACGGAGTATGGAGCCAAGACCCTAGGTCTCGATGCAAAGACGCACAAACTATTCGTGGATACGGCCGATTTCGGTCCAGCTGCCGCTCCCACGACCGAACAGCCGAATCCCCGGCGGTCCGCCATTGCTGGAACGTTTCACGTACTGGTCTACGGACGGTAATTTTACGGAGTAGCAGATTTGAATGCCACCGCGAAGGCGTTACAACCTGTCGCGGTGTTGCCGTTCGCGATTATCCAATTGAAGGCCAATGGCGCCGTTGTGGTATTGAACACGATGGCATGACCTTCGCCAAAGTTAAACGTGCTGGCGTCCAGCATGCCTGTTGACCAAACCGCCGTATATGTACCACCTGGAGGACTTGCTAGCCCACTTGGAGGGCCTATCCCCATTTGCAAGACTGCTATGACCAATCCGTTTGTAGTGGAAGGCGTGATGTCCGGGGCATCATTCAGGTTTGCGTCCGTTGCAGGTTCAGAAAGATTGGTCGCCGCGGCAGACTTGTCAAACGGAGACGCAGCAGCTCCACTGATGTCGTAAACAAGAACTTCGGTATTGAACATTGGCGAGCCACTGTTAATCATCATGGTTCGTTCCGCACTTGTGGCCGCGTTGTCAGCGTGAAAAATCTGTCCGGAGAGGGTGTTGGGCTGCTCCTTGGTATATGTATTGACTCCGTCGGAAACGCTAGCAACGTTATTTCCACCAGGAATAGAATTGACCGAAAACGCCACAACGATCAGGTTCCCGCTGGTTGGAACATCGAGAACGGTAGGAGAGACAGGCTGCAATCGAAATTGAAATTCATGGACGATGCGCATTCCCGAGGGAGCCGTTCCGGCGGATGACGGCTTGATCGCAATGGCAACGTCGTTGAACTCATCGGTCGTGGCTCCTGCGACGGTGAAAGATGGATTTATGGCTCCTGCCACGGCTTGAATCTGGTACTGGGTATAAGTGTTGAAATTCCGATCCGCGCTCAACTTGGTGAAGCCTATGCCGCTTGTCCATTGCGTTACGTTTGTTCCGTTTCCGAGATTCCCTCCGTGCGTATCGACAGCATAATTCCAGATCAAGTCTCCGCTCGTGGTAGTTGTAAAAGCATTACTAGAAGCTGTTGCATAACCTAATACAGGGTCTTGAAAAGAAGGTAGTTGAATTTTCTGAGATGAGAGATAAGGAGAAACAGCAGCGCCCAAGGAGGGCCGATGGCCCGATCGGGTGCGTTGC
>Ga0265331_10000321_pt1 | contig 52188 bp, 41 predicted proteins | sample 41923metaG_FD_202088 | JGI IMG/M metagenome (GOLD analysis project Ga0265331, IMG submission 202088) | Rhizosphere microbial communities from Carex aquatilis grown in University of Washington, Seatle, WA, United States - 4-19-23 metaG | ecosystem: Host-associated > Plants > Roots > Rhizosphere... | reverse complement strand
AGCCCCTCCGCGTCTACCACCTGTAACCTTCGACAGTTTCAGTGGGTTAACACGGTTGGGGCTGAGTTTTTAGGGGCTCGCGTGAATTATCCGGGTTAGACAACGACGTGAGGTGACGACATGGCAACGTTGCGCGAGGTGTCCATTCAGCCGCTCGATGTGATCCTCTTCCGGGGCATGGACCCGGTGAGCAATGCAATCTCTTTTGTGCAAGCCAAGAAGCTCGGGCACGGGGATTTCTCACACGCGGGCATGGCCATCACGCGCGCAGCGCTCGATCTGCCCTTCCTCGAGCCGGGCAGAGTGTACGTCTGGGAGTCGACGCTCAGCGCGCCCGCGGGGTTCTGGGCCCGCTTCACCGATAAGATCCCCGACGTTGAGACCAGAGGGCTCCGGTTCGGGGTGCAGTTGCGCGATTTGGAGCTGGTCATCGCCGGGTACTCCGCGAGCGGCGGCAAGGTGGCGTGGTGCGCCTACCGCGGGAAACGGCCGCCGCTCGAAGACGTCCGCCGGCATCTTCTCGGCCTGCATGCGGAGTACGGAGACGCGGCCTACCCGGTGGGAAACCTCAAGGTGCTCAGCGTGGTGTTTCCGGCGCTGCGGCCGATCCGCGACCGCGTCGGACGAGCCCACGACCGGCTCGCTCACTTCCGGAACGTCGTCCTCAAGCGCGCCAGCAGGCGAAGACCGGTCAAGAGTGCCGAGCACCATATGTTCTGTTCCGAATGGGTGGCAACGGTCTACAAGCGACTCGGGCTCGACGACCTGACCGGCATCGATTTCGATCCGAAGCTCGCCGCGCCGGTCGGTCCGCTCACACGACCCGAGCTGTTCGCCGAACCGGTGTACCTCGAGCCGGAAAACGATGCGAGCAGTCCAGCGGGTACACAAGAGGGGTCGTCGTTGCAGCCTTGATACCGAAGCTCGGCTCAATCGGCCAACCGCTTTTGCTCCGCCACATCTATCATAATGAGTACTCACGCGGAGGCGCGGAGGACGCGGAGCAAGGACAGGCCAACACGGTTGGGCGGGGTGCATTCTTGCTGTATGACTCCCTCTCCGCGCCTCCGCGTGACATGAAAGAACTCGATGACATCACCGGAGCGATCGTTGACGCATCGCTGAAGATCCACATGGAGCTGGGTCCCGGCTTGCTGGAGTCGGTCTATGAGGTGGTGCTTGCGCGGGCCCTGGAGAAACGCGGATTCCGAGCGGAGAGGCAGAAGGCGATCCGCTTCGAGTACGACGGCATGCTGTTCGAGGAGGGCTTCCGTACCGACCTCCTCGTCGAAGAGCGCGTCATCGTCGAGCTCAAGTCGGTCGAGAGACTCGCCCCGGTTCACAGTAAGCAACTCCTCACCTACCTTCGCTTGATGAACCTCCCCGTCGGTCTACTCATCAACTTCGGAGCAGCGACCCTCAAAGAAGGCCTCCACCGCATCGTCAACCATCTGCAAGCCTCCGCGTCTCCGCGCCTCCGCGTGAACCAACAGCCATGAGCCCCCCGTGCGACCCGCAGCTCGCTCTGGCTAAGGCACTCAGCGTCGGTCTTGCCGTTCTTCGGGCGTTGGCCGACTGGGCCGACGCAAACTGCCCGGCGGCAGGCCTCATCCGCGGGCGCGCCCGCGGCGCGTAAACAGTGTCACGCCAACGACCAGATAGAGCGCACCGTACGCCAGCATCACCGCCGTCGGGCGCAACGCCGCTGCGATCGTGCGGCGGCGAATCATCAGGTCGTTGAACGCGTCCATGGCCCAGGTCGTCGGAAACGCCAGCGCCGCGGTGCGCATCCAGCGCGGCTCCAAATCGATCGGCCACCAGCAGCCACCCACCGCCGCCATGGTGATGATGACAATCGATCCCACCGGCAACACGGCCTCGCGGCTCGACGCCACCGCCGCAACCACCAACCCAAAGGCGGTGCCGGCAAACACAATGCCCACGGTGGGCAGCAGCAGCGCCCACGGCTGCGGGCCGAGGGACACGCCGAACACCAGCCACCCGGCCGCCAGCAAGGTGAGCATCTGCGCGACCCCAACGACGAACCGCGCCAGCAGCTTGCCCACCAGTACAGACGGCGCCGCCACCGGCATCGCATGCAAGCGGCTCAACGTGCCCCAGTCGCGCTCGTCAAGTAATCCGAGGGACACCCCGAGCAGCATGCCGAGCAGCAGGAAGGTGACGCTGAAGCCCGGGACGTTCTGATCGAAGGTATTGATGTTGATCGAGCCGCCACTGAGATTGACTTCCTGAAGTGTCAACGTGCCCGGCAGCTTTGGCAGGTCGGGGAGCATGATCTGCGGCATCTCCAGGGACGGACGCGGCGGCAAAGACGGGAGGTCGAGATGGGGCGGCGGCGGCAGCTGCGGCGAGAGCTCTTTTGGATCGGGCAACCGGAACGCTGGGGTGCTTGCTTCGAGCCGCTGCTCGAGCGCCGCCGGCAGCTCGGGAAACTCGGGCGGCGGCGGAATGTCCGCGGCGTGGCCGCCGGCCAGTCGTTTCAGCTCGGCGAGCCAGCGCGTAAACGCGGCGCGTCGCTGCGCGACGTCGGCGAGATACGCGCGCACCTCGCCGCGCAGCGCTGCGGCTTGCGTGTCCGCCTCGCGCTGCAAGCGCTGCATCACGGCGTCGAGCTGCCGCGCGATGTCCCTCGCTGCTTCCTGGCGGTGGCGTTCGAGCTGCGCGTGCACCTCCGTCGCGGCGCGCTCGCGCGCCACGCGCGCGTCTTCCCAGGTGGCGTCGAGCGTCGTGCGCAGTCGATCCATACCGTGGCGCAACTGCTCCAGCTGGTGCTGCAGCTGCGCCCGCTGGGCGCCGGCGGCGCGTTCGCTGTCATCGCCGCGCGCCAGCTGGTCATGCATCTCCAGCAGCTTGGCGCGCACGTTCAAGCGCTCGAGGTACTTCACCGCGTCGCTGTACAGCACCAGGGCGGCGGGCTGACCGTTGCGCAGCGCGGCCTCCGTGCCGCTCGGCACGACCAGGGCCGAGCCAGCCAGTTTGCGCCGGACCATATCCTCCGCCGTGGCACGATCGGCCACCGGGAGTAGATTGACGGAATGCTCGGCGGCGAGGCGCTCGCGCAAACGGCGCGCCAGCTCGCCGCCGTCTTCATCGACGAACGGGAGATCGTAAGCGGTCTGCCCGGAGGGATCCGCGCCGTACAGATTGGCGAGCGAAAAGCCGGCGACGCTGATGACCACGATGGGCGCCAGCGTCAGGAACACGAGGCCGGCGCGATCGCGCCACAGCAATCGCAGGTCCTTCCCGAAAATCACCCAGAGGGCATGCATCGGTCCGGCATCCGTCAGTCGCGCAAGGCATGCCCCGTGAACTTCAGGAAGACATCCTGCAGGCTCGGCTGATGCAAGTGGAAATCGACGACGCCAGCGCCCTGCGCCGCCGCGCAGTCGAGCACGCGCACGGCGAGCGCGACGTCATCGAGGCTGACGTGCGTGAGCTCACCATCTTCCGCAAGACTCGCCGGCGGCTTCAGCACGCGCGCCCCGCGCAGCGTGTCGAGCCAGCCCTCGGGAAGGCGCGCGTGCGTGCGCAGCTCGAGACGCAGCGCGGCACCGGCGTACTCGATCAGCTCGGCCGGCGTCCCGGCGGCGACGACGCGGCCGCCGTCGATGAGCACGACGCGATCACAGAGGCGCTCCGCTTCCTCCATCTGATGCGTGCTGTAGAGGATGGCGGCGCCGCGCGCCGCTTGCCCGCGCACCGCGTCGAAGATGCGTTCCCGAGATTGCGGGTCGACGCCGACCGTCGGTTCGTCCAGCAACACCACGCGCGGTTCGTGCAACAGGCCGCACGCCAGATTGAGACGCCGCTGCATTCCACCGGAGAATGTCGCCACGACGTCGTCGGCGCGCTCTTCGAGGCCGACGAGCCGCAGGCTGCGCGCGGCGACGCCGCGCGCGTCGCGGAGCCGGAACAGCCGTGCAAAGAACAGGAGATTTTCGCGCGCCGTCAGCGTCGGATAGATCCCCAGCGTCTGCGGGACGAGGCCGAGCACGGCGCGGACGCGCGCCGCTTCGCGCACCGTATCGTAGCCACCAATACGGGCGTGGCCTGTGTCCGGACGCAGGAGCGTGGCCAGAACGGACAGCGTGGTGGTCTTGCCGGCGCCGTTCGGGCCGAGCAGCCCGACGAGCTCCCCGGCCTGCACCTGGAAGCTCAAGTTGTCGAGCGCCGAACGATCGCCGTAGCGCACGCCCAGAGCGTCGACTTCGATCAGCGCCACCGGGCCGCTCGAGCTCGCAGTCACAGTCATTGCCTAACCGAAGCGTCAGAGAGATCAAGCAAAAAAGCAACCCCCAGCCTCACGCGGGCCGCAGGCCCGGCAGACGGTGGACGACTCCCTTTGCAGGATCTCTCGTTGGTTGCCGTTGTCTCGTGCATGGCCTGCTCCGGCTTGCCGGGCGCGAGCGTTCGTGGAACGAGCGACTCATGTGTGAGCAAGGCTCACCACAACTCAGCCACACGGCGCCGGTTTGACGACAGCGGCTCGCACCGCACGACGGGCGCGCGTACTTCGAGGTGACCGATGCCGCTCACCAAGAGAATCGCATCGGTGAAGCGCGGGCGCCGCACCGTCGGCGTGCGGTCATTGATCCTTCACGCATTCCGCGCGCGAATCAGGCGACTCACCTCAGCCACGAGCGATGCCGTGTCGCACGTGCCTTTCTGGAACACGCGCTCCGTGGCGCCGCTGAGGGCCACCCGCTCGGCTTCGCTCAGGTCCTTCGCCGTCACGACGACGACGGGGATCGCGCGCCACTCGTCGCGGCCGCGCAGGGCCGCCAGGAACTCGAACCCGTCCATCACCGGCATGAGGAGATCGAGCAAAATGAGCCACGGTGTCTGTGCCGCCATGCGTTCCAGCGCCACCCGTCCGTTCTCGGCTTCCACCACCGCGTAGCCCGCGTCGCGGACAGCGCGGCCAAGGCGCTGGCGCGCGCCTTCCTCATCATCGACGACCAGCACAGGCCCGCGTTCCCCGGGGGGCACGTGGCGAGCAAGCACTCCGAGGAGCCGCTCCCGCTGTACAGGTTTGACCAGGTATTCGGCCGCCCCAAGGGCATAGCCCAGGTCGCGGTTCTCGACGATCGTAATCACGATCACCGGCACGTCGGCGAGCTCGGGATCGGCCTTGAGCGCCGAGAGCACCGCCCACCCGTCCATGCGGGGCATCACCACGTCCAAGGTGACGACGTCCGGCCGGCAGGCGCGCGCCAGCCGCAGCCCCTCCTCGCCGGTGCCAGCGGCCCGCACCGCGTAGCCTTCGCGCTCGAGCGCCCGCTGCATGAGATCGCGTGCCGACGGATTGTCCTCGATCACCAGAACAAGGCGCTTGCCGGCCGTGCGCGCTGAGCCTTCCGGCACCGTGATCGAGGACGGCTCAGCCGGCCCGTCGCCTTCCACTTTGCGCACCTCCTCGGGCATGAAGCGCGGGAGGCGGACCACGAACCGAGCCCCGCGCCCGGGTTCACTGGCGACGTCGATAACGCCCCCGAGCATCTCACAAAATCGCTTCGTGATCGTGAGACCGAGCCCGGTACCGCCATAGTCGCGCGCCGTCGATGGCTTGGCTTGGGTGAACGCCTCGAAGATCTGGCCCAGCTGATCCGGGCTCATGCCGATGCCGGTGTCCGCGACCGAGAATTCGAGCCCATCGGCACCATTGACCGACTGTCGCTCGACCACCAGTCGGATAGTTCCCTGTTTGGTGAACTTTGCCGCGTTGCTCAGCAGGTTGAGCAGAATTTGGCGCACGCGGGTCGCGTCCGAATGCATCGTCCCCGCGTCGTGTGCCACCGACACTTCGAGGCGGTTTGCATGCCGCGCGATCAAGGGTTCGACCGACGCCGCCATCCCGCGCACCAGCTCGCCGACATCGAAATCTTCCGCGTACAGCGCCACCTTTCCGGCCTCGATCTTGGAGAGATCGAGCACGTCGTTGATCAGGCCGAGCAGATGCTTTCCCGATAGGATGATCTTCTGCAGGTCCTCATGGTACTCGGTGTGGCCCGCCTCTTCGGCGTCCTCCTGCACCATCTCGCTGTAGCCGATGATCGCGTTGAGGGGCGTGCGCAACTCGTGGCTCATGTTCGCCAGAAACGTGCTCTTGGCGCGGCTGCCGGCCAGCGCTTTGTCGCGCGCCGCCTCCAGCTCCCGCTCGGAATCTGCCAGATCCTGGGTGCGGGCTCGCAGCTCGGCCGTGCGCTGCTGCAGCTCTTCAAAGAACGCGAGACGCCCGGCCAGCGGCATCGGCAGGAGCACCAGGCTGGTCAAGGCGCCGAGCTGAAGCACGTAGCTCGCCACCCAATTGCTGGTCGAGATCGGCCAGAGCGAATCGATGCCCCACAACAGACCGCCGGCAGCCAGCGGCACGCAGGCGAGGGTAAACAGACGGGCCATCGGCGCCCCCTGCCGCCAGCGATGCACGGAGATGATGGCCAGCAACGCCACCTGAGCGGCCCCCAGCAGGACCAGCAGCAGCACGAAGAGCGGGACCTCCACGAAGGAGAGCGGCACGATGCCGACCTCTCCGATCTGCAGGAGGCGCAGCGCACGATCCATGCGCGGCGTATGGTTGCGCGAGTCGAGAAACGCGCGCGCCGCGGAGATGAACGAAAGCACGATGCCCACGCCGAAGACGTGGATCGCCCGGTTGGCAACCCACGGAGCGGAATATTGATGCGCGTAGCCCTCGGTACACAGACTCCATCCCAGCGTACACGAGGCAAAGCATATATAATACAGGTAACCGCGATGCCTGAATATTAAGTAAATAGTACAGTTGTAAATGATCATCGCGACGCAGGCACCGTAGAAGAATGTGAGCCTGCCGGTCTCGCTCAGGTTGTGTCGCCACAGGACACCCTCGCTGCGAACTGCCAGGGGCACCAACAACGCATCCCCGCCCGCGACCCGGACAAAGAAGGTGCGGGTCGCGCCCGGCTCGAGTGCGACCAGAAACAGGGGCTGGCGGTAGGCAATCTCCCGTGCGCCAAATGGGCGCGCATCACCCGCGTGGCGGACGACAAACGCGCCGTCGCTGCCGGGCGCGTAGAGATCGAGCTCGTCGTTCAGCGCCCAGTCCACGCACAGGAACCAGCGGGCGGGCTCCGTCGTGTCATTGCGCAGGGCAAAGCGCAACCAGTATGCGGAATCGGTGAGTCCGAGGTTGAGGCTGCTGTCGGGGCGACGCGCAAAGTGATCGGCCAATGGAGCGCGCACGACGTCGTCGATCGTCCATCGGCGCTGGGGGTCCTCGAGGTATTCAACGTACGATCCGATGGCATACTCGCCGTGCGTCGCGTCCAGTCCGACCGCCGGCAGCGCGGCTGCCGGCGCCCCACGCCACAGTGCCAGCCAGGGCAGGCCGAGACAGACGCAGCGCCACAACGGCAGGGTCCATTTCATCGACGCGGGCTACGCCTGGCTTCCGGCCAGCGCGGCTTCAACCGTGGGCAGGCTTGTAGCCATCAAGAGTTGCACACGCGCAACATATATCGGATATCGGAGCGTCTCCGCTAGACGACCGGTGCACCGATTGCTGCCGGCGCAGGAGCCGGCTGACGCTTGCCGTCGAGCGGCACCTGACGCCGGGAGTTGCGCGCGGCGGAACGGCGTGCCCGGGTGGCGAGAAACGGCTCGACACGTTGGTGCAGGAACTTCTCGATCCGCAAGCTGATCAGCTCGGGGTACTCGATGATACCGACGTGGCTCCCTTTCCGGAGCAGCAGCATTTCCGCTCCGGGGATGTCGTCACGCATCCGGTACGACAGCGACAGCGGTGTGAGTTGGTCGTTCTCGCCGGCAACGATGAGGGTCGGGACGTCGATGCGCTTCAACCACGGCCCGGCGTCGTGGCGCTGCATCGCCAGTGCCATCAGGAAGAAGACCTGCAGGTCCATCTTCGCCAGGTGCGCAAAGTACGGGGCCATGCTCTCACGGCTGGCGAGCTGCGCATTGATCAAACCGAGGCGGGCAATCGCATCGGGAATCGGCGAGCGCAACAGCGGGCGCAGCAGCCCTTCGAGCAGACCGGGCGAGGCGGTCACCAACGCGCCAATCGCCTCGAAGAGGACCGGCGTAAGGCTGGGCGACAAGAAGAATGTATCGAACGGACGGCCATAGGGGCCGCAGATGGGAACCAGCCCGGCGACCCGGTCGGGATGGCGACGCCAGAACTCCAGCAGCACCTGGCAGCCCATCGAATGACCGAGCAGCACCGCACGCTCGACCTTGCAAGCATCGAGAACGGCGACCAGATCCTCCGCATTCGCCGTCATGGACAAGCTGGCAGCGGACACATGCCGCGGCGGGCCGCTGGCGTAGTGCCCACGATACTCCCAGGTGATCACGCGATGCGCGTCCGCGAAATGGCGCACCGTGTCGTTCCAGAAGAAGGTGGAGACGCCGAGCCCGTTGCAACAAACGAGCGTCGGCTCCCCCTTGCCGTAGACGGTGTAGCGGATCGGCACGCCGTGCCAGCCTTTTGCATACGCCGCGTGTGTGCTGCGCATCGCCCCTCCTGAATTTCCCGATCTCGGACGCTTCTGCTGGATCGCCCAGTTGCTCCTCTACCACTGCCCCGCCACAGACGGAAATCGTCAATACAGGATTTGTGCCTTCGTTCCATTGGCCCCGGTGACGACCATTCGCCGTGACGCTTCCGAAACCTGCGACAGGCGGGCCGTCTTCCTTGCTGTTTCCTGCTCCGGCGTATGCTCTATGGGCCACTTCAGTTGGTCGCCATGGGCAGTCTGCTTGAAGAATGCTTGAGCGTGCAGTAGCGAATGGAGGCGCTCCTCGACTCGATGAAGCACTACCGGCTCATTTCACTCCTCGCTTTGGCGATGCTCTCCTGCGGGTCGTCGCCCGACCAGTCCTCTTCCAGTCACACCGTCGCACTCAGCAACGTCTCCCTGCCGACGGACACGGCCGGCAACGCGCTCATCACCGGCGAAGCCAGTGTGCTCGCGTGGGGCGGTGCGTACTACGTCTATTTCAACGACTGGGGCAGCTGCGCGGGCGTGAACTGCTGCGCCTCCACCGGGGGTTGCGCCGATTGTTGCTTCTCGCCGCCGTCGGCGCAATACCCGGACAGCTGCGTCTATGCGAACGGCCACACGGTGGTCGTGTACCGGACGACCGACTTCCATACCTGGGAGCCCAAGGGTGTCGCCTTGCCGCTCGCCAATCGCAAGGCGGGAATCATGTTTCGGCCACGGGTCGTCTACCGCGCGAGCAGCAACACCTTCCTCATGTGGTACGAGGACCGCTGGGACGGCCAGAGCGGATATGCGATCGCCGAGAGCGCGAGTCCCGAGGGCCCGTTCGTCACCATTGCCGACACCGTCCACGTCCACGGCGCCGGACGCATCGGCGATTTCTACGTCTTCGTCGACGACGACGGAACGGCCTACCATGTACGCACCGGCGTCGTCATCGAGAAGCTCAGCGCCGACCTCACCGCCGGCACGGGCGACTACTACAGCCTGTTTCTTCCGTCCGTCGAAGCTCCGGTGATGTTCAAGCGCGGCAACGTCTACTACCTTCTGGCCGGCGCCGACTGCTGCGCCTGCGCCGGCGGTTCTAACATCCTCGTCTACACGGCCGATCACCCGCTCGGCCCGTTCACTTTGCAATCGGATGTGGGCTCGAACCCATCGCCCTTCGATGCACACGAGCCCGACCATTACGTCACTGGCGCACAGGGTAGCGACGTGATCCGCGTGCCCGGCGTGGATGGGTCCGTGCAGTTCCTGTGGTTGGGCAACCAGTGGGTGACCGCCGGCGAAGCGGGCCACCCGCGCGATCATGATCTGCTCTATTGGACACTCCTGCGATTCGACGGCGCCCGGATCCAGCAGATCGTTCCTCAGAACGCGGTCACCCTCTCACTGCCGTAAGCGGTGCGGTCATCGGCCGCGGACTCGCAGGCACAGAGGCCTGCGTCTGTGGATGGATCTTCGGCCGTTCGACGTTGTCCAAGCAGGTGCTGGGTACCCGCGGAATGCTGGCGGCTCCTGCCTGTTGTCTGTCGTCTATCGTCTGTGGTCTAAACAGGACCCACCATGAGCGAAATCGCAGCACGACACATCGTCATCACCGGCGGCGCCAGCGGGATCGGGCGGCGCATGGCCCTGAAGCTGGCGGCGTTGGGTGGCCGCATCAGCGTCTGGGACATCCACCAGGCGAACCTCGACAAGGTGGTGCAGGAGCTGAACGCGGCGGCGCGCGAAACGGCGCGCGGCTTTCAGTGCGACGTCTCCCGGCGCGACAACGTCTATCGCATCGCCAGCGAGACGACGGCGGCCGCCGGGCCGGTTGACATCCTCATCAACAACGCCGGCATTGTCAGCGGCGCGCGCTTGCTGGATACGCCGGACGAGAAAATCGAGGCGACCTTCGCAGTCAACACGCTGAGCCTGTTCTGGACCGCCAAGTCCTTCCTGCCGCCGATGATCGAGCGCAACCGCGGCCACGTCGTCACCATTGCCTCGGCCTCGGGCTTCATCGGCGTTCCCAAGCTGGCCGACTACAGCGCGAGCAAGTGGGCGGCCATTGCCTTCGACGAATCGTTGCGCGCCGAATTGCACCAGATGGGATCCAGCGTCAAGACCACCGTGGTCTGTCCATTCTACATCGACACCGGGATGTTCCGCGGCGTCAAGTCGCGCTTTTCCTGGCTGCTGCCGATCCTGAAGGAAGAGGACGTTGCGACGCGCGTCGTCGCCGCGATTCAGCGTGACCAGCCGCGGCTGCTGATGCCACCGGCAGTGTATCTGGTCCCGCCGATGCGGATCCTCCCGGTGCGTGCGTTCGATTGGTTGGCCACCTTCCTCGGCGTCAATGCATCGATGGATGAGTTCAAAGGTCGGAAGGGCCCGGGCTGATCGCCGCACCGGTTGAACGCCGCCGGCGGGCGGACTACCTTCGCGGCTCCATTTCAAAGCATGGGAGGAGCCCAGAATGTTTCGTCTAGACGGCAAGACGGCGATCGTCACCGGAGCGGGTTCGGGGATCGGGCGGGCCATCGCATCGACCTTTGCGGCGCAGGGGGCCCAGGTGTACGTGCTCGAGCGGGATCAATCCAGCGCTGACGAAACGGTAGCGGGAATCCACGCCGCCGGTGGTGCCGCCACGGCCGTACCCTGTGACGTCGCCAACGCCGCATCAGTACGGGCGGCGTTCGAGCAGGTCGACGCCGTCGCCGGCCGCCTCGACATCCTGGTCAACAACGCCGGCATCGCGCACATCGGCACGGTGGCAAGCACGACCGAAGCCGACCTCGACCGCATCTACGCCGTGAACGTGAAGGGCGTGTTCCTCTGCTCGCAAGCTGGAGTGGCGCGTATGCTGCGTGGCGGCGGTGCCATTCTGAACCTGGCGTCGATCGCGTCATTGATCGGCCTCACCGACCGCTTCGCCTACTCGATGAGCAAGGGCGCGGTGCTGACGATGACGCGCTCGATCGCCGTCGACTACGTCAAGCAGGGCATCCGCTGCAATTGCGTCTGTCCGGCGCGCGTGCACACGCCGTTCGTCGACGGCTACTTACGGGAACACTATCCGGGCCGCGAGGCCGAGATGTTTCGCACGCTCTCCGACTACCAGCCCGTCGGCCGCATGGGCAGCCCAGAAGAAGTCGCGGCGCTGGCGTTGTACTTGTGCTCCGACGAGGCGTCGTTCATCACCGGGCAAGCCTACCCCATCGACGGCGGCGTGCTGGTGTTCTGAGACCTGCGGCCGGCGTACTCGCTTTGATCCAGCAGCGCGCTCAGCCGGCGTTCTTGCGCAGAAACGCCGGAATATCGAATTGATCCTCCGGCTCCTCGACGATGGAGAATTCCTCGGCGCGCTTGCCGTTGCCGTTCCCGTTGCTGGTTTCCGGCTCGGCAGTCTGGCTCGGCCGCTGCCACGTCGGCGACTCCATGTCGTCGATGATCGTTCCCATGCGGACCACCGGGCGGGTCGTGTCGCGCTCACGTTCGCGCACCGCCTGGCGCACCGGCGTCGAGCGGAAGGTGGGCATGATCGGCTCGCGCGTCTTGAAGCTGAAGCCGGGTTTCTTGGTGTCACGCTGCGGTTCGCCGAAGCCCGTAGCGATCACCGTGATACGGATCTCGTCGCCCATCTGCTCGTCGATGACCGCGCCGAAGATGATGTTGGCGTCCTCGTGCGCTTCTTCTTGGATGAGCGTGGCCGCCTCGTTGACCTCGTGAAGCGAGAGGTCGTGGCTGCCGGTGATGTTGATGAGCACGCCCTTGGCGCCGTGGATCGAGATGTCTTCGAGCAACGGGCTGGCAATGGCCTTGTGCGCCGCGTCGATGGCGCGGTTCTCACCGCTGGCACTGCCGGCGCCCATCATGGCCATACCCATTTCCGCCATGATCGTCCGGACATCGGCAAAATCGAGGTTGATGAGCCCGTGGACGGTGATCAGGTCGGAGATGCCGCGCACCGCCTGCAGGAGGACATCATCGGCCCGCTTGAAGGTCTCCAGCAGCGAGGTGTTCCGGCCGGCGACCGCCAGCAGGCGTTGGTTGGGAATGGCGATCAGCGTATCGACCGCTTCTTTGAGATCGCGCATGCCGTCGTCCGCCTGGCGCATGCGCTTCTTGCCTTCGAACTGGAACGGCTTGGTCACCACGGCGACCGTCAGTGCGCCGAGCTCCTTGGCGATGCGGGCGACCACGGGCGCGCCACCCGTACCGGTACCACCACCCATCCCTGCGGTGATGAACACCATGTCCGCGCCGGCCAGATGATCGCGGAGCAGCTCGCTGTCCTCGAGTGCCGCTTGGCGGCCGACTTCAGGATTGGCGCCCGCGCCGAGTCCCTTGGTGAGCTCCGCGCCCAGCTGAATCTTGGTCGTCGCCAGACTCGCGCCGAGCGCCTGCATATCCGTATTCGCCGTGAAGAACTCCACCCCGGGGAGGCCCATGGCGATCATGGTATTGACCGCATTGCCGCCGCCACCGCCGACGCCGACGACTTTGATGCGCGCCCCCAACACCTCCGTCTTCCCAACCAGCTCAATCATACAACCCCTCCTCCCGCGAGGCATCGCCTCGCTCCACAGCTGACAGTCGACAGTCGAAAGGTCCGGTTCCCGGGTCGATGTGCGTGCGATCTATCCATAGAACTTTTGACTCTCGGCTTGCAACTTTTTTTTCACAGAGACGATGTTTTTCTTCCTTCGCTGCTTCTGCCCATGACCACGAGCTTTTCTACTTCCACGAGCACGGCCCGAGCACGATTCACCACCTCAGAAAAACGTGGCCATCCACCCTTTGAGCCGCTGGCGGAACTTGCCCATACGTCGCGTATCATCGTGCCGCATCGGAATGTGATCGCGCGGCCGTGCGCCGTAGTGCACCAGACCCACCGCGGTCGCGAAAGCCGGGCTGCTCACGGATTCCAGGCCACCATTACCATTGCCGTTGCCGGCGATGCAGAGAGGAATGCCGATACGTGCGGGCGTCTGAAATACCTGCTCCGCCAGCTGCACAATGCCTTCGAGCAACGCCGTCCCACCGGTGAGGACCACGCCGGAGCCCAAGCCCTCATCGAACCCGCACTGCACAATCTGGTTGCGCGTCAACGACAGAATCTCTTCCGCACGCGCTTCGATGATTTGACTCAGCTTGTGGCGTGACAGCAGGCGCGGCGGGCGGCCGCCGACACTGGGAACCTCCACCGTCTGCTCGCGGTCCACCGCCCGCGCCAGTGCGCACCCGCTGCGAATCTTCAGCAGCTCGGCATCGCGGAACGGCGTCTGCAGGCCGGCGGCAATGTCACTGGTCACGTGATTCCCGCCCAACGGCAAGACGGCGGTATGCATGAGCGCGCCTTGGTGGAACACCAACACATCAGTAGTCCCGGCACCAAGGTCGACCAGCGCCACGCCCAACTCCTTTTCCTCGGGGGTCAGTACGGCTTCGGCGGCCGCCAAAGGCTCAAGCACCAGGTCGGCAACGTGCAGGCCCGTCCGTTCGCAGCACTTGATGACGTTTTGCGCCGAGGGCATCGCCGTCGTGACCAAATGGACACGCGCTTCGAGACGCACCCCATGCATGCCCAACGGTGAGCGGATGCCATCCTGGCCATCGAGCACAAAGTCCTGCGGGAGCACATGAAGGATGTCCCGATCGGACGGCAACGCGACGGCGCGCGCGGCGTCGAGCACGCGTTCGATATCGGACTGATCCACTTCACGGTTCTTTACGGCCACGACGCCATGACTGTTGAAGCCACGGATGTGGCCGCCGCTAACGTTGGCGAAAACGCTGTGGATCTCGCACCCGGCGGTGACCTCCGCCTCCTTGATCGCCTGCTCGATCGCCTGGACAGTGGCGTCGATGTTGACGACGACACCCTTGCGCAGGCCGTCCGCAGGCACGCACCCAAGGCCGATCACGGAAAGCGTGCCGTCGTTGAGATCACCCACGACGGCCGCCACCTTGGCGGTACCGATGTCGAGGCCTACCAGCAGCTCGGACTTCCTCGCCATAACGCTCCCTATCGTGCGCGTGCTCGTGAATCCTGCTCGGGCCTCACACCACCACCCATCCGCATTTCCGAGCACGACTCACGAGCACGACTCACGATCTCCTCCGCTCCTCCATGTGTTCGTGTTCCTGAATCGTGCTCGGGCCCCACACCACCGCACCGATTCTCGTCTTTGGCTCCACCGAGCACGATTCACGAACACGATTCACGACTACACCCGGGTTCCACGTTTGGGAGAGCGCACGGCAGTCGGACGATGCTCCTCGCGCAGCTTGACGACGACCAGATCACGGAAGGACAGATCCACCGCGGCCAACCGATCCGCTTGTCCTTCCCACGCGGCAAAGACGCGCGCTGAGCGCTGGAGCTTCTCCCGCCAACTCCCCCATCCCAACATCACCGCCACTGCCGTGCGGCGGGGAAAGACCGTCACGCCACGTCGGGGATCCACGTGGATCTCCGACACTGTATCCAGCGAGTTCAACCGCTCGCACCAGCGCACCAGCTGGAGCGCGCGGTGCAACCCGATACCGGTGAAATCCGTGACCTCCGCACCGTCGAGGCCGCTGATGATCGGAAAGTCGCGGCTGTCGTCGTCACGCAGCGGGCCGAGCACACGGCCGTAGCGATCGACGTAGCGTTGCCCGTCGGCGAGCACGATGGCCACGGGCCGCCGTTCCTGCACGCTGATCGTCAGTCGGTTCGGAAACTCGCGCTGCACCTGCACCTGGTGAATCCACGGATGGCTCAACAAGCGCATGCGCAGCACGCTGGGCGTGGCATCCCATACGCTGCGGCCCTCCGACACCCCGGCCCATTGCAGCACTTCACGGCGGTCGAGCCGCCGGTTCCCCTCGACCTCGATCGACATCAGGGCGAAGTAGCGATGCGACTTGATCGTCCGTACCCCGCGCGGCACGCCGTACCACAAGCCGACAGCCAGGCTCACGCCACACACTGCCGCCAGCGTGCCAAAGCGCAGGCGGCGGACCCAGGCGGAGCCGAGCAGCCGTTGCAGCGCCTCGCGCATCCCGGAGCGCCGCGACCGCGCATGCCCCGACGCCCCATGCCGCGGCCACAGGCGACGCGGCCGCGGCGGCCACCATTCCTGCTTGCGGCCCCCATTTCGGCGGTTGATCACGCGGTGCTCCAATCGCCGACGAGTTTGATCTCCGGTTGCAGACGAATGGCCCGCATCTCCCACACCCGACGCGCCGTCTCCTCCATCACGGCGCGCACATCGGCGGCCGTGGCGTCGCCGACGTTGACGATGAAGTTGGCGTGCTGTTCAGCGACCATGGCACCACCGTGGCGGTATCCCTTGAGACCCGCGGCCTCGATGAGGCGGCCGGCAAACTCGCCCGGTGGGTTCTTGAAGATCGACCCGGCGTTCGGGTAGCCGAGCGGCTGGTGCGCCTCGCGCCGACGCTTCGCGGTGGTGCGCTTGGCAATGATCGTCGCGGGCTCGCCTGGATGCAGCAAGAATTCCGCGTGCGTGACGATGAATCCCTTCGGCAGATCGAACTGGCGGTACCCGAAGCGCAACGCCGTGCGCGGCAGACGTTGAACGGCACCGTGTGCATCCACACCCTCAACCCACTCGATCACGTCGGAGATCTCACCGCCGAACGCGCCGGCGTTCATCAACAGGCCGCCACCGACGGTGCCCGGGATGCCTTCGGCGAACTCCAAGCCGGCCAGGGTGCGAGCGATCGCCTCGTTGACCATGCGTTTGAACGGCACCGCGGCGCCGGCACGCACATGCGTGCCCGCACCATTGGCGCGCCAATCGAGTGCGGCCATAGGCCGTCCCATGTGCAGGACAACTCCCCGCACGCCGCGGTCGCTGACGAGCAGGTTGGTTCCACCGCCAAGAATGAACAACGGGAGATCCGCCGCGGCGGCAATTGCCTGCACGCGGCGGATCTCCTCGGCATCGGCCACCTCCACCCACACATCCGCTGGCCCACCGATGCGAAACGATGTATGCCGGCTCAACGGCTCCGCGAAGCGAACCCGTTTCCCAAAGATCGCCTCCAATGCGTGTTGATCAACCTCACCCACTGCTGCGCCCGCCTCTCGAATCACTGCATGGTAAACGCCGACTGACTGCCGGACAGCGAGCGCACCAGTAACTCGCCCACCTCGTAAATCGAACCCGCGCCCAACACCATCACCAGGTCGCCCGGACGCAACTCCGGTTGCACGGCGCTGACCAGGCCGCGGGTCTCCGGAACATACGTCACATCAAGGTGCCCGCGCCGCCGCAGCGCGTAGTACAAGACCTCGCCGGTCACCCCTTCGATCGGGTCTTCGCCCGCGGGATAGATGTCCGTCACGAACAGCTGGTCGGCGTTGTCAAAAGCATCGAGAAAATCACCGAACAGGTCGCGCGTCCGTGTGTAGCGGTGCGGCTGGAAGAGCACGACGATGCGGCGGCCGAATCCCTCGCGCGCCGCCGCCAGCGTCGCGCGAATTTCCGCCGGATGGTGGCCATAGTCGCTCACCACCATGACCCCACCGATCTCGCCACAGACCTCAAAGCGCCGGTGGATGCCACCAAACTCCGCCAGCGCGGCGCGCACGGTCTCGAAGCGCACGTCGAGCTCGGTCGCCACAGCCAGGGCGGCGAGCGCGTTGAGCGCCTGATGGCGGCCCGGCAAGCGCACGGTGAGCTCACCCAGCAGGGTGCCACCGCGCTCCACCTCGAAGCTGGTTTCCATGCCGCATACCGTCAGGTTGCGCGCCACGAAGTCTGCCTCCGGCGTGGTCCCGTAGGTGATCACGCGCTTGCGCACTTGCGGCAAGAGCCCGCGCAGCGTCACGTCGTCGAGACAGAGCACGCTGGTGCCGAAGAAGGGCACGCGGTTCATGAACTCGAGGTACGCGGAACGTACCCGTTCCATGTCGCCGTAGAAGTCGAGGTGCTCGGGGTCGATATTGGTGACCACGGCAATTGCCGGTGAGAGGAGCAGGAACGTCCCATCACTCTCGTCGGCCTCGGTCACCATGAGGTCGCCGCGGCCGAGCTGAGCGTTGCTGCCCAATGCGTGGACGCGGCCGCCGATCACCACCGTCGGGTCGAGCCGGGCGCGGCCGAGGATGGCGGCAATAAACGAAGTCGTCGTCGTCTTGCCATGGGTGCCGGCCACGGCGATGCCCCACTTCATGCGCATGAGCTCGGCGAGCATCTCGGCGCGCGGGATGACCGGGATCTTCAGCTCACGAGCGCGTTGAATCTCGGGGTTGGAGTACTTCACGGCCGAGGAGATGACGACGACGTCGGTTTCGTCATCGACCGCATCAGCGCGATGTCCGTAGGTCACCTGCGCCCCCAAGCGAAGCAAGCGGCGCGTCGCCTCGCTTTCGGCAACGTCCGATCCACTTACCCGGTGCGCCAAGGTGAGCAACACCTCGGCGATACCACTCATCCCCACGCCGCCAATACCGACGAAGTGGATGTGGCGCGACTTCTTGAACAGTGGACTCATCTCACCCCTCCTCCCCAACAACCTGGCGGCACACAGCGGCGACACGGGCCGCTGCATCGGGTACCGCCATCGTCCCTGCCGCGGCCCCCATGGCCTGCAGCCGTTCGCGGTCTGCGGCGAGCGCGAGCACACGCGCCGCGAGGAACGCCCCGGTCAACTGCGCGTCGAGAATCATCTCCGCTGCGCCGGCGCGCACGAGAACCTCGGCGTTGGCGCGTTGGTGATCATCCGCCGCAAACGGATACGGGACCAGGATGGCCGGCTTGCCGAGCGCCGCAAGCTCGGCGAGCGTTGAGGCGCCGGCGCGGCAGACAACCAGATCGGCGCGCGCGTACGCCTCACCCATGGCGTACACGAACGCGCACACCTCCGCGTCGACGCCAGATTCAGCGTATCGGCGTTGCACCCATTCCAGGTCCGCCGGACCCGTTTGATGAATCAACTGCATGCGTGGGAGTCGCGCCCTCAACACCATCGCCGCATCCACCACCGCCCGATTGATGGCTCGTGCACCTTGACTACCGCCAAAAACGAAAAGGGTAAAGTGGTCCGCCGTAACTTTTTTCGAAACGGTCAGTTGACGTACCGGGTTACCCGTTTGCACTGCCTTTCCGGCCGGAAAAAAACGCGCACTGTCGGCGAACGTGGTACAGACGCGCCGCGCAAGATGCGCGAGCATGCGGTTCGCCATGCCGGGATGCGCGTTCTGTTCCATCAACACACTCGGGACGCGCCGCAGCCAGGCGACCAATACGACGGGCACCGAGCCGTAGCCGCCGAGGCCAAGGACGATCGCCGGACGAAAACGCCCGATGACGCGCCACGACTGCAGCAGCGCCATCGGCAGCTGCCAGATGAACTCCAGGACGCCACGCGCGCCGCGCCCGCGCAGGCCGCGAATGGCCAGCGGTTGAAAGGGAAAACGCGTGCGCGGCACCGCCGTCGCCTCGATGCCGTACGCACTGCCGACGAACATGACGCTGATGTCGGAGACGCCAGTGTCGCGCGACGCGGTTATTGCCTCGGCCACGGCGAGCCCCGGAAAGAGATGCCCGCCGGTTCCACCTCCAGCAATGATCATTCGCATCCCTATCCGGTCATCCGCGACAGTGCCGTCAAGATACCGACTTGGACCAGCACCGCGATCAGCGCCGAACCGCCGTAACTCAGGAACGGCAAGGCGAGACCCTTGGTCGGGAGCATCCCCAGCACCACGCCGACATTCACCACCGCTTCCAGCAAGATGACCAGCGTGATCCCAAAGGCGAGCATGCTCGCGAACGTGTCCGGATGGCGCATCGCCACACGAAAGCCGCGCACGCCGATCACGGCGAAGAGCGCCAGCACCAGCAACGCACCGAAGACCCCGAGCTCTTCGCCGATCAGCGCGAAAATAAAGTCCGTGTGCGCCGCCGGGAGGAAAAACATCTTCTGCTTGCTATCACCCAATCCGATACCGGTAAGGCCGCCAGACCCGAAGGCGATCAGCGACTGCACGAGCTGGAAAGCAATGTCCTGGCTGTAGCGCCAGGGATCCAGGAACGCGAGAATGCGCCGCCAACGATACGGCCAATGCACCAGGGCGAAAACAACCACCGGCGCAGCAGCCAGCGCCAGCCCCAGGAGATGCGTCGCCCGGGCGCCACCGCCGTAGAGCATCAAGCCGAGCACGAGCACCAGGATCACCGCCGTACCAAAATCGGGCTGCACGGCCACGCAGAGGACACACGCACCCACGACGACAAGATGTGGCAAGACACCGGTCGCAAACTCCGCCATGCGGTCACGCTTGCGAGCGATCGAGCGCGCGAGAAACAGCACCACCGCGGTCTTGGCAAACTCCGATGGCTGGAAATTGAACGGCCCGATTCCGATCCAGCGACGTGCCCCCCCATGGTTCACTCCGATGCCGGGGATCAACACCAGCGCCAGGAGAAAGACAAAGCCGAAGAACAGCGGATAGGCGAGCCGTTCGAACCACTCCAGCCGGACGCGCGAGACCGCCACCAGCGCAGCCAGACCAACCGCCAGCGCAATCAGGTGCTTGCGAAAATACAAGAAGGGATCGCCATACGAATCCTGAGCGAAGAAATAGCTGGCATTGAACACCATCACGAGTCCGAGACCGACCAAGCCCGCGGTGGCAATCAACAGCCACACATCCGGGCGATTCAGCCGCGGCATGACGACGCGCTGGCGCAGGCTCGCAAGCGGCGGGATCATTTTCATAGTGCTTCTACCAGCTCGCGGAAACGGCGACCGCGCGCCGCATAGTCCGTAAACTCGTCGAAACTGGCGCACCCCGGCGAGAGCAGCACTGTGTCTCCCGCAGCGGCTTGTGCCGCCGCCGCGCGGACCGCGGCCGCCAAATCGGTCACCAGCGAGCTCGGGACGACGTCCTTCACCTGCGCAGCAATTGTGGGCCCGGCGGCGCCGAAGAGCACGAGGTGTTTCACACGCGTACGCAGCAGCGCCGCCAAGCCGCTGAAGTCGCCGCCTTTGTCGTAGCCGCCGGCGAGCAGAATGACGCCGCGGTCGAAGCTGGCGATTGACTTTTCCATGGCGCCGACGTTGGTGCCTTTGGAGTCGTCATAGAAGCGCACACCGCTGCGGTCGCGCACCAGCTCGAGACGATGCGGCAAGCCGGCGGTGTGATCCAACGCCATCTGGATGGCGTCATTCGGCACACCCCAGATGGCAGCCGCGGTGGTCGCGGCCAGCATGTTCTCACGGTTGTGCGCCCCACGCAGCTGCACGCCTTGCAACGAAAAGCGCCGCGGCGCCGGCTCCGGCCCCCAGTAGATCAGCGTATCCCCATCGATGAAGCTGCCGAACTCCACGGGCTCGCGGCCGAACGAGATGGCGCCGGCCCGCGAATTGCGCCGTTGCTCCCACACCCACGGGTCGTCGCGGTTGAGCACCGCCACGTCGCCCGGCAGTTGTGCCGCCAGCAGCGCCGCTTTCGCCAGCCCGTACTCCTCGATATTCGGGTAGCGGTCGAGATGATCAGGAGTGAGATTCAGGAGCACGGCGATTTGTGGCCGGAAGCTGCGTACCCACTCGAGCTGGAAACTGGAGACCTCGACCACGGCCGCGTCGTACGGCGTGGCCGCCGCACACGCATCAATCAAGGGCGTGCCAAGGTTACCGCCAACGAAGACGTGACCACCGCTCGCCTTGAGCATCTCACCGAGCAGCACCGTTGTCGTGCTCTTACCGTTGGTTCCACTGATTGCCAGAATCGGGCAGGTCAAGAAGCGCGAGGCCAGCTCGATTTCGCTGAGGACCGGAATGCCGCGCGCAGCGGCACCGCGCAGCAAGGCGTGCGAGCGCGCCACCCCCGGACTCGGGACGACCATGTCGATGCTTTCGAGCACATCGGCAGCATCGTCCTGCCGCACCTCGACGCTCGCCGGAAATCGTACGTCCGCCAGCGCGGTCAGCGAGCGGTCCACGAGACGGACGGTGGCACCGCGGTCGATAACAAACTGGGCGACGCTGCGGCCGGTCTTCCCCGCACCGATCACCAGGACTCGCCGCTCGGCAATCTTCATGGTCATCGCAGTTTCAGGGTGGCCAGCGCCAGCAGCGCACAGATGATCGAAACGATCCAGAAGCGAACGATGATTTGCGGCTCGGGCCAGCCCTGGAGCTCGAAGTGATGATGAATCGGTGCCATGCGGAAGACCCGCTTGTGGCGCAGCTTGTAGGAAGTCACTTGAAAGATAACGGACAGGGCCTCGACGACGAACACGCCACCCGCGACCACCATCACGATCTCTTGCTTCGTGACCAATGCGACCAGCGCCAATGCCGCGCCGAGCGGCAGCGACCCAACATCCCCCATGAACATCTCCGCCGGGTAGGCGTTGAACCAGAGGAAGCCGAGGCCGGCACAAAACAGGGCAGCGCAAAAGATCGCCAACTCGCCGGCGCCAGCCACGTATGGGATCTGCAGATACTCGGCGTTCTTGATGTTGCCGGTCACGTAAGCAAACACGCCGTAGGTGACCGCCGTGGTCATGACCGGACCGATCGCCAGGCCGTCGAGTCCGTCGGTCAGGTTTACCGCGTTGGAGGTTCCCACCAGGACAAACGCGGCAAAGGGCACATACCAGATGCCGAGATTCGGATGCAGTTCTTTGAAGAACGGGAATACCAAGTCGGTACTGAAATCGGGCTTCAGGTAGAGGGCGACGGCCGCGGCCAGGGCCACACCGATTTGGGCGGTAAGTTTTCCGCGTCCGGAGAGGCCGCGTGCGTTGCCCCGACGCAGCTTGCCGTAGTCGTCGATGAAGCCGATGGCGGCAAAGCCGACCGTGACACCGATGACCAGCCAGACATAGAAGTTCGTGAGATCCGCCAACATTAAGGTGGCGAAGATCAGCGAGAAAAGGATGAGCGTGCCGCCCATCGTCGGCGTCCCGGCCTTCGCCAGGTGGCTCTGCGGGCCGTCGGGGCGAATGGTTTGTCCGATCTGCCGCGCCGTCAGCCGGCGGATGACCCAGGGGCCCAGAAGAAACGAGACAATCAGGCTCGTCAGCGCGGCCATGAGCCCGCGAAAGGTTTGGTAGCGAAAGACATTGAAGAGCGAGTGCGAGGCGTGCAACGGGTAGAGAATCTGATAGAGCATCACGATGACGTCCCCGCTCCTTCCAGCAACCGCACCACTTCCTCCATACGCATACCGTGGGAGCCCTTGACGAGCACGCAGTCACCCGGCTGCCACTGAGCCACCACCGCCGCCGCCAGCTCGGCATGCGACGCGCCGACGTGAATCGCATCTGCCGCCATGCCGCCGTCCCGCGCTCCCGCCGCCACGGCTTCCGCGTGCGTCCCAAGCAGGAACAGTTGGTGCACGCCGAGAGACGCGGCGCGCGCACCGATCGTGCAGTGCGCGCGCCGGCTCTCGTCGCCCAGCTCCCTCATGTCTCCCAACACCACCACCGGCCGCCCGGGCAGGCGCCGGAGCGCCTCCAGGGCAGCCTCTACGCTGGACGGGTTTGCATTGTACGCATCGTTGATCACCGTGACACCGTTCGCCAGCCGGATGATCTGCATCCGCTGCGACGGCGGGGTCGCATTGCTAAGGCCGCGGACGATGACATCCAGCGGCAGTCCCATGGCGTGGCCGACGGCGGCGGCCGCGAGGGCGTTCATCACGTTGTGCGCGCCAATACAGCGCAGGCGAATCTTGGCAACCTGTGCACCGATGCGGAGATCGAACGCCACACCATCGGTCCCGAGATCAACCACTGCACCGGCGCGTACGTCACCATCGTTCCCGAAAGTCACCTTCCGACCCCGAAACGGAGCCGCGAGACGTCGGACCCATGCGTCATCGAGGTTCACGGCGATGACCGCCTCGGGTGAGAGGCCGCTGAACAGCTCGCCTTTCGCCGCGGCGACACCCGCGAGTGTACCGCCGACACCTTCGAGGTGAGCCGGGCCGACGTTGGTAATCAGCGCGTAGTCGGGACGTGCGATCTCGGTGAGCCGTGCAATTTCTCCGGGTCGGTTCATCCCCATTTCCAGCACCGCAACGGCCTCATCGCCCTGCAGCTCCAACAGCGTCAGCGGCAAGCCGATCAGGTTGTTGTAGTTGCCTTCAGTCTTGAGAAAGCGCGGGCGCGGCGCCGGGAATTCAGCCGTCGCGCAGATCGCGGCAATCAGCTCCTTCGTGGTTGTTTTGCCGTTGCTTCCAGTAATCGCGACTACACGTACCGGATGCTGGCGCCGTCTCCATGCCGCGAGGTCGCCCAGCGCCCGCAAGGTATCGGCAACCCGGATCAGCCGCACGCCCTCCACGCCCTCGATGAGATGCTCGACGAGCGCCGCGGTGGCACCACAGCGCAGCGCCTCGGCGACAAAAGCGTGGCCATCGTGCTGCGTTCCGCAGAGCGCGACGAACAGCGCTCCGGGCGGGACGTGCCGCGAATCCGTGGAAATCGCCGCGAACGTTGTGGCGCGCGTGAGCCCCGCGTCGGCGCCGCGTGCCGGCGTGACATCCGCGTCCGTGACACCGGCAGTGGCAGTGAGCACCTCTTGCAGCGACCAGCTCATGGAAAGAGAATCTGTGTGAGGTCTGCGTACCGCCACTCTCATAGCGTCAGCCCGCTACTGAGCCAAATCGCAGATCGAGCCGTTTCCCCTGTTGTGTCGCTTCCGCGCCCGGAGGCGGATCTTGGGCGACGACAAAGCCATCTCCTTGCGTGTGCACCTCCCAGCCAGCGCGCGCCGCTTGCACGAGCGCTTCGCGCATACTCAGACCGATGAAACTCGGCATGCCGCGCTTGCCATCGGCCACACTCCACCCAGCCAGCTGCACCTTTGCGATGGGGTGTTCCTGTGTGGCGGCCGGCACCGAGGCGACACGCAGCCCGAGACGGTCGACCGCATACTCGCCGATCCGGCGGAAAACCGGTGCGGCGACGAGGCCGCCATATGTTGCCGTACGCGGGCTGTCGATTACCACGAGGATTGCGAAGCGTGGGGCGTCGACAGGGAAGAACCCCACAAACGATGACATGCGCGCGCGAGCGGAGTAACGACCGGTCTTGCCGTCGACCTTTTGCGCCGTCCCGGTCTTCCCGGCGACGGAAATCCCCTCGATCTGCGCCTGAGTACCGGTACCACCCTCCACCACACCGCGCAGCATATTGGACACGATCGCGGCGGTGCCTGCGGAGATGGGTTCTCCGATGACTTGCGGTTGGTTTTCGTGGAGTACCGATCCGTCGGGCGCAACAATACGACGCACGATATACGGCCGCATGAGCTTGCCCCCGTTGGCAATCGCCGCATAGGCGCGGAGGAGCTGGAGCGGCGTGACGGAGATCCCCTGCCCGAAGCTCGTGGTCACCAAATTGATGCGTGCCCACTTGTCCGCACGACGCACAAGTCCGGGCACCTCGCCGGGCAAGTCGACCTGCGTCAGGGCACCGAACCCAAATGCCTGAATCGCGGCACTGAGCTTGGCAGCCCCAAGACGTTCACCAACTTTGGCAGCCCCGATATTGCTCGAATGCTTGATGACGTCGGCAAAACTCAACCAACCATAGGGCTCATGGTCGTGAACGACGCGCTTGCCGACGGTAAAGCTGCCGTTCTCACAGAAGATCCGGTCATCTGGGTGCACGACTCCCGCCTCGATAGCCGCGGCTGCCAGGACACCCTTGAACGTGGAACCGGGCTCATACGTATCAGCCGTCACCCGGTTGCGCCAGTGATCGGCGGTGAACTGACCGACATGATTCGGATCAAACCGCGGCACATTGGCCAGCGCAAGAATTTCTCCGGTGGAAGGATCCATGACGATCGCGACGCCGGCGGCAGCCTGCCGGGCAACGACGGCGGCATTGAGCTCGTCTTCGGTGACTTGCTGAAGGGTGGCATCGAGGGTGAGCTCTACACGGGCGCCATGGTGGGGAGCTGGCTGGGATGCTCCGTCAGAATCAATGTGACGGCCGCGTGCATCGCGCTCCACGCGCAGCGAGCCGGCAACCCCGCGCAGGTCGCGATCATACGACAGCTCCACCCCTTCGAGCCCTTGCGAGTCGATGCCCGCGAAGCCGAGGACTTGTCCTGCCAGAGGGCCGCGCGGAAAAAATCGGCGGCGGCCAGGTTCAAACCCGACTCCGTGAAGACCCAACGCAGCGATCGCTTCACCTTGCTCAGGGGTGGCCCCGCGCAGCAACCAGACGAAGGGCTCGTTGGTCTTGAGCCGTCGCGCGATCACTTCCGGGGGAAGGTTGAGCGTGCGCCCCAACACCGCGATCACTTCGCCGGTAATATCAAGCGCACCGGGGCGGATGTAGACACCCGCCGACTCGACGGTCAGCGCCAAGACGTCACCGTGTCGATCGACGATTGGACCGCGTTCGGGTTGCAGGGCAACACGACTCTGATGTTGTCGACTCGCCAAGTCCCGTAGCGCCGGACCCTCGAGCACGCAGAGCTGGAATACCCGGACAAGTGCGACCACGAACAGCATCGAGAAAATGCCAGCGCTGCTGGCGATGCGCGTCCGCCGCATGTCGGCCTTCACGGGAGAACCGCCTCCTGGCCCTTTTCGGGCCGCACCATACCAAGGTGCGTGCGTGCCACTTCGTCCAGGCGACGCGGAGCGGTCAACGCGGCAGCTTCGAGCGTCAGCTCGTCGCCCTCTTGCTTCAATCGTTCAACGACCTGACGCGTCGTGCCGAGCCGGTAGCCGAGGTCCACCACCTTGAGGCGGAGCCACACGTAGCCCAGCGCGATGAGGACACCCGTTGCGACAAAGACGGCCAACCAAGTCATCAAGGCGCGCAACTCGGCACTCGTCGCGGCCGCAACGTTGGTTGGATTTCTCCACGTGAGTGAGTCCTGGCGCTCGCCGCGGTCCAGCCCGACAAGCGGCGGCCGCCCCATTGACAGTGGCAGCATTCTAGATCCCCAGGTCTGAAAGTTCTTCGGGCCGTTCCATCAGCGCACGCTCCGCATCACCAAACACTTGCTTCCACTGCTGGAGGTCCCAGATACGAAATTTTCCCAGCGCGGCGGTAAAGACCACGTCTCGATTGAGTCCAGCGTATTCGCGTAGGCTCGGTGGCAGAAGGATGCGGCCTTGCTTGTCGATGACGCAGTCATGGGCGGCAGCAAAGTAGTAGTTCTGAAAGCGCATGAGCCGCTGGTCGAACTGGGGTCTTGCTCGCAGCCGCTCCTCGAGTTCTTGCCACGCGGCGACCGCGTAGACATCCAAGCAACGTTGGGATCCGATGAAAAAATTGGTGATCACGACTCGGTCGTCGTGGCTCGCTAACAGGACGTCGCGAAATCGGGCCGGCACACTGACGCGCCCCTTGTCGTCGATCGTGTGCTCGAATGTCCCGTGAAACATACCCCACTCCCTGGGTATTTCCTACCACTTCATCCCATTATAACCCACCAGGGGACGGAATATAGGCGCGTCCATTGATGCTGTCAACAAAAAAAGTGGGGCGTGCAAGAAAAGAAGCGGCGTTCAGGAAAGGATGGGCTGGAGGGGGTCTATAAGCCGGATCTTGTCGCCAAACCTAACAGGCTTGGCCTGCGGTCATTCCTCTGGGTCGGTCGTTACCGGCCGACTCAAGCGACACACCCGAGGGGCGCGGGCCGCGCAACCCTCATATCGGTCTTGCTCCAGGTGGGGTTTGCCGAGCGGGATCGTCTCCGATCCCGCTGGTGACAATGTCACCTTTTCACCGACTCCTCTCGAGAAACCCAAGAGGCCGTCTCTTTTCTGTGGCACTTTCCCCCGATGCCTCGGGGCCGTCGTTAGCGGCCACCTTTGCCCTGTGGAGTCCGGACTTTCCTCTGGTCCACCGACACTTCCGGTATTCCAGCGACCGCACAACCTCCTCCAGCCGGCGCGAGTCTAGCGCGGCGGATCGGCGGGGTCTAGACGCTCCGGCTGCCAGAAGAGTATCCGGTGACAGTTCGGACACAGGCGCACGTCCCGGCTCCGCTGCAACTCGTTGAAGAACTGTGGGGGGAGATGCATGTGGCATCCCAAACAGGTTCCGTTGCGGACTTCGACAACCGCAGTACCTCCACGGCGCTTGAAGATCTGCTCATACTTCTGTAGCAGCGCCCCATCGAGCGCGGCCGCCATGCGCGCGCGCACTTCATGCTCGCTCGCCACCTCTTGCATGACTTGCTCGATACGCGCACGCTGCTCTGTCGTTTGCGTCGCAGCGTTGGCTTCCAGCTCGGCAAGGATCCGCTCGGCATCGGCAGCCGTGACGTTCAGTGCTTCCGACGACTCGAGCAAGCGTAGCACCTCCTCCTCGATTTGCTGGTTGGCTTCTTTGCTCAGTTCAATCTCGCGACGCAGCGCTTGCAACTCTTTCTCGTTGCGCACGCGGTTGAGGCGCATGCGCCGATCTTTCATCTTGGCTTCCTCGCTGTACAGGTGGGCTTCGAGCTCACGACGGCGTGCCTCAACCGTATCGCGCTCGATTTGTATCGCGCGCGTAACGTCGCGTTGTCTCGCCAACTGGCCGTCCGATTCAGCAATTGCGGCTTGGAGCTCCTGCACCAGTGCGGTTTTCTCGCGGTGCTGGCGATCGATCTCCTGCAGGGCGGCCAGCTGACTAATCGATGTTTCCGTCGAACCTTCCACGAACACCTTTCCTTCGTCTTCCAGACAATGGGCCCACCAGGATTCGAACCTGGGACCTACCGGTTATGAGCCGGCGGCTCTGACCAGTCTGAGCTATGGGCCCGCCCGTGCTGTTCATCTGCGGCTGACGCTCTTCTGAGAATGACCATCGCGATGCCGCAGCTTGCGCAAAGCCTGCGCTTCGATTTCCAGAATCTGACCACACTCGAGTGCATAGTGACGCGCAATCTCTTCCACAGACCAATGCCGCGCCTCGCTAATGCCGAACCGCATCCGCAACACTTGCCGTTCCTGATCCGTTACCGTGGAGAGTATCTGCCCTGTTTCCTCCCGCAGCTTCCTGCAATTCGCAGCATCGGCCCAGGAAATCAAGCGCCGCGTGGCGTCGGGCACGCACCCATTCGAAATTAGAGCTCGGGGTCGGGGTCGGGAGGATGCTGCGCGGCGCGGCCTCGCCACCTTCAAGCGAAGCTTCCCCTTGGACTCCCCAAGGTCGATGCGCTCACCCATGCCCAATCTCCTTGCGGCGGTGCAGGTCTTCATTGAACCGTTCCAGCTCTTCACGCAAGCGTCCCTCGTCACCACTCGTTTCCGCTTGGCGCAAATTCCCCCGGAGCTGACGCGCATGCAGCGCTCGTACACGTCGCTCAATTCGTTCGATGCAATCGCGCGCAACCTGAAGAGGGTCCCCCGTCCCGAGGTCCCGCTTAGTCAGCAGTTCGGCAGTGACGCGCTGTTTGAGTTGCAGGGGTAAACCGTCGATCGCAGAGGCGGTGCTCTTCTCACGCTCCCAGGCCGTCACGAGGGCGGCTCCCGCCTCGGCAAGTCGCACGCTGCTGAAATGCCTCAGCACAGCGCGATGCGACACCAGCCTCGCGACCTCGCAATCGAGGGCCATGGCCTCAACCAGCATTTGTTCTTCGCGGCGAAATACCTCCGGCGATTCAACCGCGGCATGGGCCGGCCGCGACGCCCGCGGGACTGAGCCCGTACGGATCTCGCGGAAGGACGTCTCATCGATTCCCAGACGCTCGGCGGCTTGCTTAACAAGGATGCCATACTGGCCAGGATCGCGTTCACGGACATTGTCAATCACCGCCTTGATTTCCGCGGCGGCACGCACACGTTCCGGTACGCTGGCCCCGGGACCTGGATCATGCCGCTGCAGGAAGAATTCCCACAAGGGCACGGCATGCTCAAGGAGCGCCAGGGTCGCGGCGGTTCCACGCGTCCGAACGAAGGTATCGGGGTCAAGGCCCTCGGGTAGAAACGCGCCCTGCCCCCACACGCCCGTTTCGATGCAAAGGCTGAAGGTATTGAAGGCGCGATCCGCCGCCTTCTTTCCGGCGGGGTCGCCGTCAAAAAAAACCAGCACGTCTTGGATGGCAAAGCGTTTCGCGAGGCGGAGTTGCTCCAGAGTGAAGGCCGTACCTAAACTCGCAACCGCGTAGCCGATGCCCGCCTCGACCAGTGCCAGCGCGTCGAGATAGCCTTCGACGATCACGATTCGCTCCGCGTCGCGTACCACTTGCCGGGCCTCGTACAACCCATACAACACCTGGCCCTTGTGAAACAGGGCGGACTCCGGCGAGTTCAAGTACTTCGGCTGTTCGCTTCCCAGGGTCCGTCCACCGAAACCCAGAAGACGGCCGCTCCCATCGCGAATCGGAAACGTCACTCGGCCCCACAGTCGATCGTACAGCGCTCCATTGGACCGCCGCCCAAGCAAACCGAGCTCCGTTGCCTTCTGCACCGCTACCGGCTTCGGCGCCAACGCCCGCGCCAATCCCGAGCCACTCCCGGGGCAAAAGCCGAGACCATAGCGCTCAATTGTGGTCGCAGTGAGGCCTCGCTTTTCGAGGTACTCGCGAGCTACCGCTCCACTCTCAGCCTGCAGTGCGGCGCGGAAGTAGCGCTGCGCGAACTCGTTGAGTCGTACCAACTCATCGCGTTGCTCGCCACCAGGGCCCGACTCATCGCGCTTCGGCAGCATCACTCCGGCGCGCCGTGCGAGAATCTCTACGGCCTCTGGAAAATCGATTCGATCAGCACGCATGACAAACGTGAAGACCGTCCCACCGGCACCGCAGCCGAAGCAATGAAACAATCCGCGCTCGTCGCTAACGGTAAAGGATGGGGTTTTTTCGGCGTGGAAGGGACACAGACCGAGATGGTTCCTCCCGGCCTTCTTCAGGCTGACGTAACCGGATACCACCTCGACGATGCTGACCCGTTCGCGAATGGCTTGAAGGGTCTCGTCGGGGATCTTGCCGGCCATTTGTTATCCTAGGTCCGGCTTGGTGGGAGCGGCTGAGCGTCATGCTCACCGGGGCGCAGAACATCGCTCGCCGCAGCCACCAAGGGACGCGCGATAGCAGAACCCATGATCCGTGCATCCGCCGTGGGTACAAACGGCAGGAGATGCAGAAACAGCAGGGCCGCGGCGAGTAGCACGCTACCTTTGACGATACCAAGCAGCGCACCGGCGAGCCCGTTGATCACCCACAAACGCGATGTGCCTGCGAGGCGATCGAACAGAATGCCGATCAGATTCACGAGAGTGTACACCACCACGAAAATCCCGACGAACGCCACACCTGTCTGTGCAACTGGGGGCAACGAAGCGTGTGCCTGCAGCATTCCCGCCCCGAATGCGGTCAAACGCAGTGCCGCGGCCACTCCAGCAATCAATGCCAACACCCCAAAGCTCTCTCGGAAAAACCCACGTCCATACCCTCGCAATGCACAAACGATCAGGACGAGCGCAAGGGCCACGTCAACGCCGTTCATGACGTGGGGACCTTGGCATATGCAGGATCACTCACCTACTCCCCACTCTCCCCTGCACACGGTTCCCCGCAAGCAGTATTTCGCGGCTGCCAGAGCTTTTTTCCTTCTGCGTACGTCTCACAGTGTTCGCGCTTGCGCAATTCCACCCAAAATGGCGGATGTGTTGGCACTCCTTTGAACCGTCCGATCGCACCTCCCAATCGGTTCGCTGTCACAAACTACAAACCGCCGCACCTGGAGTGTGCCGCTGAATTTGGAAGGCTCTCAAACTGGCGTAGTTTAGTGCTTCTGCCAGTGGTGTCAAGATTGGTTCCCGAACGGACCAGTCATGCCCTGGGCGACTCGCAAGCGCTCCGGAAAGTCGCTGATGATGCCATCCACGCCCTGCTCTACAAGGTGCTTCATAATCCCAATGTCGTTTACGGTCCACGTCAGAACTTGGAGTGCGCGGGCACGCGCTGCGCGCACCATATTGACGGTGACAAACAACCACAAGGGATGGATTGAGACCGCAGCAAGCACATCCACCCACCGCCACGCGTCGTCGAAGGTGGCATTTTGCCAAAGGAGTCCGAGTCGCGCCCGATTGCTGTACTCGCGTACGACCAATAAGGCCTCCGGCTGGAAGCACGAAATGATCGTCGATTCGAGTGCCTGGTAACGCTCAAGTGTATCGATCAGCTGGGGCGCAAGCGCCGGCCAGTCCGCGCACGGCGCCTTCACCTCGACGTTCAACCGTGCCGCGCTCCCAACCAACTCAAGGACCTCTGACAAGGTGAGAACCCTCTCACCCATGAACTGCGGACCAAACCAGATACCCGCATCCAGTGTCTTGATCTCGGAGAGTGTATGCTCACGCACCGCCCCATGCCCGTTGGTAGTACGCTCCAGCCCCTCGTCGTGCAGAACCACCAAGTGCCCATCACGAGTCAGCTGCACATCCAGTTCGATCATATCCACATCAAGATCGAGGGCGCGCGCAAACGCGGCTCGGGTGTGCTCGGGCGCCGTTCCCGAGGCACCACGGTGGGCGATTCGCATCCAAGGCACCGTCACGCTTTCGGAATAGGCAACAGCGGCCACGGGGTCAAGCGTTGCGCGGGTTCTGTACGCGTTGCCGGGCTGCTGTCCGTATGTCATACGAGTTCGGTGACTGAGACGTGGACAGAACTAACGATCACCGTTCCCCAACAGCACGGAGAGGCAATTGCGAATTTTCTTATGGATCGCGGTTCGCCCGGGTTGCAGTATGCCGATGACGGCGATGCGGTGCGGGTGACGGCGTATTTTTCGAACGATCCGCCGTTGGATGCTCTGCGGCGGTACTGCGTCGATCTCGGTTGCGCCGCTGACGAATCCGGGGGACCGGACATCGGTAGCCGCATGGTCGCCGATGAGGACTGGGCACACAGCTGGATGATCCATTCCGAGCCGCAGGTCGTCGGCGAACGCTTGTATATCTGCCCATCGTGGGCCGCCGCCGCACCGTCGGGTCGAACCGCGATCATCATCGATCCCGGGATGGCCTTTGGCACGGGCCAGCATGCCACCACGCAGGGCTGCTTGCAGCAACTCGAGCGCGTGATCGTCGGCGGTTCAATCACGCGGGCGCTCGACGTTGGGACTGGTTCCGGAGTTCTGGCAATTGCCCTGGCAAAGCTCGGCGTGGATGAGGTGTGGGCCGTGGACACAGACCCTGTGGCATGCAGAGTCGCCACAGCCAATGCGAGTGTAAACGGCGTAGGCACGCGGGTTCGCGTCACGTCGGACCTCGCCGACGTTCCGGGCAGCTTCGATCTCATCGTCGCCAACCTGTTCGCCGACTTGCTCGAGGTGCTCGCTCGGCAACTTGTTGAGCGTCTCAAGGCCGACGGCACCTTGATCGTATCCGGCCTCCTCGGTGTTGATGAAGCACGGGTCCTCACTGCGTACGAAGCCGTTGGGTTGGCCGGTGCGCGCCGCCAATTCGAAGAGCCGTGGGTGACGCTGGTCCTCGCACGAGCGTAACCGTGAGCGTTCCGCGCTTCCACGTCGGTCGTGACATTCTTGAAGGTCGATCAACCGTATTGATCGGCGCGGAGCTGCATCACCTGCGTGTCCGCCGCCTACGCGCCGGGAGCGCGCTCGTCTTGTTCGATGGCGTTGGGCACCAACGTCAAGGGATTATTACGGCGCTCGATCGCCGGCAGGCGCGCATTCAATTTCTCGACGACGCACTGGCGCAGTCCGAGTCTCCTCTACGTCTGGTGCTGGCGCAGGCTGCGCTGAAGGCAAGCAAGCTTGAAGTGGTCATCGAGAAGGCGACCGAGCTCGGCGCGACTGAGATCGTAATCTTCACGTGTGAACGGAGCATACAGCCCATCACACCCCTGCGCGCAGAGCGCTGGAGTCGCATCGCCACAAGCGCCGCCAAGCAATGCCAACGCAGCACCATACCACGCGTGCGCGGGCCGATCCGCTTCGACGATCTCCTGCGCGAAGAGACGACAGCCCTGCGGTTGCTGTTTTGGGAAAATGCCCTTCCCGGCAACTTGCCAGCTTTGGCGCAACGTCGCGCAGCGTGCGAATCGGTGCTGGCAGCCGTTGGCCCCGAGGGTGGATTTACCAAACATGAGGCTGACAGCGCGCAGGCAGTTGGCTTCGAGGGGATAGGGCTAGCGCCGCGTATTCTCAGGGCCGAAACGGCAGCGATCATCGCCACCGCACTCTGTCAATTCCTGTGGGGCGATCTTGCCGGGCACAAACCTCCAGTGGCTACTGATAGGTCTCACAGCCCAGATAATCCCCGCTGAAGATCAAAGGGAACGCACATTGGCTCACCCGGCACCTGGTTCCGCTTCTCACGCTATCAAGCCGGCAGTCCGCAGCGATGGAACTGGGCCGCCTCCGGCGCGGCAGGCCTTGCAGCAATGTCGGTTGCCTCGTAGCATACGTCCACCATGCCCAACCGCTTCCTCTTCATCATGGATCCCATTGACCGGATCCTACCCGACAAGGACACCACGTTTGTCTTCATGCTTGAAAGCCAAGCGCGCCGTCATGACATCTATCATTGCGGGATCGGCGATCTGTTCGTCGACCGCACCCAGCCCCGGGCTCGCTGCCGCCGAACGGAAGTCGTTCGCAGCTCGCCGCACTTCCGCCTCTTCGAGGAGCGCATTGAAGCACTCAACTGGTTCGACGCCGTCTTCATGCGCAAGGATCCCCCGGTCGACATCGCCTATCTCGCGGCCACCCACATTCTCAGCCTGGTCGATCCCGCAGCAACCCTCGTACTGAACAACCCACGCGGGCTCCGAGACGCGAACGAAAAGCTCTACGCCTTACACTTTCCCGAAATCATTCCACCGAGCGTCGTCACCGCCGATATTCCGCGCCTCAAGCACTTCCTTGATGAGCTCGGCGGGGAAATGATCGTCAAGCCATTGGACGGCTGCGGCGGCGCCGGCATCTTTCATTTGCGGCGTGACGACCGGAATCTCAATGCGATCCTCGAAACATCCACTGCGAACGGCACACGTTTGATCATGGCCCAGCGCTACTTGCCCGAGATCCGTGGCGGCGACAAGCGGCTGATCGTCCTTGATGGCGAGCCCCTCGGTGCCGTTCTCCGCGTCCCGCGGCCCGATGAGCACCGCGGCAACATCCACGTTGGTGGCACCTGCGTCAAAGCTGACGTCACGCCTCGGGACCGAACCATCGCCGCAGCGCTGGCGCCACACCTACAGGTTGACGGCCTGTATTTCGTCGGCCTCGATATCATCGGTGACTGGCTGACCGAAGTGAACGTCACCAGCCCGACCGGGATTCAGGAGATCAACGCGCTCGACGGCGTCTGTCTCGAGGGCCACATGATTAATTTTGTCGAGCGGCGCCTTTCGGCGCGGTAATCAGAGGGGCGCACCACCGACATCGCCAGGCCTTGGCGACCTCTCTAGCAAAAAAAAACGGGGTGCCTTTCGGCACCCCGTCTCACCAAGAAGCCTGCTCTCCTGCTCTACGGAACCGTGATCGTATCCGCAGTGGCCCGCGCGCCCTGCATGTGCAGGTTAAATGCGGCGGAGCGATCGACGCCGTCGTTGTGGTGTTCGACAGCCACGCCCACTAGTCCGCTTCCTTGCGGCAGCATCCGGGTTTGGCCCGTGAGTGTTCCGAACACTCCCACGTTAAAGATGGAATTCTCGCATTGTGGGGTATCGATGTTGCAGAGTTGGATCTTTTGGAAGCAGGTTACGGTCTTACTCGCGGAAAGGCGCTGTTCAAACTCGTTGAAGACCAGGTACTGGACGACCGACGTCGCGGGGATCTGTCGCAAGTAGTCTGCCGAGCAGGGTACCAAAACCAAGTCGGTTGTCACAATGCTGTCTTGGCTATTAGGAACCGGGTCCGCCGCCCCATCAAAGAAGTGGTTGAGAATGAGGTAATTGGGACAGCCATTGTACTCGCCATCGCTGCCCGGTCCAAGGACAAGTACATTCGCATCCGGGCCAACATTACCGGTGGCTTGAATGCCGACTGCGTTGTAGCTGGCAACGTCTAGGTTGGAGGTGCTGGCGGTTTCCAGTAGGCCCTCGCCCTTGAGATCATTCCGGGGAATCGGTACCCCATTGGAGTCAATCTCGATACAGCGCAACTCACCCAGAAATGGATTTTCTGGAACTGGAGGAATTCGGGTGCCAGCGTTGCTGAGCGAGCAGGTATCGCCTGGAATGAAGAGCGTACAATCGGAGTCCACACCACAGGAACGCCGTTGATTGAGCCGGCAATGGCCGTTAGGTAGCGGAAGGTCTTGATCGGCAAGGCCCTCCGATGCGAGCCATTGGATTGGTTGGCTTGGCGTCAACGTGATTCGGAAGTCCGTTTCCTGCCACCCAGGCACACACGTTCCACCCGAGCATAGCCCTGGAGTGTCGGTGCAAATCTGCCCGTCGTTGGTCCCTCCCGAGCAGTGCGAATTCGCATCGACGAAGAAGCACCACGCCAAGGTTGGATTCGACACGTTAGTATTGGTCAGACGGATGACGGTATCTACATTACTGCTGAGGTCTACCTGAACGTCAGGATACACCACGATTGCTGCCGGCGAATCCGATTTGACGTCCGCCCGCACCAGCTGCCCACCAGAGATAACGAGCGCCGTTGCGATCGCCACTGTCCAGCCTGCCCATCGCACCTGTCCCATCTTTAGTCTCCTTTCCACTTTCCTCGGACCCCGCCGCATCACGCGATCTTGCCTATTGTTCCGCCGGGAGGGTGATGATGTCGGCGCCATGATATCGACAGAGCGGGAAAGCCGCAGGGCAATCGGTGTCCGCTGAGCAGCCCTGGCCGTTCTTGGTCACACCGTCATTGGTCGTACACACGCCGATTGCGTGTGCGTTTTGCGCAGCCCGAGCCACAAAAGTACGGCTTGAGCCCTCGATTGTAAAGCTATCCGTATGGGTTTCCTCGAGGACGGGGATGACGCCACCTGGGTAACCAGCAGCGGTACGCATTCGGGTTTGCAGGATGTCGCCGCCGACATTATCGACGTCGAAGATCGAATCAATATCTTCAAGGTTGAATGATGCCCAGCAGGAGAAGGTGGTGGAAGTCGAGAAGGTTTGCTCGAACTCGTTCGTAATCGCGAACTGCAGGGTGACGGGCTGCGCCTTCTGCGTCTCGAAATTCTCCGTGCAGGGCACGACGGTCAGGGTGGTGTTCACGGACGAAGAACAGCTGTTTTCGTCGGTGCAGAAGGGCTGTTCCGAGACGACCGGATCGTCAGTCCCGATGGACGGGTGATCAAGCAGCCATGTCTGCGGGCAGGCATCGTACTCGAAGCCTGGACAAACGTCGCTGACGTCGCCGCCGAGGCACATGATGAGGTCCATATTATTGAGATTGTTACCCATCAGGCCGATGGCGTTGTACTTCGACACGTCGCCGCTATCGAGGGTCTCAAGGGTCGCCTCGCCCTTGATGGCGTTCGTCGTCATGGGGAATCCACCGCTATCGACAGTAATGCATTTCAGTTCGCCGGTGAAATCAGGAACGACGGGAGGCACATGCCCGGGATCATAGCCGGCGTCACAGCAGTCCGCCTCATCGCCGCCAGTAGTCGACGGGTCGCAGTTGTGGAGCTTGCCTCCGACGCGGCAGGGCGAGTCGAGCGGATTGTCGAGGCGGCCGGTCGAGACCACCCAGTGCGTCGGCTGCTGCTTGGTCAGCAAAATGTCGAAATCGATCTCCGTCCACAGCGGCGGATTGAGTGGTCCGGCCGGCAGGGTGGGATCGGTCAGCGCACCATTGACGTAGAAGCAGTGTGCGTACTGGATGCTGTTGGAGGTATTGGTAATTTGAATGATGGTGTCGCGCGTTCCATCCGCAATCACTTTGGGGAAGATCAGGATCGACGCGCTCTTCTCTGTGGTGACTCCCGCTGGATGGCCTATTGCTGCGGCCAGTCTGGGTGTGAAACCCAGCCCCACCAGCGCTGCGAGTCCCATGAGCCCTATTAGCCCTCGCTGCCTACGCATTACCCTCCTCCTTTCGATCACGCCGCACCGAATTCGCCTAGGCGAACCCCTCGACCAAGTGTCGGCCTTATATCCGTGAGGTCTAAAGTTGTCAAGTCAAAAGACCCCTTTTTTCGCCGGTTGCCGTTGCGCTGGTCATGTCGGGCCTGCGCACGGTTATTGGCAATTCCCGCTATCGCAAGGGAGATAGATGAAATCGCTTGTTGGCCGGGTTCCACTGAAGTGCAGATTGAAAGCCGCCGAACCTCCGCCGTCGCGGAACTCCTCTGCAATACCAAGCAGGGCATTATTCATCCCGATGGCATTAGTGGCACCGTCACCGCAAGTGCCGGTACCGCTACCTGTACAGCAAGTGAAGGGTGTCGCAGCCGCGGTGCATTGGGCGTTGGAATCCGGGACGCCCCTAATTCGCGTTTGGCCGGTTAGGGTTCCCATCACCGCGGCATTGAAGATCGAGTTGGCGGAGCTACGAGTGTCGAGATTCGAGATCTTGACGTCGTCGAAGCAGGTTACCGGCCGGCTGGTTGAGAGACGCTGTTCGAACTCATTGAAGACAAGGAACTGAGCCGTAATCTTGGTAACGGCTTGATGCTGGAAATCCTCCGAGCAAGGCACCAGGGTGAGCTCAGTGGTGACCGCATCGCCGGAAATCGGGTCGTTGGCGCCATCGAAGAAGTGATCGAGAATCAGAATGTTCGGGCAGGAGCTGTACTCCGCGTTCGGCCCGCCAAGCACCAACGTCTGATTGCCATTATTGGGTCCGACCGAGGGGATGCCGATCGCGTTGTACCCTTCCACATCGATCTGGCCATCGTTGGATTGGATAATCTCAGCCTCGCCCTTCAGGTCGTTACTCGCAACCGGCACGCCATTCTTATCGACCTCGATGCACTTGAGCTCGCCGATAAACGGATCCTCCGAAACGCCCGGAATGCGGCTGCCTTGGTTGGCTGGCAGCGGTAAACATGGCAAACCGGAGGTATCCTGCGGATCGCATGGCGCCTCACCGTGCGACGCCAGCCAGGCGATGGGCTGGCCGGCGGTGAGGGTAATATCAAAATCCGTCTCCTGCCATCCCGGCTCGCAATAGCCATTGGGTCCGCACGGACTGCTGACCGCAAACAGCCGCGGATTGCAGATGGTGCCTTGCGAGTTCTGACAATGCCCGTTGACGTTCACCCAGAAACAGTGCGCCGAAACCGATCCGGTCGTTGACGTGTTGCTGATCCTTACGAGCGTATCGACGCGGCCGCGCGGCGTTTGTCGAGGGGTGGAGGTATCCACGACGATCTTCGGAAACACCACGATGGCAGCCGCCAGGTCGGAAGCTACGTCGGCGCGCGCGCCCTGCACGCCGATCAAGAAGGCCAGCGCGAATGCGCATGCCCGCGAGCAGCCACCTACGGCAGGGATCTCCAAGCGACTCATCACTGCCCCTCCGGCATATGAATCACGTCGCCGTTCACCCGGTCGCCTTCACCGTGCAGGTTGAATGCGGCACGGCTGACCACCGGCACACTTCCCTGTTGGTGGTACTCCTCAGAGACCGCAACGAAGCCAGCCCCAGCTTTGTCCCTGGGCGCCCCCCAGAGCCGTGTCTGGGCAAACCGAGTTCCAACAAAGCGCAGGTCGAACACAGGAAAATCGCCCAGCTTCAGGTTGGCCCAGCAGGTGACGCTGGTGCTCCCCGAGAGCACCTGCTCAAATTCGTTGATGACTTGGAATTGCACGGTGATGGTTGCCGGCGCCTGATTCTCAAAATCTTCGCTGCACGGCGCTACCGTCACCTCCGTACTGACCCGCGAAGGGCCGTTGCCAAACTCATCGACAACCGGATCACTCGCACTTTCGGCGAAATTATTGAGAATGACCGTACTGGGACAGCCAGCGTATTCGGCACCCGTGGGGCAGTCATCGGTGACGCCCCCACCCAAGCAGAGGAAGTTATCGCTGTTGTTCGAGTTCAGATTGGTGTTGAGCCCGACGATACCGACGGCGTTGTACTTGCTCGCGTCGCCCACCGCCGGCGGAAGGTTGACGATCGTGGCTTCACCCTTCAGGTGATTCCCATTGATCGGCGATCCCGTATAGTCCACCTCAATGCACTTCAGCTCGCCGACGAACGGATCGTCAGAAGCCGGAGGAATGGTCGAGTTCCATCCCGGATCAAAGCCGGCATTAAAGCAATCGTGGAAGGTCTTGCTGCACGACGTATCGTCCTGATCCACTCGGCGCCCGGCACTCAGCAGCCAGTGCGTCGGCTGTTGCTTCGTGAGGAAAATGTCGAAATCAGTCTCCAGCCACAACGGCGGATTGAGGGCGCTCACGGGCTCCGTCGGATCGACCGGCGCGGCGTTGACGTAGAAGCAATGTGCATAAACGAGCGAGTTCGAGGTATTCGAAATTTGGATGATGGTGTCGACCTTGTCCCCGATCAATCCCTGGGAATCAAAGACCACCTTCGGGAAAATGAGGATCGAGCTTCCAAGCTCGGTGGTGACGCTGGCATGGACTTGGCCGAAGCAGATGACCAGCACAACGGCCGTCACCCAACCCCAGCGCCAAATCATGCCATTTACACTTCCCATCGGTCCCGCACTCCTCGGTCTCCCACGCGTCGGGAACTGTTGGCTCAGGCCTCCAACCCTACCACCACACCTGCGACGCCGGTCACAAGTGGGGCGCTTATAATCTCCCGAGCCTGAAGTGTCAACTAAAATACCGAGGGAAAACCGCAGCCAGCGCCATCTTCCGCCAGTCTGGCAGCCTGTCTGACTTGGCGGTGCCTGGCAACCAACGGCGAGCCGCAGGCCCTAGGTCACCGGTGACAGCCAGTGGCGATAGTCAGGGTCCTCACCCCGGACCACGGTTTCGAAGCGGCGCTGCAACTCTTGGGTGATCGGACCCGGGCGGCCGCTACCAATCTGCCGATCGTCGATTTCCCGCACCGGGGTCACTTCCGCCGCTGTTCCGGTCATGAAGGCTTCGTCGGCAAGGTACATCTCGTCACGCGTGAAGCGTGCTTCCGCAGCCTCGACGCCGCTGCCCTGCAGCAACTGCAGCACGGTGTCACGGGTGATGCCGGCCAGGATCGACGTCGGCGCCGTCGTCTTCACTCGTCCACCACGTACGATAAAGATGTTCTCGCCACTGCATTCGGCGACAAACCCCTCGGTGTCCAGCATCATCGCCTCGTCATACCCGCCGCGCCGCGCTTCAAGGGCGGCTAGGATGGAGTTCACATAGTTCCCCACCGCCTTGGCCTTGGTCATGTGCGTGTTCACATGCATGCGCTGGAACGATGAAGTCTTCAGTCGCACCCCGTTGCGCAGCCCCTCATCGCCGAGGTAGGCCCCCCACGACCAGACGATGATGGCCACGCGCACCGGGTTCTGCGCCGCCAGGCCCATCTCCCCGTCACCGAGAAACACAATCGGCCGGATGTAACACGAGCTGAGACGGTTCACACGCACCGTCTCAATGCACGCAGCCGTAATGGCCTCGCGGCTGAATGGGATCTTCAGGTCCAAAATATGCGCCGACCCAAACAGGCGATCCACATGCTCGCTCAACCGGAAGATCGCGCCGCGGCCAGCGCGACCGGCATAGCAGCGGATGCCCTCAAACACACCAAGGCCATAATGCAACGTGTGCGTCAGCACATGAACCTGGGCTTGATCCCAGGGCACCATGCGACCGTCGAACCAGATCTGTTCGGTTTTTTCCACTGGCGCTCCTCTCTCGGTCTGGCTATCCGAAGCGCCCCACGCAGTCAACGCAAGCCGGCGAGGTCCTCCGCCCGATCGAACCAGCGTTCGTAACAGGCGCGAATGGCCTCGCGCCGACGCTCGTACTCTCCCCACAGGACATCGCGCACCTGGGCCCCGGTACCCTCGAACCCCAGGCGTCTGGCCACCATGCTGACGTCGGCGCGCCCGCGCTCCAGGTCCCCCACGGGGCGGTCGTATGCCAACCGCAGGGCGTTTTCGACACGCCGCAGGAAGCGATAACCATCGGCCAACACGGTTGCGTCGTCCGCCGACAGCACACCCATCTCTTCCAAGACCGCTACGGCTCCCAAGGTATTGCGCACACGCACACGGGGCGCACTGGCACCATACAGCAGTTGCAGCATTTGCGTCAGAAATTCTACGTCGACCAGCCCGCCGCGGCCGGTCTTGATGTTGACGCGCCCGTGGCTTTCACGCGCCAGCTCGCGCTCCATGCGCTGGCGCAACCGGCGAATCTCGCGCACGTCGTCGGGCTGGAGTGGCGTACGATAGACAAATGCCGTCGCAATCGCGGCGACGCGGGCGGCCAACGCCGCATCACCAGCGACCACCCGCGCCTTAATCAGCGCCTGACGTTCCCAGATCTGCGCACTGGTCTCGTGATAGTGGCGAAAGCCCTCCAGCGACGACACCAAGGGACCGGAGCGTCCCGACGGCCGTAATCGGGTATCAATGTGGTAGACCATTCCCTCCTTCGTCGCGGTCTGCAATACGGTGATCAGCCGCTGCCCCACCTTGCTGAAGCACTCATGCGCTGAGAGCGGCGCGAAATCGTCGTTGGCGTCGTCGTAGACGAAAATCAGATCCAAGTCGGAGTTGTAGTTCAGCTCACCGCTGCCGAGCTTGCCCATGGCCAACACCACGAACCGTCCAGGCAACCGCGGGTACCCGTAACGCCGGCACACCGCCTGGGCGGCAACGTCGCACGCACTCCTCAGGCAAACCTCTGCCAACGCCGTCAGCTCGGCACTAACCTCCTCAAGCTCGAGCAGCGACTGCAGGTCGTTGATGCCAATGCGCAGGAACTCCTGGTTACGGAACCGGCGCAACACATCGAGCGCGTCCTCCAGGTCGACGGCGGCGGCGAGCGCCGTCTGCAACTCCGCCGCCAACTCGTCGACGGTGCGGTGCACGCGCACCAGATCGGCCCGCACGAGCGTGTCAAGCTGCTCCGGATGCCGGAGAAACGTGTTGGCGAGGAACTGGCTCCCACCGAACAGGTCGATCAACATGCGCATCGTTCCAGGGTTCTCGCGCAGCAACGCGAGGAACGTGGTGCGTGCCCCCACCAGCGAAATGAAGGTCGCAAGGTTCTGCAGGGCGAGGTCCGGATCGGCGGCCTGGAGGATCATGCTGAACAGCGCCGGCGCCAGCTCGTAGAGCACCTTCTGACGCGCTGCCCGCGCACGCGCCGCCGGGGGCCCGTCGCGCAACAACCGCAGGTGTTCGTAGCTCTCCTCGGGGCGCGCAAAGCCCAGCGCCTGCAATTGCGCAATGCTCACCGCGCGGTCATCAAGGCTGCGCAACAGCTCCGCCAACTCCGGCTTCACGGCACGCCGGGTCTCCGCCGCAGGTTCATAGAAGAGCTTGTCAAAGGCACGGCGCACCCGCTCGGTATGCCCGTCGAGCGCCGTCCACATCCGTGCCGCGGCAGCGTCACCGCGGTATCCCAGGCGGCGTGCCAGCGTTTCCTGCTCGCGCGCGTCGTTCGGCACGGTGTGCGTCTGCCGTTGATGGACGATCTGAATCTTATGCTCGACGTTGCGCAGGAACCGATAGGCGTCGATCAACGCCCGGCCTTCGTCGGCCGGGAGATACCCGCCGGCGATCAATCCTTCCAGCGTCGGTAACGAACCGCCGCCGCGCAGACGTTCGTCGCGGCCGCCGTGGATGAGCTGCAACACCTGCACCACGAACTCGATCTCTCGAATGCCGCCGCGACCCAGCTTGACGTTACCGCGGCCGAATTTCTCCCCGAGCTGCGCCTCCACCCGCGCCTTCATATCCTTCATGTCGGCAACAGTGGTGTAGTCGAGGTAGCGGCGATACACGAAGGGACGGACCTCGCGCAGAAACTGTTCTCCCAATTCCGCAGTGCCGGCGACCGGACGCGCCTGGATCAACGCCGTGCGCTCCCAGGTCTGGCCGTACGACTCGTAGTACAGGAGCACATTCCCCAGGGCATTGGCGATCGGCCCGTTGATGCCGTCGGGACGCAGCCGCAGGTCGACGCGAAAGGCGAAGCCGGCCGCAGTGATCTCCTGCAGCGCCCGGGTGATCAGCTCCGCCAGACGCATGCAGTAGGCACGCGCTTCGAGTCTGCCGCGCGCGCCGCCGGCGCTGTCACCGCCATCGGCCTCATACATGTACATCACATCGACATCGGAGCTGAAGTTCAGCTCGCCACCACCGAGCTTGCCCATGGCGAGAACGACGAAGCGATTCTCCACCAAGGCGCGCCGCCGCCGGCGGCCGTCAGCGGCCGCCTCCAGGCACAACTCGCCGTACTGCACACGCAACGTGCTGCGTGCCCAGCGATACGCCGCTTCGAACACCGCCGCCGCCAGCGCGCTCAGCTCGCGCATCGTTTGATCGACTGCGTAGCGGCCAGTGAGATCGGCGAGACCGATGCGCAGATACTCGCGATGCCGAACCGCGCGCAGCCGGGTTGCAAACACCTCCCAGTCGGCGTCGAGGACATCGGCGAAATCATCGGCGTAGCTGTTGACACCGCGCGGCGTTGCGGTCCCGCAGGCGCGCAGGAGATCAACCCAGCCGTCACCGGCGGCGCGCAAGGTGTTGGCCAGCGCGAGGCTGCCGCCGAGCAGCGTGAACAGCCCCGCTTGCTGGGTCTCCGAGAGCGTGGCGAGCACCGAGCGGTCGCCGGTCTCTTCGAGCAAATGTTCCCAACTGGCGAGCGCCATGAGCGGATCGGCGGCCGCGTCGAGCAACGCCGGCAGTTGCGCGGCCAACCCCGGGGCGGGCGCGCGCAGCGTGTCCATGGCCTGCTCCAGCCGCACGGCGTCCACGCCGAAACGCGCCAGCGGCGCGCTGGAAGCGGTCATCAGGCCTCAGGCGAGCGCCATCGCCGTCCCCGCAAGCGGCGCCTCGAGTTGATGCGCCGCGATCCACGCGTCGAGGTCGCGCAGCCCGCGGGCCGCCAGCTGTTGCCGCTTTTCACGCCCACGCTCGCGGCTCGGCAGCGGCGGGAAGACACCGTAGTTGGCGTTCATCGGCTGAAAATCACGCCGCCGCCGGTCGGTAATGTAATGCAGCAGTGAGCCCAGCGCGGTCGTCGCCGGCGGCACGACACCCGAGATCCCCCGTACCAGCTGCGACACGTTGATCGCCGCCAACAGCCCCGCGGCCGCCGACTCGACGTAGCCCTCGACACCGATGAGCTGCCCGGCAAAGAAGGTGTGCGGCCGGCGGACCAGTTGCAACGTCGGCTGCAGCAGCCGCGGCGAGTTGATGAAGGTGTTCCGGTGCAAGCTGCCCATGCGTACGAACTCCGCGCTCGCCAGCCCGGGAATCATGCGGAACACGCGGCGCTGCGCCGGGTACTTCATCTTCGTTTGGAAGCCCACCATGTTGTAGAGCGTCGCTTCGTGGTTGTCCTGCCGTAACTGTACCACAGCGAACGGCCGGCGCCCGTTGCGTGGGTCGATCAGGCCGACCGGACGCATCGGGCCAAAGGCCAAGGTGTCAGGCCCCCGCCGCGCCATTTCTTCGATCGGCATGCAGCCTTCGAAGTACACGCAGCGCTCGAAGTCCTTGGTGGGTACCACCTCGGCGCCCAGGACCGCGTCGACAAACGCGTAGTACTCGTCACGCGACATGGGACAGTTCAGGTAATCGTCGCCGCCCTTGCCGTAGCGCGACGCCGAGAAAACGACGCCGCGGTCGACGGAGTCGGCGCTGACGATCGGCGCAATGGCGTCATAGAAATAGAGGTAATCCTCGCCGAGCACCGCTTGTAGGCAACGCGTCAAGGCCGGCGAGGTCAACGGGCCGGTCGCCACGATCGTCAGGCCGTCGGGGAGCTCACAGAGTTCCTCGCGCACCACGGTAATCTCCGGGCGGGCACTGATGGCGGCGGTGAGCTCTCTGGCAAACAGCTCACGATCCACCGCGAGCGCCGAACCCGCCGGCACCTTGGTGCGACCGGCGACCGCCATGACCAGCGAACCCAATCGTCGCATCTCTTCCTTGAGCAGGCCCACGGCGGCGTCGAGCGAGTCGCTGCGAAAAGAGTTGGAGCACACCAGCTCAGCGAGCTGGTCCGTGTGGTGCGCCGCCGTCAGCTGCACAGGACGCATTTCGTAGAGCCGCACCGGCACCCCACGCCGCGCCAGCTGCCACGCCGCCTCGGAGCCGGCCAGCCCGCCGCCGATCACGGTGACTGGAAGATTCGTATCGGACATCAGGCGTTGGTCGGAGAGTAGGAAAGAGAATGGAAAACAGGAAACAGGAAACAGGAAATGGAAAACCGGTCAACCCAGCCATTCGCCAGTTTTCCGTTTTCGGTTTTCCATCTCCTGTTTTCCATTCTCTTCGTCCCGATCAAACTCTTCGTCCCGATCAAACGGCTTCCGCCTCGGCAACCGTCTCTTGATACTTGCAGCCCTCGCTCAAGCAACGGCGCACCGTTCCATAGCGTTTGGTGGTTTTCTCGACTACGAATGGCGCGTTGCATACCGGGCAGGGCTCCGGGACAGGGCGCTCCCAGGTAGCGAACTTGCACTCCGGGTAACGGTTGCAGCTGAAGAAGATCTTACCACCGCGCGAGCGTTTCTCCATGATCTCGCCCTGGCCGCAATCGGGGCACTTCACCCCGGTGGGTACCGGACGGATCAGCGAGCGCACCGTCTTGCACTCGGGGTAGCCGGTGCAGCCCAAGAACTTTCCAAAACGCCCGAAGCGCACCTGCATCGGCTTGCCGCAGTTGTCACACTTCTCGTCGATGACTTCGACTTCGGCAATCGTGATCGTCCCCTCGGCATCGCGGGTGAAGTTCTTGGTATTCTTGCACTCCGGATATTTCGGACAGGCGAGGAACTCGCCGCCGCGGCCCCATTTGACCACCATGTTCGCGCCGCAGGCGGCACAGACGATGTCGGTCGGCTCCCCCGCGTGCTTGACATCGCGCATGCGCTCCTCGGCATGCTCGAGATCGCGCGCAAACGGCGTATAGAAGCGGTGCATCGCCGCCACCCACTGCTCCTTGCCGTCTTCAATCTGGTCGAGCTCGGCTTCCATCCCGGCGGTAAACTCGACGTTGAGGATATCGGGGAAGGCATCGACCAGCAGGTCGGTCACCAGCACGCCCAAGCGCGTCGGCCGCATTCGTTTCGACTTATCCTCCAGCACGTATTCCTTGTTGAGAATCGTCGCCATGATGCTGGCATAGGTCGATGGGCGCCCGATGCCTTTCTCTTCGAGCTCCTTGATGAGCGTGGCCTGACTGAAGCGCGGCGGCGGCTGTGTGAAGTGCTGCTCAGGCAACAGCTCGTGCAGCCGCAGGGTCTCGCCTTCGGCGAGCACCGGCAGCTGGCGCTCCGACTCGTCATCCTCCTCGTCTTCCTTGCGCTCCTCGTCGCGCCCTTCGGTGTACACGCGAATGAAGCCGTCGAACTTCAGGATCTGGCCGCTGGCGCGGAAGAGAGTGTCCGCTGCGGTGATGTCGATGGTCGTCTGATCAAACACCGCCGGCACCATCTGGCTGGCGACGAAGCGGTTCCAAATCAGCGTGTACAGCGCCAACTCTTCCTTAGATAGGAAGCGGCCGACGCCCTCCGGCGCATATTCTAATGATGTGGGACGGATCGCTTCGTGGGCATCCTGCGCGCCCTTCTTGCTCGCATAGGTGTTGGCATGCTCCGGCAGGTACTCTTTTCCGTAGCGCTCGGCGACGAAACCACGCACTTGCTGCAGCGCTTCGGGGGCAATGCGGGTGGAGTCCGTACGCATGTAGGTGATGAGCCCAACCGCCCCCTGCTCGCCCAACTCGATGCCCTCGTACAGCCGCTGTGCGATCCGCATGGTGCGGCTGGGCGCATAGCCGAGTTTCCGCGAGGCCTCTTGCTGTAGACGCGAGGTGATGAACGGCGGCGTCGGGTAGCGGCGGCGCTCCTTGCGTTCGACGCGGCTGACGGTCCATGTCGCGCCGCGCAGGCGCGCCACCAACGCGTCGGCGGCCTGCTGATTCTCGACGCGGAATTTCTCCGGGTCGAGCTTGTCGTTACCGACGCGGAAGAGGCGCGCCGAAAAGGGCGGAGGGTTCTGTCCTTCGAGACGCGCCGTGATCGACCAGTACTCTTTGGCCTGAAAGGCTTCGATCTCGCGCTCGCGCTCGCAAATGATGCGCACCGCCACCGACTGCACCCGTCCCGCCGACAGCCCGCGGCGCACTTTCTTCCACAGGATGGGACTGATCTGGTAGCCGACGAGGCGGTCGAGGATGCGGCGCGTCTGCTGTGCCTCGTACAAGTTGCGATCCAGTTGCTGGGGGTTGCGGATCGCCTCCTGAACCGAGCGTTTGGTAATCTCGTTGAACAGCACCCGGTGGATGCTCTTCTCATGGGCTTTGCCGAGGGTCTCGGCAATGTGCCAGGCAATGGCCTCGCCTTCGCGATCCGGGTCGGGGGCGAGATAGATGTTCTCCTTGCCCTTGGCCGCCGCTTTCAGCTCAGTGATGATCTTCTTCTTGCCGTGCAGTACTTGGTAATCGGGGGCGAAGTCGTGCTCGATGTCGACGCCCAGCTTGCTCTTCGGCAGGTCCATGACATGGCCGACCGATGCCTTCACCTGGAAGTCTTTTCCAAGATACTTCTGCAGCGTGCGTGCCTTGGCAGGCGATTCGACGATCACCAGGTTCTTCGCCATAACTTCATTCCTTAGCCGGACTCTGTCGAACGTCAACCGGCATTGCGACAAACTGCTTTCCCGGCAGCTGTTGTACCACGCCCGTCAACTCCAGCCCGAGCAAGATCGGCAGCACCGTGGCGGACGGCAAGCCGCTGCGCCCGATGATCGTATCGATGTGCAAGGTCTCATGGCCCATGCAGGTCAGCAGTCGCGTCTCGGTGGCGGACAGGTCCACCGGCATGGCCGGCGCCACGCGACCGAGCAGCTGCGGCGCGATCTCCTCGACGATGTCTTCGGCGCGTTCGGTCAATTTCGCACCGTCGCGGATCAGGCGATGCGTGCCACGCGTGCGTTCGCCAACGACGCCGGGCACGGCGAACACCTCACGCCCTTGCTCGGCGGCGAGCATGGCGGTGATCAGCGAGCCGCTCTTCTCGGTCGCCTCGACGATGACCGTCCCCAACGCCAAACCGCTGATGATGCGATTGCGATTGGGAAAGTTCTCCGCGTCGGGTTTCGTGCCCATGGGCAGTTCCGTCACCACAGCTCCTTGCTCGGCAATCTTTTGGGAAAGCGCATGATGCTCACTCGGGTAGACCACGTCAATCCCCGACCCCATCACCGCCAACGTACGCCCACCGCCGCGCAGCGTCGTCCAGTGGGCCTGCGCGTCCGTCCCCCGCGCCAGTCCGCTGACCACGGTGAGACCGTAGCGCACCAGGCCTTCGGTCAGCTCGCGCGTCATCCGCAGACCATAGGCGCTGACGTTGCGTGAGCCGACCACCGCCACGGCCATACGGTCGCGCGGCTGTAGCGCACCGGAGACGAACAGGAACGGCGGCGCATCGTGGATCTGGCGCAGGTTCGGGGGATAGCCGGCGTCGTTCCACGTCAGCAGTGTCACCCCGGCGCGGCGCGCCCGCTCCACCTGCGCCTCGGCCGCCGCCCAATCCTTGAACCCCCGGATGGCACGCGCCACCTCGGGACGCACGCCGGCACACTCGAGCGCGTGGGTGCTCGCCTTGAAGACCGTGGCGGGCTCGCCAAAGGCGCGCAGCAGACCATGGCAGACCACGGGCCCCACACCGCGCACCATGCGCAGCGCCAGCCAGGAACGCCAATCCGCACGTGCTCCCGCGGCCGCCACGGCGCCCTTGTATCCTGACGCGGTTTCCATAACAAGTTAGTTTAATATTTTTTTATGGAATATACATGGACATTTTTCCATGACATTTCAATAGCATTGTACGCCAATACGAATTGACGCGAGCCGAGCTGCTGCCGGCGTCCTTTCACGGCATCGAGGCATTGCGGGTCGAGGGAAGACGAAACAGGCTCGGATTGCCGCAGGCGTGCATCGTCAAGCGGCCGCAGCAGGGGCGCGCGCGTCGGCGCGCGGATAAGGCGAGCAAGGACATGACGCCCACCCGAGGCGTCCGCCCTGTCGGATCGGACATTGCAAACCTCAGATCGGGCATTGCAACCCGACGAGGCTTATGTGGTAATTGCTCCAATGAGCAAGATCTATGATGCGCTGAAGCATGCCGAGCGCGAGCGCTCCGCCGAACAAGGCGAAGCAGTGGCTCGAGTTCTGGCGCGCGCCACGGAAGAGCGAGCGGCTCTGCGGGCTGAGATTGCCGCCTGTCGGGAGCAACTGACCGCTCTCGCCACACGAGTCGATGCCGCACCGCCGATCGCTCCTGCCACGATCGACGATCTGACCCAACGGGTCGCGCAGCTCGCGGCGCAGCAAGAACGCCTCGCCGTCGAGCCGCAGCAGCTCATCGAAGGCGCGCTGCAGCGCTTCGAGCAGGAGCTCAGCCGGCAGAACGCCGCGCTGCAGAGCCGCTTGGAGGAGCGCGCCGGCGCTTCATTGCGGCTTGACGAGGACCACCTCGGCGGCGCTCCAGCTCTCGACGCCTTGCGCCGCGAGCTGGATGCGGAGCTGGCCGCCATGCGCGCCGCGCAACAAGATTCCGTGCAGCACACGCAGCGCCTCTTCGCAGACGCCTCGGCCATGGCAACGCACGTCGGCCAGCGCGTCGACGAGCTGCTTGCCCTGAACTCGAAGCTCGAGGCGCTGGGTGCACAGCAGCAGCGGACCCACGAACGCATCGAACGCGCGGCCAAGGACTTGGCGGCGGCCGTACAAGACTTGTACTCGCGCACCGACGACCTCGGCCACGAGAGCGAGCAGGCCCGGGACAGCATCCAGGCCGACGTCGCCAGCGTCCGCCAACAGCTCGGTGAGGCGCTACACGACCGGGACGATCGCCTGGCGCAATTGGCGCAGGGGGTGCGGACGGCGCAGAGCGAGCAGCAACTGGTGTTGGCAGAGCTGCGGCAACAGATGGCCGCCATGGAATTGCTCTCCACCAGCTCGCGGAGCGAGCTGCGCGAGCTGGTGGAGAGCGCCGCGGAGCGCACCGGCGAGGCGCTCCGGCGGCTCGAGTCAGTGAACAGTGGTCTGCAGAATCACGACGCCCTGCTGGGCAGGATCCAGACGGCGCAGGCCGAGTTGAAAGCCCTGGTTCAACGCAGCGAGAAGCGGGGCCGCGAGCTCGCTGGCGAGACGAGCCGCAGCGTCGACGAGCAAGCCCAGCGCTCGGAGGCGCTCGGCGCTGCGCTCGAGTCGCTGCGCACGCGGCTCGCCGACGCTGAGGCGGCCGGACGTGGGGCAGCGCAGCGTTGGCAGGAGGAGCTGGATCACCTGCTTGCCGCGGTCGCGGAATCGAACGCTGCGCTCGCCGCCACCAACAGCGGTCGACTCGAGGAGGTGCGGACTCGGCTTGACGCGGTGCACGAACGACTTGCTGGCGCGGACGATGCACAGCAAGCGCTGCAGCTGCGCTGGGCAGAGCAGCTGGCGGAGCAGCACCACGCACTGTCGTCGCAGTCGGCCGAAACACTGCGAGTTACGGAAGCGTATCGCAGCGAATCTCAAGCCGGTCAGCGCGATCTGCGCGCGCAGCTCGACGCGGTTGGAGCGGCACAGGCCGAAATCGATCGCCGCTTGCGCGTCGGGCTCGACACCGTGGAGACATCGCTGGCGGCGCAGCAGGAATCGGTCGCGGGCGCGATCGACACGCTGCGCGTGCAGGTGGCCTCCCTGGTGGAATCACAGCCGCAGCTGCAGGAGTTTGCCGACGGCGTCGCGCGCGCGCAGGCCACCGCCGATGAAGCGCTAAGCCGGGTGGCGGCGGTCGACGGTCTGCGGGCGGCCAGCCTGGCGGCCCTGCGACAGCAGATGGCGGCGTTGCACGCCGACCGCGTGAGCCTACGCGACGCCGTCCAGGCGTCGCTGGCGGCCCAGCAGCAGGCGTCCGGTGATATCGACGCGTTGCGCGCGCAGGTGGCGCCGCTGGTGGAATCGCCAGCGCAGCTGCAGGAACTCGCCGACGGCGTGCGTCGGGCTCAGGCCAGCGCCGACGACGCAGCGCGTCGGGTGGCCGCCATTGATGGGGCGCTAGCCGCCAGCCTGGCGGCCTTGCGGCAGCAGATCACGGCCCTCCAGGCCGACGGGGCCGGCCTGCGCGATGCGGTCGAAGCCGTGCAGGCGTCACTCGCCGCACAGCAGGAGGCGGCCGGCGAGATCGACGCGCTGCGCGCCCAGGTGGCACCGCTGGCGGACGCGCAAGTGCGGCTGCAGGAGGTCGCCGAGGGCATCGGCCGTGCCCAGGCCACCGCCGACGAAGCGGCGCGCCGCATTGCCGCTATCGATGGGGCGCTGGCCGCCGTATATCGCTCCACGTGATATTTTCCGCGGGCCGGGGACGGAACCGTCGGACAGCGGCTCACGCGCCTGCCCTGGGGGCTCGAGGCACAGGTCGGTGCCGCTACGCGTCCCCTCACGCTCGCTGCCGTGAAGCCCCTCAGTGACGGCGCTTTGCGTCAGTGGACCACACAGCCCACGGCAAGACCAGGAGAGCTTTAGCCCGGATAATTCACGCGAGCCCCTAAAAACTCAGCCCCAACCGTGTTAACCCACTGAAACTGTCGAAGGTTACAGGTGGTAGACGCGGAGGGGCTGATGGCAGAGTGTATCGCACAGTTGGGGCTGG
>Ga0265331_10000317_pt1 | contig 52403 bp, 47 predicted proteins | sample 41923metaG_FD_202088 | JGI IMG/M metagenome (GOLD analysis project Ga0265331, IMG submission 202088) | Rhizosphere microbial communities from Carex aquatilis grown in University of Washington, Seatle, WA, United States - 4-19-23 metaG | ecosystem: Host-associated > Plants > Roots > Rhizosphere... | reverse complement strand
GCGGATGGAAGGATGGCGGCAGAGGCGGATCAGCTCAAAGGCAAAAACCCCTGGTAAGAAAAAGAAAAAACCGTCTTGACACTAACCGGCCTTCTCATGGAAGGAGTTACGAATTGTCATCACTTGAGCGCAACGGCGGTTTTGACGGTCTAGGGAGCGAATCGAAACCTTGACTAGGAAACAGAGCCGCAATACCTTTACGCTGCAACACGATCCATGATCAAGGATTGCTAAGGATGCAACGGCATGGATTACCCTTTCGCCTCAGCGAAAAGCGCGATGGAGAAGGCCCTAGATTCGTATCCCGCACAGCCAGTAGTGCCATGCTCCTTCAGAGCTGGCGTTAGCGGCTACATACTCATTGTTTTTGCGCCGCTGGGCTTTGCAATGTTGATGGGAAACGACGCTTACCGCTCCCGTTCAACTTCGCCCGGGCTTTTTTGGATATTTGTGCTTCTGCTTTTGGCTGCCGGTTTTGGCGCTGTCTTTCTTGGAAGGTTGAGGCTTGATATATCAGCTCAAGGCGTAACCTACAGAAACCTCTTCCGCGAGAGGTTCGTCGCGTTTTCTGACATATCTACAGCAGTATTGCTTGATTCCGGCGTAGGCAGGCCCGCATTGTACAACTTGCACCTATTAACACTTCTGATTGTGCCAAATACCTGGACAAATCAGCGCAATATCAAAATCCCTCTTACTCTGTTCCGGGGCGCCGCTTGCGGGGAGCTAAAACGCCTACTCCATACTGGCGAAGGTGTTCCTCCGTAGGCAAATCCATGGCCTGATAAGTCGGCTTACCGGAATGTGGCTCATTGTACCCACATAAAAGCGTTTAATCAGGCGCTGCGCGGGAGGCCGTTGGGAAAAAGGTCACGCAACGCGGGCTGTCTATAGTTGCGCCCCTTTCGAGAAAAGAAATCCCAATAAGCCTTTTCGTACTGCTGTGGCATATAGAACTCGATAAATCCTTGCTGCCATTGTTTCCATACGTAGCGCGATACCTGACCTTTACACTCAAGAATGGCGCGTTCTCGCAGCGGCATCTGTTTCCACCTCGATTTCGATATTTTCCAGTGCTTTTCAGGCCAACCCATCCATTTTCCTGCTGGAACGGGATGTGGGTCGTCGAACTTAAAATAAAGGTTTGTGCGGTCTGGGTCGTCGAGAATTACGCACTTATACTTGCGAGATGACCACTCGCCCAACGGCACGTATTTTCCATCGAGGAAGCCTAGGACTGCGTTGACACTGCGGTTTCGATGCTGCTGGACAAACGGACTGAAGCGCGAATCCACGATATGGGATGCATTGATTTTCGCTCGAATTCTCCGCTGGCTCTGCATGGACCTGAGATATTTTACTTCAATTCGAGAGACAACTCCTTCCATGAGAAGGCCGGTTAGTGTCAAGACGGTTTTTTCTTTTTCTTACCAGGGGTTTTTGCCTTTGAGCTGATCCGCCTCTGCCGCCATCCTTCCATCCGCACTCTTTTATGAGCGATTTTTCGCTCGGTGCCAGTTGGGCGTTCTCGTTTCAGCAGGTGTTGCTAACTGAGAATCGGCCTTCTCATCCTGCGAAACGGCGCGTCCTCAGCCCATCGCCGCTCGACTCGGGGCCACATGCGCTCAGGCAGGGGGTGGGGGCATTTTGCCGTCGTCACACACTAACCCTCGGTACGGTTGTCCTGTTCCAAATGCTCACCTATACTCGACGTGCAAGCTCTTCCGAGTTCAACCGATGCGCAATAGCCAGGCACAACGATACGCGCGATGGTCGGCGACGGTGGCATTTCTGTTGGCCGTCATCGTCTGTGGGGTGTATCTGCGTGGAGTCTGGGTGGCGAAACAGGCGGCGAAAAAGGCTCCCCCTGCTGTGCCGGCTGCTGTCGAGCAGCGTTCGAACGAGTTTTCCTATTCGAAGATCGAGGGACAGAGGACGATCTATACGGTGCAGGCTTCGCGCACGACGGAATTCAAGGAAGGCAACCGCAACCTGCTGGAAGATGTGTCGATTAGCGTGTTTGGGAAGCGGGGAGAGCGGAACGATACGCTTCGAACCAAGGCGTGCGACTTCATTTCCTCCACGGGGAAAATCACTTGTGCAGGCGAAGTTCAAATCATCCTGCAGGCAGGTGGCGCGGCTGGAGCAAGTGCCAAGGCGATTCGGGTATTGACTTCCGGTGTGTCGTTCGATCGCGACTCGGGCCTGGCCCGGACGGACAAGCCGGTAACGTTCCGGTGGCCGGCAGGAGAAGGCCGCGCCGTCGGCGTGCAATACGATTCGAACATGGGGACGCTGCGTCTCGAACACAACGTGGAGCTAAGCCTCGCACCGTCGATGTCAAAAAGTAGTTCGCAGGCGAAGTCCGAGGGTGGTCAGGCGACTGTCGCGCCTGAAAAAGCTCTTCGAGTCACCGGAGACAGCATGCAGTTTCACCGGGAACAACATACCGTGCAGCTTCTCGGGTCTGTCCGCGCGCTCCAGACGACACACGAACTTACGGGCGATAGCTTGCTTCTGGACCTCGATACGTCTTTCCACATCAAGCATTTGACTGCCAGCGGCCATCCGCGAATGACCGACACCGATGCGCAAAGTCCGATGACGCTGGACGCCGATGAAATCTCCGCCGCAGTTACCATCGAAGGCGCGGTCGAATCCATCGTTGCAACCGGGAATGTGCATGGCAGCCGAGAAGCGCCAGTCGGAGAGGACGGGATCGAGGCAGGGCGCCTCCAGGTGAATCTGGCCACCCGTCAGAATGTGCCTCGTCTTCTGACGGCTAGCGGCAACGTTGTGCTAACGTCGCGCAGCGCGACCTCCAAAGGTGGAACCAGACGTGTGGAGAGTGAATCTCTCGAAATACATTTCACGAAAAATTCCGTGCCGGGGCACGTGCTGGTGGAAAGCGTGAATTCGCTTGCCCCGGCGCGTGCTGAATGGCAGGACATGGGGATGTTGAACGGCAAGCCCGCCAAACAGACGACACGCATACGCGGCAACCGCATGAATTTGCAATTCGCGGGACAAAATCAGCTCGATCAACTTACCGGCACCGGCGGCGTGGAAGTCACTCGTCAGATTGGCGACGGGCCGGAGCAAGCAACGGCATCGCGCGAACTGACGGCGAAGTTTTCCAGCACAGGTGAATGGTCCACCATGGACCAGACTGGCGACGTGCGATTTCATGAAGGGATGCGCGCGGGGCAGGGCGATCGCGCCCACGCCGATCATGCCGCCAACACTGTCGCCCTTGGTGGTTCTGTGGTCCTCTCGGATGGAGCCATGCGCACGACTGCGCAATCTGCGCTGTTCACTCAGGGTTCGAACGAACTGCGCGCCGATGGCAATGTGCAATCGATTGAATTGCGTGCCGGACCCGGAAGCCCTGCGAATCTGGCGGCAGGCCCGGCGCATGTTTCCGCGGCCCATCTTGTTGCGGACGTCGCCAAAGGGCATGCGGTTTACTCCGGGGGGAGCCGGCTGTGGCAGGGGGATTCGGTGATCGAGGCCGATACGGTCGAATTGGACAACCCCTTGCATGTTCTTGTTGCTAGGGGACATGTGCGCGGAGTATTTCCGCAGGCGGCGTGGAACCCCCAAGGTGGACCACCGTCGGGGAAAGCTGTGGGTCAAGGAACGGAGCTATGGCACGTACGTGGAGGTTTGCTTACTTACTGGGGGCAGGAATCACGTGCGCGGATCGAGCAGGATCCCAGCGCCGATTCGTCGGAAGGCTCTATCCGCGCGAAACAGATAGACTTATTTTTTGCGCCGGGACCGGCGGGCTCGTCGGCACAGCAACTTACGCGAGCGGTGGCCACTGGGGACGTCACAGTTCGAGAAGAGGACCGGCGGGGGACTTCGAATAAGGCTGAATATACGGCCTCGGAAGGCAAGTTCGTTCTTTCCGAGGGTAAACCAACACTATATGACTCAAATGGAGACACGACCACCGGGCGTCAATTGACCTTCTTTTTTTCGGATGATAGGATCGTTGTGGATTCGGAGGAAGGCTTACGAACGCTTACGCTTCACCGGGTCGAGAAATGACGTGGCATGCTCAAGCTGCAAGCCGTCGAGCTCAGCAAATCGTACCGCGGGCGTAAAGTCGTAGATGACCTTGATCTGGAGATAAGCCAAGGTGAAGTCGTCGGGCTTTTGGGACCTAACGGCGCGGGCAAGACAACGACGTTTTACATTCTGGTCGGTTTGGCTCAACCGGACTCCGGGCGCGTCCTTCTCAACGGAGACGACATCACCGACCTCCCCATGTACCTGCGGGCCCGCAACGGCATCAGCTATTTACCGCAGGAGCCTTCGGTTTTTCGCCAGTTGACGGTCGAAGAGAATTTGCTGGCGGTGCTGGAAACATTGCCGCTGACCGCGGAGCAGCAGCGCGACCGCCTGGAAGAATTACTGGCGCAAATGAAACTGGAAACCGTGAGATACAACGCAGCATATACGCTATCGGGTGGCGAACGGCGACGGCTGGAAATCGCGCGGTCGCTGGTGCTGGAGCCCGCATTTATCCTGCTGGACGAACCGTTTTCTGGAATCGATCCCCTGACCGTTGTGGATATTCAGAAAATTATTCGAGAACTAAGCCAGGAAGGCATCGGAGTGCTGGTCACCGATCACCAGGTGCGCGAGACGCTGAACGTTACCGATCGCGCGTATATCGTACAGGACGGGAAAGTGCTTGCGACCGGTACCCCTGCCGACCTCAGCAGCGATACCGAAGTCCGCCGGGTTTATCTCGGCGATCATTTCCGATTGAACTGACTCCTATGAATTATCTCGCGCCAAAACTTCACCTCCGGGTCGCACAGAAGCAGATTCTCACCCCGGGTCTGGTGCAGATGGTAAGCGTGCTGGCGCTGAATCGCCTGGAACTGCGCGAGATGATCAATCAGGAGATGGTCGAAAATCCGGTGCTCGAAGAACTGGCCGACGATCCGGTCGTCACCGAAGACTACAGCGCCGAAACTTTCCTGAAGGCCGAAACCGAAAAGCTCCCAGCGGTCGAAGCTCCCAGTCCATTCGAAGATTTTGATGTCGCGTCGTTCTTCAACCAGTACCTGGGAAGCGGCGGCGGCAATGAAGATCGCGGCGAACGCGAAGTTGCCGAGCGCCCTTCGTTCGAACAGTTTCTCTCCTCAGCCCAGGGGCTCTCCGAACATCTCACGTGGCAACTCAGCGTCACCGTATGCAACGACGTGGTGCGCGAGATTTCCGACGCCATTATTGGCAACCTCGATGAGAACGGCTACTTGTCGGCATCGCTTGAAGAGATATCGCAGAACGGAAAGTACTCGATGGAGGACGTCGAGGAGGCGCTGGCGGTGGTGCAGGAGTTCGATCCGCTGGGAGTGGCGTCGCGCAACCTGCGGGAATGCCTGCTGACGCAGCTTCGAACGCTGGATCCGCAGAACACACTGGCCCAGCAAATTGTTTCCGAGTGCTTGCCGAAACGTCCTCTGGCGGCGAGCGAAGCGGAAGAAGAAAGCCCGGAAACGCCGCTAGCGCGGTTGCTGCAAGCCAACCAGTTGAAGGAAATTGCGCGAGCGCTGAATCGTCCCGTGGAACTCGTGAAACGGGCAGTGGAAGTCATCAAGAAGCTCGATCCGCGGCCGGGGCTGCGCTACAACAAGACGCAAGCGCGGCTGGTCGAGCCGGACGTATATTTCCGCAAAGTGGACGACCAGTGGCAGGTCTTCATGAATGACGACGACGTGCCGCAACTGCGCCTTTCGCCCGTGTATCGCAGGCTGCTGTCGCGCGATGCCGCCGACCGCGATGTGCGCAATTATGTGAAGGAGCGCTTTACGGCCGCGCTGCAATTGATGAAGAGCATCGAGCAGCGCAAGCACACGATCCTGCGCGTCTGCCAGATTATTATCCAGCGGCAGGGCGATTACCTCGATCATGGGGCAGATCACCTGAAGCCGATGATGATCAAGGAAGTGGCGGAGGAAGTGGGCGTGCATCCCTCCACCGTGAGCCGCGCGGTGTCCAGCAAATACGCGCACACGCCGCAGGGCGTGGTCGAGCTGCGGTCTTTCTTCTCCGAATCGGTGAACGGGCCGCAGGGCGACAGCATGTCCCTCCAGACGCTGAAGCGGCTGGTGAAGAAGATGATCGACGAAGAAGACACGTCTCATCCGCTGACCGACGATTTGATCGCCAAGAAACTGGACGATGCAGGGATTCACGTCACGCGGCGAACCGTGGCCAAATATCGCGAAGACTTGCGCATTCCCAGCACGCACCAGCGCCGTGTGAAGGTTTAGGCCAAACTACGTGAAACCGAAAGCCGCGCGCGACGCCCGCCAATTGGTGATTCTTACCGGGCTCAGCGGCTCGGGCAAAAGCACCGTCCTCAAGACATTCGAAGATCTCGGTTTCTACTGCGTCGATAACCTTCCGGTTGCGTTAATTCCCACATTCAGCGAATTGCACATGCAGGCCGGCGGAGAAATTCAGCGCGCGGCGCTGCTGGTGGACGCGCGCGAGGGAGAGCAACTGGTCCGGTTGCCGGAGATATTGAAGCAACTGCGCGCCGAGAACCCCGCTACGCTGGTATTCATTGAGGCCAACGAAAACGCACTGCTGCGGCGGTTCAGCGAGACGCGCCGCCCTCACCCGCTTGGACACGACCGTCCCGTGCGCGAAGGTTTGCAGAGTGAGCGCGTCTTGATGGCGCCGATCCGGAAGCTCGCGGACGTGGTGATCGATACCAGCAAATTCAATGTGCACGAGTTGCGGCAGTTCATCATTCGCCGTTTTCAGAAGACCGATAAACGGCCGATGATGCTATCGCTGGTGAGTTTCGGTTACCGGTACGGAATTCCAGCTGACGCGGACCTGGTATTCGACGTTCGTTTTCTGCCGAACCCGCATTTTATTCCCCGGCTCAGAAAATATTCGGGGCGCGATCCAAAAGTAGCCCGCTATATCCGTTCGTTTCCTCAAACCGGAGAGTTCCTCCAGCGCGTAGAGGGGCTTCTGACCTACTTGATCCCGCATTACATTAGCGAAGGGAAAAGCTACCTGACCATTGCGATCGGGTGTACGGGGGGACGCCACCGCTCGGTGATGCTGGCGGAATCGATATACAAGACCCTGCACCGGCGGGGATACCCGGCCAAAGTTGTGCACCGCGACATCGAAAAGTCCCACTAGGCAATGGCACGCCTGTGAGTCCGGCCAGTTATGTCCTAATCTAGTGCCTGTTGTTGTGGCACGATTTCGTAGGAGGTCGGGGCTTCAGCCCCGACGAAGAGCAGCCTGATCAGGGGTTTTAACCCCTGAAGCTTCAGGGGCTAAAGCCCACAGTCAAATGGAACATAAATGTCCGAGCTGAAGCTCTGACCTCCGAAAGATGAAAGGTTCCGACCTGGGGCTGCTAGTTCGGCCCAGCGGCTTGACAAATGGCTGGGCGATTCGTAGCGTACCAAGGACTGCGGTGCGGGTGGGGTCCTCCATCGGAGGCGAGTTCCAAGTGAATTCTGCCCCCATTGTTCTTAACTCAGGGGAACAAGAATCTTTTTGAATCAACGCGAAGAATTCGGCCGGCTACTGCACTATGTCAAGCCTTACAAGGTGCGCCTTGCCGCGGGCATTGTGTGCCTTTCCGTGGTGGGACTGGCGGAAGGGCTGATCGCGCTGCTGATCGCGCCCATCATCGATTCGGTGCTGAAACCGTACGCTGCCGACGCCCGGCTCTTACTATTCCAAAATCCCTTCACACACCAGGCCATTTATCTGAATTCCTTTTTGCCCCGGCAGATTCATAGTGTCGGGACGCTGTTCTCGATCGCCATCCTTGTGGTATTCATCGGGAAGGGGACTTCGGAATTTTTTGGAAATGTGCTGGTGCAGTATGCGGGGATTGCCGGTGTCACCGATCTGAGGAATCAGGTGTATGCCAAGGTCATCCGGCAGCCCATCGGATTTTTTCAGGACCATGCCACCGGTTGTTTGATGTCCACGGTGATCAATGACGTGGAACGAGTTCGGAATACATTTTCGGAATATCTGGCCGTTGGCTTCCGTCACATTTTCACGTTCATCTTCCTGCTTGTGGTGCTCCTGATGACCAGTTGGAAGATGACGTTAGGCTCGATCCTGCTGCTGCCGCTGGTCGTTTGGCCGGCAAGGACGCTCGGGAAGCGGATCCGCCGTTCGACGGAAAAAATCCAAGCCGGCATCGCCCAGTTAAGTGAAATCCTGCAGGAGACCATCAGCGGGAACCGCGTAGTGAAGGCTTTCGGGATGGAAAATTTCGAGATCGCGAAATTTCGCGATTCCGCGCGGCGCCTGTTTCGCGAGAACATGCGGTGGATCAAATCGGCGGTCGCCACTTCGCCCCTGATGGATTTGGTTGGCGCAGTGGTGATCGTGCTGGTGCTGATGTTCGGACGAACGCAAATCAAGATGGGCTTTATGACCGAAGGAACCTTCGGCACATTTCTTTACGCGCTGATTAAGTCTTCCGAGCCGGTGAAAGGGCTGGGCACGGTTTACCAGCAGTTCGAACAGGCCTTTGGAGCGACCGCCAAGGTTTTTGAATATATAGGCCTCACTGGGGAGTCCGCCGTCGAACCCGGTGTGCGCGCTTTGGCTCCTTTTTCGCGAATCGTAAAATTCGACCGTGTAAGTTTCGGATACGATCCGCAAGTGCCCATCCTGCGGGATATATCATTCGAGGCGCGCGCAGGAGAAGTGATCGCCATCGTCGGCTCCAGCGGGGCGGGCAAGACTACCCTAGTGAATCTGCTGCCTCGATTTTATTCGGTTACTTCCGGCACTCTGCGCGTGGACGGAATGGACGTGCGCGAAGTGACCTTGCAGTCCCTCCGCGAACAAATGGCCATCGTGACGCAGGAGACGATCCTATTTAACGACACAGTCTGGAATAATATTTGCTACGGCCAGCCGGGTCTGGCGACGGAACGCGTGGAGACTGCCGCAAAGGCTGCGCTGGCGCACGATTTTATTACGGAACTGCCTCAGGGCTATCAGACGATCCTTGGCGATCGCGGACAGCGGTTGAGCGGCGGGCAGCGGCAGCGGATTGCCATCGCGCGCGCGATCCTGAAAAATTCTCCGATCCTGATTCTGGATGAAGCGACATCGGAACTGGACTCCGAATCGGAAATGCTGGTGCAGCGAGCGCTGTCCAACCTAATGACGGGACGCACTGCGTTCGTCATTGCGCATCGGCTTTCGACGATTCGCCGCGCGGATAAAATTATTGTGCTGGAGGATGGGTCGATCACCGAGACGGGAACTCATCAGGAACTGCTCGCCGCCGGGGGCACGTATGCGCGCCTTTACGAAATGCAATTTGCGGATACGGATGGCATGCCACCTCCTCCAGTAATTTCAACGGGAGCCCCCGCGCAGAAGGGGCAAGGATGAAGGCCGCGACTGCTTCCGCAGGAATCCAATCAATGACGGGCTTCGCGCAGGCGCGCGTGGAGCGCGACGGGTGGTCGCTGCGAATCAATTTGCGTAGCGTGAATCACCGTTTTCTGGACCTTCATCTTCGAATGCCCGATGGATTCGAAGTGTTCGAAGCGCGCATTCGGCAGGGGATTCGGAGCCGTTTGCGGCGCGGACATGTGGATGTGAACGTCTATTACGAACCGGCGGGTCCGGCTTCGGTGGCCGTGAATCGCGAAGTGGCCGCGGCGTATATGAAATCGCTGGAAGAGTTGCGCGAACAATTCGCTGTGAAGCAGGAGCCGGACCTGATCGCATTATTCCGCCTTCCCGGCGTGGTGGCCGCTGCGGGAGCAGCCGGGGATTTGCAAAATGAGGAAGCACAGGAGAGACTTGGGGCGCAGGTAGATGTCTGCCTGGAGCAAGCCCTCGGGCGGTTGGAGACGATGCGGCGTTCGGAAGGAAGCGCGCTGACCGCGGAGATGCAAGGTCTGCTGGACGGAATCGCGGGAAGAACCGCAGAGATCGAATCCCTGGCGGTGCGCGTGCGTCCGGCCTTTGCGCGGCGCCTGGAAACGAAATTGAGCGAATTGCTGAGCGGCGCGCATGTGGATCCCTTGAGGCTGGCCCAGGAAGCGGCAATGCTGGCCGAGCGCAGCGATGTGACCGAGGAACTGGCGCGGCTGCGCAGCCACGTGGAGCAGTTCCAGAAATTGCTGGCCGGAGCAGGCGAGGCCGGCAAGAAGCTCGATTTTCTTTTGCAGGAAATGCAGCGCGAAGCCAATACGCTTCTTTCCAAAACTCCGGGCGTCGAGTCGGAAGGCCTGGCGATTACAGGGTTGGCATTGGAAATTAAATCGGACATCGAGAAACTACGCGAACAGGCGCAAAACGTCGAATGACGATAGCCAAAGCACAGACACCCCTGGTCTTCATCGTTTCCGGTCCGTCAGGATCGGGAAAGTCCACGCTGGTGTTGAAGATGCTGGAAGTTCCGGGGACGATGTTTTCCATCTCGTGCACGACGCGCCCGCCCAGAGGCACGGAGAGCAGCGGAAAATGGTATGATTTTGTATCCGAAGAGGAATTCGACCGCAGAGCGAATCACGGCGAATTTCTGGAGTATGCGCGGGTCTTCGGGCGGCACTGGTACGGCACACCGCGGCAGTCAATGGAGGAAGCCAGGCGCAAGGGACTGGACCTGGTGCTAGAGATCGACGTCCAGGGCGCCGAGCAGGTAAAGAAAGAATTGCCTGCTTCCGTGGCCATTTTTATTTTGCCCCCTGCGCGAGACGAACTGGAGCGGCGTTTAAGATCTCGCGGCCAGGATTCGGACGAAGCGATCAAGGGACGCCTGGCGCGGGCGCAGCAGGAAATGCAGCGTTACACGGAATACGATTTTCTTGTGGTCAACGACGATGTTGAGCGTGCGGGGCGCGAAGTCCAGGCCATAACAGTGGGAGCACGATGTCTTCGCAGCTGTTTGAGCGACCGCGCGCGAAAAATTCTGGAATCTTTTGGAGGGTAGAGATCTCATGACGGTTGAGAGTCAGGCACCGGATAGCAAGTTCGCGTTCGTCGTGGTGGCGGCCCGGCGGGCCCGGCAGTTAATGTCGGGAGCGATGCCGCTGCTGGCAAATCCACGGTCCCATAAACCAACCCGGATCGCGGTGGAAGAATTGGGCGCCGGAGTTCTGGAGTATCAATTGCCGGCGATTGCGGGCGAAGGCGAAGACAAGGAAGGAAAACGGCGCAAGGAGTAACGCGCCGGGATGTCCATGCGTGTGGCACTCGGTGTTTCCGGAGGCGTGGCGGCCTACAAGGCCGCTGAACTGGTGCGCAGGCTCCAGCAGGAAGGCATCGAAGTGCAGGCGGTAATGACCGCGAGCGCGCAGGAGTTCATTACGCCGCTGACGTTCGCGGCGCTTACCGGACAGAAGGTTATCACCGAAATGTTCGGAAGCGAGACAGCCTCTGCCAATGTGGAGAGCGCAATCGAGCATATTGCAGTCGCGCAGCGAATCGATTTGCTGGTCGTGGCTCCCGCCACGGCCAACGTGATTGCCAAGATGGCCCGCGGTGTTTCTGACGATTTTCTCACTACACTTTATCTCGCAACAAAAGCGCCCGTGATTTTGGCTCCCGCGATGAACGTCAATATGTGGGAACATGAGGCGACACGGGAAAATATCGATATTCTTCGCGCGCGCGGCGTTCTAGTCGTTGCGCCGGAGGAAGGCTACCTGGCCTGCGGGATGACCGGCGCGGGGCGGCTTGCCAGCGTTGAGGCCATTGCGGCGGCGGTGTGCGGGCGGCTAGGAATCGCGCACGATCTGGAAAATGAAACGGTGATCGTAACGGCCGGGCCTACCTGCGAAGATGTCGATCCGGTGCGGTATCTGACGAATCGGTCGTCCGGGAAGATGGGCTATGCGCTGGCGGAAGCGGCTGTGCGTCGCGGCGCGCGCGTTATTTTGATTAGCGGACCAACGCGGCTTGATTCTCCGCAGGGTGTTGAGTTTGTGTCTGTTCGCAGCACCGAGCAAATGCGGTCGGCTGTGCTGGAGCACCTGCCCCGCGCCACTGCCGTGATTATGGCGGCGGCCGTTGCGGACTATCGTCCGGTTGCGCCGGAAACGCAGAAAATGAAGCGCGGCAGTGGACGCGTGACGCTTGAGCTGGAATCCACTCCGGATATTCTTGCCGAGGTTGGACGCGCCAAGGGCGACAGGATTGTGATTGGCTTTGCGGCGGAAACCGACCACGTTGCCGAGCACGCGCGCGGCAAGCTTCAGTCGAAACATGCCGATGTGATTGTCGCCAACGACGTGACCGCCGAAGGCGCGGGCTTCGATCACGATACGAATATCATCACGCTGTACTTGCGCGATGGCGGCGAAACGGCGTTTCCGCGTATGCCGAAAATCGATGCGGCTCACCGGATTCTGGATCGCGTACTCGAACTGCGGCGCGCGGGCCGCGAAATTCCCGCCGCGCAAGGCAGGCGCTGAACCTACCGATGGATCCTCTCCTTCCGGCAACTTCATGCAAAAAATTGGAAGCCTGGCTTCGTTACTATCAGGATTTGAATCTCGGCGATTTTTACAAGGACCGCAAAACCATGGGGAAACGTTCCGTCAAGTCAGCGGCTGCGCCGAAGAAGACTGCGGGCCAGTCGATGCCGGCTCCTGCGGCTGATATGAGTCATCCAGCAGCCAAGGCTTTGGCGGCTCAAGTCCTGCCGATTGTTCCAGCCCCTACCATGTTTGGGTCGCTCGATCGTGTTGAAGGCGATACGCTTGAGCGGATTCGCGAGGATCTGGGTGACTGCACGCGCTGCCGTTTGCACGAGCAGCGGAATAAAATCGTGTTCGGCGCCGGGAGTCCCAAGGCCGAGCTCGTGTTTGTCGGCGAAGGACCGGGGCGCGACGAAGACATGCAGGGATTTCCGTTCGTGGGACGCGCGGGCAAGCTGCTGACGCAGATGATCGAGGCGATGGGGCTTACGCGCGAAGACGTTTATATTTGCAACGTGGTGAAATGCCGTCCGCCGGAAAACCGCAAGCCGGAGGACGATGAAGTGGCAACGTGCTCGCCGTATTTGTACCGCCAACTGGACGTGATCGCGCCGAAGGCCATCGTGTGCCTCGGCGGCACCGCCGCGCAGGCTTTGCTGCAAACGAAAGATTCGATTTCAAGGTTTCGCGGCAACTGGTTCGATTACCGAAATACCAAGCTGATGGCGACGTACCATCCGGCCTATTTGCTGCGCAATCCCGCTGCGAAGGCGGACGTCTGGAAAGATCTGCAGAAGGTGATGGCGCATTTGGGGTTGAAGGTTAAGAAGGCTTCGCGCTAAGGTAAGATAGCGAATCGACGCTTACGGACACCGCAATCGAACCATAATATCGGAGTAATTCCGAAAGAGGACACGATCGAGTTGGCCGCCAGAGAGTTTATTTCGCTTTGCAACACGCTTGGTAAGTTCTCTCTCCACGTCTTCATAGTTTTGATTAAGTGAGCCCTGAAGTTTCACACCCACTCTTTCAAGGATATTCATCAACCTCTGATCCAAGGCTATGCAATCGTCTGCGAGTCGCAACTCGATTAGTGTGTCCCGACATCCCTTTTTCTTGTAAAACTTCAGTGTTTTAGATAGATATTTCACCTTACCTTCCGTATCTCCTTTGGCGGCGACATCGGCAAAGAACCGAACTGGCCCCCCTGCTTTGTCTAGTTGATTGAAATTGTAAACAGCCGCATCGATCTTGTGGTTCTTTGTTTTCTTTCCCACGAAACGCGTACCAATAGCTAGCAGGACCTGATGGATACGTTGGCGCCGGAGTCGAGGAGTTAGTTTTTTCAGCCGATTAAATGCCAACTTCTCTATTACGGCTGGAGAAGACAAAAGCGTTTCACCCGGAGCGGCATTTCCAGCGACAACGATTTGCGATAGCACTCGAATCCAGAGTTCATCTTTATTCCTTCTTCTTTGTTCCCAGGACTGACCCATATTCGGTTTCTCGTAATTGCTGACTAGTTTTCGGAGTTGAGAAACCTGCGGGCTAGTAAGTCGGAAGGTTGACATAGATATTAACCGCCGCTTCCTTTGCGATTTCAAAGTGGAAAGCATTCTATACCCGTTTCGCCTACCGTCGGCAATCTGAAATGAATCTACTGCTACACTACGTAGCGCACATGTCCCCCACTTACTGCGAAGTCGCACTGCCAGTTCCGCTGCGTTCGGTCTTTACCTACGCGATACCGGATCGGCTAGCCGGATCGATTTCCGAGGGAAGCCGCGTTCTGGTTCCATTTCGCAATCGCGCTATGACCGGTGTGGTTGTCGAGCTTTCCAGACGCCGTCCCGATCCCACCCGCGTCAAGAACATCAAGGAAGTTGTCGAGGCGCTCGATCCAATTTCCGCGCTCACGCCGAAGCTGATCGAATTGGGTCGCTGGGTCGCCAACTATTATGTGTGTCCTCCCGGTGAAGTTTTTCGTGCGATGCTGCCGCCGCAGATCGATTTGCGCCATGAGCGCGAATTTCTTCTGACCGATGCGGGTCGCGAGCGGCGCAACGAGCTGGATGCTGGAGCGAATCGCACCGAAGAGGAAATCGCGGATCTCGCGTTGCTTTCGCTGCTGCGCATCGAGGACAAACCGGTTCGCGCGGACCGGTTGCGCAAGCTGCCGGGCGGAGAAGCTGCCGCGGAGCGACTGTTGCGGCGGCGACAACTGGAATCGCGCGAAGTGACTCTGCACCGCCATGCGCGCGTGCAGAAGATCGTGGCATGGAATTCAATTGACGACGCAAGCTCGCTCGAGGAAAAAGAAGCTCGCGTTTATCACGTGCTCGCCGAGGAGCGCGGGCCGTTGCCGCTGCCGACGGTTGCGAAGCTCTCGAAAGTCTCGCGCTCGTTGATCGAACGGCTTATCCGCCAGGAAAAATTGAAATGCTGGGAAGAGCCCCTCGCAGTCGAGGAAGATTTGTTTGAAGTGGATTACGAGCCGCCGTCGAACATTCTGAACCCCGATCAGGATCGCGCGTTGGAAGAGATTAAAACTTGGATGGCAGGTGGCGGCTTTCATGTGGGCCTACTGTACGGCGTCACTGGCAGCGGCAAGACGGAAGTGTATTTGGGGGCCGTCGAAGCGGCGCTTGCACGCAATCAAACCGCGCTGATTCTAGTCCCGGAGATTGCGCTGACGCTTTGGCTCGGCCGTCTTTGCCGAGCACGGCTTGGGCCTACCGTCGCGGTGCTGCACAGCGCGTTGTCGGATGTGGAGCGCGCGCGCGAATGGTGGCGCGTGCGGCGCGGCGAGGCCCGCGTCGTGGTGGGAACGCGCTCAGCGGTATTTGCTCCAGTCGAAAACCTGGGGCTGATCGTTGTGGACGAAGAACAGGAAGCGAGCTACAAGCAGGAGGAGACGCCACGCTATCACGGGCGCGACGTCGCCATCGTGCGCGCGAAGATGGAGGGCGCTGTCGCGCTGCTGGGTTCGGCCACGCCATCGCTGGAGAGTTTTCACAACGCGCGGTCCGGGAAATACAAGCTGCTGCAACTCGAATCCCGCGTCGAAAATCGGCCTCTTGCTCCGGTGGAGATTGTGGACCTGCGGGAGGATTTCCGGACGACGCACAAAGCCGGGGCGCTTTCCGCAAAGCTCAGCGAAGCAATCGCCTTGCGCCTTGTTCAAGGCACGCAGTCGCTGATTCTGATCAACCGCCGCGGATATTCGTGGTTTGTGATTTGCCGTTCGTGCGGCGCGGGGATTCAGTGCGAAAATTGCAGCATCTCGCTTACGTATCACAAGCAGCGCGACCGCCTGGAATGCCACTACTGCGGATTTTCGCGGCGCGTGCCGAAGACGTGTCCGAAGTGCGACTCCGAGCACGTCTATTTTTTCGGCGCAGGGGCGGAGCAGCTCGAAGAAAAATTGAGCGAAAAGTTTCCCGGCGCGAAGGTCGCGCGGCTGGACCGCGATTCGGTGCGCACCAAGAAGGCGTACCAGCAGGTCCTCGGAGATTTTGCTTCCGGGAAGATCGATATTCTGGTCGGCACGCAGATGGTCGCGAAGGGGCACGATTTTCAACGCGTCACTCTGGTCGGAGTCGTTTCCGCCGATTCGCAGCTCAGCCTACCGGATTTCCGCGCCGCCGAGCGTACATTTCAAATCCTCACGCAGGTTGCCGGCCGCGCGGGACGTGGCGCGCTGCCCGGCGAAGTGCTCGTCGAGACATATTATCCGGAGCACTACGCGATTCAGCTGGCCGCGCGGCAGGATTACCTGGCGTTCTACGAAAGGGAAGTGCAGTTCCGGCGGCTGCTGCATTATCCGCCATTCACAGCGCTGGCGAGCATCCTAGTGCGCGATACAAAGATCGAAAATGCCATTCGATGGTCGCGGCAGCTTTCGGCGTTTCTAGCGCCGCAGGAACCGCGCGGCGTGAAAGTCCTGGGTCCCGCCGCAGCGCCGCTGGCGCGGCTCAAACGCGAATATCGATTCCAATTTTTGTTGAAGGCTCCCAAGCGCGCGCAACTCACGAGGGTGTTGTCAGAGTTGCTGGCGTTCAGCCAGGAAAAGGAAATTCCGGAGAAGGCTGTGCTGGTGGATGTGGACCCGTTGAGTTTATTCTAGGTTTAAGTAGCACAGGTTTTAACCTGTGCGCCTTTGGTTTAGATGCCGCAAAACCAAAACCAAAACCGCACAGACTGAAGTCTGTGCTACTGCTAGCGAATCAAGACCGGCATCGGCATGAACGTCAGCACGAAAATCAGGATGGCGACTGCCGCCCAGATTAGTCTGGTGCGGTCGAGTTTTTCCCACTGGTAGAGCAGCGGTGGATGGCGGAAACCGAGCCCGAGCAGAAGAGCTGCCCACAGGTACCATCCCGCCCAGAACATATATCCCAGCGGAACTAACAGAAGCGCAACGGCAAGTGTTACGCGGCGGTGATACTTACTTGCAGCGGCGTATAGGATGTGCCCGCCATCGAGCTGTCCGCCGGGGAGGAGATTGAGCGCGGTCGCAAACAAGCCCACCCATGCGGCGCGTCCCACCGGATGTAACAGCAATTGTCCGGGCGGCACGCCGGGCTTCAGCAGAAACATCAATATCCGCATGGCCAGCGGATTTCCGAAGACGACGCTCGGCTGCGCGTGCGACAGCGGAAGCACCTTGGAACTTGCAATAGCAATGGCCAGCGCAGGAATCGCAAACAGAAATCCTACAACCGGCCCCGCGATGCCCACGTCGAACAGCGCCTTGCGATTGTAAATCGGAGAACGGATGCGAATGAACGCTCCCATTGTTCCAATCAATGTTGGCGCGGGGATGAAGTAAGGATAGCTGGCGGAAATTCCGTAATACCGGCAGGCAAAAAAATGGCCGAGTTCATGCGCCAGCAAAATGCCCAGCAGCGTAAACGCGAATGGAATTCCGGTTACCAGAAATTGGGGATGCGCCAGCAACGTCCCGTACATTGCGAAAAAGCCGTCGAGATCGGGCGATTCTCCCGCGGCATAGGAATTTGCGTAACCGGCCCCCACGACCAAAGTAGAAACCAATGTCAGGAGAAACAGTAGGATTGCAATGGCCAGGGATCTTCGTTGCCAGCGTTTCTGACGGCGCTCCCACTGCATTTCCGGGGAGAGAGTTGCGGGTTCAACTACAGGTGTGAGCGTTTCAATGGAAGGACCGAAATCGGCGCCATCGTTCATATAGGGTTCGATGCGCGCAACGCCATGCAGGAACAGGAATTACGATGGCATTTACGTCGCATCAGGACGGCTGCGTTACGACAGGGGGCTGCCCGGATGGGGTCTCGAGCGACTGCAATTCTTTTCCGGGTTTGAAACGCACAGCTTTGCCGGGAGGTATGCTGACTTCCTGCCCGGTGCGCGGGTTGCGGCCGATGCCGGTCTTGCGCGGGCGGACGTTGAACACGCCGAAGCGGCGCAGCTCGATGCGATCTCCCTTGCCCAGAGCGCTTTTCATGGCCTCGAATACAGTCTCGACGGCCTGCTCCGCCTTCGTGCGCGTCACGCCAGTCTTGTTTACTACAGCATTTACGATGTCGAGCTTAATCACACCAGCCTCCACTTCCCCTATAGGCCAGCTATGCTAGTCAGGCAGTTGCGGGTTGTCAAGGTGAACGCGCTCGGTTAAGATGCGCGTCTTTGTGACGCTCTACCGTGACCTGTTTTCGCGGAAGCGGTCATTATGAATGGCTTAGGAGGCCCGGATGTCGGTAAAGCCCGATCGTTGGATACGCAAGATGGCGCTCGAACACAAAATGATCGAGCCGTTTGAGGACCGCCAGGTCCGCGACGGCGTCATCAGCTATGGCGTTTCCAGCTACGGTTACGATATTCGCGTCGCCGACGAATTCCGCATCTTCACGAATGTGAATTCGACGATTGTGGACCCCAAACATTTCGATCCGCGGTCGCTGGTGGAGTTCACGGGGCCGGTGTGCATCGTGCCGCCGAATTCGTTCGCGCTGGGGCGGTCTTTGGAATATTTCCGGATTCCGCGAAATGTTTTGACCATCTGCCTGGGGAAGTCCACGTACGCGCGATGCGGGATTATCGTGAATGTTACGCCGTTTGAGCCAGAGTGGGAAGGATTCGTCACACTCGAGATCAGCAACACCACGCCTCTGCCCGCAAAAATCTACGCCAATGAGGGACTTTGCCAGGTTCTATTCTTCGAATCCGACGAACCCTGCGAAATTTCCTACAAGGACAAAAAGGGCAAGTATCAGGCGCAGCAGGGGATTGTGTTGCCAAGGCTCTAGCGGGCCTGAGCGCCGCCGTTGCCGCGCATGAAGTATTTCCACTTGTCCAGCTCGGCTGTTACGGCGACATCGAAAAATCCGACCATCATTTCTTCGTAGGTTTGCTCGCCCCAGCGGACTTCCTCGTCGGGATCGGGATTGTGAGGATTGTTTTTCGAGTTGTCATACCAAGCGACGGCCTGTAGTACCGTGCCTGCTTTCAACTGTAAAGGCTTGGCCAGCATGTAGGTCAACTGCCATTCGAAATCCCATCGAACATTCAGCAAGGGCTCGATGCGGCCGTCCGGTTGAATCAAGTTGTATTCGAATTTTTTGCCGCGCCAGTGCATGTGGGGGAAGAAGCTGAGAAGCGTCGCATCGTTCGGGAGCGTTCCTCGTGCTTCGACGCGATAGTCGTCGATGCGCGGCGGGATGACGAAGTGGTCGTTGGTCAGCTGTAGGGTCAGCACGCGCTGCTTCGGCGGCTGCTTCGCGAATACCAATCCTATGGCCGTCCGGTCACTGGCCGCGTGGCCCATCGCCATGTAGTGCATTTGGATCACCAAGTCGGAGCCTACCGGAATGAATTTTGCCATCCCCGCATTCCACACCTCCGGCGAACTGCCCGGCGCGTAAACGAGCAAAATATCGGAATCGGTCCAGTTCGTCTCACGGCGGCCTTTCTCATCCTTCAAATTGGCTGTGGTGAAGGGCGCGCCGATTGGAGCGTTGCGAAGCCACTTCGAATCGGGTGGGCGTATATAGACAACCGCATGATGAACATGCTGCCGGGTTGACGGGCGGAGTTCGGCCATCTGCACCCAGCGATCTTCGCGAAAATGCGTGGGTATGATTTCATATGTGTAATCGATGTCGCCTGTTGGAGCGAGGGCGACTGGCTTCGGCATCTCGACCACCATATCCGGCTGAGGAATATTCCAGCCGTCAGTGAGGGGAACTGCGCGAGGCACCTGATGCGGATCGCCTGCATGCGCGCCTGTGTCGGCCCACTTCACTACAGTCTTGATTTCGGTTGGAGAGAGCGACGGATCGTTTGCAAAATGGCCGATGTTCGAATCGGCCAGCCACGGCGGCATTTTTTTAGCGAGGATGGAATCGCGAATCGCGCGCGCGCGTGGCGCGCTCTCATCGTAAGTCATAAACGGATAGGCCATTTCGTTTGGCCGATGGCAATTCTGGCAATGCTTTTGGAGAATCGGGAGAACGTCACGGTAGAACGTGGGAACGCCGGACTGATTTTGCCCAATCGCCCGACGGGCCAGCAGGAGAACCAAACAAACGCACCCTGAAGCAATGGCAAATGCGAATCGATTCTGGCGCGAGGAGTTCACCGCACAAAACTATACTCCAACGGCGTGCGCGCCCTGCGGCTCATCTTTCGGACGGCTCATCGGAAACCCGCGGCTGCGCCATCCTTCATAGCCTTCGGCGAGCGGACGGATTCGCGTGATCCCCTTGCTGCGTAGCAGGAGCGCAAGACGTGCGGCGGTCACCTCATTCGGGCAGGCACAAAATAAAACGATCTCGCGGTCGCGCGGAATCACTTCATTGGCTTCTTCCAGTTCGGCCGCATCCATGTGAAGCGCGCCGGGGATGGTTTCCGGCTGGGCTTCAAAATCCAGGTTGTGTCTCAAATCCAAAATGATCAGATCCTCGCCAGCGTCGATTTTGGATTTAAGCTCTTCGGGAGTAATACGCGCAATCCGCAGGCCTCGCAGGAATTTGCGGCGATTGTAGAATTTCCAGGCGATGTAACCGGCGAACGCCGCAATCGCGAGGACAACAAGCCATTCTCCCAGATATGCCGCGCGAGAGGCGATCCGCTCCAATTGATTGCTGAACGCGTATCCGGAAACCATGAATGCGCACACCCAGATCAGCGTGCCGAGAACGTCAAACGATAGAAACCGGCGGCGGCCCATGCGAATGATTCCCGATAGAGGGGCGGCCATTGCGTTCAGTCCCGGAACAAATTTCGCGACCAGCAGGACTCGCGGGCCGTTTTTTCCAAAGCTGATCTGCGTTCGGCGCACGCATGAATCGGGTTCCAGGGTGATCTTGCAGAGCAGCTGAAGAACCCGAACGCCTTTTCTGAGGCCTAGTTCGTACCACATGAAATCGGCGGCAACGGATGCGATGACTGCCGTCGCAATGGCCACGCCTAGATTCATCCGGCCGGTCCCGGAAAGCGCGCCCGCTGCCAGAAGCAACGGCGCCGAAGGAATCGGCAGGCCCGCCTGTTCAATAAAAACCCAGGCAAATACCAGCGTGTAGCCGTGCTGCAGGAGGAATTGGATCAAATCTTTCATCGATGTTATCCGCCCGATTTCCGGATTTTCAATCCGGCCGCGCTGACGGGGTGGAGCACGCTAAATCCGCCCCGTCGTTTTCGTCACTCGTCTTCGTTGCTTAGGCTTTCTGTATCAACTCGCCGTCGAAGGTGATCGAGACCTCATCCCCTACAACCACGCCGCCGCCTTCGATCAAAGCATTCCAGACCAAGCCGAAGTCCTTGCGGTTGATCTTTGTACTGGCTGTCACGCCAGTCCTGATATTGCCCCAGGGATCCTTGATCGCTGAGGTTGGACCTTCGACATCGAATGTGGCTTCGCGAGAGACGCCTCGGATCGTGAGATCGCCTGTCACCTTAAATCGATCCGATCCGGTCGTCGTGATGCGGGTCGAGCGAAACGTGATAGCCGGATGATTGGCGACGTCGAAGAAGTCTGCGCTCCGCAGGTGCTCATCGCGTTGCGGTTCTCGCGTATCGATCGACGCGGTCTCGATACTCACCTCAAGAGTTGATTTCGTCAGGTCGGATGAGTCGAGAGTAACATTTCCGCTGATCTTGCCGAATTCTCCGCGCACGTTCGAAATCATCAAATGCCGCACGCTGAAATGTGCGGCGGAGTGGGCGGGATCGATCTGCCATTGGGTCTGCTTGCTTATTGGGGACGTTCCGGTAACTGCTGCGTTCATGGTGGTGCCTCCTTTAGTTTGTTACATCGGATGCTGCTGGAATAACCTGGTGATGCAAGAAATTCATCGCTCGAATTTTTCCTCTTCCGATTGGGAAAGCACGCGCTCCAGAAGGCGCGAAAGTTTTTGTAACTGGGCAACCGGCAGGCGGTGCAATTGGCGGCGGTGGAGTTCCTGCACGGGCGCATCCAACCCCTCCAGGACCCGAAGACCTTCCGGTGTGATGCGGGTCTTCACCACGCGCCGGTCCTCTTCACCGCGCGTGCGGGAAATCAATCCACGGGTCTCCATCCGGTCCAGCAACCGCGTTATGTCGGGGTCGCGCGAGATCATCCGGCAGCCGATTTCGCGGCAGAGCAACCCTGCGGGGCCCGCGCCGCGCAGAATACGGAGTACATTGTATTGAGTGCCGGAAAGGCCGGAGGGTTTCAACAGGGCTTCGGCGCCGCGGGTGAGGGAATCGGAAGCGCGGAGCAGATTGACGAAGACCCGTGCTTCCAGCGTGGATTTGGGTTCGCGGCTAGCACCGTTGTTTGGCCTTTTCTGTTTCATGAACGCAACATAGTCGTTGTAACGACTATTGTCAAGAGGAATGTTGTGCCCCCAATCGGTTCGGGGCAGGAAAGTCCACGGATCGGGCAGGCGGCGCTGGACCTCCAATTCCTCGCAATCCACATCCTATGACCAGTATGCCCAGCATGATAGAGTGATTCCAGCGGAGCCAACGATTATCACGGCGGGCAAGTAGGAAGGGAATGACGCTTGCGCCCCAGAGTGGGATTCCCTATAATCCGAGGGTTTTGAATCTGTTGTTGCGCTTGGGAATTTGTTTCAGCAGAATGCCGATTGAAATTTGCTGAGGAGGCTGGAAGCCGATGATACGAAAGTGGATTTTGGCGGGCGCCGGTCTAATGTGTTTGACGCTGGGGGCTGGAGCCGGAAAGCTGCAGGCCGCGCCGCAGGATGCCGCAGCCAAGCCTCAATATACGCTCGCTGAATACAATTCTTACAAAGCCGCCGATGCCGAGCAGAATCCCCAGGCGAAAATCAAATTGCTGGACGACTTCGTCAAGCAATATCCGATGTCCACGCTGATGCCCTATATTTACCGCGCCTACTACCTCACCGATTACGCCCTGAAGAATTTCGCCGGAACAATGGATTATGCGGACCGCATGGTCGCGCTGGGCGATAAAGTGGATACGCAGGGGCAACTCGAAGCTCTGGTCGCACGTGCGCAGGCTTATTACGTTGGCTCGGGAGACAAGTCGCTGCAGACTCCCGATGTGCAGACCAAGGCGCGCGACGCCTCGGTTCTGGGCCTGAAGACGCTGGGCAATTGGAAGAAGCCCGATGCGATGGCTGCCGACGCGTATGCGCAGCAAGTGAAGGGATTCACGGTGCTGTTTAATTCCATCGCTGCGATGACCTCGATGTCCTTGAAGGACTATCCTTCAGCGGCCACGTATTACAAGGCGGTCCTGGCCACAGATGGCACTGATGCTGTGACGCACTTCCGCCTTGGCGTCGTCTATTTGCAAATGGCGCCGCCGCAGGGCAACGACGGATTCTGGGAACTGGCCCGCGCCATTGGCCTGAAGGCTCCCAACGCACCACAGGTTCAGACGTACCTCAAGAACCAACTTATCCGATATCAGCAGCCGTCGTGCGATCCTCTTGTCGACGACCAGGTGAAAGAACTCATTACTCTGGCAACCACTTCGGCGGATCGCCCGGCGACCCTGAATGTCCCCAGCGCAGCAGACCTGCAAAAGGCTCGCGACGACACGGCGAACTTCCTGCCCAACCTCAAGGCTGGCGGAGATGCCGGTAAGGTTATGTGGCTTGCAAGTTGCGGACTCGAGTATCCCGACGTTGGCGTGTGGGCCATGAGCGATGCGACCGCAGAAGGCGACGCGGTGACCATCAAGGTGTACCGTCCATCGACACAGGACCCCGATGCGGCGCAGAAGGAAATTGACGCGGCCACCGACCCCAACATGGAAGTAAAAATCGCGGGGCAGCCCGATGCAGCCAAAATCAAGAAGGGCGATCAGTTCCGGTTTACCGGAACGCTTTCCGCCTATTCTCAAAATCCTTTCCTGCTAACCTGGGACAAGGCCAAGATCAACGCTGAAGACCTGCCGCAAGACAAAGCAGCTCCAACCAAGAAGGCCCCTGCCCGAAAGGCGCCTGTAAAGAAGGCTCCGGCTCAGTAAACCGGCATTCCAAGAAAGCTTTAAAAAAGCCCCGAGGATTCCTCGGGGCTTTTTTCATTTTGTATTCAGTGGGCGTTGGCGGCGCGATTGCAAATCGAAATGCAAGTGGGGGCAGCTATGCCCGGGGTAGGGGCACAGCAATGCTGTGCCCCTACGTGGCGATTCATCTCGATCTGATGTAAGGGACTATCGGTGGTGATCCAGCTTGTAGATGCCGATTTTTCGGCTGAGAGTGTTGCGGTGAATGCCCAGCAGGCGGGCGGCGCGCGATTGGTTGCCGCGCGATCTGTCCAGAATGCGCTTTATGAACTTCTTTTCGAATTCGTTGACGGCTTCATCGAATTGAATTCCACGTTCCACCATCTGCCCGACCAGGGCTTCCAGTTGATCTTTCACGGTCGCACGCTCCGCCCAAAGAAGTTTTTGCGGCCGAAAGGTCCGGCCAGGAAAATTTATTCGAGTTCGTGGCCTGTCAGTTGCCGGTAGGCTTCACGGTATTTTCCCCGTGTCGCCTCGACCACTTCGGAGGGAAGTTCCGGGCCGGGCGGTTGTTTGTTCCACCCGATCCGTTCGAGGTAGTCGCGGACATACTGCTTGTCGTACGAGGGCTGCGCGCGGCCGGGCTGGTAGCCGTCCGCTGGCCAGAAACGGGAAGAATCCGGTGTCAGGGCTTCATCGATCCAGATCAGTCGATCGCCGTCGAGTCCAAATTCAAATTTCGTGTCTGCCAGGATAATCCCGCGCGGCTCGGCATAGGCGGCCGCGCGGCGGTAGATCTCCAGGCTTACGGCGCGAACGCGTTCGGCGAGTTCTCCGCCGATGCGCGACGCGGCCTCATCGAAGGAAATATTTTCGTCGTGCCCCTCGGTCGCCTTCGTGGAAGGCGTGAAAATGGGTTCCGGAAGGCGGTCGGATTCGCGCAGTCCTGCCGGAAGCGAGATGCCGCAGACTTTGCCCGTCGCTTTGTAATCTTTCCAGCCGGAGCCAACCAGGTATCCGCGCACCACGCATTCAATCGTCAAAGGCTTAGTCCGCAGGCACAGCATCGAGCGTCCCGCCAACTGCGGGCCGAATGCGGCGAGTTCAGGTGGAAAATCCGTCCCCGTCACGATGTGATTGGGGATCACGTCGCGAAGCAGATTGAACCAGAACAGGGAAAGCTGGGTCAGCACGCGTCCCTTATCGGGAATCGGCGTGGGCAGCACCACATCGAAGGCCGAGAGGCGGTCGGTCGCGACCAGCAGCAATCGGTCGCCCACCTCGTAAAGATCGCGGACTTTGCCGCGGTTGAGAAATTTTATTCCAGGGAGACTTGTCTCCCATACGATTGCGTTCATTTTTGGCGAAGCCACTTGTGTTCGATCCCCTTTGAGAGGCGGGTATTCTAGCGCACGGTCCCGCGAAGTCAACGGAGAAGAAAAATGAAAAGTGGAAAAGCGGAATTGTTCGCGCAGAAACGCTGAGGCGCAGAGAAAAGAAAAAGCAAGAAATAATTCCAAAAGCGGAAAAAGTTCAAGAAAGAAGAAATTTCAAGAAAGAAATGATTTCTTTTTCTTCTCTGCGCCTCTGCGTCTCTGCGCGAGACTAGGCTGCGTTGGTTGCTGCTTGCGCGTTGACTTGTTCGTCCCAGCGGACGGATACCAGCTTCGAGACGCCCGGTTCCTGCATCGTCACGCCATAGAGAACCGACGCCATTTCCATCGTCCGCCGGTTGTGCGTCACGACGATGAATTGCGTTCCTACGCTCATTTCCGATACGAGCTTGGTGAATCGTCCCACGTTCGTTTCATCGAGCGGAGCATCGACTTCGTCGAGAATACAGAACGGGCTGGGCTGATAGCGGAAGATCGCGATTAGCAGCGCCAGCGCCGTCATGGCCTTTTCGCCCCCGGAAAGCAGCAACACGTTCTGCAGGCGCTTGCCCGGTGGCTGCGCTACTACATCGATGCCCGCCTCGCCGGAGCTGTCCGGTTCGGAGAGCCGCATCTCGCCTGTGCCGCCGCCAAACAAGGTGTGGAAGGCAGTAGCGAAATTACGATTGATCACCGCGAAGGCGTCTTCGAATTTCTGTTTGCAGACCAGGTCGAGCTCGGTGATCGCCTGTTGCGTGTCGGTGATGGATTGCAGCAGGTCTTCGCGCTCGCGGCCCAGAAAGCCGAAGCGCTGCTCGCATTCGTTGAATTCCTCAAGGGCCATCATGTTGATGGGGCCCATGGATTCGATGCGCGTTTTGAGTTCGTGGTACTGAGCATCCGACGCGCGAAGTTCCTCACCGGACAGCAGGGCGGGAAATTCGGCGATCAGATCTTCCGGTTGGGCGTTCAGTTCCTCAATGCAGGACTGCCGCAAGTGCTCGCGTTCGGAGTCATTGCGCGCGCGCTCGATTTCGTGTTTGCCGCGCTCTTCGCGGAAATTGCCCAGTTTTTGCCGCGACATGCGAAGCGCGTCATCCACCTGCGCCGAGCGCGTGCGTGTCTGATCGAACTCCCGTTCCATCTCGACGCCTCGCGCTTCGAGGCGCTGTTTTTCGGCGCGCAACGATTCCACTTGGCGCTTGTATTCCGCGGTTTGTGTTGCAAGCTGTTCCTGTTCCTGCGCGAGCAGTTCCTGTTGCGAGATCAGAGACGTGCGACGTGCAAGGAGGCCCTGTAGCTCCTGCGCCATGCGCGATGCAACCGATTCGGCGCTTGCCAATCGTTCCGCAAGCGTTGCCATCTCCGCGCGCTTCGCAGCCAGGTCCTCCTGCTTGGCCTGCGCGGTTTGCCGCAGCGTGGTTTGCTGCTCGACGGCCTGCGCGATTTGTTGCTCCGCCTCGACTCGTGCGGTTGAGACTTCGCTGCGGCGTTGCTGAGCCGCTTCAGCGCGCTTTTGCGCGGACGTTGCATCGTCGCGCAATCGCAACAGTTCCGTCTGGCAGGAGCTGAGTTCCATGCCCAGGCGAACCATGTCCCCGCGCGCCTGATCGCGTTGCAACGTGGCGGCTACCGCCTGCTTCTCGGATTCCACATGCTGCGCGGTGGCCTGTTCAAGCGTTTGTCCGGCGTCGCGAAGCTCTTCTTCGATGTGAAGCAGCTTCGCCTGCACTTCCGATGCCGTGCGTTCCAGTTGCATTACTTCGGCATCGAGTGAACGCAACTCGCGTTTCATGCCCAAGGGGCCCGAGTCGGATGGCCGCCCGCCGCTGACGACGCGGCCCTGATACGTGGTGCCATCGGGGGTCACGAATGAGTACGCGGGATTTTCGCGAGCCAGCCGTTCCGCGGCCTCGGCTTCTTCCACCAGAAATGCCGATTGCAGCCGGGGCAGGAATTGCTTCGCTGCAGGACCGAGAGGGTCGCGGAATTCCACAAGGCGATCGAGCCGGGAAACGGTTTGCTTTTCGATCTCAAATGGAACAACCGGTTCGTTCGACTGAATATTTAGTTTGCGGAGCGAGTCCACGAAGAATGTGACGCGTCCACCGACATCCTCACGCAGCATCGCAATGCCCGCGCGCGCCACGTCGAAGGTCTCCACAACAACATATTCCAATTCATCGCGCAGGAACTGCTCCACCGCGCTTTCGTATTGCTGTTCGACTTCGGCATAATCGGCGAGCACACCGACGGCTCGAAACCCGTCCGATCCTTCGCCGCCCTGATTGGAAGCAAATAGTTTCTGGACTGCTTCTGCCGTGTACGAGCGGTCGTTCAGAATCTGTTCGACAGATGCTTTGCGCGCCCGCCCGCCGGCCAGGGCGTCGCGGGAAGTTTCCGCCTGCGCGGTTGTTTCGAGTTGCTGGCGGCGCAGTTCCGCAATGCGGGTCTGCGCGTTCTTGACAAGCTCTTCCAGATTGCGCGAGCGTTCGAGGACGGAATGCCACTGCAAATCCGCGGCTTGCGCGCGTTCGCGGTGATGCAGGGACTCTTCGAGCAGTTGTTGCTCCCGCCGCTCGAATCGCGCTACGCCTTCGACGTGGTGCGCCAGCGCCTGTTCGGCCTGCGCTTGTTCGCCGTGAAGTCGCGCCAATTCGTCGCCGAGTTGCGACGCAGAGCGCCGGAGTTCGGCAATGCGGGCCTCGGTGGATTGGTTTGCCCCGGAAATTTGCGCAGTCGCTGTGGCCAGGGTGGTCAGAATCACCTGGACACGCGCCACTTCACCCTGCAGAAGTGTAACGGACTCTCCGTGAGCGGAGGCACGGGTTTCCACCTGTGCGGCTTGCGCGGAGGCTTGCTCGATCTCGAGATTAAGCTGCTGTCGGCGACCGGTAAGTTCGTCGGTGCGCTGACGATTGAAGAGTATGCGATTTTCGCTACGGTCCAGTTCCAGCGCCGTTTGGCCGAGCACGTTCTGATGCTGGCGCAATTCGCCTTCGAGTTCGTAGGTGCGTGCGTTCAACTTTTCCTGCTCGATTTCCATCTGATTAACCGATTGCGCCTGCTGCGATTCGTGCTGGGAAATTTCTCCCAGCAGTCCGGCCAGCCGTTCGGATTCCAGATCGAGTTCCTTCGCCTTGCTCGCCAGCACCTGGCGCAATAGCCCGCGCATTTCTTCGCGAATCTCCGCGTATCGGCGAGCCTTCGAGGCCTGCCGTTTCAGCGAAGCGAGCTGCTTTTCCACTTCGACGTAGATATCATTGATACGGGAAAGATTGAGCTTGGAAGATTCCAGTTTGGCTTCAGAAAGTCGCCGCTTGGTCTTGAACTTGGTGATTCCGGCCGCTTCTTCGATGATGGCGCGGCGGTCGGTCGGCTTCGAGCTGAGAATCTGCCCGATGCGTCCCTGCTCGATGATCGCGTAGGAATCTGGGCCGAGGCCGATGCCCATGAACAAATCCTGAATATCGCGCAGCCGCGCTACGCGACCATTGATCAGGTATTCGCTTTGCCCGGAGCGATAGAGGCGACGTCCAACTACGACTTCGCCCGGTTTGAGGTTCATCGCCGGTTTTTCCGCGCGCTTCTTTTTTAGGGACTTAGGTTCAGTCGCCGTTCCTTCATCCACTGGCTCAGCCTGATTGTTTTCACCTTCGGCAGGATCGGCACTCTGCTCCGCAACCTCTGTATCATCTGTGCCTTCGGCCTCAAAACCCTTTGCGGACCCTCCATAAGCACTGTCCGGGACTGCGACTGGCCCGCCCACTGACGAGGAGTCTCCCCCAGTTCCCAGCACAAACTCAGCGGCCTCAGCCAATTCAGGATCAATGAGGGTCAGGGTGACTTCGGACATCCCCATCGGCGGGCGCTTTTGTGTGCCATTGAAAATACAATCGGACATTCGTTCAGCGCGCAGGGACTTATGGCTCTGCTCGCCGAGGACCCAGGAGATGGCGTCCACAATATTGGACTTGCCGCAGCCGTTGGGACCGATAATGCAGGTTAACCCTTTGCCGCTGAAGGTGATCTGCGTCTTTTCGCAGAACGATTTGAAGCCAACCAGCTCAACTTTGCGTAGTTTTAACAAGATTTCCCCTTTATGGACTTCGCCGGGCGTACGCTGGGCTTACGCACAAATCGAAATGTCGACATATAGTGATACCGCTTCCTGGGAAGGACAAGAACTGCGACAAAATCGCTGAAGGGTCTATTAGCAGTGGCCCAGCCGCCTGGCGCTACGATGGCGGTTACGGGAAAACAAATTAACACGCGTAGCGTGTGAAGTAAAGACGCAGGAGACGAAAGATTAACTCGCAAAGGGATTCTCAACAAGGATTCCAGCGATTCGTCGTCCGGCATTCAAATCATCCGAGAGAATTCGTACGGCTCCGCACTTCGCTGCAGCAGAAACAATTAAGGCATCCCAAAATCCGATCCCCGATTCGTCCTCGATTCGAAAAGCCGCTGAAATTTCAGATGGGGTGGTTTCCGCGCACCATATCGCATACGTGTGAACCACGTGTCGCGCCAGGTCCTTGGACAGTGGGTACGGAATCTTTCGTGTGACGCTAACGTAGAACTCCTGAAGAACCTGCGTGCTTAGAACGCCGGCTCGCTCGTTCCAAAGCCGCTGCAACACGGCCTTGGCGATATCGCGCTTTGTTGGGGCATCGACATCGTGTGCATAGATCAGCACATTGGTATCGACAAATGTCTTACCGCTCATGGAGTTCGTCCCGACCGGCTGGAGTTACGCCGCCCAAATGAAAACCTTGATCCAGCAATGACAGGGCTTGGCGTTCAGCACGCTCGTAGGCTTCCTCTTCGCCAACGAGAATCTCAATCTGGCGGGCAATCAACCCACTAATGGAAGTCGACCGCCGGGCGGCGACGATCCTGGCCATTTGAATTGTCTTGCGGTCCAGGCTGACCGTCAGATTCTGCTTTGGATTGTCGTCTGGCAATGCCAAAGTACTCAACTCCTTCGTTGCACGTAATATACGTGTACCACGTATTCTACGTGTAGTCAAGTCTGAGCATGGCTTAGGGAATACCTGAATGCGGAAAGCAGGAAGATCTGATGGCGGAAACAGGAAATCGGAGTCGGAGAGTTGAGGTTGGGGATGGCCGCACCTTTGCCTTCAGGCTTAGCAAAAGTGCGGCCTTAGAATTCTAGCGCCGGAATCCACCTCGGCCGCCAAATCCTCCACGGAAGCCGCCATAATACCCGGGGCCGTAGTAGCCGAAGGTAAAGCCAGGGTAATACCCGTAGCCGTACCAAGGATACGGGGAGTAGTAATAAGGTGGCGGATATCCTGGGCCTGTTACGTAGCGCTGCCTCGGGCGCGTAGCGTAGGCGTCCTGATCCCCACGGTAGTCCTCCGGACGAACCGGTTGAAACGCCACCTGGCTCTGCTCGGTGGAAATTGTGGTTGGAACTTCGAGCCGGAAAGTCAGCAAAGTCTCAGGCGCGATGACCGTAGGCTTGCCGCGTGTGGTCAATACGCCGATGATCCCGGCGGCTGCTCCTATGCCCGCTCCGATGCCAGCGCCTTCTCCGCCTCCGGCACCGGCGCCAATGGCTGCGCCGACCCCTGTAGTGGTTCCAATGGCTGCGGCATCCCGCCCTTTCGATGTTCCTGCCGAGCTTTGCAGAAGCTGAGTCCTCACGGGCAGCAACTGGCCATCGACCAGGGTCAACTCATTCAGTTCGACTCCCAGTTGCGAGACTCCAGTGACGCGCCCTGCCTTTTGAGCTGCGGCTACACGGCCGGTGACGATCTGTCCACGCTGCGCGACTACCCAGCCGTTGGCTATTAAAGGTTGTTCCAAGGAGCCGCTAAAGCGATCACCTATCACATTCTTATCGCTGGATAGCCATTCCGTGATGCGCACGGGGACGACTGTCCCTGCCTGTAATGTCAGACTTGCAGGAACGGACGGTTCTGAGGAAGGGGGAGGCCCATTCTGAGGTCCTGCGCCGGGATCAGGCTGCACTTCCTGCTGTTGGACCGTCGTGTCATTCTGACTGGGCTGGTTCTTTGGGTATTGAGCAGCGGCCGGTAGAGGCGTAACACAAGCTGCCAAGACTAACGAACCGACTGCCAATCCGTTCATTAAAATGCGCTTTTTGGAAGTGTTCTTAGTGGCTTTCATATTGATTCCTCTAGGGTTACATCACCCAATGGTTCAGACAACTTAACAGGAGCGATGACGAGGACTTGGTGTCGTCTGTGCGTATTAAGATGTCGCGTTGGCTGTTGAAGTTGTCCGGTGGCATTGAGAGTCCTTCTTCAAATCGACACCCTCTTAAAGAGAACCTCCGGGATCGCCCGGACCACAGCCATTATGTAGCGCCAGTACCATGGGGTGTAAAGAATATTCCTCGACCCGGGCTGCAGGGCCCGGCAAATATCCTGTGCTACGTCAATGGGATCCGCGAATCCACGATCCTGGGGAAGCCCGGCGGTCATGGGAGTCTTTACTGGGCCGGGTTTGATCGTCAGGACTCGCACGTGGGAGTTGTGCAATCGACCGCGGAGTCCCTGAAGAAACAGGCTCAGGGCGCCTTTTGCCGCTCCGTAAACGTAATTTGAGCTTCGTCCTCGATCACCAGCTACGGAAGTAATGGCTGCGATGCAACCGCTGCCGCGTTTCTCCAGAATGTCTGCAAACACGGTCAGGAGGGTGGCCGCGCTGACAAAATTCGTTTGCCATTCGCGAAGCGACATTTCCACCGAGTGGCGGCACTCTTCCTGGTCCTGCATGATGCCGTAGGCCAGAAGGACACAATCGAAATTCCCAAAATATTGCTGAACGAATGCAAGGACCTGGGCATGTTGTGACAGATCGGCAAGATCCGCGCAGAACGTGATGACCTCCTTCGCGCCACGAACTCGCAAATCCGCGGCCACAATATCCAGGCGCTCGGCGGATCGTCCGACGAGGAGCATCTGTTTTCTGTCTCGGGCAAGGATGCGCTGGACCTGCTGGGCAATCTCCGACGTGGCGCCGAGGATGACGATCTTTTCCATGGAAGTCAGCTTTCCGTTACGCGGCGCCAGAAGGAAGAAGACATTCCCGGATCAATGAAGGGGCGGAAGTCGCGCCAGTTGGGGAATGAGCTTTCGAACATCGCGGGACTCATCCGCGCATCCTTGGCGGGATACAGCGCTCCGCCTGCCTGATTCACAATATGATCCAGCGTCTCCAGCAGTTGCAGGGTGGGGGCTCTACGCATCGGAAAATCCAGCGCGAGAGTCAGGCCGGGCCTCGGGAAAGAAAGCATCCCCGGAGAAGGAAGTGAGCCGAAGCGTTTCAGCACTGCGAGGAAGGAGCCCAGACCGTCACGGGCGATGATCTTCAGGATCTGCTCGATGGCATCGGAGGCGGACTCCGGAATTACGCACTGATATTGTAGGAAACCTGATTTTCCATAAACCAGATTCCACTGGCGGACGGAATCGAGCGGATAGAAAAATGAGTCCAGGGATGACAAGTTCGTCTTCCCACGGCGGCGCTTCCAATGGTAGTACGCGCTGTTAAACAGCGAGAGGGTCCGCCGATTCATTAGGAATTGAGGCACGGAAAAAGGCAATTTCGGACCCGATTTGGTCTCTTTCATGCCGTAAAAACTTTTCGAATGATTTCCTCTGAACAAAATTCCGCGCGGACGCTTGCCGGAAAAGCAATCGATCCATGCAACGGTGTATTCGAACATGCTGTCGCTTTCCGCGGAAATGTATTGAAAATCCTCAATCGATTCGAAAGGAATCGATTCGCAGTCGATCCGATCGCCGGAAATCGGCTTCAGTTCAATTTCCACCGCCAGGAGGACGCCAGTTAAGCCAAGCCCTCCGATGGTCGCAGCGAACATGTCCGCGTTTTGATGGGGACTGCATTCCAGGGTTGTTGCATCGGAGCGCGCCAACAGGAAACGCGCGACGTGACGACCGAAAGTGCCGGAACAATGGTGGTTTTTCCCGTGGACATCATTGGCGATGGCACCCCCGACCGTCACGAATTTTGTTCCCGGGGTCACCGGCAGGAACCATCCGGCGGGCACTGCAATTTTCAATACGTCAGACAGGCTGGCGCCAGCTTCGCAGCCGAGACGGCCAGTTTCCCGGTCGAAAGAAAAAATGCGGTTTAGCCGTGAACAGTCAATGAGGCTCCGCCCCTCATTGAGGCAAGAATCTCCATAGCTTCGCCCCAATCCATAGGGCAGACATTCGCCGGGGGCGCTGCTTGCGAATACCGGCTGGATTTCATCCGACCAGTACATCCGATGAATGGCGTTATGTTGTACGCGCGGATACCGCCCCCAGGACAGATACTCATCTTTCGAAGCGCGGGGCGGAGGTTGGATACGAGGACGGTCAATAATTGTAGAGGTGCTCATATCAGTTAACCCGTATAGCTGCTGAAGAGAAGCACGGCCAATATCACACCGGCGATGGCATAGCTGACAGGATCACGAATGGAAAGGACCACCGGATCGTCATCCAGTTCTCCACGGTTTGCCCGGAACCACAAACGGCTGAGCCAGTAGAGAATCACCGGGCAAATCAGGAGCAGAAGTTCCGGCCTCCGGTACAGATTCAAGACTTCCTTACTGTGAACATACAGAGCGAGAATGAGCACAGCTGAAAAACTGCTCCCAATTCCCAAATGGATAAAAACATCACGATCATTTCGATCATAAGCGCGGCCTGAATTGCCCGATTCCACCAATTCGGCGGCGTGCAGCAGCTCCGAATAGCGCTTCGCCGCCGCGAGGCTGAAAAAGAAGAAGAATGAAAACGCCAGAAACCAGTCCGAAAGCGGGACGGAGGTGATTACGGAACCGGCCCAAATGCGTATGCTGTAGAAACCGGACAGGACAAAGACATCCACCAGCGGCACGCGCTTCAATGCGGTGGAATACCAGACGGTGGTCACAACATATGCGATCAGCACGGCCCCAAAGGCAGGCTTCAGCCAAAAACCCAGCGCAATGGAGGAAGTGACCAGGATCATCGAGACGAGCAACCCAGAGGGAATGGGGGTTTCTCCGGACGCAAACGGGCGTTTGGCCTTCCAGGGATGCGCGCGGTCCGAATGGAGGTCCAGTAAATCATTCAGAATGTAGATGCTCGAGGCACAAAGGCCGAATAGCAGAAACCCTACTGCTGTGGCTCCAATTGAAAAGACGTCGAGATTATGGGAGAGCAGGAGCGGCAGGAACAGGAGCAGGTTTTTCGCCCAGTGATGACCGCGCAGAGCTTTTAACCAGCTCAGAAGGGAGGGGGCTTTGCTTTCGAAAACTGCTTCGACATGAGTAACAGAGGCCGCACGGCGGGCAAGTCCACCATCGCCGACAACATATCCCGCGCGGGCAGTCTTCCATACCGGCATATCCACATTGGAATTTCCGATGTAGTCGAAGCCCGTGCTAGAGAATTTCGTCTGGAGGAATGCGGCTTTCTCCTTGCCGCTTAAATTTCGTCCTTCCCGCGTGCCATGCACTTCGTCGAACAGCCCAAGATGACTTGCGACACTCTCCGCCAAAGAGCTGTCCGACCCGGTAACCAGAGCGATGTGGCGGCCCTGTTCCTGTTGCGTTGCTAGAAATGCCAGCACCTCGGCACGATACGGCAGAGTTTCTACTTTCAATTCCGCGCGATCCGCCAGTTGGCGCTTTAGCGCCGCCTTTCCCTGCATCAGCCAGATCGGAAGCAGCAGCAGCGCCGAAGGCTGAACCTGGATCAGGGAGATCATGCACTCCCATAGCAGGTCCGTCTTGAGGATCGTGCCATCCAGGTCGACGCAGAGGACGGCGCTCGATGTTTTGGGCGGGAGAACATGCGAAGAATCTGAAGAGAGATCTTCGCCTGCGTATTTTTCGGTAACTCGCATTGTTCTGCTGCTCTTTGCGTATTTTCAGCCTATAGACATAGTGGAGGAGCCGCTTCCGTTCGGGTTTTCAAATGGCTCTTTCCATGTCGAATGAAGCAATACGACAGAGAGCACTATTGTTGGTTCTTTCCTTACCGAGGGCGGCAGTTCGAAGTTTTATGTGTGGGATACTAAAACGCCGCGTGGCAGACCTTGTTGCTTGCGGACCAAGTCTGACTAAAGACCTGCCGCAATTCATATCGGATTTTGTTGAGAGATCCCTATTGAGTCCACTAATAAACAAGCGGAGTGCAATATTTTACATATTACTTAGCTGCTGGGCATATTTTGCCATTGGCTTCATATTCAGGACATCCCACATATCCATAGATGGGGTGCGTTATTTCACAATCTTTGACGATGGCATGATCTCGATGAGATACGCGAAGAATTTTGTAGAACACCATGGGCTTGTTTGGAACGTAGGGGAACGTGTTGAGGGATTCACAAACCCTTTGTGGACGTTGATTATGGTCTTGGTTATTCGGTTCTTCGGAACTCACTACGCTCCTTTGGCTATGCAGGTCTTAGGTGGGTTGACTTGCATTGCGCTGTTTGCGGTTTATTGGCGCGCCGGCATAAAAAATAAGGCTAACGAACTTGGCGTATGGGCCGGTGTCTTGCTGCTCATGTTGTCCTATCCCATATCGTACTGGGGATTAAGCGGGATGGAGGCAACAGCCGTGTGCCTTGTTTTCACGCTGGCGACAGGTGCACAGTACAGCTACGAGAACGGTAACTCAAAGAACCCTTTGATTCTGCTTTCGGGTCTAATTGCGATCGCGTACTGCCTGCGGCCGGATGGGTGGTTGCCGATAATCCCTTTTTTCGTCGCGTCTGCATTTGATTCCATAAAGGAAAAAAACTATCTGCGTCTTGTCCGCGCCTGTGGAATTGCCGGAAGCGCAGTATTGGTCGTTACGGCCAGCAGGTTGATTTATTATGGGAAATTAGTCCCCAATACGTATGTCCTGAAGGTAGAGGGCTACACCCTATTACTCAGGCTGACAAACGGACTCGCCTATGTCCGTCAGTTTTGGTTCGAGAATTCCATTCTCCTATTCTTGATTGCCGTTGCAGCTTTGAGCAGACGAAGAATCGCGTACTTAAATATTTTTGCAGCACTAATTACATTTGGTTATCAAATCTATGTTGGCGGCGATCCATGGATGTCCTGGCGTCAATTGCTGCCAGTTTATGTAGTCGGGGCCTTCTCCTCAATCGTAAATATTGAGTTGATCGAAAAACTGAGACATTCGGGGTCGATTCGTGATTCGCAGCCACCGACTCGTACGGCCATGGCGCTCATCGTATTCATCACGAGCGCGCCTATACTGGCGTTGGAATACCAGTTATTTGAGGGAGACACATACCTGTCGCTTTTATTGAAGGTCTATCTGGGGATTTTATTCTGTCTATTGGTCGCGTTGAAATATATGGACAAGCTTCCAATTAAGAGTGGCGACGCCCAATTATTAGGACCCGTGGCATTAGTAATCGTCTTCACCATCACAATGGGAACCATAATTGAAGGAAATTCGAAGTTTCTCCCGGAATTTAGAGACAAACCGGCCTCCTTCGAAAAGCAGGCGCAGTTGATCGACAAAGCCATGTTATCCAACAAACTATTTGGTGCAGGGAAGACACATCATATGGCTTGGGCAGGTACCTACCCCTACTTTGTCGACGGGAAGATGATCGACTCACTCGGCAAATCGGACGAAGCTATCGCAAGATTGCCAGTGGATGAGTCCGTGATGTGGGGAGGTATGAGAGGAGTACCCGGCCATGCGAAACATGATTTTCGCGATACGATTTTGAAGAGATCGCCGGATGTCATTATCGATTATTTGGCGTGGGGAAATCAGGATTTGACACGAGAACTTAAAGACCGATATACCCTAATAGAATTCCAAGGCGTCTCCCTTTGCGTGCGAAACGACCTTGCAGCCCAATACAAGAACCTCAACAGTGGAAGTTGTCCGCGAGACATGATTTAGCATTTTTCAATCGGTGCGGTAATGGCAACCGCGGCTTTCACGGGCCTGGTCGGTTGCTTCGAGGATTAGCAATGCCGTCTGAATGCCGTTTCGCAGGCCTATGATGGGGTCGCTGATTTCGCACTTGTCGTAGAAGCGCGCGATTTCAAGGTCCAGTTCGCGCAGGACGCGCGTGGCGCGATTCAGACGCTTTTCACTGCGGATCAGGCCGACGTAATTCCACATGGTGTGCTGGATGGTGAGCCAATCCTGGGAAATCAGGGCGGGATCGGCCGGTTCGCGCTCGTATCTCCAATCGGCAATTTCGGGGAAATAGAAATCATCGCCGCGCAGGATGCGTCCCGCGGCTTGCGCGCCGGCTCGCGTTCCCCAGACCAGGCATTCGAGCAGGGACGTGCTGGCGAGGCGGTTTGCGCCGTGCAGGCCTGTGCAGGCGACCTCGCCGACGGCGCGCAGGCGATCGACTGTGGTGCGGCCGTAATCGTCGGTGGCGATGCCGCCGCAACTGTAATGCGCTGCGGGGACGACCGGAATGGGCTGGCGCGTCATATCGATGCCGCGCTCCATGCAGACGGCGTAGATGCCCGGAAAGCGCGCGCGGAGTTGGTCTGCGGGCTTGTCTGTAATATCCAAATACACGCAGGGTTCGCCGGATTCGAGCATTGTTTGATAGATGGCGCGCGCGGCCACATCGCGCGGGGCTAGCGACCCGGCGGGATGAAAACGCTGCATGAATTCCTTGCCATGACGATCGACCAGGCGACCGCCTTCGCCGCGCACTGTTTCTGAAATCAAAAAGCAGCCGTCGGGCGCGAGCAGAGCGGTTGGATGGAATTGCACGTATTGCATGTTGATGCAGCGCGCGCCTGCTCGATAGGCCATCGCAATGCCGTCGCCGCGAGCACCCGGGGGATTCGTTGTGTGCAGAAACACGCTCCCCAGGCCGCCGCTGGCGAGAATGGTTTCCTTGGCCAGGATCGAAAATATTTTTTCAGAAGTCTGATCCAGGACATAAGCCCCGACGCACATCAGCGGTCGATAGACATCGGTGGGATTGACAGAATGGTGCGACGGGGTGAGCAGGTCCACAGCAGTGGCGTTCGAGAGCACCTTCACGTTTGGGTGCGAACAGACTTTTTCCAAAAATGAGCGTTCGATGGCAAAGCCCGTGCGGTCTTTGTAATGAACGATTCGAGGCTGGGAATGGCCTGCTTCGGATGTCAGATCGAGTTCCGGAAGATTGTCCGGCGAGATGTCGAAAGGGACGTTCAACTCGTCGATTAAGATTTGTTTGACGAGGCGAGGGCCCTCGGTACTCAGCAACGTGGCTGCTTCGGGAGAGCTGAGTCCTGCGCCTGCGGAAAGGATGTCGGCGACCAGCCGTTCGGGCGGCTCGCCATCCGCGTGATAAATGATTCCGCCTTGCGCCCAGTAGGTATTGCTGTCTTCCGGTTTCGTTGCGCGCGTTAGCAGTGTGACTTTACAGCCACGTTTTGCAGCTTCCCAGGCTGCTGAGAGGCCGCCAAGGCCGCTGCCAATCACTAGGACGTCGGTTTGAATTGTGTCGCTCATCAGATTATTGGTTCGATTTCGAAACTCAGGTCGGCGGCGGGAGCGGAATGCGTCAGCGCACCCACGGAGATCCAGTCCACACCGGCTTCAGCAAAATCGCGGACGTTGGTGATCGTGATTCCGCCGGAGGCCTCGGTGCGAATTTTTCGTTCTGGGTCGTGCGCCCAGACCCGCTTCACCGCTTCGTGCACCAGAGCCGGGTTCATATTGTCGAGCATAATGACATCCGGATTGTACTGGAGCGCGGCGCTTAACTCCTCCAGATTTGTCACTTCAATTTCGAGCCATTTCACTTGGCCCTTTGCCGCTTGCGCCGCCGAGAGGGCTGTTGCCACTCCTCCGGCGAGGCGAATATGATTATCCTTGATCAAAATGGCTTCGCTCAAATCCTTGCGGTGATTGCGGCCGCCGCCGATTTCGACTGCGTATTTTTCCAGTGCGCGCAGGCCTGGCGTGGTCTTGCGCGTGTCCAGAATTTCCGCGCTGGTGCCTGCGACGGCCTGCACGAATTTTCGGGTCATCGTCGCGACACCGCACAGGCGCTGCAACAGATTCAAGGCGACGCGTTCTCCGGTAAGGAGCGTTCGCGCAGTCGCCGTGATGCGCGCCGGGATTTGTCCTGGTTGTAAATATTCGCCATCGGGGCAGCAGATTTCCGCTAAGGTTGCGGGCTCGATCAGCTGGAATACTTCGGCGAAAATATCGATTCCTGCCAGGACGAGTGGCGTCTTCGCGATCAGCTCGCCGCGAGCGCGCTGCGTGCCTGAAACTGTGGCATCGGTGGTGATGTCACCCGTGCCGATGTCTTCGGCCAGAAAAGATCGTAGTAGGGTTTGCCGCGCGGACTCGTCAGGTAGGGAGGGCATGGGGAATGCGCAGCTAGCTCATCTCCAGCATGCGTTGGATGGGCTTCAAGGCCCTGCGGCTCAGGTCTTCATCCAAAGTTATTTCCGGCTTGCGATCCCGCATGCAGAGGTAAAGCTTTTCCATGGTGTTGAGCTTCATGTACGGGCATTCGCTGCATGAGCAGCCGCCTTCGCCGGGAGCGGAAATGAATATTTTTTCCGGGCAGGCCTTTTCCATCTGGTGAAGAATGCCGCTCTCGGTCGCGACGATAAACTCGGTTGCCGGATTGTGCGTGGCGTAATTGAGAATTCCAGTCGTCGAGCCAATGTAATCCGCGTGACGCAGGACGGCTTCGGTGCACTCCGGATGGGCGAGAACCAGCGCATTCGGATGGCGCTCTTTCAACTGCACCAGGCTGCGCTCGGAAAACATTTCGTGGACGATACAGCTGCCCTGCCAGAGTTTCATTTCGCGGCCCGTCTTCTTAATGATGTAACGGCCGAGGTGCTGATCCGGGGCGAAAAGAATCGGCTGCTCAAGCGGGATTTGGCCGACGATTTTCTCCGCGTTGCTGGAGGTGCAGATGATGTCGCTCAGTGCCTTCACTTCGGCGCTGCAATTGATGTAGCTGATGACCAGATGATCCGGATAGCGCTCGCGAAACTGCTGGAACAGTGGCGCTGGGCAGCCATCGGCCAGCGAGCAGCCTGCTTTCAGGTCCGGCAGCAGTACTAATTTCTTCGGGTTCAGAATCTTTGCCGTCTCTGCCATGAACAGCACGCCGGCGAATACGATTACATCTGCTGAGGTGGTGGCGGCCTGCTGGGAGAGCTGCAGGCTGTCACCTACAAAATCGGCCAGGTCCTGAATTTCCGATTCCTGGTAATAGTGCGCCAGGATTACGGCATTCATCTCACGCTTCAACTTGGCGATCTCTTGTTCGAGGTCGAGGTGCGCCAGGGATCCGGAATTATCGGTTTGTGCGGGAGCGTTCATTTTTAGTTGGCGGTCTGCATTGTAAGGGCCACCAGCGATATTATAGCGGCCAATCGTGGAGTGGCGCAAAGGCCGCCAGCAACCGTAGTCACTACGATACAGCGCATTGCGCTGACTTCAACCCTGTATTATCATTGAAACCAGTTCAGGAAGGATTTGGAGTTCCCCTTGGCGAAGAAATCAAAGAAGAATTCAACCAAAAAAAGGATCTCCGCTCAGGAGTTTAATCAGGAATTCATGACGATCGTTGGGGGGCATCTTGCGAATCTGCCTGCTGATGAGCAGGACAGGCGCATCCGTTCCGCGCATCGAGTGGCCCTTAGTCGTTCCCGCGGAACTTCTTCCACAAAGCGAGCAGTTGGCGGAATTCGTCAGTCTCCTCTCGCAGCCCGTACTCGCGAATGACTTCAATATAGGTTTCCCTGCTGCAGCGCGGATTTCGTAGGATCCTCAATGTTTGAGCCATAAATCGCTGGTGTGCGAGCGACATTGCTTTCTTTGGCTGCTTCTTGCCTCGAGATGTCTCCTCGGATTGAATGTCTCTCAATTCCTGGTCTTTTTTGTCAGCCATCCCTTTTGATCCTTTAATGAATCAGGAAGCCAAAAGCGTAAGATATAACGTTCCTGAACGAAGGCAACTGCAGTTGGCACCTGTCTGAAACTCTTACGTGAAAATAGGCTACCTTCGGATGGCCTTTTTTCTATTGCACCGTTTCTGCATAATATCGACCATCCCTTTCAGTGAATTCTCCCTTTGCTTTGAGTCTGAGCAGCACTGCATAAGCATAGTTTGGATGTGCCTTAATTTTTGCTTCCTCCATTGCTTTCTTGACTTCTAAAGGCGTTGTGCCGCGCGATCCGTTTCCAGAAACGTATTTGCGGATAAATTGAGTCGTAGTCTGAGTTCTCACAAGATCAAGCAATGATGCGCCCCTGGAATTATCAGCAGGAACAGGAATGCCTTTACGTTGAGATTCGGCCTTTAAGGCTTCACGAAATGCCCGCAGAGCGTCACTGACCTCCTGCTCCTCTTGGGAGGCTTTGCGGGAATTTTCCTTGGCCTTTTCCAGCTCCTGTTCCAACTCCGCAATGCGTGCTTTGAGGACTTCAACTACCGTTGCGCTCATGGCGCTCCTCTTCCTATCATTATAACGTCCGATAAAATCCTACATCATGAACTTCATCATGGCAACTAATCATTGAGAGTATCTAGTTAGATTTGGTTTATGTTCGCCTATAGCCAATCTTGAAAGTCAAGCGGGAAGCCTGTGGAATTCGTATGGACCTGTGCAATATGTTTCGAAGCATTCGAATCTCTTGTTGCGTATAGCTGCGTTCACTACACGGAAGGCGATCTGATTGGCGTCTGGCTTAGGAGAGTGGGGGTGCTATGCAGATTCTTGGGCTTTCTTTTATTGGACATGCCCGAGGTGTGCCACAAAGAATGGCTGTTCGCTAGAATGAGGATGGTCCGGTCAAACTTTACCTCTGCCAAGGCAACAGACCTTTTGCTCAAGCCCTGCGGCTCAGCTAGAATGTCGGCTTTGCCATGAATGTACAATCACAGTTGAATAGCGACGACCGAGCCACGATGACTGAGATCCAGTTCCACAATACTTTGACGGGGCGGACGGAGCCGTTTGTGCCCTTGGCGCCGGGTGAGGTGTCGATATACACCTGCGGCCCGACGGTTTACGATTTCGCGCACATTGGGAACTTCCGCACGTTTGTGTTTCAGGACATTCTGCGGCGCTATTTGGAATCGAGGGGTTTTCGCATCAATCAGGTGATGAACCTCACCGACGTGGACGACCGCATCATTCAAAAGGCGGCGGCTGCGGGCGTGAGCATTCGCGAGTATACGGAAAAATATATTCAGGGATTTCTGGATGACCGACGCGCGCTTAACCTCGAGCCTCCCGAGCATCTTGCGAGGGCTACCGAACATATTGACGACATGGTGCAGTTGATCCAGCGGCTGACGGAAAAAGGATTTACTTATACCAGCGAGGGGTCCACCTATTTTCGCATTGCGAAGTTTCCGGACTACGGAAAGCTTTCGAAAATCGATGTGGCTGGAATGCAGGCCGGCGCGCGTGTGGATGTAGATCGATACGACAAGGATAACGCGCGCGACTTCGCACTGTGGAAAGCTCCCAAGCCTGGGGAACATTTCTGGGAGACGGCTATTGGACCGGGGCGCCCCGGATGGCACATCGAATGTTCGGCGATGGCTATGAAATATCTGGGAGAAACGCTGGACATCCATAGCGGCGGCGTCGATTTGACGTTTCCGCATCATGAGAATGAGATTGCGGAATCGGAAGGCGCGACCGGGAAATTATTCGCGCGCTACTGGCTGCATGCTGAGCACTTGCTCGTCGACCACGAGAAGATGTCGAAGTCGCTAGGCAATTTCGCGACGCTGCGCGAATTGTTCGCTCATGGGAACAAGCCCTCCTCGGTGCGGTTTTTGCTGGCCTCTGTGCCTTATCGCCGGCAGTTGAATTTTTCGCCCGATAGTTTGCAGGGTGCGGCCAGTTCGGTGGAGCGTTTGAGGACGTTTGCAGCGCGCATCCGAACTGGAAAATTTCCGGAGGGCGCTTCGCTTGCGATGGTGGACCGTGCCGCGAAGGCGCGGGAAGAGTTCGACAGCGGGCTTGCCGACGATCTGAACACGGCGCAGGCGCTTGCGGCCATTTTCGATCTGGTCCGCGACGTGAATATTGCCATCGATCACGGGGAGTTTCGGCAGGGCGATACCGCGCCGGTGCTTGCCGTGCTCGATGCGTTCGATGCCATTTTTGCGGTGCTCCAGGATGACGATGCCGAGAAACTTCGCGCACTCGGCATAGGGCAGGATTCCGCCGGCCCCAGCGACGCCGAGATTGAAGCTCTTGTGGCCGAGCGGCAGGCGGCGCGGAAGCGGCGGGATTTTGCGACTTCGGATCGCGTGCGCGATCAACTCGCAGGGTTTGGAATTATTCTGGAAGATTCCCGCGACGGAGGAGTCCGCTGGAAGCGCAAGTGAAACCGAGAAGTTTCATCTTCGTTACCCCTCGAAAACCACGAATCGTAGCTTGACCAGAAATGTTCGCGTAAACTGGATCGCGGGACTTTTTACGGTCCCTGGCCGAAGACTGTGTCGAAGCAGCATCGTTGGAGGCATCATTGAAGCAGCCAATGATCGGATCCGCTTACGAAATGAAGCTGCCAAATCTCATTACGCCTCTGCCCGGTCCGAATGCTAAAAGGATTATCGAGCGCGATGCGCAATTCGTTTCGCCCTCTTATACGCGCGGCTATCCACTGGTGGCAAGGTCCGGCCGCGGAGCGACGGTCGAGGACGTTGACGGCAACACGTTTCTGGATTTTGCGGCGGGCATTGCTGTAGTCTCCACGGGGCACTGCCATCCGCGAGTTGTAGAGGCGATTCAAAAGCAGGCTGCCGAGTTGATTCATATTTCCGGAACGGATTTTTTTCTGCCGAACATTGTGGAACTTGCCGAGCGCCTTTCAGCCATCGCTCCCGGCAAGGAGCCTAAGAAAGTATTTTTTGGCAACTCCGGCGCCGAAGCCATCGAAGCGGCCATCAAGCTGGCTCGCTATTCCACCGGGCGCGATAAGATCATTGCATTCCACGGATGCTTCCACGGGCGCACTCTTGGCGCGCTTTCGCTGACTGCTTCAAAGGCGGTGCAGCGAAAGGGATTTGGGACGCTGCTTGCCGGCGTGTTTCACATTCCCTATCCGAATTCGTATCGCTGCCCGTATGGGAATCCCTCGCCATGCGAGTGCGTCGAGTGCGCCACGTTTCTGGAGACGGAGATTTTCAAGCGGCTGGTGGATCCCAGTGAAGTCGCGGCGGTTTTTATCGAGCCGATTCAGGGTGAGGGCGGGTACATCCCTGCGCCGAAAGAATTTCTTTTGGAGTTGCAGCGGATCTGCCGCAAACACGGAATCCTGCTCGTTTCCGATGAAGTGCAAAGCGGCATGGGGCGGACGGGGAAGTGGTGGGCCGGGGATCACTCGGGAATCGAGCCGGATATTTTGTGCGTGGCAAAGGGAATTGCTTCAGGGATGCCGCTTTCGGCCACGATTGCCCGCGCGAGTGTGATGCATTGGAAGCCGGGCGCGCACGCCTCGACATTCGGCGGGAATCCAGTGTGCGTGGCGGCGGCGCTGGCGACGATGGACCTGCTCGAAAGCCAATACATTGACAACGCCCGGCACGTCGGCGAATTTCTGATGAGCCGCATGGCGGATTGGCCTTCACGGCATCGCATCGTAGGCGATGTGCGCGGGAAAGGCCTGATGATCGGAGTGGAAATTGTCCGCGATCAGAAGACCAAAGAGCGCGCGCACGATTTTCGCGAGTCGATTGTGGACCGCGCGTTTGAGAAAGGGTTGCTGCTGCTGGGGGCGGGAGAAAATACGATTCGCATCGCGCCGCCTCTGGTGATTGATGAGGAACAGGCTGATTTCGCCGTGCGGACGCTGGAAGAATGCATCGGCGAAGTTGAATCGCGCAAGTAGGCGGGATACTTGATTTTTCTCTGTGGCCCACTGTGAACTCTGTGTTAAAAGCTCTTTCGTACTTGGATCAAAGCCTTTAACACAGAGGTCCACAGAGGAGAGCCGGAAGAGGACCGGCCCCATGCCAATTCTTTCACGGGTCATGTTTGGTTTGGTGGACTGGGCCGCACGGAAGGGTCTGATGGATTCGACTGTGCCGCCTGCGCAGGAAACCGCCAAGCAGAGGGCGCGCCGGACGGGCGTTCGCGGGGAGACTTACGCGTACTGGTATTTGCGGCGACAGGGATATGTGATGATTGCGCGAAATTTCTCGTATCGCGGAATCAAAGGCGAAATAGATTTGGTGGGATACGATGGGAAGACTGTCGCGTTTGTCGAAGTGAAAACGCGAACAGCTGAGGGACACGAATTCGGCACGCCCGAGCAAGCAGTCACGCGCGAGAAACAGAAGCATCTTTCGCGCGTTGCGCGGCAGTTCCTGCGGGAATACCGCGCGGCGGAGGCTCCATTTCGGTTCGATGTGCTTGCCATCGAAGCTCCTCCCGGCCGTCGCCCGGTGGTCCGCCTGCACAAGGGCGCATTTGCTCCGTGATCGATCGCATGAGAAATTAAAATTCATGGAACCTTTGCGATTTGCTGACCAATAGTGAAATAATCAAACTTTTGTTGCTGCCGATGTATAAGGATAGGAACGCAACTTTCGTTCCCTGGAGGATTTGTTGCCGGAATTAAGGAAGGACCCCATTACCGGACGATGGGTCATTATCTCCACCGACCGCGCGAAGCGGCCGACGGACTTCATCCGTGAGAGCGTGGAGATCAAGGGCATCGGAGTTTGCCCGTTCTGCTACGGGAATGAAGCGAAGACGCCGCCGGAAATTCTCCAATACGGGCGGAACGGCAATGGCCCGAATTCTCCCGGCTGGCAGGTGCGCGTGGTCCCGAATAAATTTCCCGCGCTAGGGATCGAGGGCGATCTGGACCGCGAAGGCGAAGGCCTGTTCGACAAGATGAACGGCGTGGGCGCGCATGAAGTAATCGTTGAAACGCCGGATCACAAAGCCACGCTTGCCACGATGAGTGAAAAGCAGATTGAAGATGTGCTGTGGGCGTTTCGCGACCGCATGCTCGATCTGAAAAACGACCGGCGATTCCGCTACATCCTGATTTTCAAAAATCACGGCGAGGTGGCCGGGGCGTCGCTCGAACACACGCATTCGCAATTGATCGCCCTGCCCATTGTGCCCAAGCGCGTGCGCGAGGAAGTGGACAGCTCACGGCATTATTATTACGATAAGGAACGCTGCATTTTCTGCGACATGATCCGCCAGGAACTGGATTCCAAAGTGCGCGTGATCGGCGAGACGCAACTGTTCGTTACGCTCGCTCCCTACGCGCCCAGGTTTCCGTTCGAGATGTGGATTCTTCCCAAGCAGCACAGCTCTTCATTTGAGAATAACCAGACTCCGGTCTATGCAGGGCTCGCCAAGGTTTTGAAAGACAATCTGTCGAGGTTGGATGCGGTGCTCGATCATCCCGCGTATAACCTGATGATTCACACGTCGCCCATTGGGGAGGAAATTAACGAGCACTATCACTGGCATATTGAGATCATGCCGAAGCTTACTAAGGTGGCTGGATTCGAGTGGGGGACTGGATTTTATATTTGTCCTACGCCGCCGGAGGAATCTGCTAGGTTTATTCGGGAGGCGCAGATTCTTCCTGCGCCGGCGAAGTAGGACGGGACTCTAGGAACACTTCCCACATCTAAAACTGTCCTTATTGTTGGGTCGAGGGCCACATGACGATAAGCGGACTTCGCAGGCGTTGGCCGAGCATTTGAGAAAACCTGGCGGTTTTCAAGAACATGTGGCCCGCCCTTTATGAGCCGAATGCGCCGCAGGATTATCTCCTGCGGCGCATTCGGCAATACGTTCGGCGCTGGAAGCAATGGGACGTCATGGGCGTGAGTAAGCTCAGTTCTATCGCTTCATTTTCATTGTTGAATTAGATTAGTGATGGGAAGCGCGGTTAGGGTTCCTTCAATGAGATTGAAGGTGGTCGGAAAAGCGTTGTAGGTATAGCCGTTGCATCCGGCATAGACGGTGGTGGGGGATGCGAGGGTCAGGACCAGTGTGTTCGTCAGGGGTGTCAGGTCGGGGTCACCGTGTGCAATGGCCGGTAATTCGTAGGTCGTAAAACTGGCGAAATAGGGACTACCGATAGCCTGTTGGTAGTGGCATTGTATGGTTTGTGCTGCTGCCGGTTGTGCCTCTACTAGGCTGACGGTGGTGTTCAATAAGTATGAACCGGCCGGCAGTGTGAGAGTGCCGACAATTATCTCACCGTGTGCAGTATTGTCGGCGGCTTGTTCGTCGGAAGTGAGAAACACACTGTTGATGTACATAGTAGTAGGACCCGCCGGGCCCTGGATTCCCTGGGGACCGGTAGGTCCCTGAGACCCGTTAGTTCCATTTGTTCCGTTCGTGCCCGGCAGCCCCTTCGGCCCTTGCGGACCGATCGCGCCGATGGCGACCTGATAATTGCGCAGATTGGTGATGTCATACAGGCCTAACTTGTTTTTCGGGCACAGCGACATGTTGTAAGTCCCGGGGGCCAGCGTGGAAAGAAACTTCGCTACAATGGAGGTCGAGGTCGGATTGCCCTGCAGCACCAGCACCGTGGCTCCCAAAGTGACTTGGGGCGCAGACGTCCCATATCCAAGCAGGCTGGTGCCTTGAATCGTCAGTGTGTAATGAACATTGTCCACCAGTACGTCGTTAATGTTTGGCGGACCGTGTTGCGCCCATGCCGGAGAAGTAAAAAAGAGCGCGGCAACGGCGAACCCCATTATCAGGCGCGGGATTGCGGTAATGAGCCTTGAATGGCACTTCAGAAAAGCTCCGACACTGGCACCAGCAAGTAGCCTCTTAGCATTCATATTTTCTTCAATCGAGTTAGTAGATTTTCAAGTCTGCTTATCGAGCGCGAACAGGAGGGACGCGAGGTTATACCACGGAGAATTTAACGAAATGTTACAAATGTAGGTACCCTTCGAGATTTGCGAGTACTGGTACGAACTTAGAGCTTCCTTCGGCCAACGATCCCGCCCGGCCTGAATTTCCCATCTGTGAAATCGGTTTATCGTCATGTGGGAGCCAGTTGACGATAACGCCGTTTATGGGGACTTGGACAAACAGGCTGTAATAATGTCTAATCCTTCAGTGCTGTGCGTGGTTAGAGGTATTCGGAGACCGCTGCCGGACATGATTTTTGGCCTCGTGTTTGTCACGACGGCGAAGGATAAGGGCTATGAATTTTCGCAACCGCTATCTGGTCATTGCTGTCCGAATATTGCTTGGTCTCGTCATGCTCGCAAGCGGCATAAGCGGGCTGATGATGGGTAATTCAACAAAAGGTGTACCGCCGCAAATGGTCACGGTTACGCAAGTATTCTTTGCCTCGGGCATTTTTCAGATGGTAAAGGTTACTGAGATCGTTGCGGGGTTCATGCTGCTATTTAACATTTTCCCGGCGTTGGCAACATTGTTCCTTGCGCCAGATGTTGTTGGAATAGTTGTCGTCAACTCCCGCTTGATGCCTTCATTCCTATGGATTGGCGTAGCTGTCTTTGTGCTGACCGCTTATTTGGGTTACGCCTACTGGGACAAATACAAGTTAATCTTCAGCCGCAATTAATACGGACAGAGCGTGCCTCACCCGGTAACGCCGTGTCTCATGACTTGGGTTGGCGAATCGAGCGGCTTGGTATAACCCGTTCTTCTCACAAGGAAGCGATTCTTATCTCACGTGGTTGTTCACGAATCCATCGGTCTGAGATGCGGCTGTAGGGGCACGACAATGTCGTGCCCCTACAACTGTGATACTGCTACAAACCGTCGATTTACATTGGCTACGCAGGTTATCTCGGACGGGTTGGTGAGAAATTCAGCCTAAGAGCCCTCGACCCTGGGCTTCGACTGAGCTCCTGGGGGATCGCGGAAGGGATCCATCGGAATCGGCGCGTACTCGACGTCGATGATTTCGAGATGTTCCGTCTTCGCTGGCGCGTGCAGGTCCACGATGTCGCCGGGGCGCGCCTTCATTAGCGCAATGGCGAGAGGGGAGCGCCAGCTGATGTAGCTGCGGTCGAGGTTCACCTCGTCGGTGCCGACGATCGAGACGACGTGTTTGAGGCCTGCGGTGTCCTTGTAGGTCACGGTTGCGCCGAAGAAGACGCGCGCAGCGGCCGATCCCGGACGCGGAGCGGCGGGGTCGACGACCACGGCGGCATCAATGCGTTTCGTGAGAAAGCGAATCCGCGAATCGATCTGGCCTAACCGTCTTTTGCCGTAATGGTAGTCGGCGTTTTCACTGCGGTCTCCGTTACTGGCAGCCCACGCTACGACCTCCACCACTGCGGGCCGCTCGCGACTCAGCAGGAAGCGATGCTCATCTTTCAGCCGCTGCAATCCGGCGGGCGTGATGTAATTTTTGAGGGGCGGGCCGGGTTCGTCTCGCACCGGTCCTCTGAGCGGTCGCTTTGTTCGCATGTGCCAATCTGCCATGGATTTCGTGTAGTTGTGTGTGACCCAATCTGAATAGTAATAACCAATTGGACCGAAAGGGACACGGGTCAGTTAGCGATAACCCCGTTGGGAATTATCCCTTGAGAGCAGGTAACCCAATAACTTATCATGACACTCGGCTGCATGGTGTTGACCGTGTTATATACTGTGACCCAAGGAAGGCCGTGATGCGAATACCTGATGATGTCTCCGATTGCGTAGCGTTCCTATGCGTTAAAAAGGGTGACGGTAGTTATCGCTATGGAGGAACTGCTTTTTTAATCATCATTCATACAGTTGAGTCGCCATACTCATATTTTGTCACTGCGAAACACTGTATTGAGAAGGGCAAACAAGAGGGCACTCTCTACCTCCGACTTAACACGCGGGATGGCAATTGTGAATTTGTGAAAGTGGATACCGATTGGATTTATCCAGATGACGATGCGATTGATGTTGCCGTACTTCCGATAGAAGTTGATTTCAAAAAGTATCAATTGATTTGGCTTCCAGATCAGATGATTGCGACAGATGAGATTATGCAGAAAGAATTTGTTGGTATTGGTGATGAGATTGTTATCTCCGGTCTTTTTACGTCCCGATACGGAAACAATCGCAACATTCCCATCCTTCGCGCTGGGCACATCGCCGCAATGCCTTCGGAGTCCTTGGTAGACGAAGCGACTGGGAAGCCATACTTTGCGTATCTTGTGGAAGTTCGATCGCTCGGAGGGCTGAGTGGTTCACCAGTATTTGCCTACCTAGACGCAAATAGGGTTATTCAAGGCAGAGCGGCATCGAAGGCGAAATTGACCGATTTAGATGCAAGAAGCGCGGGCATGGATCAGATTCTCCTGCTCGGCTTGGTTCGCGGACATTGGGATAACTATTCCAAGAGCTCAGATTCAGATTTTTCTGCGAGTCTCGGATCAGAGAAGATAAACCAAGGCATTGCTATTGTTACCCCCATTCAGGAAGCAATGAAAATCATCAATGGAGAAGAGCTATTGAAAGAACGAAATAAATCTGATAGGAAACTAAGATTGCAGAAGGCTCCAACATTGGACTCCGCTTTCGATACCGATCCACCCTTTACAAAGAGAGATTTCGAGTCGGCCTTGTGACCTTGACCTGATTGAGTTTTTGTACCGCGGTGTGTGAGAGAGTTCAGTTAGTTGCTTCCGATGACGGAGACAGGACGTGGATCGCTATTCCCCAAGTGTTAGATTCCAGTTTGTCAATCCGGACGACAATACCAACAAAGGTAGAGTTCAATGGGCTGTCAGGCTGAAAATCGGTTGTCACATGGACGCTCATTCCCAGCACATAATGACGTGCCGCGGTGGAAAAATACACACCGTTCTGCGATCCGTTCAAGATCGTGCAATATTCTGGAGGCAAGCTTGTGTCAAAGGGGCGAATGCAAGTGGCCTGTGACAAATCAATCCGAGGGTATCGGCGTTGTTCTCGGGCTTCAGTTGACACGTGGGATTATTAACACAGTGTTGGCGGTAGCAAAAGTCGCATTCGCACATGAATTTCCTCAGCAAATGAAAGCCAACATACCTCTTTGGCGACATTTCCCTCCGATCCCACATTCCGAGAACGCCCCGTTTCCCGGGCCCCCTGATCGAGGCGGCGATAAGACATTTTGACCGGTATTTTACGCATCCGTACGCGAGGCCATCGGCTAAAGTCGGGAGCGGTGGTTGCCGATAGGACAGATATGGACATGTCAGCGGTCGCGCTCGGGGGTCTGGAGCAGGCCCAGGTTCAACTGGAGAACGCTGCAATAAGTCTGGCCGGGGCGGCAGGCTCATCCAGTTCTGCTAGTTCGGACAGCGTGGATTTAAGCGCTGGAATAGTTGCCCTGCTATCCGCAAAGAATGATTTTGCTGTCAACATCAGCGTCTTGAAAACTGCCGATCAAATTCAGAAGTATGCCATCGACATAATGGCCTGAATCGATCCAGATAGTCGCGCGTTCGGAAGTTCTCCACGGGCGAATTTCCTCTTCGGCTGGTTGCGAGACCAGGCGATAGCCCGCCACCAAGGGTTCCCGCAGCTTGCGCGTGTACCTGTCTTAAAATCCCACTAATTGGAGTTTGGATTGGAGTCTGAGGAGGGGGATTTCCAGTTAGCGAGAATGACGTTTCTCAGGCCCTATCTCCATCCAGTCAATTCCATCGCTGTGGCAAATTTTTGTGGTTATGGCTATGCTTGGCCCAGCTAAGGTCTCTGGTGATGAAAATAACGGCTTGGATTTCAATACTTTTCGGACTGCACACAGTTGCATTTGCAATATTTGCAAGCCACTTCGTCGGGAACGCGGAACACCCTCTCACGAAAGAAGAACGTAATGGTTTGTTGAAAGAGAAGCCCACCTTTTGGCATCGGGTAGCAGGTGTTGCTTTCGGAATAGTTTTCTGTCTGTACGGCGCATACGTTCTCTTGCACTAGGGTTCACAATTATGCGGTCCTGCCATCGCCCTGTCGGAGGTCGAAAGCCACATTCCGATAATCCCGTTCTATAAAAGGGGATGTCAAGACAAATAGCTCTCCAAGGGCGGTAAGACGCAGGAGAAATGGTCTTGCCGTCCAGCCCCAGTAATGTAAAGAGACGCTGTGATTTTTTCTCCGCA
>Ga0265331_10000314_pt1 | contig 52982 bp, 35 predicted proteins | sample 41923metaG_FD_202088 | JGI IMG/M metagenome (GOLD analysis project Ga0265331, IMG submission 202088) | Rhizosphere microbial communities from Carex aquatilis grown in University of Washington, Seatle, WA, United States - 4-19-23 metaG | ecosystem: Host-associated > Plants > Roots > Rhizosphere... | reverse complement strand
TCGCGCCGGGACTGGAGCCCGCGATCTATTGGGGCATGGGCGTGGCCGGCTTGATCGGCCTGGCGCTGTCGATCGTGGTGCATGAATTGGCGCACGCCCTGGTGGCGCGGCGCTACGATCTGCCGATTGCCGGCATCACCCTGTTCGTCTTCGGCGGCATCGCCGAAATGTCGGGCGAGCCGGCGTCGCCGCGTGCCGAATTCCGCATGGCGGTGGCCGGCCCCCTGATGAGCCTGGCCCTGTCGGCGATCGCCTACGCCGCGACGCTGGCGGCGGTGGCCATGGGGCTGCCGGACGACAGTCCGGTGGTCCTGGTGTTCGGCTATTTCGCCCTGATGAACCTGGTGCTGGCCGTCTTCAACATGGTCCCGGCATTTCCGCTCGACGGCGGGCGGGTGCTGCGCGCCCTGTTGTGGGCGTGGCGCAAGGACGTGGTGTGGGCGACCCGCGTCGCCGCCGGCGCCGGGGCGATGGGCGGCTTCGGCTTGATGGCGCTGGGGCTGTGGCACGCGGTGTCCGGGGCGCTGGTCGCCGGCCTGTGGTGGTTCGTGCTCGGCGTGTTCCTGCGCGGCGCCGCCGCCCAGGCGGTGCAGCAGCAGATGCTGCGGCAATGGCTGTCGGGACGGACGGTGGCGCGGCTGATGCAACGGCTGCCGGTGACGGTGCCGCCCGACCTGGCGCTGGCGCGACTGGTCGAGGACTACGTCGTCCGCTACGGCCACAAGACCTTTCCGGTGGTGGCCGATGGCCGCCTGCTCGGCTGCGTCGGCCTCGACGCGGTGAAGAAGGTGCCGCGGGAGGATTGGCCGTCGCGCACCGTGGCCGAGGTGATGGAGGGCTGCGCCGGGCGCGCCATCGCCGACACCGCCAACGCCGCCGAGGCGCTGGGCCGCATGCAGCGCCAGGGCTTGTCGCGCCTGCTGGTGACGCGGGATTCCGTCCTGGTGGGGGTGCTGTCGCTGAGGGACCTGCTGCACACCCTGGCGGTCAGGGGCGAGATCGAAGGCCTGGCCCAGCCAGCCGCCAACGATCCCGGTGAACGCCGGCGCGCCGGGTAACGGGGGAGAGAGCGAATTTTCCAGGGCGGGATGGTGGAACGGCGCGATGCGCGATTGGCGCCGCCGTATCCGAGGTATAGGATGCTTCCGCCCTAGGCCGGGCGTACAGGGGACACGGGTGGCGGGGGTGCGCTTGCCTCGCCGCATCCTCCGCCCGATCCGCCCCGGGCCAAAGACATGGGGAGACTGCCAGTGCGGACTTCGAACCATAACGGCAACGGCGCCAACGACGCGGCCAGCATCGAGGCCGTCCTCGCCCGCCACCACCATGACGGGACCCGGCTGATGCAAATCCTGCGTGAAACGCAGGAGGCGATCGGCTGGCTGTCGCCGCCGACCCTGACCGCCATCGCCCAGGGCACCAAGCTGCCGCGGGCGCGGGTCGAGGGGGTCGCCGGGTTCTACCATTTCTTCCACACCCGGCAGATGGGGCGCTACCGCGTGTTGTGGAGCGACAACATCACCGATCGCATGCTGGGCAGCGTCGATCTGATGCAGCGCATGTGCAAGAAGCTGTGGATCAGCCCCGGCACCGTGTCCGAGGACCGCCAGGTCAGCGTCGACACCACATCGTGCACCGGCCTGGGCGACCAGGGGCCTGCAATCCTGGTGAACTACCGGCCGATCACCCGCATGACCGCCGACCGCGTCGACGCCATCGCCAACCTGATCCGCCACGACAAGCCGCTGGACGAGTGGCCGGCCGAGTTCTTCCGGATCGACGACAACATCCACCGCAAGGACATCATGCTGGGCCATGATCTGGCTCCCGGCGACGCCCTGAAGGCGCTGTCCAGCCCGCAGCAGGTGCTGGAGGCGATCAAGGCCTCGGGCCTGCGCGGGCGCGGCGGCGCCGGCTTCTCGACCGGGCAGAAGTGGGAATTCTGCCGCGACGCCGTCGGCCATGGCGCCAATCCCGCCCATTACGTGGTGTGCAACGCCGACGAGGGCGAACCGGGCACCTTCAAGGACCGGGTGCTGCTGACGTCCTATGCCGACCTGGTGTTCGAGGGGATGACCATCTCGGGCTACGTGATCGGCGCCAAGAAGGGCCTCGTCTATCTCCGCGGCGAGTATCGCCATCTGCTCGACCCGCTCAACGCGGTGCTGGAGCGCCGCCGCCAGGCGAACCTGCTGGGGGCGGGCATCCAGGGGCGCACCGGCTTCGACTTCGACATCGAGATCCACCTCGGCGCCGGCGCCTATATCTGCGGCGAGGAGACCGCGCTGCTCGAATCGCTGGAGGGCAAGCGCGGCGTGCCGCGCCGCCGCCCGCCGTTCCCGGTGAGCAACGGCTTTCTCGACCAGCCCACCGCGGTCAACAACGTCGAGACCCTGGCCGCCGCCGCCTTGATCGCCGCCAAGGGCGCCGCCTGGTACAAGGCCATCGGCACCGCCAAGTCGTCCGGCACCAAGATCCTGTCGGTATCGGGCGATTGCGACCGGCCCGGCATCTACGAATATCCCTATGGGGTGACGGTGGCGCAGGTGCTGGCCGATTGCGGCGCCCGCGACACCCAGGCGTGCCAGATCGCCGGCGCCTCGGGAACCTGCGTCAGCCCGCCCGAGTTCAAGCGGCGCATCGCCTTCGAGGACATTCCCACCGGCGGCTCCTTCATGGTCTTCGACGGCAGCCGCGACATCTTCGAGGTGGCGCGCAACTTCACCCACTTCTTCGCCGACGAAAGCTGCGGCTTCTGCACGCCGTGCCGGGTGGGGACGACGCTGCTGAAGAACGTCATGGACAAGATCCACGACGGCCACGGCGGCGAATACGACATCCAGGACGCCCTGCTGATCACCAAGGTGCTGCGGACCGCCAGCCATTGCGGCCTGGGCCAGAGCGCCTGCAACGCCGTCAACGACACCTTGAAGAAGTTCCGGCCGTCCTACGAGCTGCGGCTGCATTCGCGCAAGTTCGAACCGGCCTTCGACCTCGACAAGGCGCTGTCGAAGATGCGCGAAGTCACCGGCCGCGACGACGCCGGGGCACACTTCTATGTGGAGAGGCGAAAGCACTCCGACGACGAGAACCGGACGGAGGCGCCGAGATGAGCGACGAAACCTTCTTCCTCGACGACGAGGAAATCCCGTTCAAGTCCGGGCAGACCATCATCCAGGCGGCGTTGACGGCGGGGAAATACATCCCGCACCTCTGCTACCACCCGGAATTCAAGCCGCACGGGTCGTGCAAGCTGTGCACCGTCAGGATCGACAGCCGCAGCGTCACCACCGAGGATGGACAGACCGTCCGCATTCCCGGCCGCGCCGTGGCGTCGTGCACCACCCCGGCCCAGTCCGGCCAGCACGTCGAGAGCGAGACCCAGGAACTGCTGGATCTGCGGCGCACCCTGGTGCAGATGCTGCTGGTCGAGGGCAACCACTTCTGCCCCTCCTGCGAGAAGAGCGGCAAGTGCATGCTGCAGGCGCTGGGCTACGAACTCGGTGTCTTCGACCCGCATTTCCCGCAGTACTTTTCGAAGCGGCCGGTCGACGCGTCGCATCCGGACATCCTGTTGGACTTCAACCGCTGCATCCTGTGCGAGCTGTGCGTCCGCGCCAGCGCCGAGGTCGACAAGAAGAACGTGTTCTCGCTGTCCGGCCGTGGTCCGACCAAGCATCTGATCTGCAATTCCGAGAGCGGCGAGCTGGGCGACACCAACTTCGCCGCCACCGACAAGGCGGCCAATGTCTGCCCGGTCGGCGTCATCCTGCACAAGCGCCACGGCTTCGAGGTGCCCTACGGCGAGCGGCGCTTCGACCTCGAACCGATCAGCGCCCGTCCCGAGCAATACGCGCCGACCAAGGAGCAAGTGTGATGAACGCCGTCGCTCCCAAGCGCAAGCTGCGCGTCGCCACCACCTCGCTGGCCGGCTGTTTCGGCTGCCACATGTCGATCCTCGACATCGACGAGCGCATCCTCCAGCTGATCGAGCTGGTGGAATTCGACCGCTCGCCGATCACCGACATCAAGACGTGCGGCATCTGCGACATCGGCATCATCGAGGGCGGCGTCTGCAACGCCGAGAACGTCCATGTCCTCACCGAGTTCCGGCGCAACTGCAAGATCCTGATCGCCATCGGCGCCTGCGCCATCAACGGCGGCCTGCCGGCCCAGCGCAACAGCCTGGACATCCGCGACATCCTCGCCGCGGTGTACGCCCAGCCCGGCCGCGGGGTCTACGTCCCCAACGATCCCGAGATCCCGCTGCTGCTGAACAAGGTCCATCCGCTGCACGAGGTGGTGCAGATCGACTACTTCCTGCCCGGCTGCCCGCCTTCGGGCGACGCCATCTGGAAGTTCCTCACCGACCTGCTGGCCGGCCATACCCCGACTCTGGGGCATGGGCTCATACATTACGACTGAAGGGCGTTTCCCATGACATTCGAACTCGAAACTGCCCAGAATCCCGAAGCGCTGCGGCGCATCGTCATCGAGCCGGTCTCGCGGGTCGAGGGCCACGGCAAGGTGACCATCCTGCTCGGCGACGACGACACGGTGCACCAGGTGCGCCTGCACATCGTCGAGTTCCGCGGCTTCGAGAAGTTCATCGAGGGCCGCCCCTATTGGGAAGTGCCGGTGCTGGTGCAGCGCCTGTGCGGCATCTGCCCGGTGTCGCACCATCTGGCGGCGTCGAAGGCGATGGACATCATCGTCGGCGCCGACGAGCTGACGCCGACGGCGGAGAAGATGCGCCGGCTGATGCATTACGGCCAGCACCTGCAATCGCATGCCCTGCACTTCTTCCACCTGGCCTCGCCCGACCTGTTGTTCGGCTTCGGCTCGGACGTGGCCAAGCGCAACATCATCGGCGTGGTGGCCGCCAATCCCGAGATCGCCAAGAAGGGCGTGCTGCTGCGCAAGTTCGGCCAGGAGGCGATCCGCATCACCGCCGGCAAGCGGGTGCACGGCACCGGCTCGATTCCGGGCGGCATCAACAAGTCGCTGAGCCCCGAGGAACGCGACTACCTGCGCAAGGACGTGGCGCAGATGGTCGCCTGGTCCGCCGAGGCGGTGCAGATGATCCGCCAGCTGCACGACGGCAACCCCGGCCTGTACGACAGCTTCGGCGCCGTGCCGGCGACGATGATGAGCCTGGTCGGCGACGACGGCGAGATGGACCTCTATCATGGCGCGTTGCGCGCCCGCGACGTCGACGGCGAGATCATGTTCGACCGCCTCGACTACCAGGGCTACCACCACCTGCTGACCGAGGGGGTGAAGCCGTGGAGCTATATGAAGTTCCCCTACATCACCTCGCTCGGCCCGGAGGAGGGCTGGTACAAGGTCGGTCCGCTCGCCCGGGTGCAGAATTGCGACAGCATCCCGACGCCGCTGGCCGAGCGTCAGCGCCAGGACTTCGTCGCCTACGGCAACGGCAAGCCGCAGCACGGCTCGCTGGCCTTCCATTGGGCGCGGATGATCGAATTGCTGCATGCCGCCGAGAACATCCAGCTGCTGCTGGACGACGACGACCTGCTCGGCAGCGACCTGGTGGTTGCCGGCAAGCGCGCCCATGAAGGCGTCGGCGTCATCGAGGCGCCGCGCGGCACCCTGATCCACCATTACCGCGTCGACGACAACGACCTGGTGACCTATGCCAACCTGATCGTCTCGACCACCCACAACAACCACGCCATGAACGTGGCGGTGCGCGACGTCGCCAAGAAGTATCTGAGCGGCCGCAAGATCACCGAGGGACTGCTCAACCACATCGAGGTGGCGATCCGCTGCTTCGATCCCTGCCTGTCCTGCGCCACCCACGCGCTGGGCCAGATGCCGCTTGAGGTCACCCTGGTCGATGCCGACGGCGCCACCATCGACCGGCTGTGCCGGGGAGCGTCTTGACGGCAGCGACGCTGATCTTCGGCTGGGGCAATCCCAGCCGGGGCGACGACGCACTGGGGCCGCTGCTGATCGACCGGATCGGCGCGCTGTTGGCCGACCACCCCGAATGGGGCGCGGTCGAGCTGCTGACCGATTTCCAATTGCAGGTCGAGCACGCGCTGGATCTCGAGGGACGGCGCCGGGTGCTGTTCGTCGATTCCTGCGCCGGAGCCCTGCCCGGCGGTGCCGGGGCGGAGGCGCCGTTCGGGGTGGGGGAATTGGCTCCGGCCCGCGATTCCAGCTTTTCCAGCCATACCCTGTCGCCGCAGGCGGTGATGCAGGTCTATGTCGACATCACCGGCCGGGCGCCGCCGCCCTGCTGGGTGTTGGGGATCAAGGGCCAATCGTTCGAACTGGGCGAGGACCTGGGCGCGGCGGCGCAAGCCAATCTGGACGCGGCGGTGGCGTGGGTGGGGGAGTGGCTGAATTCACCCTCACCCGCTTCGCGGGAGAGGGAGGGGCCCAGCCGCAGGCTGGGAGGGTGAGGGAGTCCCGAGCACTGTCAGTTCGGGGGTTCCCCACGAATCAAGCCAGCGCACCACGTCCGCCAGCGGGATGCTTTGGCCCGCATCAAGCTGAGCCTCCCCCGCGAGTAAAGCGTGTTCCTCGGCTTCGGGGTCAGTCGGTTCAAAGGCAGTCGCCGGTTCGGCCATGCTGCACCCTCCGGGATAAATTATAGGCGGTGGTCATGGCGATTTCCAGCCCGCCCTTAGCGTGCACGGAACGCACTTCGCGCCTACGCCTCTTTCGCCCAGTCGGGTGCCGTCTCCGGCGTCGCCGTCTGCAACGCCAGCGCATGCAATTCGCCGCCCATGCGGCCCTTCAGCGCCGCGTAGACCAGCTGATGCTGGGCCACCCGGCTCTTGCCGCTGAACAACGGCGACACCACCAGGGCGGAATAGTGGTCGCCGTCGTCGCGCAAGGCCTCGATGATCACCTTGGCGTCGGGTATGGCCTCGCGGATCATCCGCTCGATCTCGGCCGCTTCCATCGGCATGCCCGTCTCTCCTCAGTGTCCCGCCAATTCCCCGCCCATGTACTTGGGTAGCCAGGATTCGTTGGCAACCTTCAAGTCGGCGACCGGCACCTCGTGGCCCTGGACCTGGATCGCTTGGCCACCGGTTTTGCCGATGACGCGGGCGGTGACGCTGTGTTCCTGCGCCGCCTCCAGCACCGAGGCCAGAATGTCCTCGCCGACCTCCAGCAGATAGCGGCCCTGGTCCTCGCCGAAGCACCACGCGATCAGCGGCACCGCCGCCGGCGGTTCCAGCACCGCGCCGATGCCGTCCGCCGAGGCCATCGCCATCTCGGCCACCGCCACCAGCAGGCCGCCGTCCGAGACGTCGTGGCAGGCGCGCACCAGGCCGTCGCCGATCAACTGGCGCACCAGTTCGCCCTTGCGGCGCTCGCGGTGCAGCATCACCGGCGGCGGCGCCCCGTCCTCGCGGCCACACAACTCGCGCAGGTACAGCGAGCAGCCGAGCCAGCCCTTGGTCTCGCCCAGCAGCACGATGGCGCTGCCGGCCGCCTTGAAAGCCAGCGTGACCATGGTGGTCACATCGGCCAGAAGGCCGACTCCGCCGATGGTCGGGGTCGGCAGGATGGCGGCGCCCTGGGTTTCGTTGTAGAGCGACACGTTGCCGGAGACGACGGGGAAGTCCAGTTCCCGGCAGGCCTGGCCCATGCCGCGCAGGGCTTCCACCACCTGGCCCATGATCTCCGGCTTCTCGGGATTGCCGAAATTAAGGTTGTCGGTCACCGCCAGCGGCAGGGCGCCGACGGCCGACAGGTTGCGGTAGGCCTCGGCCACCGCCTGGCGGCCGCCCTCGTAGGGATCGGCCTGGCAATAGCGGGGCGTGACGTCGGTGGTGATGGCGATGGCCTTTTTGGTCCCGTGCACCCGCACCACAGCGGCATCGCCGCCCGGGCGCTGGACGGTGTCGCCCATCACCATGTGGTCGTACTGTTCCCAGATCCACCGCTTCGACGCCAGGTCGGGGCAGGCCACCAGGGTCAGCAGCGCCGCGATCGGCTCGAACGGCTCGACGTCGGCGGCTTCGACCACCGGCCGCTTGGCCGGCGCCACCCACGGCCGGTCGTATTCCGGCGAGGCCTGGGCCAGCGGATCGATCGGCAGGTCTGCCACCACCTCGCCGAAGCGTGTCAGCACCATGCGGCCCGAATCGGTCAGCCGGCCGATGATGGCGAAGTCGAGTTCCCACTTGTCGAACACTGCCCGGGCGAGATCCTCCTTGCCCGGCTGGAGCACCATCAGCATGCGTTCCTGGCTTTCCGACAGCATGATCTCGTAGGCGGACATGCCCTCTTCGCGCATCGGCACCAGGTCGAGGTCGATGGCGACGCCCAGCCCGCCCTTGGACGCCATCTCGAACGACGACGAGGTCAGGCCGGCGGCCCCCATGTCCTGGATGGCGACGATGGCGTCGGTGGCCATCAATTCCAGGCAGGCCTCGATCAGCAGCTTCTCGGTGAAGGGATCGCCGACCTGGACGGTGGGCCGCTTCTCCTCGGACTTTTCGTCGAATTCGGCCGACGCCATGGTGGCGCCGTGGATGCCGTCGCGCCCGGTCTTCGAGCCTACATAGACGACGGGATTGCCGATGCCGGCCGCCGCCGAATAGAAGATGCGGTTCTTGTCGGCCAGGCCCACGGTCATGGCGTTGACCAGGATGTTGCCGTTGTAGCTGGGGTGGAACTCGCACGAGCCGCCCACCGTCGGCACGCCGACGCAATTGCCGTAGCCGCCGATGCCGGCCACCACCCCGGCCACCAGATGGCGGGTCTTGGGATGCGAGGGATCGCCGAAGCGCAGCGCATTCATGTTGGCGATCGGGCGGGCGCCCATGGTGAATACGTCGCGCAGGATGCCGCCGACGCCGGTGGCGGCGCCCTGGTAGGGCTCGATGAAGCTGGGGTGGTTGTGGCTTTCCATCTTGAACACCACCGCCTGGCCGTCGCCGATGTCGATGATGCCGGCGTTCTCGCCGGGGCCGCAGAGCACCCACGGCGCCGTGGTCGGAAGGGTCTTCAGCCACTTCTTCGACGACTTGTAGGAACAGTGCTCGGACCACATCACCGAGAAGATGCCCAGTTCGGTGATGTTGGGCGCGCGGCCAAGGATGGCCAGGATGCGCTGGTACTCGTCCGGCTTGAAGCCGTGCTGCGCGATGATTTCCGGAGTGATCGTGGTGCTCACGAGAGCGCCTCCACCAGCGAGTCGAACATCAGTTTGCCGTCGGCGCCGCCCAGCTGGTCGTCGGCCAGGCGCTCGGGGTGCGGCATCAGGCCGAGCACGGTGTGGCGGCTGTTGTAGATGCCGGCGATGTCGGCCAGCGAGCCGTTGGGATTGGCGTCGCCGCCGACCTTGCCGTCGGCGCCGCAATAGCGGAAGGCGACCTGGCCGTTGTCCTCGATCTCGCGCAGCGTATGGGAATCGGCGAAGAAGTTGCCCTCGGCATGGGCGATGGGGAAGCGCACCACGTCGCCGGTGCGGTAGTAGCGGCAGAAATCGGTGCGGTCGTTGTCGACCCGAAGGTGGACGTCCCGACAGACGAACTTGAGCTGGCGGTTGCGCATCAGCACGCCGGGCAGCAGCCCCGCCTCCGTCAGGATCTGGAAGCCGTTGCAGATGCCCAGCACCCGCATGCCCCTGGCGGCGGCATCCTTGACCTCGCGCATGATCGGCGAGTGCGCCGCCATCGCCCCGCAGCGCAAATAATCGCCGTAGGAGAAGCCGCCGGGGACGACGGCGAGGTCGACCTTGGGCAATTCGGTGTCGCGATGCCAGACCATGAGCGGCTTGGCGCCCATGCTGGCCTCCAGCGCCACAGCGACGTCACGGTCGCAGTTGGAGCCGGGGAAGACGATGACAGCGGCTTTCACGGAGCATCCCTTGGTCATGCGAGGGTTTGGTCCGAATGTTTAACCCGTATTTCCCCCCCTGTCATCGCCTCCGTGCCGGCGACGACCGATAGAGCCGTCGCGCGATCATCGGGCGCCCTTGGGATGCAGACCGGCGGGACGCCGCATCGCAACCCCGCCGTCTCCCCTCACTTCGCCGCCGCCAGCCTGGCCTTGCCGGGGCAGCGGTCGCGGATGGTCTTGGCGCAGGGGCGGAACTTCAGGTCCTTGTCGAGGCAGATGCGGACGTCGTTCAGGTCGAATTGCTGAACCGCGGCCGCGTCCTTGCCCTTCGGCTTGCGGCACGATATTGCCAGGCCGTCCGGCGGCAGGCCGGCATTGGCTTCGACGAAGGCCTTGCGGATGTCGTCGGCGGTCATCTCGCGCGCCTTGTCGGCGCCGCGCAATGACGCCGGGATCTTGACCTTGTCGGCCGCCGCCCGGGCCTTGGCGAAATAGGCGATGGGATCGTTGCCGAAGCAGACGCCGTGGCGCTCCCATTCGTGACCGATCAGCTTGTGGCTGGGCATCACCGGCAGGATCTGCTCGGCCGCCTTGGCCGGCACCTCGCCGGTGGCGTCGGGGCAATCGTGCGACTGGCCCTTGCCGAATTGCGGCCACAGGCCGTGAACGACGAAGCCGAATTTCTTCGCCCCGCACTGCTCCTCGTCCTTTTGCCCCGCCTTGGTGGCGCACCAGGTCGGCGACCACGACAGCGACAGCACCAGATGATCATAGGCGACCGGTTCCGCCGCGGACGCCGCGGTGGTCATCGAAATCACGGCGGCAATCGCCAAGGCAAGCTTGCGCATTTCCCCCTCCCCGGGCTGTGACAGCCGCGAATGGTGCCATGGCCCGAGGCGAGAATCCAGAGGTTGTATGCGCGCTAGGCCTTCCGGCCCTTGGCCCGGCGGAAGCGTTCGGCCCAGCCGGGCAGTTCGCGTTGGGTGCCGCGGGCGACGGCCAGGGCGCCGGCATCGACGTTCCTGGTCACCACCGATCCGGCGCCGATCACCGCCCCGTCGCCGATCTTCACCGGCGCCACCAGCGCGGTGTTGGAGCCGATGAAGGCGCCGGCGCCGATGTCGGTGAAGAACTTGTCGAAGCCGTCGTAATTGCAGGTGATGGTGCCGGCGCCGACATTGGCTCCGGCGCCGATCCGGGCGTCGCCGATATAGGTGAGGTGGTTGACCTTGGCGCCCGTCTCGACGGTGGCCTTCTTGATCTCGACGAAGTTGCCGATATGGGCGGACGCGCCGATGTCGGCCCCCGGGCGCAGGCGCGCATAGGGCCCGAGTTCGGCTCCGGCTGCCACCGTGCAGCCTTCGAAATGGCAGAAGCCCTTGATCGTCACCTTGTCGCCGATGGTCACCCCGGGGCCGAAGACCACATGCGGCCAGATGGTGACGTCGCGGCCCAGACGGGTGTCCCAGGCGAACCAGACGGTCTCGGGCGCGATCAGGGTGGCGCCGTCGGCCATCGCCCGCGCGCGCAGGCAGTCCTGGATCAGCCCCTCGGCGCGGGCCAGTTCGGCGCGGGAATTGACCCCCAGCAATTCTCCCGGGTCGCCCAGCACCACCGAACAGCAGGCGCCGTCGAAACGCGCCAGCGCCACCACGTCGGTGAGGTAGTACTCGCCCTTGGCGTTGTCGCGGCCCAGCCGCTCCAGCAGGCCCCACATGCGGGCGCCGTCGAAGGCGATGACGCCGGAATTGCACAGCGGGATTTCGCGTTGCTCCGGCGTGGCGTCCTTCCACTCGACGATCGCCTTGAGCCCCTCGGCGCCGACCACCATGCGGCCGTAGCAGGCCGGATCGTCGGGCTTGAAGCCCAGCACCACCACCGCCGGATCCATCGCCGAGCGGCGTTCGTCGAGCATGCGGCGCAGCGTCGCCGCGGTCAGCAGCGGCGTATCGCCGTACAGCACCACCACGTGGCCGTCGAAACCGGCCAGGGCCTCGCGCGCCTGGATCACCGCGTGGCCGGTGCCCAGCCGCTCGTGCTGGACCACCGTCACGGCGGGCGCGACCGCCGCCGACAGGCTCTCCATGCCCGGTCCGACCACCACCACCACCCGCTCGGGCTCCAGCCCGGCGACGGTGTCCATCAGGTGCTTGATCATCGGCCGGCCAGCCAGCGGGTGCATGACCTTGGGCAGGTCCGAATTCATCCGCGTGCCCATCCCGGCGGCGAGCACGATTACCGCGAGCCTGTCCTTGCCCATGTCCTACACCCCGCCCCTAGCCGTTGCGTCGCCGGCCGGAAAGTGACACAAAAGCGTCTTTCCGGCCAACCCAATCTTCATACGGAGCCAGGTCATGCGCCGCCGCTGGAAAGCTGTCCTGTTCGATCTGGACGGCACCCTGATCGACAGCCTGCCCGACATCGCCGCGGCGGCCAACCGCCTGCTCGCCGCCGAGGGCCGCGCTCCGCTGACCCCGGCCGAGGTGCGCCCGATGATCGGCGACGGCGCCGGCCGCCTGGTCGAGCGCGTCTTCGCCGCCCGCGGCGGGCTGCCGGGGCCGGCGCTCGCCCCCTATCTGGCGCGCTTCGTCGCCGATTACGAGAAGCGGGCGGCCGATCTTACCCGCCCGTTCCCGCATGTGGCGGAAACCCTGGCCGGGCTCAAGGCCGAGGGGATCAGGATGGCGGTCTGCACCAACAAGCCGAGCGGCGCCACCGCCCTGGCGCTCGGCACCCTCGGCCTGGCGGACTTCTTCGACGTGGTGGTGGGGGGCGACGACGCGCCGGCGCTGAAGCCCGATCCCCGCCATCTGCTGGCCGCCGTGGAGCGCCTGGGAACCAGCGTCGGCGACACCGCGATGGTCGGCGATTCGGCCAACGACGTGCTCGCCGCCAAGGCCGCCGGAATCCCCTGCGTCGCCGTCAGCTTCGGCTATCTGCGCGGGCCGGTGGGGGACTTGGGCGCCGATGCCGTCATCGACGATTTCCGGGATCTGCCGCGGGCGCTGGCGGCGCTGGAATAGCCGCGCAGGCGGGGCACAGGCCTTCGATCTCGATGGTCTGGCGCCGCACGGTGAAGCCCAGGCGGGCGGCGCATTCGGCCACCGTCCGGTCGATGGCCGGGTCGTCCAGTTCGGCGGCGGCGCCGCAGCCGGCGCACAGCAGGAACTGGCCGGCATGGGGGGCGCCGCCCGGCCGGATGCAGCCGACATAGGCGCCCAGCCGCTCGATCCGGTGCACCAGGTTGTGGGCGAGCAGGAAGTCCAGAGCCCGGTAGACGGTCGGCGGCGCCGCCGGGAAGCCCTCGCCGGCCAGCGTCTCCAGCAGGGCATAGGCGCCGACCGGCTGGTGGCTGGTCCACACCAGTTCGAGCACGCGGCGGCGCACCTCGGTCAGGCGGGCGCCGCGCCGCGCGCATTCCGCCTCGGCCGCCGCCAGCGCCTGGGCGACGCAGGCGCCGTGGTCGTGGGGATTGGATGGGAAGCCCATCTCGCCGTTCCGCCGTCGCTGTCGTTACAGTATAACGTCGCCCATCCTGCCATGGGTACGCACCGGAGGCCACCATGATCGATCCTGCCGCCGCCCTCGCCGCCATCCGCTTCAACGGCGACGGCCTGGTCCCCGCCATCGCCCAGCAGCACGACAGCGGCGAGGTGCTGATGATGGCGTGGATGAACGCCGATTCCGTCGCCGAGACCCTGGCCACCGGGCGGGTGTGCTACTGGTCGCGCTCGCGCGGGAAATTGTGGCGCAAGGGCGAGACCTCGGGCCAGCAGCAGCGCCTGGTCGACTTGCTGATCGATTGCGACGGCGACACCGTGCTGCTCAAGGTGGACCAGCGGGGCGTCGCCTGCCATACCGGCCGGCGCACGTGCTTCTACACCGCCGCCCGCGCCGAGGGACTGGTCGTGGTGGCGGCCGTCGAGATCGACCCCGAGGAGCTGTACAAGAAATGAGCGCGCTTCCCGTCACCGTGCTGACCGGCTTCCTGGGCAGCGGCAAGACCACCGTATTGAACCATCTGCTGGCGCAGCCGGGGCTGGCCCAGACCGCGGTGCTGATCAACGAGTTCGGCGAGGTCGGCCTCGACCACCTGCTGGTCCGCCACGTCGACGAGGACGTGGTGGTGCTGAGTTCCGGCTGCGTCTGCTGCACCATCCGGGGCGAACTGGTGACGGCGCTGCGCGACCTGTTCATCAAGCGGGTCAAGGGCGAGGTGCCGGAATTCATCCGGGTGATGATCGAGACCACCGGCCTGGCCGATCCGGCGCCGATCATCCACACCCTGATGGCCGACCCGATGGTGTCCGAGCATTACCGCCTCGACGGCATCGTCTGCACCGTCGACGCCGCCACCGGCGAGCGCACCCTGGATCGCCATCCCGAGGCGGTCAAGCAGGCCGCGGTGGCCGACCGGCTGCTGCTGACCAAGGCCGACATCGCCGACTACGCCGCGATCGAGGTGCTGCGCGGCCGCTTGAACGGCCTCAATCCCGGCGCTCCCATCGTGCCGGTGGCGATGGGCCGGGTCGATCCGGACGCGATCCTGGAGGCCGGCCTGTTCAACAGCCGCGACAAGATCCCCGATGTGACGCGCTGGCTGCAGGCCGAGGCGGTGGCCGCCGCCGCTCCCCACCACCACCATCACCACGACCTCAACCGCCACGACGACCGGGTTCGCGCCTTCGTGTTCCGCCGCGACGCGCCGGTGTCGTGGCCGTCCCTGGCGATGGCGCTGGAGCTGCTGGTGTCGTCGCGGGGCGAGAACATGCTGCGCATAAAGGGCATCGTCAACGCCGCCGAGAGCGAGCAGCCGCTGGCCATCCACGGCGTTCAGCACGTCTTCCACCCGCCGGCGGCGCTGCCCGCCTGGCCCGATTCCGACCACAGCACCCGCATCGTCTTCATCACCTGCGACCTGGCGCCGTCCATGGTGCTCGACGTGTTGGAGACCATGCTGGGGTAGCGGTTCGCCGAGCGGGCGAGGGGGGGCCACGATGTCAGGTTTTTGAATCGTTAATTTCATCCGTCACCCCCTCGAAAGAGGGGGTCCATGCTGCGGCAAACCGGGTGCACGCCATGCAGGTACCGTACGCGCGGCGCCATGGATGCCCTCTTTCGAGGGCATGACGGTGGTGTTGTTAAGGTATCGCTAACCTGACCACGTTGCCCTGCGGGCGAGGGGGGAACCTTGAACGCCGGATCGCCGTCCGGTAGCCTGACGCCCCGCAATCCACCACGAGCGAAAGCCATGAGCGAAGAGCGGCGCGGCGCCGCGGCGGCGCTGGCGGCCTTCCTGATGTGGGGCGGGCTGTCCTTGTACCTGAAGGCGCTGGCGGCGGTGCCGGCGGTGGAAATCCTCTGCCACAGGATCCTGGGCGGTGCCGTCTTCGCGCTGGTGGCGGTGGCGCTCACCGGCGGGATGGGCGAGGTCCGCGCCGTGATCGCCGACAGGCGCCTGCTCCGGCCGCTGGTCGCCTCGTCCCTGGCCATCGGGATCAATTGGGGGCTGTTCATCTGGGCGGTGGCCCACGCGCGCGCGCTGGAAGCCAGCATGGGGTACTTCATATTCCCGCTGGTTTCGGTGGTGCTTGCCCGCATCGTGCTGGGTGAGCGGATGAACCGTCGCCGCCAGGCGGCGGTGGGGGTGGTGGCGCTGGGCGTCGGCTGGCTGGTGCTGCGCGGCCCCGGGGTGCCGTGGCTGGCGCTGACCCTGGCGATCAGCTTCGGCGCCTACGGCCTGCTGCGCAAGACCACCCCGGTGCAATCGCTTACCGGCCTGCTGGTCGAGACGGCGCTGCTGGCGCCGCTGGCCGCGCTTTATCTTGCCGTCGCCGAGGGCGGCGCCGCCCCGGGCCTCGGCGGCGGGACCATCGGGCTGCTGGCGTTGGCCGGACCGGTGACGGCGATTCCGCTGTGGCTGTTCGCCTGCGGCGCGCGCCGGCTGAAGCTGTCGACCCTGGGACTGATGATGTATGTGAATCCCAGCGTGCAGATGCTCCTCGCGGTGTTCGTCTACGGCGAGACCTTCACCGCCGCCCATGCGATCGCCTTCGCCGCCATCTGGGTCGGCCTGGCGCTCTATTCCTGGCCCGAACGCGAGGCGGTTGCGCCGCCGGGCCGGGTCGCCTAGGTTACAGATGTTCCAATCTTCAGCGAGCCATCCCCCCATGAGCAATCCGGTCTTCGAACGCATCGAACAGGACATCAAGGGCAACGACGTGGTCCTCTACATGAAGGGCACGCCGATGTTCCCGCAATGCGGCTTCTCGGCCGCGGTGGTGCAGGTGCTGTCCGATTTCGGCGTCAAGTTCAAGGGCATCGACATCCTGGTCGACCCGTCCCTGCGCGAGGCGATCAAGCAATACAGCGAGTGGCCGACCCTGCCGCAGCTCTACGTCAAGGGCGAGTTCGTCGGCGGTTGCGACATCGTCCGCGAGATGGCGGGCAACGGCGAACTGGCCCAGCTGTTCAAGGACAAGGGCGTCGCCGGCAAGGCATGACGCAAAAAGCCCCGGCCGCCAGGGCCGGGGCTTCGCGAATGCCGATTGAGAGCGATCAGCGCGAGTAGAACTCGACCACCAGATTGGGTTCCATCTGGACCGGGTAAGGCACGTCGGCCAGCTTGGGGGCGCGGACGAACTTGGCCTTCATGTCCTTGTGGTCGGCGTCGAGGTAATCGGGCACGTCGCGCTCGCCGCTCTGCGCCGCTTCGAGGATCAGGGCCATGTCCTTCGAGCGGGCGCGCACCGACACCACGTCGCCGTCCCGCAGGCGATAGCTGCCGATGTTGACCCGCTTGCCGTTGACCTGGATGTGGCCGTGGTTGACCAGCTGGCGGGCGGCGAACGGCGTGGGAGCGAACTTGACGCGGTAGACGGCGGCGTCGAGCCGGCGCTCCAGCAATTCGATCAGGTTCTCCGAGGTGTCGCCGCGGCGGCGCACGGCCTCGTCATAGAGGCGGCGGAACTGCTTCTCGCCGATATTGCCGTAATGGCCCTTGAGTTTCTGCTTGGCCATCAGCTGGGTGCCGAAATCGGACGGCTTCTTGCGCCGCGCCCCATGCTGGCCCGGAGGATTCTCCTTGCCCTTGTTGAGCGGGCTCTTGCTGCGGCCCCACAGGTTGACGCCGAGACGGCGATTGATCTTGTATTTGGCTTCAGCGCGCTTGGTCATAAACTGGCGTCCCCGTGTGTTCGGGTTGGGATTGTCCCGATAGGCCTGGTCCGGCGCGTGCCGGGGCGGGGTGCGGACGCACCCTCGTTTTCGGGAATGAAGCGCGCCGTATAACGCGGCCGGCCGGTGATGTCAACCGCGGTGGATGTCCGCCGTTACGTAACATTACGGCGCCTTTTTGGAAAGCTTGGGGATGCCACGGCGGCGGCGATGCGCTAGTCTGCTGCCGGGGAGTAATGTGGATGGGAAGTCTGGCCGAAAAAGTCGCGCCGTGGGCTATGGCCGTGGCGGTCACGCTGATTGCCGCCATTGCGCTGTGGCGGGTCGACGAACTCGAACGGAACCGCGCCGACGCGGCGGTGCGGGCCGAGGTGGCGGGCCGGTTGGGCACGCTGCGCGCCGAACTGGAAGGGGCGTTGACGGCCCCGCTGTCGCTCACCCGCGGCCTGGCCGCCCAAGTGATCGCCAACGGCGGCCTCGCCGATCGGGATTTCGAGCGCTCCGCCGCGGTGATGCTCGGCGACAGTCGCAACATCATCAATTTCACCCTGGCGCGCGGCACGGTCATCGCAGCCATCGTTCCCGCCGCCGGCAACCGGGCGGCGATCGGCGTCGACTATCGCAGCCAGGCGCACCAATGGCCGACGATCGAGCGCGCCATACGCACCCGCCATCCGGTGGTGTCGGGGCCGGTCCGGCTTATCCAGGGCGGCATGGCCCTGGTCAGCCGCACCCCGATCTTCGTGCCGGTACCGGGCGGCGAGGCGCGCTTCTTCGGTTTGGTCAGCGTCGTCCTCGACATGCCGCGGATCTGGGCGCAAGTGGGGCTGGATCGTGCCGACCTGCCGATTACGGTGGCGATCCGGGGCGTCGATGGGCAGGGAGCGGGCGGCGCCATGGTCTACGGCGACGAGACCGTGTTCGCCCGGAATCCGGTCGAAGCCGACGTCGCGCTGCCCGACGGATCGTGGCGCCTGGCGGCGGTTCCCCGGGGCGGCGGGGGCAACAGCGACGTCCGCCTGGTGCGGGCGCTGGGCGGCGTGGTGGTGCTGTTCGTGGCGATCGCCGCGTTCGGCGGGGCTTTCCACATCCGCGTGCAGCGCCGCCAGCGCAAGATGCTGGCACTGTTGAGCAACAGCCTCGAGCATCGGGTGGAGGAGAGCACGCGGGACCTCACCCAGGAAATCGCCGAACGCCGCCTTGCCGAGGCGGAGCTGCGGGTGGCCGCCGGTGCGGCGGATTCCGCCAATCGCGCCAAGGCGGAATTCCTGGCAGCCATGAGTTTCGAGTTGCGCACGCCCTTGACCGCCATTATCGGCCTGTCCGAGCTGCTGATGGAAATGGCCGCCGACGAAAACGCCTGCGCCAAGGATTTCGATGTCTTCGCCCGCAACATCAACATCTCGGGCCTTCACCTTTTCGACCTGATCAACGACGTCCTCGACATGTCCGCCATCGAGGCCGGCAGCCTGCGTCTCTGCCTCGAACGCATGGACACGGCCGGACTGGTCGAGGCCGCCGATCGGGTGGTCCGGCACGCCGTCGCCACCAAGAACCAGTCCCTCGACGTGGATCTGGCGGCGGCGCCGCCGCGCCTGCTGGTGGATGGCCGGCGGATCAAGCAGGTGCTGGTCAATCTCCTCGGCAACGCAGCCAAGTTCACCCCGGAAGGCGGATCGATCCGGCTGCGGATCGGCGCCGAAGCCGACGGCGGCATCGCCATGGTGGTGACCGACAGCGGCATCGGCATGAGTCCCGACGGCATCGCCAAAGCGACGACGCTGTTCGGCCAGGTCGACAGCAGCCTGTCGCGCCGCCATGAGGGCAGCGGTCTTGGCCTGTCGCTCAGCCGCCGCCTGGTGGGGCTGCACGGCGGCACCCTGGAGATCGAAAGCACGCTGGGCGAAGGCACCGTCGTCACGGTGCGATTGCCGGCCTCGTGCGTGGGGTAGGTCCGCAAAAAAAGTGCACTGCCGGCGAAACTGAAATTGGGCTATTGCGGCGCGGCGGCAGGGGCTCCGGCTTCGGCCGGCGGCGCTTCGGCGCGGACGATTCCGGCATCGGTCAGCCGCTGGATCAGGCCCTGGAACCGGCCGAAGGCGGCAAGAAAGCCTTCGAGCGGCATGATCACGCGCTGGCGCACGTCCATGCGGCCCTGGTTGGTGCCCTCGACCGGCTCGACCGAGGCCAGTTCGATGCGGACCAGGCCACCGACGAAATCGATGCGTCCGACCGAATCGGCGAATAGTTCGGTGGTCATGATTCCCCCTTCGATGTTCACGAGGATGGTGCGGCAGCCGGCCCCGGCAGTCAATGCGCCGCTAAGCTTGGCACGGACGGCTTTCTTTTCGGTGAATCACCCCACCGCCTCGCCCTTGACCAGGGCGGTGTACCACTTCGCCGAGGATTTGAGGGTGCGCTTCTGGCTGGCGAAGTCGACGTGGACGATGCCGAAGCGGCTGCCGTAGCCGCCGCCCCATTCGAAATTGTCCAGCAGCGACCAGACGAAATAGCCGCGCACGTCGGCGCCGGAATTCTTCGCCGCGCCCATGGCGGCGATATAGGCCTTGAGGTAGTCGAGGCGCGGGCGGTCGTCGATTTCGCCGTCCGGCCCGGGGTCGTCGCCGGTTTTCATGCCGTAGCCGTTCTCGGTGACGTAGACCGGCAGGCGGTAGCGTTCGGTCAGGGTCAGCAGCGTCTCGGTGAAGGCGCCGGGTTCGACCGGCCAGCCGACGCCGCTGGTCGGCGTGCCCTCGGGCAGGATGCCGAAGATGCTGCCGCTGGCCAGGTCGGGAGCCGGGCGGGCGTAGACGGGGGCGTAGTGGTTGACCCCGAACCACTCCAGCGGCCGGCAGATGCGCGCCATGTCGCCCGCCTGCACATAGGGTTCGATCGCCGGCGCCAGCAGCGGCGGGTAATGGCCGAGGATCTGCGGGTCGGGGAACACCAGGTTCCAGTGCTCGTTGAACAGCGCCGCGGCGGCGCCGGCCTCGGGGGTGTCGGATTCGGGCCGGCACGGCTGCCAGGAATGGATGCCGCCGACCTTCGCCCCCGGCACCAGGTCGTGCAGCACGTCGACCGCGCCGCCGTGGGCGAGGTTGACGTGGTGGACGGTGCGCAGGTAGAGGGCGCGGTCGGCGATGCTGGGCGCGCCCCAGCCCCAGGCGTAGCCGAACAGGGTGAACACCGAGAACTCGTTGAAGGTGGCCCAATGCTTGACCCGGTCGCCGTAGCGCCGCGCCGCCAGCACGGCGTAATCGGCGAACCAGCCGGCCGAGTCGCGCTCGGGCCAGCCGCCGATGTCGTCGAGCGCCTGCGGCAGGTCCCAGTGGTACAGGCAGGCCCACGGCTCGATCCCCGCCTCCAGCAGGCCGTCGATCAGGCGATCGTAGAAATCGAGGCCGGCCTGGTTGACGGCGCCGCGGCCCTTGGGCAGCAGCCGGGGCCAGGCGATGGAGAAGCGATAGGCCTTCAGGCCCATGCCGCGCATCAGCGCCACGTCCTCGGGCCAGCGGTGGTAATGGTCGCAGGCGACGTCGCCGGACTCGCCGTTGTCGACGCGCCCCTTCATCCGGCAGAAGGTGTCCCAGATGCTGGGCTGGCGCCCGTCCTCGGCGGCGGCGCCCTCCACCTGGTAGGACGAGGTCGAGGCGCCCCACAGGAAATCGGCGGGCAGGCCCAGGTCGCGCGCGGTTTTCATGTCAGATGCTTTCGAGCAGGCGGGCGAACAGGCAATCCTTCTCGGCCGGCATCGGCAGCGTATCGGCCAGCAGCTGGTGGCGCAGCGAGGTGCGCTTGGCCAGCTTCTCCATCGCCGCCGGCGGCAGGTCGGTCAGGCACAGGACGTTGCGGTCGATCAGGGCGCCGGCGATGTCCTCGATCACCCGCACCAGCTCCAGGTCCGAGACGACGAACCGGCCGGCCTGCTCGCCGAAGATGAAGCGCAGCACGTCGGGATGGGTGCTCGCCACCTCCTCGGACTCGGGGCCGGGCCGATCGGTGAAGATGGCGACGATGTGGCCCTGGGTGTCGCGTTCGACGAAAGGCATCGCCCCGTTCCTCCTGCCAGTCCGCCTATTTGCGGGCGTTGTGAGCGTCCCGGACCGCCGCGAGGAAGGATTCCAGCAGCGCCCGGCCTTCGTCGCCGGCGGTCTCGGTGAAATAGGCCGCGACCGCCGGCTGGGTGACGCGGCGGAGGGCATCGATCTCGGCATCGGTGGGACGGTAGACCTGCATCCGGCCCATCAGATAGGGCAGGCCGCGCTCGGACGCCTCGATCGAGCGGCTGAGGGTGCGGCTGGCGGCGACCGCGGCGGTGGCGGCTTCGGCCACGGCCTGCCGCCGCTGGTCGGTCAGGCCGTCGAGATACTTGCGGTTCGCCACCCACACGAACGGGACGAATATGTGATTGCTCAGCGTCAGGTATTTCTGCACGTCGTCCAATTTCCCGGCGCGGATGATCGAAACCGAGTTCATCTGGCCGTCGACCACGCCACTCTCCAGCGAGCCGAAGGTCTCCTTCCAGGAAATCGTCACCGGTTCGGCGCCGAGGCTGCGGACGAAGGCTGCGTGGCTCTTCAAATCCATGATTCGGATCTTCAGTCCGGCAAAGTCGGCCGGGTTGCGCACCGCGTGCTTGTTGTTGGTGATTTCGAAGAAGCCGCCGTTATCGCCGAAGCCGAGGACCGCCAGGCCGGTCTTGGCCTCGATGTCGGCGCCCAGCTGCCGGCCGAAGGGGCCGTCGAACACCGCGTAGGTGTCCTCGATCGACCGATAGGCGAAGGGAAACGCGAGGATTTCGATCAAAGGGTAGGCCGGCTTGATGCCCGCGGTCGATACGATGGCCGACTGGATTACGCCGCGGCGCACCAGGTCCACCATCTTGGCATCGCTGCCCAATTGCCCCTCGGGCAAGGATTCGACCTTGATCGCGCCGCCGGTGCGCGCCTCGACCTCGCGCTTGAAGGTCACCGCCATCGCGCCGGTCGGATTGTCGGTGGCGTCGTTCTTGTTGAGATGGGCGAGAAACAGGTCCTGCCCGTCCGCATAGGCCGGCGCCGCACCGGTCAGCAGCGTCAGCAGGGCGATCACGGCGGCGATCCTCGGCATGGGCATTCCCCTACTTTCCCAGCCGCCGTTCCGCCCCGTCCCAGCCGTCGGGCGGAGGGGTGGTGCAGAACCTGGTGCATCGCTCGATATAGACCTCGGCCAATTTGTCATCCGGATAGGCGTCGCGGTAGGCCTGGACCCGGGTGAGGGTGGTGGCCCAATCGCGTGCGCGATAGGCCTCGGTGGCGGTCGCCCACAGCGCACAGCGCGCGGATTCGTCCGCCGTCGCCCGCTGGGGCGAGTCGGGTTCGAGGCTGGCGACCAGTTCGAACAGCGTGAACGGCTGGGAAAAGCCGGCCGGCGCCACCAGGTCGACGAAGCGGAACAGGAAGCGGCCGCGAACCTCGGCCTCGACTTCGCCGCTTACCAGCAACTGGGTGCCGTAGACCTTGTTCAGGCCTTCGATGCGGGAACTCAGGTTCACCGCGGCGCCGAGCACCGTATATTGCATGCGGACATTGCAGCCGACATTGCCCACCATCATCTCGCCGCAATGGAGGCCGAAGCGGGTGTAGACCGGAATGTTCCTGTCGGCCGCCGGCCTGGTGTCGAGCATGACGCTGGCGGCGCGGCAGGCCAGCATCGCCCGGCAGGCGTTGGCGGCATGGTCGGGATCCAGGTCGGGCGCGTTCCACATCGCCATGATGGCGTCGCCGATGAACTTGTCGATGGTGCCGCCGTAGAGGTGGATGGCGTTCGACATGTCCTCGAAATATTCGGACAGGTTGGTCAGCACCTGTTCGGGGGGCAGCGACTCCGAGTGCTTGGTGAATTCCTTGATGTCGGTGAACATGACGGTGAGCTTGCGGCGCTCGCCGCCGACCTTGATCGCCGTCCCCGACGCGACGACGCTGCGGACCAGATCCTTGGGCATGTAGGCGCCGAAATTGCGCAGGCTGACCTTCATCAGCGCGACGGCGCGGGACAGTTCGTCGATCTCGACGATCTTGGAGCGGACGGTCAGCTTGCCATCGAGGTCGAAACGGCGGATCCGCTCGGTCTCGCCGATGATTTGGCGCAGCGGTTTGGTCAGCAGGTAGGACATCCAGAAGATCGCGGCGACCGCCAGCAGGGTGATGACGACGGCGATGGTGAATATCCGGATGCTGACCGCGCGCAGCGGGCCGACGAACTCGTCCTCCTGAATGGCGAGGCCGATGGCCCAGTTCTTGTTGAACTCCTTGGGGAAAGGGGCGAATGAAACCAAGTAGTTGCCGGAGGAGTCGTTTGGCGCGGCGGTGAAGGTGTCGCCGGCACCGGAATCGCGTGTCCGCACCGCCCAGGCGACAACCGAATCGCTGATCGTCCGGGCGTCGTGCAGTTCGACCTTGCCGTCCACCAGCCGCACCGCCAGGGCCGGATCGGGGTGGGCGATCAGGTGGTCCTCGCCGTCGATGATGAAAGCCCGGCCTTCCTTGCCGATGCGCTTCTGTTCGAGGAATTGCGAAACCTGGTCGAGGGTGATGTTGGCTGCCACCACGCCGATCTCGACGCCGTCGTCGGTCACCACGCGATGGGAGACGGTCAGGCCCGGCCGCTTGATGCTGGCGAAGGTGTAGACGTCGGACACCCGGGAATCGGGGGATTCCATCGCGTTCTGGTACCACGGCCGCGTGCGCGGGTCGTACTTGGCGGGGCCGCGCTCGACGCCGACCACCTCGCCCCACTTGGCCAGGTAGATGTAGGTGTCGGCCATCTGGCCGGAACTGGCGTCCAGCAATCGCAGCACATAGCGCGCGCCTTCCGGCGGCAGCCGGTCGGCCGGACCGAAGGGGGCGCCGGGCGGCAGCCGTGCGACCTGGTAGAAGGCGCCATCCCGGCCGAAGCCAACATAGAAGGCGTAGACCTGGGGCAGTTTCTCGATCTGTTCGAGGAAGTAGCGCAGGCCGTCGGTCTTTCTGAGGCCGGCCGGGTCGGTCCGCACCAGCACGGCGGTGGCCTCGATCACCCGGGCGACCGGATTGAGCAGCAGGTCGACGTCGTCGACGATGTCGCGGGTGGTGCGCGTCATGCTTTCCGACGCGGTCGCCAGCGCCAGGTTGGCGTTGTTGCGGTAGATGTAGCCGACCATGGAACCGATCATCGGGATGATGATCAGGATGAAGGCGGTCGAGATGCCCACCCGAAGCCTGATGCGCCCGAGACCCGCCAACATTTTCCCCCTACTCCGCCCCTATTTTCCAACTCCGACAATAGCCGCCAACGTGACAGTCGACAAACACCGAATCGCCGCTCTAGACTGGCGACGCAAACTTTCCAGGCACCCCCATGGCGGGACGAATCGAAGAATTGTTGGGAGCCACGCCGCTGTTCGCCGACGCGAACGCGGACGAACTGGCGCTGTTGGCGGCGCGCTGCCAAACCGTCCGGTTGCCCGCCCGCAGCCTGCTGTTCTCCCGCGGCGACCCCGGGGACCGGCTCTACCTGCTGGTCAGCGGGGTGGTGCGGATCGGCGCTGTGTCGCCCGACGGGCGCGAGGTCACCTATGCGCTGGTCCGGCCCGGCCATGTGTTCGGCGAGGTCGCCGTGCTCGACGGCGGGCCGCGCACCGCCGATTGCTCGGTGACCGAGGATGCCGAACTGGTGGCGCTGGAACGCCGCCACCTCATCGCCTTCCTCGAACGGCGCCCGGTGCACTACACCCGGCTGCTCGGCATCCTCTGCCAGCGGGTGCGCTCGGCCGACGCCCTACTCGAGGACCTGTTCTTCCTTGCCGCCACCAATCGCCTGGCCAAGCATCTGATCATGCTGGGCGACACCATGGGCGAGAAGGCCGCGGCCCACGGCGACATCACCATCCGGGTGTCGCAGCAGGAGGTCGCCGACCACATCGGCATCAGCCGCGAGCGCGTCAACAAGCTGTTGACCAAGTGGGAACAGGCGGGACTGGTCGGCCTGTGGCGCGGCCGCATCACCCTCAAGGACGTGGAAGCGCTCGACGATCTGATCGGCGCCGACAAGGACGATGCGTGACGCGCTTCAGCCGGCTCCGGCGGCGGCAAGGGCGCGGTCGATGAACGCCAGCTGATTGGAAGCGGACGGGTGGTCTTGCCGAGCCTGCTCCAGCAGGGCCAAGCCGGCCGCCTTGATTTCGCCGGGCTCATGCAGAAGGTTGCATTCGAGGCCGGCCAATTGATCGGACGGCCCCCACGCATCCTCGTAGTCCCAGTCGAGGATCTGGCGCAGCCTGGACGCGATGCGGGTGGTGAGTTCGGCGCCGCCGACATGCTCGCACGTGGCTATTTCCGAAGCGCGCCGCATCCCCCAGGTGAAAGCGTCGAAAAATATGGAATTCAAATCCTTCATTGGCCCGCATTCACAACCAGGGTGATCCATCCATTAGATTATCATCCGATACCATAACAATCGACGAGAGGAAAGTTCCTGCGTCGGCGGTTGGACAAAATCAAGGGGGAGCCGCGAGGCTCCCCCTTTGGGCAGACGGAGATGGCGGGCGATTCAGAACCAGCGGGTCCAGTGATCATCGCCAAGGGGCAGGCTGGGATGGGGCTCACCGATACCGGGCTCGCCGTCGAAGACGTCGGGGGCGTCGACCGCAAGGGCGATCAGGCTTTCCGGCGCGGTCATCAGGGTGTGGCCGCGGGTGGCGAGCCAGGCAGCGATGACGGGGGCGCGGTGGCGGGGGATCGTGGTCGACATGGCTCAAGTCCCTTTCTGGGTGGCGACTGACCCAACAATATCACAGCGATCCTTAATTTGGTATTACCACTGCGGGCCTCACCACGTCGCCAACACCCTGTCGCCGTCGCCGATCAGCTGGGGCGTCTGGACGCGGCCGAACCTGGCGGCTTCGGCGGGAACGTGGCCGGTGAGGTAATCCTGCAATTGCGCCGCGGTGATGGCGTGTTCGCCGCCGGCGGCGTCGCCCTCCAGCCCCTTCATCAGGAAGTAGCTGAACAGCCCGTGGCGGGTCGGCGCCAGGGAACTGGACAACTGGTCGTTGGCGGCCGCGGCCAGGATGGTGACGTTGGCCGGGACGTCCTCGTCCTTGACCGCCAGCACCACCGGCCGGGCGCCGGCCACCAGGGTGTCGTTGCCGCGGGTGCCGCCGGAATAGCAGGTGTCGAGGAACAGGGTGGCGGACTTGGCGCCGGCCTCGACGATGGCGTCGATCAGCTCCTTGCGGCGGATCGCGCTCTTGTCGAGCAGGGCGTGGTCGCCGTCGAACGGCAGCAAATAAAGGTCGCGGCCGTCGTTCGATGCCAGGCCGTGGCCGGAGAAGAACACGAACACCTCGGTCTTGCCCTTGACCGTCAGCGGCTTCAGCCAAGTCAGCAGCGCCTTGTCGATGTCGAGGCGCCGCGCGTCCTTGCCGATCAGGATTTTGACCCGGCCGGCCGGCACCCCCAGTCCGGTGACGGCGGTGTCGTAGAAGCTGCGGGCGTCGTCCTCGGCCCAGTCGGCCGGCGGCGCGCTTTCGTAGCGGTCGATTCCGATAATCAGGGCGATTGCGTCGGGGCGGGCCTTGCCCGTGAGGCGGCGGGGATCGAGGGCGGCATAGGCGGGATCGGAATTCACCGCGTTGCGCACCACCCGGATGCGCGCCTCGGCGCTCTGGTTCCATTCGTCGCGGGCGGCCAGGCGCATCTCGCTCTCGCCGATCGGCACCGCGCGCTGGAACAGGAACGAGCCGTCGGGGCGGAACGGAGCCTCGCTGCCGTCGACGGTCAACGACACCAGCCGGCCGCCGCCCTCGACCCGGCCGGCGATGTCGATGGCGGGCGCGGTGGTGGTCAGCGTCGCCGGCACCGCCAATACCGGCCGGGTGCGGGCGGCGGGGAGGGTGGCGGCGACCGGCAGCGCGGTCACCGCGGGGGGAGCCTTTCGCAGATCCGGCCGGGTGCCGCTCATTTCCGCCAGCCTGATTGCCGCGGGGGCGAAATTCTGCTCGGCGGCCCTGCGGAACCAGGCGGCGGCGGCGGCTTCGTCGCGGGGCACGCCGTTGCCGCCCTGGTAGAGCAGCCCGAGATTCAACTGGGCCACCGCCGCGCCGCGGTCGGCGGCCTTGCGGTACCATTCGGCCGCCAACGCATAGTCGTGGCGGATTTCGCCGTAGAAGCTGCCCAGATTGTTCTCGGCGCGGAAATCGCCCTGGCTCGCCGCCCGCAGCCACGCCCGCTCGGCATCGTCCCAGCGGTGTGCCCGGTAGAACGCATTGCCGCGTTCCAGCGGGCTGTCGGCATGCGCCGCCGTCGCCAGGGTCAGGCCGAGCAGCAGCAGGCCTGCGAGGGCGCAGAGACGTGCCACGTCAGTTCGCCTTGGTTTCCGGGGGGGCGGCCTCGGGACGGGCGGCCTGGATGTCCTTCTCCAGTTCCTGGAACGCCTTCGATGCCCGCAGCTTGCCTTCCAGCACGTCGCTCTTCTTGACCTCGTCGACCAGGGTGCGGTTGGCGCTGTCGATCGGATAGCGCAGCAGCACATACGCCCGGTACTGGGCGCCGGTGGTCGCCACCTTCTTTTCGGTGATGTTGTAGCCGGCGAGGTTGACCTCGGTGATCAGGTTGGAAATGGACAGTTCGAACTCATGCTGGATCTGGGTGTTTTCGCCGGCGCCGCTTTCCGCCAGGTATTCCTTGATCTTGCCGGAGATCTTGCTGTTGACGCGGTCGGCCAGCGAGCGCTTGGCCCCCAGCACCGCCTTGTCGACCGCCAGCTGCAAGTCCGCCGAGGTGGCGGTGCCGGCGGCGTAGATGGCGGCCTTGTCGTCGGGCGGGGTCAGGTACCACGACGGCAGGTCGTCGACCGCGCCCTTGGCGGTTTCCTCCCGCTGCATCGCCGCCCAGGCCGGGGTGCCCGGGTCGGGGCGGGACGAGCAGCCGCCAAGAATGGCGGCGGCGCCGGCAAGGGCGAACAAAGCGTGGCGGTTCATGTCTTCCTCCGTGTCGATGCCGCGAGGGCGTCTTCGATGATGCCGATTTCCTTGCCGACGGGCAGGCCGGCCTGGGCCAGATCCCTGAGGTCGCCCAGAGCCCGTTCGGCGCGAACGAAATCCGTCGCCTTGAGGTAGGCCATGCCGGCGCCGTAGAAGCCGTCGGCGGCATCCTGCAGGCGGCCGGCGTTGTAGTGGATGACGGCGCTGTTGTACCAGGCGAAGCCGTCGCCGCTGTCGACGTCGATGGCCATGCGGTAGGCGGCGAGCGCCCGGTCGAAGGCGCCCTTGCCGGCGTTCAGCGCGCCGAGCGCGTCAAGGTAGCGGGGGTTGTCCGGGCTCAGCGCCACCGCGCGGAAGATGGCCGGCTCGGCGCGGCCGAAATCGCGGTCGAGCATCAGCACCCGGCCTTCGAGGAACCAGGCGGGGGCGCGCCGCGGATCCTTGGCGATGGCGCGCTCGGCGGCGGCCAGGGCGCCGGCGTGGTCGCCTGCCGCCAGCAGCCTTTCGCCCTCGGCCACCGAGTCGTCGGCGCCGGCAGCGGCGACCGGCGCGGCCGGCGGGTCGTCGAGGGCGGACACGACATTGTCGGGTATGGTCGCCACCAGCCGGCGGGCGGCGTCGTCGGTGACCCGCAGCATCTGCTCGTCGGTGACGTTGCCGGCGGCGTCGATCACCCCCATGGCCACCCCGACCGGATCGAGCGGCACGCTGCCGCCATGGCTGGCGGCCAGGTGGCGGCCCTCCCACAGCAGGGCGCCGTCGGCGGTCCGCATCAGCTTCAGGTCGAGGCCGACCGCCACCCGCGAATACAGGCCGAGGAACATGCTGCCGAACTCGGTGATCTCGCCCTCCAGCACGGCATCGCATTTCAGCCGCTCGCCCAGGGCGCGGCGGTCGTTGCCGATTTCGGCCAGGACATGGTCGACGCGGGCCAGCTTGACCTCGCGCTTCGACTGGGTGGCGAGATGCGCCCACAGCGACACCCGCACCTTGGCTGCGTCCTCGGGCGCCACCTTCGGCAGCGCCGGCGCCCGCACCGACAAGGGCAGCACGGCGACGCAGTCGGGGGGCTGGGTCTTCCATGAATCGTGGACGTGGAACACCACGCGGCTGGGCCAATCGCCGGGCATGTCCTTGCCGCCGGCCTCGTCGACGTAGCTCGGGGTGCAGGCGGCGACGGACAGCAGGACCAGGACGGCCGGCAGCCCCTCTCCCGCGGGTCGGGCGAGGGGAGTCATTGCGCCCTCACCACGCTGTAGGCGCGCTTGATCAGCCGCGAATCCGACCGGGGAATTTCCAGCAGGCGGGCGCGGAATTCGTCGAAGGCATAGCTGTCGCGGAAGGTCACGCCGGCCTTGGTGGCGACCACCAGCAGGAACTCGTCGACCATGCGCTTGGCGGCCGGCTGGCCGTCGGGGAACGCCGCCTTCATCACGTAGCGCTGTTGCCCGGCCCGGGTGGGAATGGTGGCCGGTCCGTCGACCCGCCCGTCGGGATCCTTGGGATTGGGAAACAGGCGGGTGATCTGGCGCTCGCCGGTTTCGTAGGGCAGCCACTGGAACACCGCGACATGCATCGGCCGGGTCGGTTCGAGGGCCAGCGCCAGCACCTCGCCGTCGCGGAAGACGGCGTGGTCGCCGAGGCGGACGGCGAGGTCGAAACCCGGATCGGGCTGGCCCGAGGCGGTGACCACGTCGGCCTCCAGCGACACGGTGCAGACGCGAAAGCCGGGCGCCGGGCCTTCGGCGGTCGTCCTGGTCTCGCCGCGGATGGCGCGGATATCGCCATCGACGGTGCTCCACACCGATCGATTGGTCGAGCATTCGGCGGCGTCGCCGCGTTCCGCGCAAAGCAGCAGATCCTCGGCCGCCACCCGTTCGCCCAGGCGGCGGCGGATGGCGTCCTCGCGCGCCCGCTCGGCCGAATCGCGGCAGGCATCGGTCTCGGACGTTTCGGGACCGAACAGGCGCTCGGCGCGTCCGGCGACCCACTCGGCCGCGGCCGGCGGAGCGCAGCAGAGCGTGGCCGCCAGGGTCAACAGCGGCAGTGGCGGGATGGCGCGCATCACTGCCCCGCCACCAGCACGACGCGGGGCAGCATCGATTCGTACAGGTCCTCGGCGCTGATTTCCGGCCCGGGCGGCGCGGCGGCCGGCATCGCCGCCTTGAGGAAGCGGGCGATGCGGTCGGCGCCGATGCCGATGTTGACGTCCTCGACTCCGCCCACGTCCTTGGGCGCGACGGTGTTGTCGAGCTTGGCGACGGCCACCCCGAGCAGATTGCCGCGATGGTCGAAGATCGGCCCGCCGCTGTTGCCGCGGTTCATCTTGGCCGAGATCTGGAAGGTGCCGGGGTCGTCCCTGAGGCCGGTGCCCTTGCTGACCACGCCTTCGGTCAGGGACGGGACCATGTCGCCCAGCAGCCCGGCCAGGGGATAGCCCATCAGCACGATGGCGCGGCCGGCCTTCGGCTGGGTCAGGCGGGACAGCGGGAATCCGGCCTCGCCGGGGAACGGCGCCGCCAGTTCCAGCAGGGCGAGGTCGTCGTCCTCGGACGTCGCCAGCACCCGCGCCAACTGCATCTGGCCGGTGCCGGTGCGCACGGCGATCTTGGACACGCCGGCAATCACGTGGCGGTTGGTGAGCACGCGCCGCCCCCCTTCGAGCACGATGCCGCTGCCGGTGCGCAGCTTGGTTCCCGGCTCGAACGGCAGGGCGGTGGGGAATTGCGGCGCCACTGCGGTCGCCCGCCGGGGCGGCAGGGGGGCGACGTCGACGGGAGCCTGCGGCGCCTGTGCCGGCGGCGGCGGCTCGGCAGACGGAGGGGCGGCGGCAGGGGGCATCAGGACGGGAGGCGTGAGGACGGGGGGCGTGGCCGACGGCGGCCGCGCCGACGGCGCCACCGCGGCGATCCAGGCGGCGATGGCGTCGGCGCGCGCCGGATTGTCCAGCCCGGCGAACAATTCGGCGGCGTGGCGGCGGTGAGTGACCGCGCTGTCGCGCCGGCCCATGTCCCACAGGATCCGCCCCAGCGCGTCTTCGGCGAGGGCGGCGGAAGGATGGGAGGCGACGAAGCCCTCCAGCTGCGCCAACGCCTGCGGCCGGTCCCAGGCGGCGGTGAAGCGGGCGCGAACCACGGCGACGTCCTCGGCCTCGGGCATGGCGCGGGCGAGGGCGGTCAGGCGGGTCTCGGCTGCGTCGCGCCGGCCGCTGCGCTCGTCGACCAGCGCCAGGGAGAGGCGCGCCGCCGGCAGGTCGGGATCGGCCCTCAGCGCCATCTCGGCGTGGCGGCGGGCCTTGGGCAGCTGGCCCAGCGCCAGCTCGCATTCGGCCATGCCGGCCAGCGCGGCGGCATCGTCGGCCGTTTCGGTCGACGCCTTTTCGAAGAATTCGAGGGCGCGGGTGGGCTTGCCCAGGCCGAGGAAGATGCGCCCGAGCGCCATGTCCATGCGCAGCGTCAGCTCCGGGCTGTCCACCCCGGCCTTTTCCAGCAGGGCCAGGGCGCGGTCGAAGCGTTCGACCTCGATCAGCGCTTCGGCGCGCGCGATGTCGTCGTTCGCCGGAGTGGCGATCGCGGAATCAACCGCAGTTGTCGTTGCGAGCAACGAAGCAACCACCAGCACGCGCCATATCCCCATGTCCGGCTTTCCATTGCTGCCAGTTGAAGCCCCTGCAACCGTCAGGGACAGGATATAACAGGAACATCCATAGGGGAAGCCCCCTGCGATAATTAGTCTTACCACGAACGATGCGGCGAAAATGTGACTCGATGCACAGATGGCCGAAGATGGCGCGGCGGCGGAACTTGGGGCATCATGGGCGACGGACCACCCATGACGGAGCCCCCCCGATGGCCGCGCTGACCTTTCCGAAGGATTTCCTGTGGGGGGCGTCGACCGCCGCCTACCAGATCGAAGGGGCGCTCGACGCCGATGGTCGCGGCCCCTCGGTGTGGGACACCTTCACCGCCGCCGGCCGCATCCAGGACGGCAGCAGCGCCGCCACCGGCTGCGACCACTACCATCGCTGGCCGGAAGACATCGCCTTGATGAAGCAGGCCGGCTTCAACGCCTACCGCTTCTCGATCGCCTGGCCGCGGATCGTTCCCGCCGGCACCGGCGCGGTCAACGCCAAGGGGCTGGACTTCTACGACCGTCTGGTCGACGGCATCCTCGCCGCCGGCATCCGGCCGATGGCCTGCCTGTACCACTGGGACCTGCCGCAGCCGCTGGAGGACAAGGGCGGCTGGCTGGGGCGCGAGGTGGTCGGGCCCTTCGCCGATTACGCCCGGGTGGTGACCGCCCGCCTGGCCGACCGGGTGAAGGACTGGATGATGCTGAACGAGCCCAACGTGGTGGCCATCTTCGGCTACGGCGTCGGCGAACACGCGCCCGGCCACAAGCTGGGCGAGCAGGCCATCCTCAAGGCGCTGCACCACCAGAACCTGGCCCAGGGCGCGGCCCTGCGCGCCATCGCCGCCGAGCATTCGGGGCTGACCCTGGGAACCGTCATCAACCTGCAGCCGTGCCGCGCCGAGGATGACAAGCCGGAAAACGTCGCCGCCGCCGCCCGCTGGGACGCGGTGTGGAACCGGGTGCCGCTCGACGGCCTGCTCAGGGGACGGATCCCGCCGCTGTTGGCCGAGAAGATGAAAGGCATCGTCCAGCCCGGCGACGAGGAGGCGATCCGTTATCCCGTCGACCTGCTGGGGATCAACTACTACTCGCGCATGACCATGAAGCACGAGGCCGGCCATCCCTTCGACGCGTTCTGGGGGGACGCCCATTGCGATCGCTGGACCTTCATGGGCTGGCCGGTCCAGCCGGACGGCCTTTATGACCTGCTGATGGAGTTCAAGCGCGACTACGGCAATCCCGCCGTCTACATCGCCGAGAACGGCGCCGCCTACGACGACAAGGTGGATGCCGACGGCCAGGTGCGCGACAGCGAAAGGGTGGCCTTCCTGCGCGAGCATCTGCAGGCGGTCGCCCGCGCCGCCGCCGCCGGCTGCAACGTCAAGGGCTACCTGTGCTGGAGCCTGCTCGACAACTTCGAATGGGCGTTCGGCCTATCCAAGCGCTTCGGCATCGTGCGGGTCGACTATGATACCTTCAAGCGGACGCCGAAGGATAGCTACCGCTTCTTCGCCGAGGTGGTGAAGACCGGGGCGGTGTGAACCGGCCCTCACTTCTTCTGCTGCTGCGCCGAGCCTTTGAGGAAGACGCGCAATTCGTTCATCTTCTCCTCGAAATCGAACTCGTCGTCGCGCTCGCGGAGGCGGATTTCCGGATGCTCGCGCACCTGCCGCAGATAGCGGATCAGGTAGGGCATGTAATGTTCCCGCTCGATCTCGTTGCGGCCGAGATTGGTGCTGAACTTCTCCAGGAATTCGGTGCTGACCCTGGGGAAGACCCGGTGGCAGGTAAGCACCAGGAAATCGCCCCATTGATCGGGGAAGCGCTGGAAGGCCGCCAGCAGATTGTCGCGGAAGGCGCCTTCGCGCGCCTTCTGCTGGAACACCCGCGGGTCCTTTTCCTGCTCGTAGAGGTCGTGGCAGGCTTGCCAGGCGATGGTCAGCCGGGACCACCAGTCGTTGAGTGGATCGAGCAGCGACTTGAACACCTCGATTTCGCGATTGCCGACCTTGGGCAGGTCATAGGCGGTGTCGCTGGACGGCTGCAGCATCTCGCGCAGCATCTTGGTGTTGTCCTTGACCTTGAAGACCCTGGTGCCGTCCTCCTTTTTGGCCTCGATCAGGCGCAGTTCGTTCCACGCCTCGATCCATGAGGCCATCACCTTGTCGGCCTGCTGGTCGCCGACGAATTCCCAGAAGCTGTCGGTGTCGGCGGTGGCCCATTCGAAGCTGGTGGACAGCATGCGGACCTGACGGCTTTCCCAGATGATCGGGAACACCAGCTTGCCGATCGCCGCCCTGAATTTCTCGGCGAATTCCGGCGATGTCAGGAAGATCGGCGGCAATTCGCGTACCACCGCCGGATTGTGGCGCTGGAAGAACACCAGCACCTTGTCGACCCGCCGGCAGATCGCCGCCTCGCACAGCTTGTCGAACGACGGGAACCCCCCCTCGGGCGGCGGCAGGACCGGCACCACGTAGTCCAGCCGCTTGAGCAGGTGGGAGAGATGGGGCGGCAGGTAGTATTCGACGTCGGGGTTTTCCTCCGCGGTCGCGGCAGCGGGCTTTCCCGGCGTCGCGGCGTGGTGGCGGGAGGTGACGAAGCCGCTCGGCTGGACCTTGCGCCGGGCGTCCTGGAGGATCTGCACGCAGGCCTGGGCGGCGTATTGGATTTCCGCGCTCGACTGGTCCAGCGACAGGCCGGTGCGGAGGCCGCGCAGGATGTCGCTGACGGTGCGGGCGGTGGCCTCGAGCGTGTCCTTGTGCTCGGCCTTGGTGAACAGCAGGCGCAAGGCCAGGGTAACGCGTTCCTTGAGCTGGTCGCGGCTCGACGAATGGGCGACGCGCGCGATGGCGACCGCCAGGCGGTCCTCCGGCGCCTTGGCGGCAGGGGGGACGCCCTGATTGGACGGATTGTTCATCGCAGGGGGGCGCCCCGCAATTTTAGACGAATTGTAAGCATTTCCCCATCCCTTGCCCTCGCGCCGGTCCTTACCCTAGCACAGCCGGTTCTAGCCCCCCGGTATCAACCGATCTGTGAAGCAGTCCACACAAGGCGAAAAAAAATTCGTCAATTTCTACATGTGGGGCTTGCCTCCCCATAGGCAAGTATCCCGGTATACTGATTTCATAAAACCAATCTGTTGTCGAGTTCCAGGTGTTCGATGGGAGAGGTGAGGCTCGCCTTCGCGCCCGGGCTTTGCTAAATACCAAAAGATGCATTTCGCCGTCCGCTTGTTCGTCGCCCTGATTCCGCTGCTGTTCTCGGCCGCCGGCGCCCGCGCGTCCGAGGCTTTCCGCGATTGTCCGGACTGTCCCGAGATGGTCGCGCTGCCCGGCGAGGGGGCGCGGGCCTTCGCCATCGGCCGCTTCGAGATCACATTTGATGACTGGCAGGCGTGCGCGCGCGCCGGAGCCTGCCGCGGCGACGTCGACGACCATGGCTGGGGGCGCGGCCGGCGGCCGGTGATCAACGTCACCTGGGCCGAGGCCGACGGCTATGCCCGCTGGCTGTCGGCGGTCACCGGTGCCGCCTATGGCCTGCCCAGCGAGGCGGAATGGGAATACGCCGCCCGCGCCGGCACCCGCACAGCCTATTGGTGGGGCGACGCCCCCGGCCGCGGCCATGCCAATTGCCGCGAGTGCGGCGGTGCCTGGGACGGCCGATCGACGGCGCCGGTGGGGTCGTTCCCCGCCAATCCGTTCGGCCTTTACGACATGAACGGCAATGTCTGGGAGTGGACCGCCGATTGCTGGGACGGCGATTGCTCCAGGCGCGCCGTCCGCGGTGGCGCCTGGTATTACTTCCCGGAAATGTCCAAGGCATCGGCCCGTTCCGGCATGGAGGCGCGGCAGTGGAGCTACACCCTCGGTTTCAGGGTGGTGCGGCGCTGAATCTTGTGCGATCGGCCTACCCCATTGTGGTACCATGACGCCCGTATGGGACTCGCGGCGGCGACATGGTTCGCCCCGTGACAGGGCGGGCTTTGTTGTGGCTGCGATGGTGAGGCACGGGTGGCGCCCAGGGATCAGGTGCCGACCGCAGGGTCGGCTGCACACACGCTGACGGAGCACGGCAAGGCCGCGCATCCACCGGCTCAAACAATCGTTGTCGACGCTCACGGCGGCGGCCGGGTTCTCGTGCCCGATGCCGAGCTGCTGACCACCGGCGACTATGTCCGCCACGGCGACGACCTGGTACTGGTCGGCCGCGACGGCCATCAGGTGATCGTCAAGGGATACTACGCCACCGACGATCATGCCGACCTGACGGCTCCCAACGGTGCCACCATCGAAGCCGGCCTGGTCGCCAAGTTGGCCGGGCCGCTGGCTCCCGGCCAATACGCCCAGATGGGCGACGGCGGGGCGCTGGGCGCGCCGATCGGCAAGGTCGAGACGCTGAAGGGCGACGCCCAGATCAAGCACGCCGACGGCACCCGCACCCCGGCGCTACGGGGCGATTCCGTCTACCAGGGCGACCAGCTGGAGACCGCCAAGGGCGGCGCCATCGGCGTGACGCTGGCCGACGGCACCAACTTGTCGCTGGGCGAATCCGGCCGCCTGGTGATGGACGAACTGGCCTACGATTCCGGCAGCCATAGCGGCGACGCCCACGTCAGCCTGATGGTCGGCACCGCCACCTTCGTGTCCGGCCAAATTTCCAAGACCACCCCGGATGCCTTCGTCATCAAGACGCCGATGACCAGCGTCGGCATCCGCGGCACGGCAGGCGGCGTCAACGTCGCCGAGGGCGGCGTCACCACCGCCGCGCTGGTGGCGGAGCAGGGCGGGGTCACCGGCGAGATTTCCATCGGCGGCCAGGTCATCAACACCGCCGGCGTCGCCGCGACGGTCAGCACCGCGGGCGGCACCGCGTCGGCGCCGTTCCAGATGAGCGCCGCCCAGTTCGGCCAGCAATTCGGCTCGGCGCTGCAGGCGCTGCCGCATGCCGAGCAGCACATCGATCAGAACACCCTGCATGAGGCCACCCAGGCCCATCAGCAGCAGGAGCAACAGCAGCAGCAACAACAACAGCAGCAGCAGCCGTCGGATCCCCATTCGTCGGTGACGCCGCAGGAGCATCAGGCGGCCCAGGCCCAGGTTCAGCAGCAGATGGCGCAGCTGACCGAGATGGTGTCCCAGGTCGAGAAAAGTATCCAGCAAGAAATCGAAGCGGCCAAGACCAGCGATTTGGCGCAGGTGGTCCAGGCGAACCTGGTGGTGGTCACCCACGAGATCATCAACCAGGTGAATTCGGATGCCGCCGCGAACGCCGCGGCGGAGCAGGCGGCGGTTGTCCTGGTCAACCAGGACAATACCACCATGGCTTCGTTCGTCACCCAGCTGAACGACAAGCTGGCCAGCGTGCAGAGCCGGGCGAGCACCGAGATCAACGACTTCCTGACCCAGGATCCCCCGGGCAATCCGAGTGCGGCGGAAGCGGCTTTGATGGCGGCCGCCGACCAGGACGTCGCCGACGCCCTGGCGCTCAAGAACCAGGCGGATCAACTGGCGGCCACCGCGACCCAGCATGCCGGGCAATACGCCCTGGCCGAAGCGGCGCTCACCAATGTCCTGTCCGAGCAGCAACTGGCGGCAACCGCCTATGCCCAGGCCAGCCAGGCGGCCCGCGACATCCACGCCCTGTCGAACATCGACGTCACCGATATCGCCGCCGCGAAGGTGGCGGCGCTCAATACCTGGACCAGCGGCACCGCGGCGGCGTCGTTGCAGCAGGCGGGATCGACGGTATCCACCAAGGCCGGCGACGCGACCCATGTGCGCACCAGCACGGGTACCGCCGTTTTCGACTCCAGCGGCAATTTCGTCAGCGCCACCAACACCGCCGGCGCCAGCACGACGCTGGCCACCGTCGAGGCGGGCACGGCATTGGACGTCGCCAGCGCCAAGGCCATCGCGCACGACGCCATCGCCAACCTGCTGAGCCTGCGCAGCCAGGAAACCCAGCTGACCATCAACGATCGGGTTGCCAAGGCTTCCGTCGACGCCTATGTGGCGGCCAAGTCGTCGGCGCAGTACCTGGATGCCGGAGCCGCCCAGGCGTTGCAGGCCTGGCAGGAGATTGCCCTCCCCTCTGGCCTGCCCACGGGGATTACCCACCCCACCTACACCTTGGCCGACGTCGACAGCAGCCTGACCACCGCCCTGGCGGCAACCGGCGCCACCCGCCTGGCGGCCGTCAATGCCGCCGCCACCGCCGCGACGTCGGTCCAGGCCAACGCCCTGGCCGGCTTCCAGGAGGCTTTCGTCGCCGCCTACGGCCACGAGCGCGGTCCGACCGTGATGGCGTCGATGACCACCAGCGCCAATTCGGCGACGGCGACGATGTCGTCGACGGCGGGGCTGGCGGTCGGCGATCTGGTCGTCGGCAATCCCAACGTTCCCGCCGGCACCACCATCGCCGCCATCGTCAACGGCACCACCGTCACGCTGTCCAGCGGCGTCAATGTCGTCGCCGCCACCGGCGTGTCCGCCCATTTCGAGGTGGCGATGACCACCAGCGCCGGTTCGGCGACGGCGACGGTGTCGTCGGCGGCGGGGCTGGCGGTCGGCGACGTCATCCTCGGCAATCCCAACATCCCCGCCGGGACCACCATCACCGCCATCAACGGCACCACCATCACCTTGTCGAGCGGCTCCGGCGTTGCCGCCGGCGCGGCCGTCGCCACCGATTTCGCGGTGGCGGTGACCACCACCGACGGCTCGGCGACGGCGACGGTGTCGTCCTCGGCGGGGCTGGCGGTCGGCGACGTCATCGTCGGCAATTCCCACATTCCCGCCGGCACCACCATCGCCGCGATCGTCGACGGCACCCACATCACCCTGTCGAGCGGCACCGGCGTGACCGCCGGCGGCACCGTCGCCTCGATCTTCGAGGTGCCGGTCACCACCAACATGACCGTCGCCAACGGCTCGACCGCCGCGACGGTGGGGTCGACGGTCGGCCTGGCGGTGGGGCAGGCGGTGGTCAACGCCAATGTTCCGGGCGGCACCGTCATCGCCGCCATCGTCGACGGCACCCACGTGACCCTGTCGGCCGCCGCCACCGCCGACACGACGAGCGTGTCGACGGCGTTCCACGTGCCGTCGGTGCCCAGTTCCTCGCTGACCTACGGCGACCTCGCCAGCCAATCCTGGAGCCTGGCCTACCAGGTGACGAACAACGTCAACACCGCGGTGGCCGCGTTGGGGCCGGGCGGCAGCACGGTGCCCGACAACGTCGCCACCGATGCGGCACTGCTGATCGTCGGCCACAACATCAGTTCGGCCCAAAGCCTGGAGGCCCAGTACGCCACGCTGAAGACCTACCGCGACATCGCGGTGAGCGATGCCGACAGTCTGCTGTCGGGGGTGCAGGGTGCCTACAATTCCGCGCACAGCCAGTACACCGCGCTGGAATCCCAGATCGCCACGGCGCAGAGCGTGGTGGCGACGGCCAACCAGCATGTGACGGACGCGTTGGACGCCCTTACCACGGCGCAATCCAGCCAGGCGGCGGCGCAATGGAACCTCGCGCTGGCCCAGGCGGCGGTGGTGCAGACGGTGGGCACGGACGTCAATGCCGCGGTCAATGCCGGCCATGCGGCGGCAAGCGACGCCGACAGCAAGACCGGGGTCGTGGGCATCGTCCACAACGATGGCGGCGGCCAGCCGCTCGACGCGCAGACGGCGGCGGCGGACGCCGGCACCGAGGCGTCGAACGCGAAGGATTTCTACACCAACAATTCCGGGCTGGCGCAAAGCGACTTGACCACCTACGCAGCCAACTACGCTGCGCAGGGTTTCCAGTCACGGGTCGACAACGACGTGTCCGTCGCCCAAACCATGGCCAATGGCACTGCGGCCGACCTGGTGACGGCGCAGCTGCAATTGGCCAAGGCACAGTCGGCCGCGGTCGAACTTGCGGCTTGGCAGGTCATCGCCGCGCCGTCCACCCTGCCGGCGGGGGTGACGGCGCCGGCCTACAGTCTGGTCGACGTCAAGGCCGACCTGACCGCGGCCGCCGGTCACGCGGATCTGGCGCGCGTCGCCGACATCAGGGCCGCCGCCACCGCGGCCGAATCGGTGACGGCCAACGCCCTGGCCCATTTCCAGACGGCATTCGTCCAGGCGCTGGACAGCCAGTACCAGCAATCCGCCGTCGTCACCACCGTCGCCGGGTCGGCGACGGCGACGGTGTCTTCGACGGCGTCGCTGGCGGTGGGCGACGTCATCGTCGGCAATCCCAACGTTCCCGCCGGCACCACCATCGCCTCGATCATCGACGGCACCCACATCACCTTGTCGAGCGGCGCCGGCGTCGCCGCGGGCAGCACCGTCGCCACCATCTTCGAAGTGCCGACCACCGCGACGCTGACCACCAGCGCCAACTCGGCGACGGCGACGATGGTTTCGACCGCCGGATTGGCGGTCGGGCAGGCGGTGATCAACGCCAACGTCCCCGCCGGGACCGTCATCGCCGCCATCGTCGACGGCACCCACATCACCCTGTCGAGCGGTACGAATGTCGTTGCCGGCGCGGCTCAGGCGACCTTCCAGGTGCCGCCGCATCCGGACGCCACCGTCTTCTATACCGACGCCGCATCCCATCTGTGGAGCCAGGCGTGGCAGAACGCCGCGGCGGTCGAGGAATCCGTCGAAGCGTTGGTCGGGGGCGCGACCGCGCCATCCAACAACGCCGTCAATGCCGCCCTCGCCGTTGCCACCCAGTCCCTAACCAACGCGGCGGCTTCGGCGGCGGTCGAGAACATCTATACGCCCGGCAGCCCGTTCGCCAACAGCATCACCGCCAATCTGTCGGCGGCCCAGCACGCGGTGGATTCGGCCACCAAGGCCGATGCGGCCGCCCATCAGGCGCTGGCGACCGCCCAGGCGGCGCAGCGGCTGGTGGTCGACTACGATCCGGACCTGACGGCGGCGGGCATCGACGCGCCGCTGTTGACCACGGCGCAGGGCGCGTCCGACCAGGGCGCCCTCGACAATGCCCACAACAAGGCGCTGGGGGCGATTGCCGATGCGGCGGCGGCCGAGACCGGCGCCCAGCACGCTTTGGGCGACGCCCAGAACGCGGCCCAGCATTTCGCCGCCGATTCGACGACCCAGACCGCTCTCGCCGGTGTGGTGGCGGATTACGGCACGGCCACCACCCAGGCCGGCCTGGCCCGCGGCTATGCCGCGCAGGCGGCGGCGGCCGGCACGGCAGCCGCCGCCGAGGGTTTTGCCACGCAGGCGGCCACCGCGGCGAACCTTGCGAACCTCGCCTGGGCGCAGGCGGTGGCCGATGCCGGCACGACGGTCACCGATGCGGCCAATGCCGGCGCGCAGACCATCGCCGACGCCGCCGCCAGGGTGCATGCCGACCTCGGCAATGCCGTCACCTTGGCGTCGACGGTCACCGGCCAGATTTCGACGATTCAGACCCTGTTCAACGGGATGACGGATCCGACGACCGCCAATGCCAATAACGCGCTGTTGGATAACGCCGTCGATAATCTGCATGCGGCCGAGGGCGGCATCAATCGGCCCGAGGCGGTGCTGACGGCGGCGGCCACCACCGGCGCCAGCATCGGATTCACCGCGTCCCAGGCGGTTTTCACCAGCGACATGGTCGGCGAGACGATCAGCGTCAACGGCGGTATCGCCACCATCATCAGCGTCGACAGCGGCACCCATGTGACGGCCAGCATCAGTGCGCCGTTGTCCGCCACCAGTGCCCCTTCGGGCGCCTGGATGGTGACCGCGCTGCTCTACGACGGCTCCAATGCTCCTTTGGACGTGGCCACCGCCTATGTCGACGCTCAAGGCGAGGTGGCGAAAGCCCAGGCGGCATTGACCGCGCTGAACGCCCTGGGGGCGGCGGGCGCCGCGACCGTGCGCGACGCCACCCAGGCGATGAACGGGGTTTACGGCACGTCCAACGCCGGCGCCCTGGCGGAGTTGGGCGCCATCTCCGACAAGGCGCAGCTCGCCGCGGACAATGCGCGCCTGGCCGACGACTACAAGACCGCCGGCGATGTCCTGGTCAACGCCTTCGTCCAATACGCCTCGGTCCAGAAGGATGCGGCCGCGGCGGCGCTGAAGGCCGCGGACCTGGCCAAGGGCCAGATCGCCGCCGCCCAGCAACAACAGGCCGATGCCGACAGCCAGGCGGCCTCCGTCGCCCAAGGCCTCGCCACCGACGCCGGGACCCAGGCGACCAACGCGCAGACCTACCTGGACAACGCGGCGGCGGCGCAACTGGCCGGCGACGTCACCGGGGCGGCCGATTGGGCGGCCCAGGCCAAGACCGCCTTCATCACCGCGCAGGACGATTTCACCAAGGCTTCGAACGCCGGACAGGGGCATATGCCCGCCCTGCAATGGGTGACCCAGGCGGCGAATTACATGACCCAGGCGGGGGAACACGCAGCCTCCGCGTCCGCCGACGCCCTGGCCGTCGCCCAGTCGTTCTATGCCGCCGCCACCTGGCGCGACGGCAGCGTCATCACCGCGCGCGTCGGCGCCGAAGCGGTATACAGCGCTGCCCAGGTCGCCGAGGCTGCCGCCCGCAGCGCCTACAGCCAGGCCGGCACCGATTGGCTCAACGCCCAGCAGGCGGCGCAGGCGCCACAGATCGCCAAGGCATCGGCGGCGGCTGCGTTGGGAGTGCAGGGCGACGGCCTGGCCACCGCCGTGGTGTCCTACCTGGATGCCTATGCCGCCGCCTCGGCCGCCAACAAGCCGGATGTCGCCGCGGTGGTCGACGGCATGTCGCACAGCGCCATCGTCACCGCCCTGGCCACGTCCGGCAGCCAGTTGAACCAGTACATGAGCGATGCCGCCAGCTATGCCGCCGGCAATGTCATCGTCGGTGCCTGGAAGACCGGCTACACCGCGGCCTATGGCGCCTATACCAGCGCCAGCGCCGCGTCGACCCAGGCCTCGGCCGCCTACGACGCCGCGGCGCAGGCGGTGGACGCGGCCAAGACCAAGCTGGATGGTGCCACCTCCGCCTACAACTCGGCCGAAATCGCCCTGGCCAACGCGGCCTCGGCGGCGGCGGGCGACGAGACCGCCGAACTGGTGGCCGAGCAATACAACGCCAGTCAGGCGCTGACCGCGGTTTCCCAGGCTTTCGATTCGGCCAATACGGCGCTCGGCAGCGCGACCACCGACGCCGGCGGCGTCGCCAGCGCCACCACGACGGCGCAGACCAAGGCTGCCGCCGCGGTTGCCGACTACAACGCCCACGCGGCGCAAAGCGTCATCACCGGCGACATCGCCGATGCCCATGCCGCGCTGGGGGCATCGACGGATGCCGCCGGGGTCAACACCGCCTGGGGCAAGGACAAGGCCGCGGCCGCCGATCTGGCCACTGCCGACACGGCTTTGGCCAAGGCGTTGGCGGCCAAGATCCTGGCCGACGTGCAGCCGGGCAATTTCGCCCAGGCGCTGTCTGCGGCGCAGACCGCCGCCGCCCAGGCCCAGGCCCAGGTGGATGCCGAGTACCTGCAGGTGCTGGCGCTCGATCAGCAGGCGCGGCAACAGGCGGCCCAGGCCGATGCCGATCTGGCCACCGCGGTCAAGGCGGGCGCCCAGGCCGACGCGGTGCAGACTCTGATCGACGCTCTCGCCGCCGCCGCCACCGCGGCCAACGCCGGCGCCGCGGCCGCGCTTGCCGATTCGTCGGCGGCCAACGCCACGACCGCCAGCACCGCCGCCCAGCTCGCCGCGACCAGCGCCGGGAACGCCGCCGCTTCGCTGGCGCCGCTGATCCAGGTGACGACGGACGGGACCACTTCGGCGACGGTGTCGTCGGCCGCGGGGCTTGCCGTCGGGCAGGTGATCGTCGGCAATCCGCACATCTCGACCGGCACCACCATTGCCGCCATCAGCGGCACCACCATCACCCTGTCGGCCGCCGCCACCGCCGGAACCGCGATCAACAGCATCGTCCAGATGCCGGAATCGGTCGCGATCACCACCACTTCGGGCTCGACCGCGGCATCGGTGGCGTCGACCGCCGGATTGGCGGTGGGCGACGTAATCTATGGCGACGCCAACATCGCCGACGGCACCAGGATCACCGCCATCAGCGGCACGACGCTGACCCTGTCGGCCGCGGCGAGCGGCAGCGCCACCGCGACGGCCAGCGTCTTCGAGGCGCCGACCCTCGCCACCCTGACCACCGTCCAGGGCTCGGCGACGGCGGTGGTGTCGTCGACCAGCGGGCTTGTCGTCGGCCAGGCGATCGTCGGCAATCCCAACATCCCCGCCGGCGCCACCATCGCCTCGATCGTCGACGGAACCCACATCACCCTGTCCAGCGGCACCGGCGTGCTGGCCGGGACGACGGTGGAAACCATCTTCGAGGTGGTGGGCGGAACGCCGACCGGTTCGGTGGTCGGCGCCCTCGACGCGGCGATCACCAACGCCGGTAGCACGCTGGGCAAGCTGACGACCTCGCTGGGCGGCGCCACGAGCACCCTGGGCGCCTTGTCCGGATTGACGGCGAATCAGACCACGGCGCTGCACGCCTTGACCGATACCGGCGGCATTATCGACCTGGCCGGGCAGAAGATCACCGCGGCTCAGGGCCACCTTACCACCTTGCAGTCGACCGCCGCCGGCGATTACGCCGATGCCCAGGCGGCGGCGGGCAGTGCGGGGATCGATCATCACGACGGCTCCGCCAATGCCCTGGATGCCTTTACGGCTGCGCACGACGCGCTGATCGCCGCCAACAACGCGGCCAGCCAGGATGCCGCCGCCAACGCGGCAAAGCTGGCCAACGACCTGGGGACCGCGCAGACGGCGGCCCAGGCGGCGGCGGGATTCGCGCAGGCGGCTGCGAACGATTCCGCCCTTGCCGGTTCGTTCGCCAGCACCGCGGCGGCCAAGACGTCGGCCGTCGCCGGGTTGCAGGGCCAGGTCTACGGCAGCGACTACACCGCGGCGTCGGCCCAGGTGGCGGCGGCGCTCGACAAGGTGGCGCTGCTGGTGGCGCAGGTGAAGGCCAGTGCCGACTACACCACGGCGGCCGCCGCCGTCGGCGATGCCGGCAGCGGTGCTGTTCACGATTACAATGCGGCGATCGCCGCGTCCGCCGGCGAAGCCGGCGACCTTTCGACGCTGACGGGCGTCTACAATACCTGGGTGAATTCCGCCACGGCACAATCGGCGGACGGCCAGGCGTTCGCCACCCTGGTGTCCGCCTACCAGAAGGGCGGCGCAGCGGACACCCAACTCGCCAAGGCGCATAGCGACGGCGCCCTCTATCTGAACGGTGCGCAGAACAGCACGGTGATTGGCGCCGTCGCCGAGCTGGCGCTGGTCAACGCCTCCAATAACGCGGCGCAGGGCGATACCACCGGCACCGCCGCCACCTCCCACGAGCAGGCAGCCGCCCAGGCGAAGGGGGTGGTTCAGGCCTACACGGCGGTGGTGGAATCGGCGGCGACCCAGATCACCGATGCCGCATCCAAGGTCAACTCGGCCGCGACCACGGCGCAGACCGCCGCCGCCCAGATCGCGCTGGCGGTCGATTTGCAGGGCTACGCCAATTCGGCCTCGGCGGCCGCGACCACGGCCAAGACCCAGGACACCCTGGTGCAGACCTACGCCGCCGATGCGGTCAAGTGGGCCAACCAGGCGATGCTCGACGCCACCGGCGGGGCGTCGGGCACCATCGTCAATGCCGACCTCGGCCACGTCGTCACCGACGCCTCGCTGGCGCTGGCGGCGGTGCGGGCGATCAACAGCAACAATTGCGTCTCCGCCGCCCTGACCACCACCCTGGGCTCGACCGCGGCGACGGTGACGTCGACGGCCGGGCTTGTCGTCGGCCAGGCGATCGTCGGCAATCCCAACATCCCCGCCGGCGTCACCATCGCCTCGATCGTCGACGGGACCCACATCACCCTGTCGAGCGGCGCCAACGTTACCGCGGGCGCCGCGGTCGGCACCCTGTTCGGCACTGCCGCCAATCTGGCCAATGTGGTCGGCGCGCACAATGCGGCCTTGGCGGCGGACCTCGAATACGGCAACAACGTCGCCATACACGATGCGGCGCATGCCCAGCTCGACGCCTTGGCCGATGCGTCGGATGTCTCCGCCAGCGCCTATTACGCCGATGCCCAGGCGCAGCTGAACGCCACCAATTCCGCGTTGGCCCAAGCCCAGGCGGCAAACGACCTGGTGACGGCGGTGAGCGAGCAGAGCCAGCTCAACGCCATCGCCCGCGCGGCCAGCACCATTCCCCAGCAATTGGCGGCGGCGCAGGTGGCGCAGGGCGACATCAACGCGCAGCTTGCCTCGGTCAACGCCAGTCTGGGGCTGCCTTCGGCCAACCTGACGACGACGTCCGGCCAGGCCACGGCGACGGTGTCGTCGGCGGCGGGTCTGGCGGTCGGGCAGCTGGTTCTCGGCAATTCCGCCAACGTTCCCATCGGCACCACGATCACCGCCATCAACGGGACGACCATCACCCTGTCCGCCAATGCCGCCGGCAGCGGCACGGTGTCGAGCACCTTCGAGGCCCCGGCGAGCGCCCAGATCACCACCACGTCCGGCTCGGCGACGGCGACCGTATCCTCGGCGGCGGGGCTGGCGGTCGGCGACGTGATCATCGGCAATTCCCACGTTCCCGACGGCACCACCATCACCGCGATCAACGGCAATACGCTGACGCTGTCCACCGGCGCCGGGGTCACCGCCGGCAGCGGCGTGCTGACATCGTTCTACATACCGCCCGGCGGCGGCACCAGCGTGATCGCCAGCCTCAATACCGTCGTCTCCAACATCAACACGTTCATCGGCCTATACGGCGACGGGTCGCCCGGTACGCCGCTCGCCACCCTGCTGGCCAACGTTACCGCGTGGAATACCGCCCATCCCACCCAGACCTTGCCGACCCTCAATGTCGGTGCGCTGACGGCGGGGCTTTCGACGGCCCAAAGCCTGCTGGCCACGGCCGGAACTTCGCTGTCGGCGATTGACGGTGCGGCGTCGACAGCCGCCGCCGACATTACCGCCGTCACCAATGCCGCCACCAACGCCAACGGACTGGTCGGGACGGCGAGCAGCGCCAACGTCACCCAGGCCAACACCGACGCGTCGGTCGCGGCGGCCAAGTCCGCCGACGCCGGCAACCAGGACTTCATCGCCAAGGCTGCGGCCAATGTCGCCACCCAGACCGCCGCCAACGCCTCCTCGCTGCTCACCACCTACAACCAGTTCAACGCGCAGTTCCAGCAGGTCCAGCAGCTCTACACCACGCAGCAGGTGGCGTTGGCGGAAGACAAGGCCACGGTGCTGCCCTCGAGCCTGGCCAAGGCCGTCGACGAGAACGGCAGCGTCGCAATCGACATCCTGGGCAGCGTCCACCGCAAGGATGGTGGGCTGCTCTACGGCACCCTGCCGGCCACCGTCGGCCTGACCACCACCGCCGGTTCGACCACGGCGACGGCGGCTCCGGGCGCGGTGGGGCTGGCGGTCGGCGAAGTCGTCGTCGGCAATCCGAACGTCGCCACCGGCACCACCATCACCGCCGTCAGCGGCAATACGCTGACGCTGTCGGCGGCCGCCACCGGGACGGCCGCCGCGGTGGGCACGACCCTGGAAAGCGCCACGGTGACGGTCTCCAGCGGCGCCGCCGGCCCGCAGCACGGCACCGTCGTGTTCGACCCGGCCACCCAGAAGGCGCTCTACACGCCGACGACCAATTACTCCGGCACCGACACGTTCAGCTACACCGTGGTCTACCACGCCAAGATCGACAGCCTGACCCAGAGCGGCGGCAACGAGGTCTATATCGACGAATACACGTCGGCCTCGGCCACCGTCACCGTCACCGTCAACCAGATCGCCCTGCCGCCGGTGGTCACCAACTTCACCGTCTCGGGCAACGAAGGCACCGCGATTGCCCTCAGCGCGGGCAATTTTTCCACCAACTACACCGATCCCAACAATCTGGCGCTGGCGGCGATCAAGATCACCAGCCTGCCGACCGATGGCACCCTGAAGCTTTCGGGCGTGGCGGTAACCCAGAACCAGGTGATCGCCGCCGGCCAATTGGGCAACCTGACCTTCACGTCGACCAGCCCGTACTGGAGCGGCAACGCTACCTTCCAATGGCTGGGCGAGGATTCGGCCAACACCTTCTCGACCACGGCTGCGACGACCACCCTCAACCTGCAGCCGGTGGTGTTTACGCCGACGGTGGTCGCCGCGAACGTCTCCGGGCTGCAGGGCCAGGCGTTGGCGCTCAGCATTTCCGCCAGCGAGGCGGTTGGCGACACCGGGGACGTCATCACCGGCTATACGATCAGCGCGCCCGGTGCGGCGAACCTGACGTTGTCGGCGGGTACCCACAGCACGTCGGGCGCCAACGACGTCTGGACGCTGACGCCGCAGCAGCTCGCCGGCCTCACTGTCACCTCCAGCGTGACCGGTTCGGCCACCCTGACCGTCACCGCCACCGCCCAGAACGGAAGCCTTTCGGCCCTGGGCAGCAAGATCTTCCAGGCGACCTTCAGCCCGTTGGCGATCAATACCGGTGCGGCGGGCAACACGGTCAATTTGTCTTCGACCGTGGCCAGCGGCGCCAGCATCGTGGTCACCGGGTCGGGTACCCTGCAGGCGGATTGGGCGACGCAGCTGGCGTCGGCCACGAACGCCTCGATCGATTGCGGCGGCACCGCGAAGGTGAAGGTGACCGGCCTTGCCGCCAATGCCGATCTCACCATGTTCAAGAACGTCGCCGCCAGCGGCCTTACCGCGACCGTGACGGGAACCGTCGATCTTAGAAGCAACACCACGCTCGGCAGCTTGGCGGACGTCACCGTGTCGTCGGGCGCGCTGATGACGATGACCGCGGCGCAGGCTTCCGGTCGGGTCGTCTCCGGCGCCGGCGCGGTCGCGGTGACGGGGCTGGGCAGCGCCGCGGTCGACCTGTCGACGATCGCCGGCGGCGGGACCAGGACGGTGGATGTCGGGTCCAGCGCGGTGACGCTGAATTCCGCGACCAATCTCGGCTCGTTCGGCCTCACCGTGGGAAGCGGCGGGACCCTGAGCCTGCTCGCGTCGCAGGCGACGGGCAGGGTCATCACCGGCAGCGGTGCGGTGACGGTCAGCAGCGCCGTCATTTCCGCCGATACGGACCTTTCCGGCCTGCAGGCTGCGACGGTCACCATTGCCGCGACATCGGTGGCCAGCGGTAAGACCCTGACGCTGACGGCGGCCGAGGCCAGCGGCCTCGGCATCTCCGGCGCAGGGACGGTCAAGATCGCCGACACGACCATTGCCGCCAGCACGCATTTGGACGCGTTCACCGCGACGGTGGCGTTCCAGTCCAGCGTCGCGGTCGCGTCCTCCGCCATCCTGACGTTGACCGGCACCCAGGCCAGCGGCAAGACGATCACCGGCGGCGGTACGGTGGCGATCAGCGGCGCGGTGACCGGCACCGTCGACCTGACGCACGTTTCCACCACCGGCCTGACGGTGGCGGCGGGTGTTGCGTCGGGCGGCACGCTGGTGCTGACGGCCGCGGAGGCCGGCGGCAAGACCATCACCGGCTCCGGCACGGTGGCGATCGCCGATGCGGTGACCGGCACAATCGACCTGACGCACGTTTCCACCGCGGGGCTGACGGTGGCGTCCGGCGTTGCCTCGGGCGGCACGCTGACGCTGCTGGCGGCAGAGGCGGGCGGCAAGACGATCGCGGGCCTCGGTACGGTGGCGATCGCCGATGCGGTGACCGGCACAATCGACCTGACGCACGTTTCCACCGCCGGCCTGACGGTGGCGTCCGGCGTGGCGTCGGGCGGCACGCTGACGCTGCTGGCGGCAGAGGCGGGCGGCAAGACGATCACCGGCGGCGGTACGGTGGCGATCGCCGATGCGGTGACCGGCACAATAGACCTGACGCACGTTTCCACCGCGGGGCTGACGGTGGCGGCGGGTGTTGCATCGGGCGGCACGCTGACGCTGCTGGCGGCAGAGGCGGGCGGCAAGACCATCACCGGCTCCGGCACGGTGGCGATCGCCGATGCGGTGACCGGCACAATCGACCTGACGCACGTTTCCACCGCCGGCCTGACGGTGGCGTCCGGCGTGGCGTCGGGCGGCACGCTGGTGCTGACGGCCGCGGAGGCCGGCGGCAAGGCCATCACCGGCTCCGGCACGGTGAGGATCGCCGACGCGACCATCACCGCCAACACCGATCTGAGCGGCATCACGACGGCACTGAACCTCGCCAACATAACGGCGGTGACGGCGGGGACGTTGACGCTGTCCCTGGCCCAGGCGGAGGCGGTGACGCTGACCCGCTCGGGTGGCGGGCATATCGCGGTGAGCACCTCTCCCGGCAGCATCACGCCCACGGTGATGGCCGCACTCCAGACGCACGGAGTCGACACCTTCGTCCTCAACGGCGGCTCGGGTGCCGACACCTATACCGTCCCCGCTTCCGAGACGGGGACGATCATCGTCAACGATCCGGGCGGCAGCAACATTCTCGACGTCACCGCGGTGCCCGATTCGGGCTTCCAGGGGGCGGCGCGGCAGGGCAACGACCTGGTGCTGCACCTGACGGCGGCGGCGGGCGGCGGCGAGATGATCGTCAAGAACCAGTTCGCCGGCAGCGGCGCAGGCATCACCGCCATCCACAGCAAGGACGGCCACGACTCGGTGATCATCGGCGGCAACGGCGGGGCGACGGTGGTCGGAGCCAGCGGCACCGACTCGATCATCGTCGGCAACCTGGGCGAGTCCGTGCTGATGGCGAATGCGGATACCCACAACAACACGCAGTTCTTCGCCGGCGGCGGCAACCAGACCATCATCGGCGGCAACGGCCTCGACAGTTCCGGCTACGGCATCGCCGGCGGCGAGGCGAACTACGGGCTGTACACGACGCCGGTAACCCTGGTGACGGCGCCGGTGACGGTCGACGCCAGCGGCGTCACCCTGTACAGCGGAAGCAGCGGCGCGACCCTGCACCTGGCCGGCAGCACCAGCGGCGATTACGTCGGCATGTGGGAGACCACCGACGGATACCTCAACGCCCAGCAATACGATTCGTTCAACAACACCGTAGGCGGCGCATTCGCGCTGAACCTGGGGGCCGGCGGCCAGAGCGTCGCCACCACCGGATTGTCCGGGGTCGGCTTCGCCGTCGCCTACCGGATCGGTTCCAACGCCTATTGGCAGCCGGAAGCGATCACGTCGGGCGGCATCGGCAGCTACGCCAGTACCGGGCAGGTTCAGATCACCGGCGATAGCGGCGGCGCGGCGGTGGTGGCGCTGACGGGCCTCTACGGCTATTCCGTCGACGGCAGCGCCACCGGCGTGGCCGCCGGCTGGATCGACGGCAGCAACGCCAAAGTGCAGACCTTCCAGCTGAGCGGAACCGCAACGGCGACGTTCCAGCTGAATCCCGGCGCCGAGGTGGTCAGTGGCGTGTCGCTGGCCGGTTTGCGCGGCGGCAATGGTGATTTCCTCGGCCTGTGGACGGTGGCCTCGGGTACCAATGCGGGTCATCTCGACGGCCAGGTGTTCAATTCCACCGGCGGCACCGTCGGCGGCGAGCTGGTTCTGGGCAGCGGCGCCAACCTGTCCACCTTCCGCTCGACCGCCCTCGAGGACGGCGGCTTCGCCGTGTCGTGGATGGAAGGGTTTTCGGGGACGATCGCGCTCAACACCGAGACGTTCACCGCCACCGGGGTGGAGCGCGGCAGCTTCACCGAGACCATCAACGGCGGCGTCAACCTCACCGACTGGCAGAACGTCCGTCTGACCGACGGCAACTATCTGATGCTGTGGATGAACGGCAGCGGCCCCGGCCTCGCCGTCAACGGCCAGGTGATGTCGGCCAACGGCAATCCGGTGGGGCATTCCTTCCGGGTTTTGACCCCCAACGCGACCGGGTTTACCGCCAGTCCGGACGGTGGCGTCGGCGGCTTCGTGATGGAATGGTCCGACCCCACCAGCGTCTACAGCCAGCGCTTCGATTCGGCGGGCAACCCGCTCGAGATCCTGACCCAGATGCAGCCGCTGCTGGACAGCGCCGGGGTCGCGGCCTCGTCCGACGCGGCCATCGCGCAATCGGTGGTTACCGACACCGGACAGGCGGTCGCCTTGCCGAACGGCGGCTATTTTTCCATCTGGCCGGCGCGCGTCACCATCGGCGGCGTCACCACCGGCGAGTTCCTCGGGCAGCGATTCAGTTCGACCGACCAGCCGGTGGGCGGGGTGGTGAAACTGGCCTCGGGGCTGCAGCTTGCCGGGACGTCCCTGATGGAACCGCGGCTGTCGACCCTGCCGGACGGCAATTTCATCGCCAGCTGGGACGGCAACGGCTGCGTCAACTGGCGGGTCATCGGCGTCGCCACCGATGGCACCGTCACCCCGGGCACCTCGGTCGGGATGCTGGGCAGCAATGTCACCAACAATTCCGCGGTGGTGACGGCGTTCGGCACCGGCGCCGGCAACGAGGGCGTGCTGGCCACCTGGACCACCGCCAGCACCACCGCCGGGGTGACGACAACCAGCCTGATGGGCCAGTTCTGCCATGCCGACGGCACCAGTCCGGGCGCGGCGTGGACCATTGCCAGCGCCACCGGTGCGCTTAACGCCGGCGTAAACGGCCGTGCCGTCGGCTTGGATAACGGCACGGTCGCGGTGTCCTATCGCATCGGCACGGTCGACACCATCCAGATGATCGATCAGACCCATACGACCACGCCGCTGCATACCGTGGTCTTGCCGGATGCCGCGACCGGCAGTATCGGGCTTGCCAGAGTGAGTGGCGGCAGTGAGGGGGCCGGTGCGTTCGCGGTGGTGTGGGGCACCCCGGTCGGCACCTACACCCAATACAAGACGGCGATCTACGACAGCACCGGCACCGTGGTTTCGGGGTCGCAGCACATTATCGACACGGGGACGGCGTCTTATGGGATCGGCGGTACGTCGATAGCCACGCTGGCGGGCGGCGGCTACGTCGTCACCTGGTACGAGAACGCGAGTGCCGGCGGCAATGTGTCGGTTCACAATCTCTGTGCGCAGACTTTCAGCGCCAGCGGGGTCGCGGGCTCGACGATGCACCTCGCCAACGACGTCAGCGGTGACGGCCCGATGCTGACGGCGCTGTCCGACGGCACCTTCGTGGTGTCGTGGTTCGGCGGTACCAATGCCAACGCGGTCTACAGCGAGCATTTCAGCGCCTCCGGCGCCTCGCTGGGCCCGGCCGCCTATTCCGACACCCTGTTCGCGGTCGATCAGGTCGACGGCGGCAGCGGCAACGACGTCCTCAACGGCGGCGCAAACCAGACCCTGTCCGGCGG
>Ga0265331_10000313_pt1 | contig 53052 bp, 38 predicted proteins | sample 41923metaG_FD_202088 | JGI IMG/M metagenome (GOLD analysis project Ga0265331, IMG submission 202088) | Rhizosphere microbial communities from Carex aquatilis grown in University of Washington, Seatle, WA, United States - 4-19-23 metaG | ecosystem: Host-associated > Plants > Roots > Rhizosphere... | reverse complement strand
TTTTGCGCTGCATCGTTCTGTTCCTCCCTGCTCGTCGTCGAACTTCGCGAGAGATCAACGATGACACGGGTTTCAGAACGATGCGCTTCTTTCAACTCTCCCTAACTGGGGTTTCCGGGCTCAGGACAGGATTGGGTCGCTGCGGGCTGCCGTCGCAACCTGCCCGCGACAGCCAGCATCATTCCCTCGAACGCGAGGATTCTCAGTACGTCATCCGATAGAGCAGGAAATAGATCAGCCAGCCGCTGGCGGCGACGTAGAGCCAGATCGGCAAGGTGATGCGCGCCAGGCGGCGATGGCGCCGGTAGTCGCGCTTGCGTAGCGCCAGATAGATGAGCCGGATCGCCAAGGGACCGACCGCGATGGCCAGGATGATGTGCGGCACCAGGTTGGCGAAGTAGACCGTGCGCCAGCCTCCCGTCCCGGGAAACGGCTTCGAACCATAGAGCGACCAACGCGTAACGTATGCGACCAGGAACAGCCCGGCGAATGCGGTCGCGGTGAGCATGGTGTTGCGGTGCAGTATCATGTCGCGGCGCGCCCGAATGAAATACCATCCGAGCAGCAGACTGCAGCCGCTGCTCACGATACAGGTGGTGCTCACGGCGGTAAGGGTCTCTTGCGACATGGCCTGCGGCCGGCGTCCTTTCTGTGGCCCGCTCCCCGTTGGGTCGCTGCGGGCTGCCAAGTCCGATTGGCTGCGCGTGAACGGGGGGGCTACCCTATTCCGATGCTGAACTCAAGCAAGTAGTATCCAAGTCATCGCTCTTGCTCCCTCTCCTTGCCAAGGAGAGGGCCGGGGTGAGGTCGAGATGAATCCCCAGACGCTGGGGCTCTACCAATCTGTTCCACCTCACTCTGACCCTCTCCTTCGAAAGGAGGGAGGACCTGATAGTAATGGTTACACCACGACAGCAGCGTCGTCTGGGCAGGTAGATGACCTTGTCGACGCTACGTACGTTCGCTGTCGACGAAACGCCTCAGGTAAGCGCGCAGCGTGTCCAGTATCGAGGGCGCGGCATCGGGGGTGGCGGCCCCTTCTGCGGGGCTCTGCGCGGCCGCATCCCACCACACCACCGCGCTGGCATGCAGGCCGGCAAAGCTACGCAGCGCCGGGAGCAAGCGTTCGTTCACGAACGTTTCGCCCGGATCGAGACGCGCATTCAGCATCAGGTCGAACTGCCGAATGGAGTTTTCCGCGCCTTGGGTCATCGTGGGTACCGGCACCACCTCTTCCACGGAGGGCAACGCGTCTTTGAAAGCGTCGTCCTCCAAGCGGTCGAGCGCTGCCTCGACCGTTGCCGTGCTGGCATTATCCGGGGTGTCGGCAATGAAGGTAAGCGAGAGATAGCGCAGGCCGGCAGCCGGGCCTGCGGCCGGCGTCCTTTCTATGGACCGCTCCCTCCTTCGACCGGGCTCAGGACAGGGTTGGTCGCTGCGGCCTGCCATGCCCGACAGAGTGGTGGGGTCGGCGGCCTTTGGCTTGGAGATCTTGCACAGCCCGTTGACCGCTGCGGCGCCGGGGCGCTCGATGCTGAACTCGAAAAACGCCAGCATCTCCTCCTGGTGATAGAGCTCGACGAACTCTTGCATGATATCGATGCGGTCGCTCTTCATATGGCGTGCACTCTCGCTTCCTCGGGCGTCAACCGTTCACTGCGTCTGCATATCATGCCTCTCGGCGCCCGCCACGCGATTTTCATTCTGCCTGAGCTCGCGGGAGCGTGGCGAGGGCCGGCCGCAGCGACCCAGCTGCGTCCTGAGTCCCGTCCAAGGAGAGAGCCAGCATAGAAAGTCGCAGGCCGCAGGCCCGCAGCTCCTTGACGGGTGCTGGAACTGGAGCAGGATGTCCGCACCATGAACGCCTTCGAGGATAGCGGCCGGCTCCGCCTGCTCTACGAGCTGGGATGCGCCTTCGCCGCACGCGTGGAGCTCGACGACCTGGTGGCGTTGGTGGTGCGCAAGTGCCGCGAGGTGTTCGATGCCGAAGGGGCGGCGGTGCTGCTCCGCGACCCGCAACGGAACGAGCTGTACTTCCCCTACGTCGCCGACGAGGATCCGATCGTGGCGGCGCGGCTGCTGCAGTTGCGCTTCCCCGCCGAGCACGGCATCGCCGGGGCGGTGCTGCGGAGCGGCCGGCCGTTACGGGTCGACGATGTGACCCACGACGCACGCTTCTACGCCGGCGTGGATCGCCACTCCGGGCTGACGACTCGCAATGTTCTGACCGTACCGCTGGCGGCGCGGCAAGGCGTCATCGGTGTCGTGCAGGTCTTGAATCGCCGCAGCGGTCCGTTTACCGACGACGATCTCGCCTTTCTCGATGCTCTGGCCGGCAGCGTCGCGGTGGCCATCGAAAACGCCCGCATCCATGCGCAGCTCAAGCAGCAGGTGGCGGCTCTCGAGCAGGCGGTGCTCGAGCACAACGAGCTGGTGGCGATTCACCGCGAGCTCGACATCGCCGCCAGCATTCAGCAGTCGATCCTGCCGCGCCGCTTCCCGGCGTTTCCCGAACGACAGGATTTCGATCTTTTCGCGGCGATGATTCCGGCACGCGAGGTCGGCGGTGATTTCTACGACTTCTTCCTCATCGACGACGAGCGCCTCGGCTTCGTGATCGGGGATGTGTCCGGCAAGGGCGTGCCCGCGGCAATCTTCATGGCCGTCAGCCGCACCCTGCTGAAGTCGACAGCGCTGGAGGGACGCTCTCCCGATGCGTGCATCCAGCGGGTCAACAGCTTGCTCTGTCTCGACAATCGCGCCGAGATGTTCGTGACGGTTTTCTACGGCATCCTGCACACGCGCAGCGGCGAGGTGACCTACTGCAACGGCGGTCACAATCCGCCCTACGTACTGCGCCGCGACGGCGCCATCGAGCTGCTGCCGCATACGGGCGGCATGGTGCTCGGGGTGTTCGACGATTTGCCGTACCACGCCAAGCAGACCACCGTCTTTCCCGGCGAGAGCATCTTCTTGTACACCGATGGCGTGACCGAGGCGATGAACGCCGCCGGGGTGCTGTTTTCCGACGCGCGCTTGCGCGCCGTGCTGCAGGCGGTGCACGGAGCGCGCCCGCAAGCGATCATCGACGGCGTGGTGGAGAAGGTGAACGGGCACGCGGACGGTGTGGCGCAAAGCGACGACATCACGGCGCTGTGTATCACGCGCGCGGCGGGGCGCTGAGTGTCAGGCACCGCGGCCGGCATTCGCGTCGCCAACCGGCTCACCGAGCTGGAACGCGTCAGCCACATCGTCGAGGAGCTCGGCGTGCGCCATGGAATGCCGGCGCGCACCGTTTTCGAGATCAGCCTGGCGCTCGATGAGGTTCTCACCAACATCATCACCTATGCCTATGATGACCGCGACGATCATGAGATCGCCGTCCGGCTGGCGGTCGCGGACGATGTTCTCACCGTCGAGGTCGAGGATGACGGCCGCCCGTTCAATCCACTCGATGTTCCCACACCCGATGTCACGCAGCCAGTGGAGGACCGCCCGGTCGGTGGCCTCGGTGTCCACCTCGTGCGCCGGGTGATGAGTGGTTTGGAGTATCGCCGCGAACGGGATAAGAACATCCTGGTCATGAGGAAGCGGTTTGGCAGCTGAGTCGTGCTCGTGTTGGTCCTCGTAGGATGGAAGGGCAGTCAGTTGAATGCTGCCCCGGAGCCTTTCTTCTTTACGAACACGAGCACGAACACGACGTGCAGGAGACGAACACCATGGAGATCTCGGAGAGTAAGCAGCGCGACGTCGTCATTGTTCGGGTGAAGGGCCGGCTCGACGCCAGCAACTCCAGTGTCCTGGAGAGCAAGTTGCTGGCTTTGATCGACGGCGGGACGCAGCGCCTCGTCGTCGATTGCGCGCCGCTCGAGTACATCAGCAGCGCCGGCCTGCGCGTGCTCCTCGTAGCTGCCAAACGCATCAAGAACGCCGACGGCGAGATCGGGCTGGCCGCGCTCCAGGATGCAATCAAGGAAGTGTTCGATATCGCCGGGTTCTCCTCCATTTTCGGCATGCACGACAGCGTCGACGCGGCGGTTGCCGCCTTGCAATAGCGACGTATTGTCAGTCGATTCAGCGCGCCGGGCGGATAGGCCGCATTAACGGGCGAATTGACGTAAGCCCTCATCAGACGTACCCCACACGCGCTCAGCCGCGTGCAATCTCAGATCAATCCAGATTGACCCGTGTATACGGAGTCAACCCCATCCAGCGTGCGACGAATTTAGCGAAATTTTAGCGATTCCTTTGAGACCCGCTTGACGGCGTCAAGCTACAGGTTGGCGTCATGAGTGACCTGCAGCTCCCCGGCCTGCCAACCCCGCTGCCGGCCGCGCTCGCCTTCGCGGCCAGTTCGGCCCAGACGGTTTTACACGTAACCGGCGCCGCCTGAAACGGCGCCACAGGAAGGAAATCACCATGCGAGGACTCCGACTCGGCAACCGAGGCCACACCTCAACCGAACGCACACGAAAGGGCCTCATGACACCGAAGCACTTTTGGCCCCTGCGCCTCGCGTACAGCGTCTGCGCGCCCCTGGCTCTGCCGTCCGTCGCCGCCTTCTGTGCGTTCAGTGCGCTGCTGCTGGTTGGTTGCGGCGGGTCGTCGGACGGCGGTGCCGATGGGTCGGGCGACCCCACGTCGGTGCGGGTGGCCAGTGTGGGCGCCTTTCGGGGCGAGCTGGCAGCCCTCGCTGACCAGCAGTTCGCGCGTGAGCGCCTGAATGGCAACACGGACGTCGAACTGCCCATCATGTTGGACGGGACGGATATCGGCGCGATCGATGAGGCGGAATGGCTTTCGATCAAGTCGGCGTATCGCAAGGGCTGGCCGGTCGTGCTCCTGCAGCCGACGCGCGAACAGATCGAGGCCGTCATCGCCACGCTGCACATTGGCCTGGATGCCCCTGAGGAGATCGCGGCTCTGGATGCGATCGGCTTCCAGAACACCGCCCTGGGCGATATCGAAGCGGTCTTCGAGTACATCAATTCCGACGCCATGGGCGCCGCGGACCAGCGTGTGGCCGCGATTGGCGAGTGGGTGGCGGACAAGCAGAACGCCGGCGCGCAGTCGGCGCTCGCCGGCGGGCAGCAGGCGCTCGACGTCCTCAGGGCCGCTCAGCCAGACGGCGCGGCGCCGGAGTTGGAATCCTTGATGGGGTCGTTGTCCCGAACGGCGTCGCTGGTTGTCGACCGGACCACGCACGCGCTCGTGTTGGATGCGTGGGCAGCCCACGAGTTTGCGTCCGGCGACGATTTCTATGTGTTTCGACTGGACACCAGAAGCTCTGGCAACAATTACCGGACGCGCGCCTTCAACCGGACGACAGGAGCCGGCGGCATCATCACGCGCAACGACGAAGCAAACGAGCGGCTGGCCGAACAGGTTTGCGAAGCGAGGAAGGACGGGACGTCGTGCGTTCGCGATCGGTATCTGAGGCGGTTCGAGGTCACCCTCTACCCGTATCCGGCCGCCGAGGCGGGCGCTCTGACGTTGGCGCGTGTCACGCCGTCGTCCGGGCGCGAGTCTGAGGCTTATACGATCAGCACCGAGCTCAACCTTGGCGGCTCGGTCAACGCCGGCTTCAGCAAGGAAATGGGTGCAAACGCAAGCGTCGGTCTCACCGCCGGCCTAACTGTCAATGAATCGCGAACGATTTCGATTCCGGACGCCACCATCGTCGCCAACCACCATGCCAACACCCCGCAGTCGGCGTCATGGCGATTTGAGATGCCGGATCCTCCGGTCCTGCAGGTTCCCGGCTGTCCCGGCCGCGACTTGAGGTTGCCGTTCGCCATTCAGCGCGGCACGCAACTTACCGAGCAGTGGGCCATATACCGCGTGCCAGCCAGTGCCCGCGCCAGCCTGAACAATGTGCTCAGGATCGTCTGGCGGCTGGGCGCAGAAGAAGGCAGCCGCACGCTGGATTGGGCATGGAATGGTCTAGGCGCCAATTTGCCGGGGTGTAACCTTGCCGGCTGTAACTGCACGCCGGTGACCGTCCAGCTTGACCAGCGAACGGGTGGTGGCGTGTTTCAGTATCCGCTGGCCGACAACACGCCGGCTGAGGAGGCCCAACGGCCGCAACTCACCAGCCTCTCGTCGGCGGCCGCCCGACCCGGGTCTCCCATCACTCTCCTGGGCTTGGATCTGCGTCGTACGACACGCGTGTTCTTCGGCACGGTAGAGGCGCAGGTCTTCTTCGTCGACAGCGATTCACAGATCACCGTCCTGGTGCCGGCAAATGCATCCGGTGCGACCGTGCAGGTCACCGTGCTGGGTAACGGCGGCATCAGCAACGCCCTGCAGTTTAGCTACATCTGATCCGGTCACCCGCCGCTGTGGGTTAGCCTCAATGAGACAAAAGATCTCACCGCAAGAGGCGCGAAGACGCGGAGATGAGAAGGATAAACCAATGCGGAGATCAAAAAAGCAAAGGTCATTGTCGATGGGCTTTTGTTCACGGAGTTCTCGCGTCTCGAATGTGCATCCTCAGCGCCTCCGCGTCGCTGCGGTGAGTTCCTTTCTGTCACATTGGGGTTGGGTAGAAGGGGGCGGCAACAGCAAGCGGGGACTCACCTGCTCTGCCTTGGCGATGTAATCGATGCGCTCGTCATTAGTTCGACGTGCGGGCTTGGCAATGAGTGTCACGCGGGTTCCGACGTTGTAGGGCTGATGCGCTTTGTTGCCGCAGGAGATGTGCTCGGCTGCCATTCAAGCGGTGCGACTCGGGACGTTGTGCGCACCGCAACGCGTCGCACCGATCTGTTCGGAGGACCAGTATTCACGAAGACTCGCGATCAGCCGTCCCTCGAATTCTAGAATCGCCACCTCTCGCATTCGTTTGCGAACTCCCTGGATACGATCATCGAAACGCGCTTCCCACTCGGCGATCGCGGTGTCTCCATCCAGGTAGAGATTCAACAGCTCGCACTCAATTGCGCCCTGAGATTCGACCACTTTCTCCTGCCAGTATTGCCGGATTCCCTCTCGGTTGCGGATCGGCTCCCCGAGCACCCGCTCGTGATAGGTGGCGGAACTGGTGAAGATCGTGACGATCAGGTCGGGATCCTGTTCGACCCACGCCCGCATGTAGACGCCGAGTGCGCCTCGGACCTCGTCCTTGGTGAGCGCCATTTATGTTTTCTCCACAACGTCGCGGAGCCGCAGGGGGCCGGCGTCCTTCCGGTGGCTTGCGAGTCGCTTCTTGACCTCACGCGGCGCCCGCAGCACCATCTGTGAAAGATTGATACGCGCGAGCGTCCTCGGATCGATACGGACCCACTTCCAATGCCCGGAGCCGACGGTTACGTCACTCGCGAGGCAGGTGTAGTAACCCTCCATGACATTCTCCCCCGTCTGAACGGCGAGGTGGATCGCGCCAAAGTAGCGCATGTCGCTCGTGTTCTTCCAATGGCCGATCAGTTGCCGATGGGCTAAATCCACCTCGATCTCGTTGAGGAACGGCCGGTCATGCTTCTCGGTGTGAGGCTTGGGCCTGTGGTTTCTCGCCCTCATGTGCTGATCAGATTCCGCCTTGAGCTCTGCAATGTCCGCGTGGTACAGCGTCCTGCCGCCGGATTTAAAATCGTAGCACGTGACCCAAAAGCCATCCAGGCGCTTGGCCGGGAACTCCTCGTGAACCGACCGCAGCACGGGCGCGATCCGCGCCGCATCCCGCAGTGCCTTCTTGACCTTGGTAAGGAAGTCCCGACGGTGAGAATTCAGCCTCAACTGGAGCGCCTTTGCTGCTTGCGGCGTGTGGTCTCGATTCAGACCCTGAACCAGTCGATTGATACCTCCGGCCTCAATGGTGTCACCGCGGACGCACTGCCTGCTGACAAACGGACTCGGGATATCGTTGTCGGAGAGGCCGAACGTGATGGGGACGACAGGACTCGACTTCTCGGCAGCGAGTGCGACCCCGGCCGCGGCCCCCGACTCCCAGAGCACCCAGGGCATGTGCATCGAGTTCGGCGTGAGGAGCACGTACGTCTTATCGGCTTCCTTGATCCGCCCAGTGACCCATGGAAGCCACTCGGCGCCAGGAGGGATGCCGCCACCCGCAGTCTGATCGGAGGAAAACTGGACGTCGACATGCTCACCGAATAGATCATCGAGGAATGCCTTTAGGGCCTTCGCAATTGCCACATCCCGATGTGAGTGGCTCAGGAAGATTCGCGTCGCTACGGCGCCATCCTCTCGACCCTTCGAATGCCTGCTCACGCGCCTGGCTCCCTGATAACCCATGCAAGCTCCCTCGTCTCAGCTCGACGCTGTGCGATCCGCCCGCGGACTGCCGGCACAAGGCGGATCGGCCGAATTGACAGCCGGCGGCTAGGCGGCATTAACGGCGAATTGACGTAAGGGTTCACTACCAGACGTTCCCCGAGACACGGTCAGCCGCGTGTACCTTCCAATCGCCAGGTTATACGGGCCGACACCTACGAGGGCGTGTATCTCGTGACCTTGAGCCCTTAGACCTAGAGGGGCGATTGTCGCCGCCAGTCCTCTCATGTTCCAGTTGCTGACCTCACGACCGCCTTGAGCGCGAACTTGGGACTGGCCAGCACTATCTGATCGATGTCGGAGAAACAGTTCGAAGCAAATCGCTTGAAGGTTCTCCGGAGCGCCTTGGCAATCTCCGCAAACTCGTCGGTCCTGTCCTTAAGTTTCGACACTAGGACTCCTCCTATTGCTGGGCCCAGGCCTGCCAATATCTGGTGTATCCGATAACGTCAATGCTCGCGTGTGCGCCTCCTCATGCACAAGCTCGGAGTGGGAACAGGTCTGGAAAGTAGAAAATGGCAACGCAGAGGCGCGGCGATACCGAACACTTGCTGATGATGACGCGGGCTGCCGTGAGCATGTGTTTGGTTTTAGTATCATGTAATGATCTAATTGAATACGAGAAAGTTTCTGCAAGGGATGTGGCCCCGCTCGATGCTGCTTCCCTGCCCTACGGGCCACCCCTATCTCCTTTCTCTGCCTGTAGTGCGAATGGAGACCGCAATTGTCCAGCCTCAGATCGTCCTGATCCCGAAGGAATCTGCCATTGACCAAAGAGTGTTTACCGCGACGGACACAAAGACCGCGAAGGGAGAAATTGAGAATCTTCTCTTTCAGTTTTCTTCGTGGTTTCATTCTCCGGCAGGTTCAACACCGTGGGTTTCGACATCAATCGAGCATGAGAGGCTCCATTTTCTGATCGTTTGCGTGAAGCAACAGGCGCGGAACGAATCAATTCGCGAGACACGCGTGCACGCGATCAATTGGACGCCATGTCATCGTTAAAGTTGATTCGAGCGCCGGCTGCGAAATTTCGGACGAGTTGAGGGTTCATTCGAGCGCCGCGCTCGAAAATTCCAAGATGCCGAGGGTTCATTCGGGCGCCGTGAGCGACTGAACCCTCGCGGTGTCCGAACGAACCGGCGCCGTGCCCGATCAATCGAGCGCGGCCTCGAAGGAGCCGGGCCGCGCTGGGAAACATCGCAGCCGTCATCCGCCGCTGCGCCGCGCTCGGCCGGCGGAGCGCACGCCGCCAGACCTTCGCCACACGGCCGTGCGAACGACGCGCTCCAAACGGCACGCCGCGTAAGACTTCAGTCTTGGCGGCGTCAGTTTGAGAGGCTGCAAGCTGTCCGCTCCTTCGGAAATCCGATGCGCCAGCCTGACGGCCCTCACCCAACCCTCTCCCATGCCGGAAGTGGCCTGGGCGAAGGGCGCTTCCTTTTCACTGTCTTGGACGAGCGTGGCTCATGGGTACTCCAACAGCGCACAGCGTGTGATCCAAGGCGCGCCGATCGAGCGCCGATCACATTTCCAAGAAAACGAATTGTCCAATGCCACGCGCGTCGATACAGTTGAAATCAACCAGGCCGTTCCCGTGTGGATCAAGGCATCATCAACTGGGCCGCCTGCCGCGGCGCAGACCACCAGTGCGCTTCCCCAAGCGCACGCCGGAGTTGACCACAGCCTCGTAGCGCTCATCGCCCGTCACACCCTCGGGCTCGTCGAACTGACGCTGGGTGTGGTTGTCGGCGCGCTCGTGATGTACGAGATCCAGACCTCTGCCTGGGAGGCGGAGCAGTTCTCGCGCTGGGCGGCACGCGTCCAGTATGCGGTGGCGCCGGGCGCGAGCCCGCGGATCGCCTTCCCACTGGACGGTCCATTCGACGTGCGGCGCGGTTATTCGCAGTTGCCGGTGTTCCAGCCACGACTCCAGGCGGACGGCTTCCAGGTGTCCGAGCAGGCACGCGTGTCTCCCGAGCTTGCCAGGCTCCTCGCCTGGGGAGTCGCACCGCCGTACCGCGAACCACCGGTGACCGGTCTCACCATCCACGGCAGGAACGACTCGATCCTGTTCAATGCCGTGAACACCGGGCGGAGCTTCGGGCGGTTCGAGGATGTTCCGCCGCTGCTCGTCGACGCGCTGCTGTTCATCGAGAACCACGAGCTCCTGACGCCGTTCGATCCGCGCGCCAACCCGGTGATCGAGTGGGGCCGCCTGGCGAAAGCCGGCTTGCTGTACGCTGGTGGAAAGATCGGCTTCTCGGTGCCGCTGCAGGGTGGCAGCACGTTGGCCACCCAGTTGGAGAAGTATCGCCATTCGCCGCGCGGCCGCACCAGCGGGGCGTCCGAGAAATTGCGGCAGCTGATCGGTGCCAGTCTCAAGGCCTACGCCGACGGACCGGACACCCGCATGGCGCGGCGCCAGATCGTCGTTGACTATCTCAACACCCTGCCGCTCGCCGCGGCACCGGGTTACGGAGAGCTCTATGGCTTGGGGGACGGGCTGTATGCGTGGTTCGGTTTGCGTTTGGATGATGTGCGCCGGGCGCTGGTCAGTCCACAGCTCACGCCGGAGAAAGTGCGCGCCTTCAAGCACGCGCTCGCCTTGATCATCGCCGTCCGCGCGCCGACGACCTACCTCGTAGAATCGCACTCGCAGCTGGATCACAAGGTGAACGACTACGTCGACCTGCTGGCCAGGAACGGCGTGATCGCCGACGACCTCGCGCAGGCGCTCAAGGCGACGCCGATTACGTTCCTGCCCCGCGCCCCGGTGCCGCCCCCCGTATCTTTCGTGCAGCAAAAGGCCCCCAACGCCGTGCGCACGACGCTGATGCGCATGCTCGACGTCCCCAGCCTCTACGCTCTCGATCGCCTGCACCTCGAAGTCTCCAGCCCGATCGATGTCCCCATGGAAGGCCAGGTGTCCGAGCTGTTTCAGGAGCTCGCCGATCCGAAATTCGTCGCCGCCAACGGCTTGAAGGGCGAGCATCTGCTGCGCATCGGAGATCCGCGCAAGGTGATCTACAGTCTGATGCTCTTCGAGCGTGTGCCCGAGGGCAACGTGCTGCGCGTGCACGCCGACAATCTCGATCGGCCATTCGACATCAACGATGGGGTCAAGATGGAGCTCGGCAGCACCGCGAAGCTGCGCACCCTGGCGCACTACCTCGAGCTCGTGGCCGGACTCCATCACGAGCTCAGCGGGCTCGACGGCAAAGCGCTCGCGGCGCAGGCGCGCGCGGCACGCGATCCGATCACCAAGTGGGCGGCGGAGACCCTGCAACACGAGCCGCACGTCGATCTCGACGGCTTCTTGCAGCGTGCGCTGGCGCGCCGCTACTCGGCCAGCCCGTACGAAGGGTTCTTCACCGGTGGCGGCATGCACTCGTTTGGCAACTTCGACCGCACCGACAACGGGCGGATCACGTCGGTGCACGACGGCCTGCAGCGCTCGGTGAACCTGGTGTTCATTCGTTTGATGCGCGACCTGGTGCGCTACCATGAGGCGCGGCTGCCGTACGACGCCGCCGCGGTGCTGGACGATCCCGATCATCCGGAGCGCCAGCGCATGCTCACTGCCATCGCCGACGACGAGGCGCAGCATTTTCTCTATCAGGCCTATCGCACGTACCACGGTCTGTCGTCCGCTGACGTCATCGACCGCTTGCTGGGCAGCCGGGCGGACTCGCCGCGCCATCTCGCCATGCTCTTCTACGCCTGGAATCCGGGCGCCGATGCGTATGCGCTCGGCGACTGGCTGCGCCAGCGGATCCGGCTGTCGGGCGACGAGGTGGATCGCCTGGCGCGCGCCTACGGCAACCCACGGCTCAACATCTCCGACTACGGCTACCTGCTGTCCCGTCATCCGCTCGATGTCTGGTGCGCCGGGCAGCTGGTGCGCGAACCGGGCGAAACGTGGGATCAGCTCCTCGAACGCAGCGCCGATGTGCGCGCGCGCGCGTCGGCGTGGCTGTTCAAGACGCGCAATCGGCACGCGCAGGATATCCGTTTGCGCATCCGCATCGAACGCGACGCCTTTGCACGCATGACGCCCTACTGGCGCCGCCTGGGATTCCCCTTCAAACGCCTGGTGCCGACGTACGCGACGGCGATCGGCAACTCCTCCGATCGTCCGGCGGCGCTGGCTGACCTGATGGGTATCATCGTCAACGACGGGGTGCACCGGCCAACGCTGCGGTTGACGCAGCTGCATTTTGCCGAAGGCACACCCTACGAAACCGTTTTCGTGCCGGCGACCACGAGCGGCGAGCAGGTCATGGAGCCGGCGGTCGCAGCGGCGCTGCGCCACGCGTTGGCCGACGTCGTCAGCGGCGGCACGGCGCGCCGGGTCTCCGGAGCCTTCGTCCATAAGGGCAAGCCCGTGGTGGTTGGCGGCAAGACCGGTTCGGGAGACAATCGCTTCAAGACCTTCCGCCGGCACGGCGGCGTCATTTCGGCGCGTCCGGTGAACCGCACCGCCACCTTCGTCTTCTACATCGGCGACCGTTACTACGGCGTGCTCACCGCCTTCGTACCCGGCAGCCAGGCCGGAGGCTACGAGTTCACCAGCTCGCTGCCGTTGAGCGTCCTGAAGCTCGCCGCACCGATCATCAACCCGCAGCTGTAATCGCAGGTCTTCAGCCTCACTGGCATTGGGCTTAGGCCTTACGAAGCTCCCAGATCGTCTGCTTCGCCGAAGCTCACATCGTCCTCCGCACGGTTCTCGAAGCGGGTGTACTCCGGCATGAAGGTGAGGTTGACGGTGCCGATGGGACCATTCCGCTGCTTGGCAATGATCACTTCGGCGGCGCGCTCCTCGGCGTTCTTGTCGTAGACGATCGGTCGGTAGAGGAAGGCGATCACGTCAGCGTCCTGCTCGATGGCACCCGACTCGCGCAGGTCGGCCATGATCGGACGCTTATCCGCACGCGTTTCCACCTGGCGATTGAGCTGCGACAGCGCCACCACCGGCAAGCCGAGCTCTTTGGCGAGGGCTTTGAGGGCGCGCGAGATGCCGGAGATCTCCTGTTCGCGGTTGTCGGCGCCGGTGTGCCCGCGCATCAGCTGCAGGTAGTCGACGAGGATCAGGCCCAGATGAGCGTCGCGTTCGCGCTTCAAGCGCCGCGCCTTCGCGCGCAGCTCGAGCACACTCAGCGCCGGGGTATCGTCGATATAAATCGGCGCATCGGAAAGACGGCCGGCCGCCGTCACCAGCTTGGGGAAGTCGCGATCCTGGGCGAAGCCGGAGCGCACCTTCGACATGTCGACGCGCGCTTCACCGCACAGCAGGCGGAGCGCCAGCTGCTCTTTCGACATTTCCAGCGAGAACACCGCCACACCGGTCTTGCTCTTGGGATTGAGCGCGACGTTCTGGGCAATGTTGAGCGCGAAGGCGGTCTTCCCCATACTCGGCCGGCCGGCGATGATGATCAGGTCGGACGGCTGCAGCCCCGCGGTCATGCGATCGAGGTCGACGAAGCTGGTAGGGATGCCGGTGACCAGCTCTTTGCGCTCATACATCTCCTCGATGGCTTTCATCGAGTCGACCATGATGTCGCGGATGCGGAAGAAGGTCGGGCGCGCCTTGCGCTCGGAGATGGCGAAGATCTTGTGTTCCGCGTCGTCGAGGAACTGTTCGACGTCGGCGCTCGACTCGTACCCCGCCGTGGCGATCTCGGTGGCCGTCTGTATGAGGCTGCGGAGCACCGATTTCTGGTGCACGATGCGCGCGTAAAAGGCGACGTTGGCGGCGGTCGGCACCTTGTCGACCAGCTCGGCGAGGTAGGTAGCGCCGCCGATGTCGGAGAGCTCGCCGCGCGCCTTGAGCGCCTCCGTGAGCGTGATCAGATCCACCGGCTCGGAGCGCTGACTCAAGTCGATCATGGCGCGCATGATCTTGCGGTGCGCCTCGCGATAGAAATCGTCGGGGCTGAGCACCTCGACGGCGCGATCCAAAGCCGAGTTGTCGAGTAGCACGCCGCCGAGGACCGACTCCTCCGCCTCAATGCTCTGCGGCGGCAGCTTGCGTAGCGTCTCCTCCAGCTTGTCCATGGAAGGGCCGGACGATAGCAGAAAACTCCGGATGCTGGCGAGAGCGAGACACGCGTCGCCGTTCCTTCCTCAGATCGTGGGAAGTCAGCCTCTGACCGTCGGAGTCAGCTCGGGGGACGACTGCGCCGCTGCATGGGCGTGCTGCGCATATGAGAGCGCAACGGCAAAGGCCGCCAGCATGACGATCGCGGTCGAGACGTACGGGCCGGTTGGCCCCGCGAAATCGAAGACGAGGCCACCCCAGAGCGGCCCCAGGATGCGTGCCAGGCTGCCGGCCGACTGCGAGATGCCGAGCACCCCGCCTTGCTCGTGGGCACTGCTCGACTTGGAGATCAAGCTCGACAGCACGGGAGAGCTGATCCCTTGCCCGCAGGCGACGGCACCCAGTGCGATCAGCAGCGGCGCCACCGGCGATGTGAACGGCGTGGCGCCAAGGCCGACAGCGAGCAGCGCCGTGCCGACGACGACCAGGTGCCGCTCATCCATCCGTGGGGTGAGCCGGCCGATGAGCCCGCCCTGCACCAGCGTGGTCATGAGGCCAAGGTAGCCGAACAGCCAATAGATCTGCGTCGCACTCAAGTGAAAGCGGCTGGCGCACAGCAGCGACAGCGTCGTCTCCATCGTCGCAAACGAAAATACCACCGCCGTGAACACCAACAGCGGCAGCCGCAGCTGCGGCCGGCGCAGCGCGTCGCGCAGCTGGGCAAGCGGATGGGAGGCCGCACGCGTGTGCCGCTGCTCCGGTGGCAGCGACTCGGGCAAGCGGAAGAGCGCCGCGACGAAATTAATCCCGCAGATGATGGTCGCTGCGAAACCCGGCGCCGCGTGCCCGTACGGCGCCAGCAGACCGCCGATCACCGGGCCAAACACGAACCCCAAACCGAAGGCGGCGCCGATGAGCCCCATGCCGCGGGCGCGCTCTTGCTCACTGGTCGTGTCGGCAATGAAGGCCTGGGCCACCGAAATGTTGGCGCCGGCCAGACCGGCAAGAATGCGCGAGACAAAGAACCACTCGATGTTCTGGGCAAGCGCGAAGAGGAGATACGAGAGCGTCGAGCCGGCCAGACTCACGAGCAGCACCGGGCGCCGGCCGATGCGGTCGGACAGCCGTCCCCACCACGGCGCGGCGATGAATTGCATCGCCGAGTACACCGCAATCAGCGCCCCGGCGGTGAGACCGGACGCCTGCCACTGGTGCGCGTAGTACGGCAGCAACGGCAAGACGATGCCGAAGCCCAGCAGATCGACGAACACCGTGGTGAAGATAATGATCAGCGACGAACGCTGTGTGGACCGCGGTGTAGTCATGCGAGAGTTCGCGCGGCTTACCACGAAAGACCCGGTGCCTCAACACAACTCGTGCAGCCAGGGACGGCTGCACCCACCGAGAAAACCAAAAAGCCGAAGGAACGACAGTGGCGGCAGGCCTCTGTGCCTGCCGAATTTGGTATTGAGAAAGCCTCTTCGATTCTTCGGCCTTGGCCGCAGCGTGCGCGCCTGCGCAGCGTGTCGGTCCTCCGCGTGCCTGTGCGACGGTGACCGCGTGATACACCTCTGGACGTTCCTCCCGCCCTCATGCCAAGCTCCACCCATCATGCCTGTCGCACACATCAACGGCGTCGACCTCTACTACGAATTGTACGGAGCGAATCAGCCTCCCGGCGAGCCGCTGCTCCTCGTGCACGGGTACACCGGCGACGTCACCGACTTCCGTTTCCAGATCGCCGAATTCTCGCGCACGCATCGGGTGCTCGTCTTCGACCACCGCGGTCACGGGCGCTCGCAAGCGCCAACGGAGCGCACCGCGTACACCATCGAACAGATGGCCGACGACGTCGAGACACTCGCCGCGCACGTCGGCTTCGAGCGCTATCACTTGCTCGGCCATTCCATGGGCGGCGCTGTCGTGCAGGAAGTGGCTTTGCGTGCGCCCGAACGGCTCATGTCGCTGACGCTGCACGACTCCGGCAACCGCCCGGCAGAGCGTGCCGGAACGCTGGCGGCGATCATTGCCTCGACGCATCAGATCGCCGAAGACCAGGGCATGGCCGCCGTCGCCGCGCTCTACGCCATGCTGCCTGCGGGCAACATGCCCGCCGAGCGCCGCGAAGCAGAGCGTGTGCGGCTGACGAACATGTCCGTCGACGCTTACATCGGCGCTTGGGGCGCGCTGGAGAAATGGCAAGGCAGCGTCGGCCGCGCCAGCGCCATCACGGTGCCGACGCTGGTGATCTACGGAGAAAACGACGGCAGCTTTCTCGTCGACGCGGCGCGCGAGCTGGCGGCGGAGATTCCGGGCGCGGTGCTCGAAATGGTGGCTGGCGCCGGCCATTCGCCGCAGTACGAGTGTCCGGAGGTGTTCAACGAGGCATTGCGGCGTCACTTGGAGCGCAACGCCGAATCGCGCGCAGTGCGGGGCTGATGCGCCTTGGAGCTGCAAGGGATTGGGCGATCAGCTTAGCAGCCGGCTGAAAGACCCCGCCCGATGCTTCGAGAGCCTCAGCATAAGCGGATCCCCTCCCCAAATCCGTTGAATCCCTTCCGCTCACCCTGAGGCTCTCGAAGGGTGCTCTCTGCGTCTTTTGTCAGCCCGCAGACGCCTCCACGAATCCGCTGACCTGAGTCCGTTTCAACGGACTTCCTTCATCACCGTCGCCGGAGAATTCCATTCTCCGGCGTTGCGCCATCCACCTACAGCCCGCGCTGTTCCCGCATTTCGATCAGCAAGAGGATTTCGGCGGCCATCAAGTAGTCCAGCTCCGCAGCAGCGCCCCGCGCAGCTTGCGCTCCATTGCTTTCATGCGCCGCGCCTCCGCATCCGAGCGCTCATGGTCATAGCCCAGCAGATGCAGGATGCCGTGGATCAGCAGGGTACGTACCTCGTCGGCGGTGGATACTCCGCGGCCCTGGGCCTGGCGTGCCGCGGTGTCGAGCGAGATGACGACGTCGCCCAGCACCGTCTCGTCACCGGGCGCGCGGCGCCCCTCGCGCATGGCGAATGCCAGGACGTCGGTCGGCCGATCTTTGCCGCGGTAGTCGCGGTTGAGCTCGTGGATGGTGCTGTCGTCGACGAGACTGACCGTCAGCTCGGCGTCCGCTTCGCCGAGCCTCGCCAGCAGGCGACGCGCATCGGCGCGCACCGCGGCGGCGCGCACACCGCGGGCGCGGCTTCGCGACACGATGCTTACGGGCATGGGGTCACACGATCGTTGCGAGCCGGGGGCTCGAAGCCCCCGGTTAATACAACCAAGCCGGCTGAAGCCGGCTCCCCACCACTCCCAACGACTCGCGAACACGATTCACGAGCACGACTCACGACGCCTTGTCGCGTGCCGTTTCGAAGCGGTCGTATGCGGTGATGATGTCCTGCACCAGGCGGTGGCGCACGACGTCGCGTTCGGTGAAGCCGCAGAAGCGGATGCCGGGAATGTTGGCGAGGATATTCTGCACTTCCTTCAAACCGGAGGCGCGGCCGCTGGGTAGATCGATTTGCGTCACGTCGCCGGTGATCACCGCCTTCGAGCCGTAGCCGAGGCGGGTGAGGAACATCTTCATCTGCTCGCTGGTGGTGTTCTGCGCCTCGTCGAGAATGACGAACGAGTCGTTGAGCGTGCGACCGCGCATGAATGCCAGCGGTGCCACTTCGATGACGCCGCGCTCCAGCATCTTCTGCGCGCGGTCGAAATCGACCATGTCGTGCAGCGCGTCATACAGCGGCCGCAAATACGGATTCACCTTCTCGGCGAGATCGCCGGGCAGAAACCCGAGCTTCTCGCCGGCTTCCACCGCCGGGCGGGTCAGGATCATGCGCGCGAAGTTGTTCTTCATCAGCTCGGCGACCGCCATGGCCATGGCCAGATAGGTCTTGCCGGTACCCGCCGGGCCGATGCCGAAGACGATGTCGAAGTTGCGGATGGAATCGATGTACTGCTTCTGGGCGATGCTCTTCGGCGTGATCACGCGCTTGTGCGACGAGATGTAGATGGTGTCCAGGAAGATCTCGCGCAGATTGGCGGTGCGATCGCTACTGAGAATGCGGACGGCGTAGTCGACGTCGCTGGTATAGACGGGGTAGCCTTTCTCGACGACGCCGTAGAGCTGGGTGAGCACGCGGCCCGCGAGCTCGCGCTCGAGACGGTCGCCGCTGATGACGAGAGTGGTACCGCTGGCGGCGACGTGCACGCCGAGGGCGCGTTCGATGGTCTTGAGGTGCTCGTCGTGATTGCCGAGAAGATCCCGGAAGACGCGCGCGTTCTCAAACGTCAGCTCGAGGGGAACGTCATTCGCGGGGGCTGCGGTCTGTGGCTCAGGACACAAGTTGGTAGACCGCCTCCAATGCCTCGCGGAGCTTCGCGGGGTCCTTGCCACCGGCTTGCGCCAGGTCGGGCTTGCCGCCGCCGCCGCCGCCGATCAGCGGCGCGATCTGCTTGATGATGTTGCCGGCGTGATACTTCTTGGTGAGATCCTTGGTCACCGCCGCCAGCAACAAGGCGCGGTCGCCGCGGGCGGTGCCGAGGACGATCACCCCTGAGCCGATCTGCTGCCGCAAACGATCCGCGAGATCGCGCAACCCGTTGTCGTCGAGCCCGTCGACCTCGGCCGCCAGCACTTTGATGCCGTCGACCGTGCGCGCCTGCTGCAGCAGCTCATCGCTTTGCGAGCCGGCGAGCTTGCCTTGCAGCTGCTTGAGCTGCTTTTCGAGCTCGCGCTGCTGGGCCACCAAGCGGCTGACGCGGGTGGTCACGTCGTCTTCGGAGCCGCGCAGCAAGTCGGCCACCTCGCGCAGCGCGACCTCGCGCCCGCGCACCCATTCGAGCGCGCCTTCGCCGGTGAGCGCTTCGATGCGGCGCACGCCGGCGGCGACGCCGGTTTCGCCGCGCAGCTTCAGCACGCCGATGTCGCCGGCACGCGCCACATGCGTGCCGCCGCACAGCTCGGTGGAGTAGTCGCCGATACGCACGACGCGGACACGATCGCCGTACTTGTCGCCGAAGAACGCCAGCGCGCCGGCCTTGATGGCGTCGGCGTAGGCCATTTCCTCCGTGCGCACCTCGGCGTTGCCGCGGATGTGGGTGTTGGCGTCGTCTTCCATGCGCCGCAAGGTCTCTTCGGCCACCGGGCCGGAGTAGTTGAAGTCGAAGCGCAAGCGCTCGGGAGCCACCAGCGAGCCGGCCTGCCGCACGTCCTTGCCGAGGTGCTCACGCAACACCGCGTGCAAGATGTGCGTCGCCGAGTGATTCAAGCGCGCCGCATCGCGCCGGTGGCGATCGACGCGCAGCCGGACGCTCTCGCCGGTGTGTACCGCGCCGCGGACCACCTTGCCGATGTGCGCGGTGAGATCGGCGCGCGGTTTCTGCGCATCGACGATCTCGATGAGAGCGCCGCTCGCGGTTTCGATGACGCCGCGGTCGCCCACCTGGCCACCCGACTCGCCGTAGAAAGGGGTCTCCGGCACGATGACCTGGACCGTGTCGCCGCTGCGAGCTTCGTCGCGTTCCGCACCATCGACCACCAGCGCCGTCACCGGCGCTTCCCATTCGTAGACACGATCGCCGACGAAGCGCGAGGTGTGGGCGCCGTGGGAGGTCATCACCTCGAGCCCAGCACGGCGGGCGTCACGGCCGCGTTGCTTCTGCTCGCCCATACAGGCGTCAAAGCCGGCGGTGTCGACCGTCATGCCGTCACTGCGCAGAATGTCCTGCGTCATGTCGAGCGGGAACCCGAAAGTATCGTAGAGCTTGAAGGCGACATCGCCGGGCAATTCGGTGCGACCACTGCTGCGGAGGCCGGCCGTTTCATGCTCGAGCAGCGACAGGCCCTTGTCGAGGGTCTCACCGAAGCGTTCTTCCTCGGCGCGTAGTACCTGTTGAATCGTGCTGTGGCGCTCAATGATCTCGGGATAGGCGGCGCCCATGGTGTGCGCGACGGCCTCGGTGACGCGCCACAGAAACGGCTGGTCGAAGCCGAGCTGCTTGGCGTGCCGCGCGGCGCGGCGAAGGACGCGGCGCAGCACGTAGCCGCGGCCTTCATTGCTCGGCAGCACGCCGTCGGCGACCAGGAACGTCAGCGCGCGCACGTGGTCGGCGATGACGCGGAACGACAAGTCGTCGTTCGGGTTGTCGCCGTAGCGCTTGCCGACGTGCGTTTCGGTGAAACGGATCAAGTTGCGCAGCAGATCCGTGTCGTAGTTCGACGGTACGTTTTGCAGCACCGCCGCGAGGCGTTCCAGGCCGGCACCGGTGTCGACGTGCTTCGCCGACAGCTCCTGCAGCTCGCCCGACTCGATGCGGTTATACTGGATGAACACCAGATTCCACAGCTCGATGAAGCGAGCGCAGCCGGCGTTGACGGCACAGACGTGACCAGGGACGTGCCCCTGGTCGCACGCCGCCGCGCCGCGATCGATGTGGATCTCGGAGCACGGGCCGCAGGGGCCGATTTCGCCCATTTCCCAGAAATTGTCCTTCTCGTCGAAACGCAAGATGCGGTCGCGGGCGATGTCCGTTTCCGAGCGCCAGAAGCCGTCGGCTTCGTCGTCGGTGCGGTACACGGTGGCGTAGAGCTTGTCTTTGGGAAGCTTCCACACGTCGGTGAGCAGCTGCCACGCCCAGGCGATGGCTTCCTTCTTGTAGTAGTCACCGAACGACCAGTTGCCGAGCATCTCGAAGAAAGTGTGGTGATAGGTGTCGCGCCCGACCTCCTCGAGGTCGTTGTGTTTGCCGCTGAGGCGCAGGCACTTCTGTGAGTTGACGGCGCGCGGATTGGCGAGCTTCTGGTTGCCAAGGAAGACGTTCTTGAACTGCACCATGCCGGCGTTGGTAAACAGCAGCGTCGGATCCTTGTCAGGAACGAGCGAAGCGCTGGGCACGAAATCGTGGCCGCGCTGGCGGAAGAACTCGATGAACTGCGAACGGATCTCGGCTCCGGTCATGGCCTACGGCCGGCGGGCCTGCGGCCGGCGTCTTTTCTATGGCCCGCTCCCCGATGGGTCGCTGCTGGCTTCCAAGTCCGACTGAAAATCATCGTTTGCTACTAGCAGTCTGTCAAACGTAGCACCACAGCGACCCGGAGGGGGCTGCGCCTGGCGTGTTCTCTATGGACCGTTCCGCGATGCGTCGCTATGAGCGGCTTCGGATGAGGTAGCACGGCCGCGGGCCTGCCTGGCGGACCTGGCAGTGCCCAGCGACCAACGGAGCGGTCTCTAGAAGAGACGCAGGTCCCAGCAGTCTATCGGACTTGGCTGCCCCTAGCGACCAACGGGAGCGGTCCATAGAAAAGACGCCGGCCGCAGGCCTAGCAGCCGTCCCCTAGAATGGCGAGCACCACCGCCTCCGGGAAGCCACGTTGCAGCAGGAAGCGGGCGGCTTTGGCACGAGCACGGTCGCCGGGCGGCAGCGTCGGGAAGCGGCGCGTCAAGGCCACTCGGGCGAGCGCCGATTCGTCGGCGAACGCCGCGGCGACCGCGGCGTCGACGAGCGCCTCGGCTATCCCCTTGGCTGCCAGGGTCGCGCGTACCCGCTCACTGCCATGCCCGCGGCGCGCCGCGTTCTCGGCGGCCGAGCGGGCGAAGCGTTCGTCGTCCAGGTAGTGCAACGCTTCGAGGCGGGTGATGGTGGCGGCGACAATGTCGGGTGTGATGCCAGACGCATTGAGCCGGGAACGGACCTCGTGCGTGCTGCGATCATGTGCCGCCAGCAGCCGCACGACGCGCTGCCAGGCCAATTCGCGGAGCGATCCAGGCACCTGCGCTCCTCTGCCTTCAGGGCAAAATCGGCCCGCCGAAACAGGCGCCTCAGAAGCGCTCGATTTCGACCTTCGGTTGTGCGTCGACGCCGCTGCGCGTCTCGAACTCGTCCCACCGGCTGTCACTGGTCGATTCGATGCCCCGCAGCTTCAGGTCGAAGTCGCCGGGGTTGGTCGCGTTCCGCATCGCCTCGTCGCGCGTGATCAGATGGCTCCTGTAGAGGCCCATCAGCGACTGATCGAACGTCTGCATGCCATACGTAACCTGGCCTTGCGCGATGACTTCGCGAAGGTCGCGGAGTTTTTCCTTGTCGGCGATGTACTCGCGCACGCGGGCCGTTGACACCAGCACTTCGACGGCCGGCACCATGCCTGTGCCGTCGGCGCGTGGCACCAGGCGTTGGCTGACGATCCCGCGTAGCACGCTGGCCAGGATCAAGCGCACCTGGTCGCGCTGGTGTTCCGGAAACGTGCTGATGGCGCGGGTGATGGTCTCGGGCGCGTCGAGGGTGTGCAGCGTGCTCATCACGAGATGCCCCGTTTCCGCGGCGAGGATGGCGGTCTCGATAGTCTCCAGGTCGCGCATTTCGCCGACCAGGATGACGTCCGGGTTCTGGCGCAGCGCGGCTTTGAGCGCGGCGGGGAAGTTGATGGTGTCGTAACCGACCTCGCGCTGGTTGACGTAGCAGAGCTGGTCGGCGTGGGTGTATTCGATCGGGTCTTCAATCGTGATGATATGCGCCCGCCGGGAGCGATTGATGTAGTCGATCATCGCTGCCAGCGTCGTGCTCTTGCCGCTGCCGGTGGTGCCGGTGACGAGGACGAGGCCGCGCTGCTCGCCGGCGATCTTCTCGACCACCGCCGGCAGATTGAGCTCGGTCACGGAGCGGATGCACGCGGGAATGATGCGGATGACCACACTGACCTCGCCGCGCTGCCGGAAGACATTGACGCGGAAACGGCCAAGCTCGGCCGTTTCGTAGGCCAGGTCGGCCTGCAGCTCACTGGCAAACCGCTTGCGGTGGTAGTCGTCGAGCATCAGATCAACCGCCGCCTGCACGTCTACCGCCGTCAGCGCCTCAGCGCCGGGCAGTGGAACCAGGTCACCGTGCAAGCGCAGCCCGGGTGGGACACCGGGTTTCAGCAGGACGTCGGAGGCGTGCAGACGAGAGGCGTCGCGGAGAATGTCATCAAGCTCCATAGGTGGCAGAGTCCAATCCAAAACGCATGCCGTGTGGTCGGTAGTCGTAGGAGTGGCATGCGGAGCCGCTATGGAGCGTGCATCAACAATCAGCTGGCGCGACTTCCCCGCTTAGCGTCACTCTTTGGTTGCTCGGGGGCGGTGGCAGCGTCGACCGGAGTAATCGGCGCGATGCCGGCGCGCGCCCGGACCTTGGCCTCGATCTGCTGGGCAATTTCGGGATGGTCACGCAGGAACTCCTTGGCGTTCTCGCGTCCCTGGCCGATGCGCTCGCCGTCGACGGAATACCAGGCGCCGCTTTTTTCAACGATGTTCCACTCACTGCCAATGTCGATCAGCTCGCCCTCGCGTGAGATGCCGGTGCCATAGAGGATGTCGAACTCGGCTTCCTTGAAGGGCGGTGCCACCTTGTTCTTGACGACCCGCACCTTGGTACGGCTGCCGATGACCTCGTCACCCTGCTTGAGGGCGCCGATGCGGCGGATGTCGAGGCGCACCGAGGCATAGAACTTCAAGGCGTTGCCGCCGGTGGTGGTCTCCGGATTGCCGAACATCACGCCGATCTTCATGCGAATTTGGTTGATGAAGACGACGATGGTGTTGGAGCGCGAGATGGTGGCGGTGAGCTTGCGCAGCGCTTGCGACATCAAGCGCGCTTGCAGGCCCATTTGCGGGTCGCCCATCTCGCCTTCGATCTCGGCGCGCGGCACCAACGCCGCCACCGAGTCGACGACGAGGATGTCGACCGCGCCACTGCGCACCAGTGTCTCGGCGATCTCCAGGGCCTGTTCGCCGTGATCGGGCTGCGAGATGAGCAAGTCCTCGGTCCTGACACCGAGCTTGCGAGCATAGCCGACGTCGAGCGCGTGCTCGGCATCGATGAACGCGCCGATGCCGCCCAGCTTCTGTGCTTGCGCAACGATCTGCAACGCCAACGTCGTCTTACCCGAGGACTCCGGCCCATAGATCTCGATGACGCGGCCGCGCGGCACGCCGCCGACACCGAGGGCGAGATCGAGCCCGATCGACCCGGTCGAGACGACTTGAATGTCCTTGAGGAGCGCGGTCTCGCCGAGCTTCATGATCGCGCCCTTGCCGAACTGCTTTTCGATCTGGCTGACGGCAAGGTCGAGCGCGCGTTCGCGATTAGCATCCATTGTCATCATGGTTCTCCTGTATATAATACTATGTTCGCATTGTCAAGCTCGGACTGGGGGCGTCCGCGCCTCGCGCACCTGCGGTCAGCGTCTTCTCTCTGGCCCGCTTCCCGTTGGTCGCTAAGGACTGCCAGGCCCGACAGCGTGCTAGCCTTCGACATCACCACCCCAACCGCCCTGGACACTAATCCGGACGGCGCGCCGTGTCCACTGCCTGGCGACGATTGGTATGGCGTGCCCACACCGACAACACCTCAGGTGATCGGAAGGTTCTCTGTCACCTGGCCGACAGGGAGAGGCGTTCCGTCGTCTCGATGGGACTTGAGGAACGAGGTTGCGGGCGCCTGCCGGGCCCCGCGGGCCCGGCAGGTGTTTCCACGGCAACGACGATCGCGGACGGACGACTTGGAGATCCGGCTCTGGTGGCTCGGCCCACAGTCCTTCCCGGGTCCACGCCGTTCAGGGGCGGCGGCGCAGCATTACGGGGTGCACATGTGGGCGAGGCAGAGACCGCTCTGGTACGTTGTTCCGAACGAAGGTCAGGATACGATCAGATTTTTCGGGGCTCACTGACACACGTGGCTGGCGCTGCAACTGAGACTCCCGCCGCAGTCGGCGCTGTTGTTGCACTGGACGCAACTGCCCGCGAAGACGCCGTCGCCGCAGACATGCTTTGGAAGGTGGTTGTCGGCGGTGCAATCGGTGCCGGCGGGAGCGTTTGTAAACGTCGGGTGCAGCGGCGATGGACCGCTGCAAGCCGGATTTTGCTGACAGACGGTACTGGGGGTCGGTAGATCGCTGGGGGCGTCGATCGCAGTGGCGCTACCCGTCCCGTTGCACACGAGGCTTTGGCAGTCGCCCGCCGTAATCCCGGCGGTGGTCGGCGATATCCGCGGCGCAGCTCACATAGTTGCTGTGGGTCTTCCCCTTGGTTCCGTCGAAGCGTGCACAGATGCAGACGTCATCGATCAGGCTGCGCACCGCGCCAATTTGCGCGGCATCCGCTGCCACCGCAGGGTCCGTACCTGTCAGGCAGGTCTTGGTGAGAAGGGCCCCGGCCGAGAGCGGAGAGAGGAGCACCATCCGCGTTGCAAACGAGAAGGACCACGCGTGCCACCTCCTGGCTCGCGCACGCTGTCGCCTGAGAAACTAACTGTATCGAGCCATCGCTCGCGATTAGCTGAGGTATGCATCGCAATACTCCTTCTCCAGTAGGTTGCTGATGATGAGGGAGTGTAACCGCACGCGGTCCGGCACGAGGTCAGGATTCGGTCAGTTTTCCCGCGCGCTCGCCTGGCAAAATCGTGGGTGTTCAGAGAGAATGACCGTCGGTCATGGGTGTCGAGGGGGCTACTGTTCTGGCGCCATTGCGGTTCGGGGAGTTTGTTCTCGATGAGGCGGGCTTCGCGTTGCACCGCAACGACCGCCTGGTTGAGATCGAGCCGCGGGCGCTGAAGCTGCTGTTGCACCTGGCGCGTAACCGGCAGCGCGCGGTGCCGCGTGCGGAGCTCGCTGCCATCCTCTGGCCCGACAGTGTGGTGAGCGAAACCTCCCTGAAAGAAGCCGTCAATCTGGCACGCCGCGCCGTCGGCGACGCGGCCGACACGCAAACCGTTGTCGCCACTTTACGCGGGCACGGGTACCGCTTCGTCGCGGCCGTCGACGAGGTGGAGGCGCACGGCGCTGCAAACGCACCGCTCGGCGAGCCGCCGCATTTCGTCGGCCGGCTGCGCGAGTTGGAAGCTCTGCGGGCCATATCGGCCGATGTCGGCCGCGGCACCGCCCAGATCGTGCTGTTGGAAGGCGAAGGCGGTATCGGCAAAACGACCCTGGTGCGGCGGTTTGCAGAGATCGCCGCCGCAGCAGGCTACGCCGTCGTGCGCGGTCAGAGTGACAGCGACTGCGGCGCGCCGTCCTACTGGACCTGGATTCAAGTGCTGCGTGAGCTGCTGATGCGGCCCGAGATCGCCGCCGTGCGCCGCTGCGCCCCGCACAGTCTGGGGATCGTCAAGCGGCTCGTGCAAAGGGAAGCGATCACCGAGCAGGCGGTCGTCGCCGCACACGATCGCCGCCTGTGGTTGTTCGACGATGTGACTGAAGTCTTGCGGCTCTTCGCGACTGCGTGCCCACTGCTGATCGTGTTGGAAGATCTCCAGGCGGCCAACGAGGACTCTCTATTGCTGCTGCGCTTTCTCGCCCGCCACCTCGACACCACGCGGACGATGGTGCTCGGCACGTTCCGGCGCGCGGCGCTCTCCGACGATCATGCGCTCACCGCCACATTGACCGAGCTCCGCCGTGTCCCCTGCTTTACGGAGATGACGATCGGCGGACTTGCGGAGAAGGACACCACGGCGCTGATCGGCCGGCACGTCGCGGCGCCCCTGGTGCGCGAGCTGCAGCGCCGTACCGGGGGGAATCCGCTCTTCTTGAAGGAGATCCTGCGCCACGCGTCGAGCCGGTTTGCACCCGACTGGTTCGCACGCGACGATGCGGCGGCGGTTCTGCAACGCGACTTGGCGCCGCCCGGTATTCGCGATCTGGTGGCGCAGCGCGTCGGGCGCCTGGACCCGGACACCCGGGCGCTCTTCGACGCCGCGGCGGTGCTGGGAGAGCGCTTTGAGCTGACCGACGTCGCCAATCTCGTCGGCTGGCGCGGCGCGGCGATCGACGATGACATGGAGGCCCTGCGCGCCCAAGGATTCTTCCAAGCCACGCGACACCCGACAGCGAGGCAGTTTACCCATCCCATCGTGCGCGAAGCGGCACTGGCGCTGCTCGCGCCACGTCGCGCCCAGCAGCTTCACGACAAGGCGGCCAAGCATCTGGAGCGCGCCGGCGCCGACGAGCGCGGCCGCCGCCTGCCACAGCTGGCCTACCACGCCTTCGCGGCCTTGCCGTTCGGATCGATCGGCCGGGCCGTTCGGCATGGCCGGGCCGCGGCGGCGCAGGCCGCGGCGCATTTCGCCTATGAGGACGCCGCGGCGCTCTATCGCGAGACGCTGGAGGCGGCCGCGCAGCAGCCGCGGACTTCGTCGCTGGAACGCGCCGAGCTGCTGGTCGCCCTGGGTGAAGTCGCGTCACGAACGGCCGACCAAACAACGGCGCGTGAGGCCGCGGTCGACGGCTTTCGGCTCGCGCAGCGCCGGCGGCGCCCCGACCTGTGTGCCCGCGCCGCTTGCGCGCTTGGTCCGGCCCTCCTGCCGCTGCGGCTCGGCAGTGTCGACGAGCAACGCGTCGAGCTGCTCGAAGAAGCATTGCACTTGATCTCGCAGCGCGACAAGGCGCAGCGCATCCGCGTGTACAGCGAGCTGGCGGTGGCCCTGTACTGGTCGCCCGATTCCCGCCGCTGCCTCGCCGTCGCCGAGACGGCGGTCGCCCTGGCGCGGAAGTTGGCGAAACCGGCGCCGCTGGCACACGCGCTCTATGCGCGCTGCATTGCGCAATGGCGGCCAAGTGCCGGCCGCGCCGACGCCGGGTCGGTGCGTGAAGCAATTCGTATTGCCGACCGCGCCGGCGAAGGAGATCTGGCAATGGCGTGCGCCGTGCGGCTGGGACACGTGCTCGCCGAGGCCGGCGAGCTCGAGGCGCTCGATCGTTTGACCGTCAATCTGGAGCAGCGGGCGGAGCGGCTGGGCTACCCGCAGGCGCGCCTCTGGCCGCTGATCTTTCAGGCCTCACGGCTCACGCGCCAGCGCCAGCTCGATGCCGCGGAGGCGGCGATCAACCGCGTGCGCGCCGCCGCGATGGAGGCCTGGGAGCCGGCGGCCGAATTTCTCCTTGGCTTGCTGCGCCTCGAACAGGGAACCTTCACCGGACTGCTGGAGGTCTTCGATCGCCTTGCCACTTGGGTGCCCGATCTTCCAGTTGAAGCGCCGCTGCCGCTGATCCTTGCCGGTGTCGGCGAGCTCGAGAGAGCTTCGCGGACCTATCAGCAACTCGTGGCTCGCCGGCCATGGGAAACCTCCGATCACATGGGCACGATCGCCTCGCTCACGCTGCTGGCCGCGTGTGCGGCACGCTTCGAAGATCCGCAGACGGCGAGCGGAATCTATCCGATCCTCGCACCGCATGCCGGCGAATATGCAGTGGTTGCCGGTGTGGCCGGTCTGCTCGCGCCGGTCACACACACGCTCGGCGAGCTGTGCGGGACCATCGGCCGCTACGACGAGGCGGTCGCGTACTTCGAGCGCGGCATCGAGGAGTGCCGCCGGGCCGAGCTGCGCAGCGACCTGGTCCGCACGCAGCTCGCCTGGGCACGCGTCCTGACCCGGCGCAATGCCCCCGGCGACCGCCGCCGCGCCGCCGCGCTCGGCCGCGAAGCGCAGCGCAGCGCCGAGGAGCTCAATGCCCCACTCCTGATGGCAGACGCGGCGGGTTTCAATTCCACTCGAATCGACGCACGGTGACACCGGCGAGGGCCGTTTTCACGCAGCTGGTTCGAGAAAGACGCTTGCCTCAGCCTCGCGCGGCCGATAGTTAAAACTGATCTGACGAGCGGGTTTCACCAAGAAGTGGGCAGGACGACGATGATGAATCGGTGGCTCAAGACAACAGGTTTCGAACAGCTTTGGCGGGTGATAATCGCGGTGGTTGCCGTCGGCAGCATCGGCCCGATCGCATTGCGATGCATGCCTGGCAGCGGCTGGTCTCTCGGCGCAGTGCCGGCCTACGGAGCAGATGGTAGCGGCTCGCCACTGACGCTGCGCGGGCAGATCCCCATCGCCGGCGGCGCGCAGACCGTCTCCCTCAACGGCACCACGGCCTTCGTGTGCGCCCCCGGCACTATCGACATCATCGACGTGACCGATCCCACGAACCTTTCCGTGGGCAAGAGCTTTGGCAGTGGCGGCACTTGCACGCTCGCCGGTAACCAGCTGGTCGCCTTCGGCAGCGGCGACCCATTCCCGGTGAACATTTACTCGGTTGCCAACCTTGCCAACCCGCAACTCCTTGGCAGCACGTCGATCAATTACATCTACCCCCATCAGCTGCTCGTTAGCGGGAATTACGGCTTCGTTTCGAACTTGGAGTTTGATTTCGACGGCGGGTTGAACGTGACGGCCCAGCACGGCGATCTTGAATCCGTCAGCCTGAGCCCGGCGAGCTCGCCCGGTCTCGCCGACGTGCTTTTCAACACCACGGGCCCTCCCAAGGGCGGCAACAACAACGTGTGGGCGGGTACGATCGCGAACAGCACGACATTATTGATCGGCAGCACGACCTCGACCGGTAGCAACGTGGTGGACGGAATCGGCCAAGTGCTGATCGTCGACATCAGCAACCCGACGGCGATGGCGGTCGCTGGCACCCTCGATATCCCCGGGACGCTGCAGCTCACGGGCATTGCCATCCAAGGCAGCACGGCGCTCGCCGTCGGCAGCTCCGGCAGCTGGAACAGCGGCCAGAGCGATCTCGGTCTCACCGGTCACATCGTGCTGACCACACTCGACGTGACCGATCCGCGGCACCCATCGATCATCGCCCAACAGAACATGTCCCGCGCCTCGCGCGGGTTGGATGCCGCGCCCATCGGTATCGGCGGCGGTTTGTTTGCCACTGCCAACCTGGGACCGGTCGGCGGCCAGCCGGAAGTGATCGTGGTGAACGCCAGTGACCCGCACAATATCGTTCCGAGCGAGGTCACGGTGCCGGCCGACGTCACCGGGTTGGCCAGCGGCAACGGCGAGCTGTACACCGCCAGTGCCGCGGGGCTCCTCATCTACGACATCGGCGCCACGCCAAGCGGTTGTGCCGGCGACTGCGAGGGCAGCGGTGACGTCACCGTGAACGAGATCATCATATTGGTGAACATCGATCTCGGCACTGCTGATCCGTCCGCCTGTCCCAATGGCATCCCGAGCGGCGACACCGTCGACATCACGCTGATCGTTCAGGCCGTGAACAACGCTCTCAATAGCTGCCCAGCTTCGTGAGTTGACGGTGATCTGCAGACGTTCTGGGCGTTCTACAGGCCAGAGGAGAACCCGGTCAACGCGGTAGTGACGACGCTACAAGCAACCAGATTGTCGGGCGGCGGAGCGTCGGCAAGATCACACACCTGGAGCGCGATCGTATACGCGGCACCGTCGCTCAGCGGGAAGACGAACTCCATGGTGTTGGTGGCGTTCTGCGGCAACACCACCGTGCTGCACAAGTTGGGGTTGGGCCCTTGTAGTCGTGCGCAGCTCCACAAGTACCGCAACGGACGGCCGCATGATCCGACAGAACCGGCGGCCGAGATCAACAAGGGTTGCGCGGGATAAGAGCCGCTGGCCGGCAGAATGTCCGCTGTCGGCGATCCCACGACACACAGGCCGGCATTGCCGGTGACGCCCCCGCTGCTGGCCTCGATCACGACCGGAGCCGCTGTCAGCCCGGTGACCAGCCCGCTTGCATCGACCGTTGCCACACTCGGATCGGCGGTCGACCAGGTGACGGGATACGGCAGCGCCTTGCCGTTGGCATCCTTCACGACGGCGGAGAACGCCACCGGGACACGCTGCGATTCATCCGTAGCCAGCCAGTACTCCGCGGCACTCGGGGCCACCTCGATGTCGTGGACGACTGGGCAAGCGCCGGAATCGTCCGCGCGGTAATCCGCAGGTCGCCGTCGGTATCGGCGGCATCAAGGCAGTGTGTGAACGCGGGGCAAGCGACGGGGTGAACTTCCTGCCGTCGCTGCAGCGGTTGGTGGGTGTGGCCCCGTCCTGCTTCGTCGTCGGCTTGATCGAGCAGCTTTTCGCGCCGCTCTTGGTCACCGTCTGCAGGCACGCAACCGAGTGGAGTGCCGGATTGAGGCCGCACGTCGACCGCGCGTAGATCTTCTTGACGGTCATCCTGCACTGCGGGCGCAGGTTGGCGGGAGGCGTGGCGCTTTGTGCGGCGATGATCGCGGCGACGCACCGCGTGTACGCACGATGCGTTTTGCCGAGCGTGCCATCGAAACTGTCACACGGGCACGCGATATCGATCACGCTGCGTACCGCGGTAATTTGCGCGGCATCGCTGCCCACCAAGGGATCAGTTCCCGTCAGGCACGTCTTCGTCAACCCGGCGTCCTCGAATTCGTTCTGGAGCCCGCCAACGCCCAGTTGCGCTGCGGCAGCAAAGCGGTTGCGCTACGCCCCAAAGCGTTCGCCACATTACAATACCTCGCCGAGCGCTCCGGCAGGTTGGTCACTAAGGCGGAGCTATCGCGTTTCCGGCCAGGTCGTAGGATTGCCCGGCTTGCTCGCGACACTGGCCGAGAGTTGTGTCCAGACAGGACGCGTTGCCGAGGCCGAGCAGCATGTGACGGCCGCCCGCGTTCTCCTTGAAGCCACCGGCGAGGTACGTTTCATCGCCGAATTGGAACGCCCCGCCGGGGTTCTACGATGGCGGCGTGACGACCACACCGCTGTTGCCGCGCCGGCCACGGCGCTCCATGGGCGATGGCGTTCCCAATCGAGTCAAGCGAGCGCCTTCGCGAAACCGTGCGGATACCCTTCGGATCGAGCCAAGCGGACAATGCGCTCAAATGAATTCACCTTTCGCGTCCGCATAGGCTTGGCGCGCCCCAAACTCCGTCGCAGAAAACCGCGGCGCCAACGCCATCTTCAGCTTCGCATACTCGGCGGCGACTGCGGGGTGGTCGCACAGGTAGTCGCGAAAGGCCAGGGTACGAGCTTCCTCGTCGTCGCCAGACACAACGACGTGAATGTGATGCGTATGGGGCCACTGTCGCGGCCGATGGAAGAACGGGCACCAGGCATCGTCGGGGTGCGGGAGATGGATATATCCAAGCTGCTGCAGCGGGATGCCGTATGCATCCATGGGCTGTAACGCCCGCACGGAGATCTGGATGTCGATGATCGGCTTCGCCGCCAGCCCGGGCACTGCCGTCGAACCGTTGTGCTCGATCCGCCGGGCAACTCCCCCAAGTGCTGAAATCAGGCGCGCGTGCTCCGCCACAAACGCCTCTCGCCATCTGGGGTCGTACGGCAGGACTACGAGAGAGGGCATGGACTTGTTCGTCCACTACACTTGCAGCGCAACGGATTCAAACTTGGCGGAGAACAGCGCCGCAACGGCGAGCTCACCCCCTTCCCCGCTCTTGGAGGACTGTCGATTTTCTCAGGTTCGGACCTCTCGCGCATAGGGGCAGTTCGGGAACTGCCCGAAAGGGCGCCTCGAATTGGCAGCACTGCGTGGGGCGATTCCCGAATCGCCCCTACTTCGGGAAAATCGACAGTCCCTGGAAAGAGCGGGGTCTGAAACAGCGGCGAGCACTCAACGCGCTTTCTGATCGTGGATCGCGAGCACCCCGCCGACAGCGCCGAGGTAGGCCGTGCCGGTCTTGCCGAGAACGATTCCGGCGTAGTGATTGTTGAAATTGAGTCCCGTCCCGGCGAGCTGCTTCCAGACGGTTGCGCCGGTTTGGAAATCGATCGCCGTCCAGAACCACGCGTCGGCCATTGTGTTCACAGGATCGGCTTCCTTGGTGTACGTGTACACCAGGCCGTTGGTGAGGGAGAGCTTGGCGACGACGCTGGGTGCGGCTTCCGTGGTGTTCGTCCACACGACGTGGCACCCATTGCCGTCGGCATCGAGGTCGATGCGCGTGAACCCCGGCGTCGTCGTCGCCCCGTTCATAGTGATGGTGGCTTTGTAGCCGTAGTTGTTCTCCACGATCATGGATGCGCCGGTGCCGATCAAGGAGTTCTCCGTGGCGCCGGCGCCGGCATCGAAGACCGGCACTTCGCAGACCAGTCGCGACTGTCCGGCATCCAACGTGCTCGCCGTCCGATAGACCACGACGTTCATCGGGTCCGCATTGTCGGCGATGGCGACGAAACCGCCCTGCAGCAGGGTCGGCGTGGTGCCCGACCCGGCATTGATCTGGCCAAGCTTCGCCACGCCGGTGTTCTGATACGTCACGGCCCACGTCACGCTCGGCACGCCGGCGGCATCGAGATCGAAGCGATACATCTGCTTGTCGCTGACGATGTAGATGCCCTGCTTGTCGACGGCGAACGAGTTTTCGATCTCTTCGTTGAGCGTCGTGGACTGGATGGCCCCGGTATTTGGATCGAGCACACCGACCGTGCCGTGGTAGCGGCTGACGAACCAGATGCGGCCCTTCCAGTCAGGCAGCGCCGAAGTGATGCGGTCATCGGTGGCCACCACGCCAGTCAGGTCCCAGTCCTCATCGAGCACGAACCCCAGCGGCTGTCCCTTTGGAGCTTCCGCAATGCGCCAGATGTGATTGGTGGTGGTCGCGATGACGACGCGATTCCGATTGTCGAGGTAGAAGTACACGCCACCGGCGCTATTGGTCGTCGGATCTTGACCCGGGGGCGGCGCCACGTACGGCAGGTCGAACTCTGCCAGCTCATCGAGCGTTTTGGGATCGAACATGTAGAGGCGCGGGCCGGCGAGCGAAGAGCACGAGGCCACCAGTCGGCCCAGGCGGTCGAAGGTGATGGTGATGCACACCCGGCCGATGGCCGTCGACAGGGTCGCTGGGGTGATCCCGCGCGGGCCCGGTCTGGTGTACGCATCGGTCATCCAGGCATCGTTGTGCACGTTGCTGCGGCCGTTGGGTGCCATATGCGTGTTGTAGGGTGGTTTCTTCCCCTTGATCGGTTTGGCCTTCCAAGGCGCACCGCTGTAGCCCGGGAGTGTGGTTGGCGCTCCGTTCGTGATGGGGGACGCTGCCCTGGCATGTCCGGGAAGCACCGCAAGCAACGCCATTACCGCCAGTGCCCCCAGGGTCGTACGTGCGGCATCGGTTTGGCTCGCGCGTGACCCACGCGGCTGGCCGTTCTGCATCGTCTTCTTCATGAATTCTCCTTCCTTTCACCGCAGGCGTCCAATACCTACAGGTTGCTCCACACTAGGCACCGCTCGGTTGCCGCGCTTGGCCGAACGTGCCAGTCTTTTGGCCAAAACGTGACAATTGTGAGCCGATCGATCGAGCCTGGAGCCCCGTCGTCCCTCAGCAGTTGGGTCCGAGTGATCGTCCGCGCCCTTGATATGCGCGGGTTCGGAGGGCGAGCACTGGCGGTGCAGGCAGGCCTGGATCTCGCCGCCCTCGACGACGCCAACGCGCGCTACGCGGTGACCACGACGGCGCGGCTCTGGCGTCTCGCCGTGGAGACGACCGGCGACCCGTCCTGTGGTCTGTTCATCTCGCAGTTCGCCCGGGAGACGAACTTTCACGCCCTTGGCTATTCGGTGGTGGCGAGTCGAAGCTTGAAGGACGCCTTTGAGCGGATGGTACGCTACAGCCGGATCGTCAGCGACTCGGTGCAGTTTCGTCTTGAAGAAGAGCGCACCCTGTATCGGCTGGTGATCGAGATTCCCGCCGGCGTTGTCCGCCCCGCGGACGAGGCCATTGATGCGATCGCGTCGCTGATCGTCCGCCTCGCGCGCTGGCTGCATGACGACCGTTCGCTCAATCCACTCGCGGTTGCCCTCGAACGCCCGCGGCCGTCTCCGGCTGAGCCATTTTCAGCCTTCTTCCGTGTCCCCGTAGGTTTCGCTGCGCCGACGAACTACCTGGAGTTCGCCAAGGCCGCCGTCGACGGACCGCTGCCGAGTGGCAATGCCGAGTTGGCGCAGCACAACGATGCCGTGGTGCGCTCGTATCTCGAACGCGTGACCGATGATCGCATCACCAGCCGGGTGCAGGCGATCGTCGCCGAGCGCCTTCCCAACGGCAGGCCGACGCAAGCGGCGGTGGCGCGCCAGCTCGGCATGAGCTTGCGCAGCCTGCAGCGCCGCCTCGAGGAAGAACGCACTTCCTTCAAAGAGATCCTCAGCGCCACGCGCCGCGATCTCGCGTGCTCGTACGTCCGCGAGGCAAACTGCTCGGTGACCGAGGTGGCCTTCCTCCTCGGGTTCATGGACACCAGCAGCTTTTGCCGGGCATTCAAGCGCTGGACCGGGCTGGCGCCGAGCCGCTATCGCGTTGGATCTGGGGGGGAGGGTGTGGAATCGGATTGAAGGGCGCTTTCGCATTCCGCGGGCTTGCGTTGATCACCAGTGCGCGTACCCTCGGAACGGAGAATTCTTGGGAAATGGATCCCGTGCGCGCCGATTTCCCCGCCCCTGATTCGAGGTGTCAGTAGAGCCGGAAGTTAGCCGATCGAACATGTCGGAGGTCCCGGCTCGTATCCGCAGCCGGAAGGAGAGACGACGATGCGATTCATGATTTTGCTCAAGGCCGACAAGAACACGGAGGCGGGTGTGCTCCCGGACGAAAAACTGTTGACCGAGATGGGCCGGTTCAACGAGGAGATGGCGAAGGCCGGCGTGCTGCTCGCCGGCGAAGGCCTGCAGTCGAGCGCCAAAGGGGCGCGCGTCAAGTTCTCGGGAACGAAACGGACGGTGATCGACGGGCCTTTTCCGGATACCAAGAGCCTGGTCGCCGGGTTCTGGATGATCCAGGTCAAGTCGAAGGAAGAGGCCATCGAATGGATCAAGCGCTGCCCCAATCCACTCGAAGGCGAGGCCGAGATCGAGATTCGCCAGGTGTTCGAGACGGAAGATTTCGGCCCCGCGCTCACGCCCGAGCTCAAAGAGGCCGAAGAGCGTCTGCGCGCCCAGGTGGCGGCGAAGCCGTAGACCCGGCGGGCGGCGGCCCTGCGGGCGGCGTCTTTTCTACGGCCTGCTCCCCCCCTTCGGGGAGCCTCAGGACAGGCGGCTACCGTCCTGGGTCAGAAGTTCGATGGAGAATGGCAAACAGCGGGTCGCCATCCAAACGCCTGCAGCTTTCAGGAGAAGGTACAGCCGTGGACTCCCTGGCCCATCTGTTTGCATTGGGTCGGGTTGCTCGTCTGTCCGCAGAGCGTGCCGAAGTAGTTGCACGCGCTATGGTTGAAAATCAGGTCACTGACGCTGTGGATCGGCGTGCCGAAGGTGATGTCGTATTCGCTGTTGACGTGCTCGTAGAAGAAGAGCTCGGGTTTGAAATCCGGTGGCGGGCCGATGATCGTCGTCACCACGTCGGGCAGCTTGGGGACCTCGTCGTTGGTGTTCGCCACGCGCCAGCTCGTGCCGATGTCCCCGTTGTAGACTGCCGCAAAGGTCGGATCTCCGGCGCGCGGGCCGGCGAACGTGTAGACGATCGGGTGCGTGAGGTGCGTCTGCGCGGCCAGGTCCGGACCGGCAAGCACGGCGAGGGCGCCGCCGAGGCTGTGGCCGGTAATGAAGAGACTGGTGTAGCTTCCGCCGGCAGCGAGGGTGGTGACCTCCTGGATGATCGGTGTACGGATCGTGTCGTAGATGGCGGTGAAGCCGGTCTCCGTCTTGCCGCCGTTGGCGACGTAGGGGTAGCTCTCCTGTGAGGCGGTCGCATCGGAGATCCACTCGGAGATGGTTTCCGTGCCGCGGAAGACGACGTAGATTGCACTGCCGCTGGTGGCTACGAACGCGATCGGTACCATCCCGTTGAGCCCATCGCCGGAGAAGTGCTCCTCCGTATAGAACTGCGCCTGCAGCGTGTATGGAGCGGGCAGGGTGAACGTCTGGCCGTTCTCGAAGTCGGTTAGCATCTGGTATGACTGCAGGCATAGCTGCACGAGCGTAACGGCGCTGGAGAGGTTGAAGGTGCCGCCCTCGACGCCGGGTGGAGGGGAGCTGGAATTGCTGCTGTCGCTCCCACCACAAGCCGAGAGGCAGATCGCCAGGAGCACTGCGGGCAGCCACTTGCGCGCGTTCGCCATGACGGGCCTCCATACCACGCCCGGGATCGAGCTTCGACCCTTTGACAGGGATCTGGTGATGGCGGGGCGTCACTTCAGGCACGCAAGGCATCTTCGGTGACACGGATTGGCAGTTGCCTAATGCATCTACATGGCGTAGCGACCATCAGCCTAGGAATTGCATGCACGCGAGTCCCCGTTTCGTGGAAAGAGCACCGAATCGCCGCCGGCCGCGTTTGGCAAGTGTGAGGCGTTTCAGTTTGTCGGCCTGGTGCCAGCAGTCGGTGAGAGGACTGGGCAGATGAGACGCGTGTGGCACACCGGCGTGGTCACTATCTATGTGATTGCAGCGCTACTCTGGGGCACGGCCAGGCCCAGTGCGGCGCAGCAGGGATTCGACGAGGATGATCCGGACCTGCCCGCGTTCGCGCAGAGTACTGCGGACAAGCAGGACTACCTGCGGCGGCGGTCGGCGTACATCGGCAGGCTGCGCGGCTTCGAAGCCGGCAAGCTCCCCGACATCAGCGCGCGCATACGGGCGATCCACGAGATGGCCCTGGAGACGGCACTGGGTCCCGTGGGGTTTGCTCTGGCACCGCTCATCAGCAGCACGGATTGGACACCGGTTGGACCGGCTCCCGTTCCCAACGGCCAGACGACGAGCGTGTCGACGCCAGTGAGCGGCCGTGCGACCGTGGTGGCGGTGCACCCGACGAATCCAAACGTCGCTTACCTCGGCACGGCGCAGGGTGGCCTCTTCCGCACGCTCGATGGCGGCGCGACGTGGACGGCGTTGATGGATACCGCGCAGTCGTTGGCGATCGGTGCCATCGCCATCGATCCGGTGAATCCATCCACGGTTTTCGTCGGCACCGGGGAGCCCAACGGGTCTCTGGACAGTTATTTCGGTGTTGGCCTCTACGTCATTCGAAACGCGGACACCGCACCGGTGCTGACCGGTCCCTTCGAAACGCGCACCAACGGCGGCAACGGCCATGCCTTCATCGGCACGGCAATCAGTCAGATCGTCGTCGACCCGAACAACGACAACAACATTCTTGTCGGCAACACGCTCGGTGCCGGCGGCGTGTCAGGCGAGGTCATTTGTTGTGGCGGTACGAATCCGCCCTCGGCGTTCATCGGGCTGTACTTCTCGAGCAACGCCCAATCCGCGGCGCCAACCTTCGATCGGGTGGCGTCCCTACCGGGCGCCGGCGTCGCGGCCGTCACGGATCTGGTCATCGAGCCGGGCAACGCCAACACCGTGGTTGTGGCGTCGGAAGACCTCGGCGGTGGTGGCACCAGTGGGATCTACCGCTCCACCAACGCACTCCTCGATGCCGCGTCGACGTGGACCCAGACGTTGGCGTTGTCACCAACGCGTGTCAGGCTGGCCACCAACAAAGTCGGGAGCACCGTGACGGTGCTGGCGGCGACTGGCGAGACGGACTCCAGCGCCAATGCCTGCAAGACCGGCGGGGCACCCACTGCCGGTGTCTTGCGGCGCTCGGTCGATGGTGGCGCCACTTTTCCCACGCAGTTGACGGCTGCCAACGGGTTCTGCGGCGGGCAGTGCTGGTACGATATGCCGGTGGCGCTCGATCCCAACAACGCAAGCATCATCTACCTTGGCGGCGCGGCAGATGGTACGTGCAGCGCGGTCATGCAGAAGTCTACGAACGGCGGCACGAGCTTCAGCCGCATCGATACCGGATTGCACGCCGACAATCATGCCATCATGCCTGCCCCATCATTGTCCTCGACCGTCTATGTCGGCACCGACGGCGGCGTCTGGAAGAGCACCAACTCTGGCGGCGCATGGACGAGCCTCAACAACTCCGGCTTGAACACGATTCAGTTCATGAGCGTCGCCGTCCATCCGACCGATCCGTTCTTCTCGATCGGCGGCTCGCAGGACAACGGCACCGAGTGGCTGCAGCCTTCCAGCGACTGGACACGTGCCGACTTCGGCGATGGTGGCTTCTCACAGATTGATCAGAATGCCACCGACACCACGCACGTGACGATGTACCACACGTATTACAACCAAACGAATTCCCTTCTTGGCTTCGCGCGGGTTATCACGACCGCAAGCGCGGTCGATGGGGGGTGGTCCTTTCTCGGGGCCAGTGGCAGCCCGTGTGCGTCGAACAATGGTATCGCTTGCAGCAACACGGTCCTCTTCTACGCCCCGATGGCGTTGGGGCCCGGGAATCCGAATACGCTCTACTTCGGAACCGATCGCTTGTATCGCTCGGTGGATCGCGGCGGCACCATGGTGGCGGTGAGCCAGGGGCCTTTTGTGGCCAACACGGCCGTGAGCGCGATCGGGATCTCGCCGCAGAACGACGCCGTACGCATCGTTGGACTGGAAAACGGAAAAGTGTTCGCAACCACCACGGGCGGCAACCCGCTGATCGACGTTACGGGGGTGGTCCCGGCGGCATACATTGCCCGCGCCATCATCGACCCGAACAGTTCGAACACGGCGTACGTGACGTTGTCAGGGTATGGACTGGCTGCCGGCGCACATGTCTGGAAGACGACGAACCTCAACGCCGGGGCCCCAACGTGGACTGCGGCCGGCAGTGGCATCCCCGACATTCCCGTGAATGGATTCGTCGTTGATCCGGCGAGCTCGACCAACCTCTACGCCGGGACCGACATCGGCGTCTACGCGTCCACGGACGCCGGGGTGAATTGGAATCCGTTCGGCAGCGGGCTGCCGCGCGTTGCCGTGTTCGACATGGCGATCCAGAACACCAACCGCTTTTTGCGTGTGGCGACGCACGGTCGCGGCATGTGGGAGATTGCCCTGGCGCCCCCGGGCGCAACACCAACCGCGACACCCATCAACACGGCAACGCTGCCACCGAGCGCGACGCCTACTTCCACGAGCACGCCGACGCGAACCATGACGCCGCTGCCGACGGCGAGCAACACGCCGACCAACACTGGAACACAGACGGCGACCGCGACGCGGACTCCCACCCCGTCACCGACGTTCAGCGCAACCCACACGTCTACGGCTACGGACACACCGACTTCGACGCCAAGCTCGACAGCGACGAACACTGCAACCCAGAGCCCGACCCGGACACCCACCTCGACCCTGACTGCCACTAGGACCCCGACGTTCACACCAACGTCTACTGTAGTGCCGACGAGCACCCCAACGGCAACCCTCACCCCGCCCCCGACATCGAGCCCGACGGCAACGCCTACGAACACACCGACGGCCTCACTGACGCCAACCTTCACGGCCACGCACACCGCCACCCAGAGCCCCACGCCGACCTCGACCCTGGCTGCCACCGGAACGCCGACGTCGACATCAACATCCATCGCAGTACCGACGAGCACCCCGACGCCAACGCTCACTGCATCACCGGCATCGAGCGCGACATCGACGCCCACGGACACCCCGACAGCATCAGAGACGCCCACCGTCACGTCCACGCTCATCGCCATACTCAGCCCAACGCCTAGCGCGACACCGACAACGGCCGCCGGCGCCAGCCCGACGCCCACTGCGCCCTCCACCCCGACAACAACTGTTGTCGAGGCGCAGCTGCTCGGTTCAGTGACCTTGCAAGGGCGGCCGTTGCCACCCGACCCGCGTTGGAGCGTACCGTTGCGGGTGAGCCTGACACCCCAGGCAGGCGGGACGGCACTGATGTGCACGCCGACGACAGATCAAAGCGGCAACTTTGTTTGCGATGGACTACCCCCTACAATGTATACAGTATGCGTGAAGCATAGCCATACGTTACAGAACTGTAAGAGCGTGCTCCTGACGGTGGGTCCGAATCCAACGGACTTCGGGACATTGCGTGAGGGCGACGCCAACGACGACAACTGCGTGGCGTTGGTCGACTTCTCGATCTTGGGGAGCGCCTTTGGGAAGTGCATCGGGAATGTTGGGTTCGATCAGCGCGCGGATCTCGACGAGAACGGCTGCGTGGTGCTGACGGATTTCTCGCTCTTGGTCACGAACTTCGGCCAATGCGGCGACTAGGGCCTGCGGCCGGCGTCTTTTCTATGGTCCGCTCCCCGTTGGGTCGCCCCGTTGCCAAGTTCGACAGGCTGCACGCCTCGATGAGACAACATTATGAGGCAAAGGCGTAACGCCGCGGGGCTGAAGAACTAGAGAAATGAAGCTGCCCCGTGAGATCATTCCTCATGATGTTGCTTTCTTGAGCAAAGATCTCTTGATTCTCTGCGTCCTTTGCGACCGTGCGGCTTTGCGTGAGCTTTTTTCTGTCACACCAGGATGAGGTACCACGACTGGACGGTCGACAGAATCATTGTCGATACCGCCGGTCGACCCACGGCGGAGTGTGCCAATGACTTACTCTCCAAACTGTCGAGCGTACGCGCATAACGGTCGCAGCCCTTACACCACCTGGACCTCGCGCTGCTCGAACAGGTGATCGAGCCATAGCGACGTCAGCTTCTCGGCCGCGGAGTTCTGGCGCAGGCGCTGGTGCAGGAATTGGAAGTCGACGCGATCCAGCGGCTGGTCCTGATCGAAGCAGCTGAAGACCAACGTCTCGCGTCCCGTGGCTGGATCGACGTGCCGCTGCAGGCACTGCGAGCAAACTTCCTTCATCATGCATTGCATCGGCGAATTGATGGATCCGATGGCGACGTGCTCGCCGAGCACGTCGTGCAACACACCATGCCGCGCCTGGCGCACGGCATCCATCATACGGTCGGACCCGATGCAGATCAGCCGGTCGACGGTGTGCAGCGGCACCGGCATGTCGCCGAGATCGCCGTCGGCATAGCGCCGGATCGCCTCGACGATGTTGCCGACGACGCTGCGGTCCTGCGCGCGCCGCGCCGTGATCGGCTCACCCTCGTCGACGCTCCACACCACCAAATCGCAGGCATCCTCGATATAGCGCCGCTTGAACAGATCACCGGCTCGTTTGTAGCCGGCGAAGTAGACGACCCGGTTGCCGCGCGCCTTCATCGCCGCGGCGATGGAAAACATCACCGCGTTGCCCAGGCCGCCACCGGCCAGCAGCACCGTTTCGCCCTCGGGAATCTCCGTCGGTGTTCCGGTCGGCCCCATCAGCACGACCTCCTCGCCGGGCTCGAGCGTGGCGCACAACCGCGAGGAGCCGCCCATCTCCAGGACGATGAGCGAAATGAGCCCGCGTGCCGGATCGGTCCAGGCGCCGGTGAGCGCCACCCCTTCCATCGTCAGGCGGATGCCGTCGACCACCTCGGCGCTGCCCTCGTAGTTCTGCACGCGGTAGAACTGCCCGGGCCGGAAGTTGCCGGTTGCAAGCGGCGCCCGCACGATCACTTCGACAATGCGATCGGCGAGACGGATTGCATCGACGACGACGGCGCGCAAGCCGGTATCCAACACCTCGGCAAACCGTACCCAGGCGTTTTCGCGCTCGGCTTGCTCGTCGAGATCCTGCGCCGCCACCTCGCGCTCGAACAGCCGCCCGACCTCGCGATAGCCGCGCAGCGCCGACGCCATGGCTTTCACGACGTTGCCCGCGAACACCGGATGCGCGTCGCCGTAGAACGAAATGTAGCGGCCCTCGTGCGCGTACGAGGTGAAGAAGCCGACGCCGCCGTCGGCCACCGGTTCGAGACGGCGCCCGCCATCGACGCCGCCGACGACGCGATGCATGGCGAAGCAGGCATGCTTGTCGTCGAGCACGAAGGTGCCGGGACGTTCCTTCTCGTAGACGACATTCGGATTGGTGCCGGCGGCCACCATGACGGCGCGGGCCGGCAGCTCGACGACCTCGCCGCTGTCCTTCCACTTGCCGTCGGTCAGGGTCATGCGCGTGCAGCGTAGCGCGCGCACGTGGTTGTGCGCGTCGAGCACGCACTCCGTCGGACTCATGCACTCGATGAAGCCGATGCCTTCTTCGAGCGACTTGATGACCTCTTCGTGATTGAGACGATACGCCGGTGAATCCTGCAGCCGCTTGCGGTATGCGATGGTGACACCACCCCAGCCGCGCACCAGGCGCGCGAAGTCCGGCGGCCGGCCGGCGGCACGCGCCGCCGCGCGCTCGGCTTGCACCATGCGGCCATGTTCGAGCCAGGTGCGCACCGTCTGCGTCTCTTCGGGATCGAGCCGCGCCCAGATCGCCGCTTCGCCGATGCGCTGGCGCAGCCGCTCGTAGCGCTCGAGCATCTTCTCGACCTGCGTGACGTAGTACGCCTGCAGCTCGGTGGCGGTATCAATCGCCGTAAGGCCGCCGCCGATGACCACGGCGGGCAGCTCGATCTGCAGGTTGGTCAGCGAGTTCTTGCGATACGCGCCTTGTCCCTGCAGCGCCATGAGGAAGTCCGAGGCCATGCGGACACCGCGCGCCAGGTTGTTCTGCATCGGCACGATCGTCGGCCTTCCGGCGCCGGCGGCAATGGCGATGTGATCGAAGCCCAGACTCCAGGCGTCTTCGATGCCGATGGTCCCACCGAAGCGCACGCCGTCGAGCAGACGGAACTTCTTGCGCCGCATGAGCAGCACGTAGTTGATGTCGAGGAAATTCTTGTCCCAACGCACGGTGATGCCGTACTCGGCGACGCCGCCGAAGCCGAGGGTCGGCCGTTGCGACAGTGGGCCGACCAGCTCACTGGCATCGCGGATCGGCCGCGGCACACGCCGCTTGGCGCCGCGCAGCTGCGCCGCCAGCGGCTCCACCTTCAACCCTTCGATGCCGACGACGCCGAACCCTTCGTTGAGCAGATGGTGCGCCAGCGTGTAGCCCGCCGGGCCCATGCCGACGACGAGCACGTTCTTGCCGTTGTAGCGCAACGGATACGGCCGCCGGGCGTTGAGCGGATTCCAGCGCGACAGCAGCGAGAGGATCTCGAAGCCGTACGGCAAGCGCAACACTTCGGTGAGAATGCCGGTCTCGATCTGCGGGATGTTCACTGGATCCTGCTTCTGGAAGATGCACGACTTCATGCAGTCGTTGCAGATGCGATGCCCGGTGCCGGCGAGCATCGGGTTGTCGATCATGATCACCGCCAGCGCGCCGATCGGATGGCCGTCGCGGTAGAGCGCGATCATCTCGGAGATCTTCTCGTCGAGCGGACAGCCTTCGAGCTCAATCCCGAGTGGATTGCGCTGCACCGCACCGTCTTTGCCCAGGAACCCGGTGCTGCAGGAATCCTTGCCGCGCTCGTGGCAGGTGACGCAGTAGTGCGATTCGCGCAGATTCTCGCGACGGCTGTAGCGCGGGTCGGTGAGATCGAAGCCGTCGCGATAACGGTGCTGCGTTGGCGGCCCCATGAAATATTCCGGCAGGTCGGGACGCGGCCAGACGCGCGGCACCAGCTCGTCGTGATCGAGCTTGTGGGGCACGTGAAAGCAGGTGAATCGCTGGCGCCGCTGTGCCAACGCGGGGTGGAAGGCCAAGGCGCCGGTCCACGCTTCCACCGCCGCCAGCTGGGCCCGCGCCGTCGCCCGCTGGTCATCGTCGTTGGCGTTGTCGAGAGCGGACTGTACGGTGGTGGTGACGACGGCAAGCTCGCGCTCAGGGTCCGACATGAGCGCCACATTGGGCGCCACGGCGTTGACCACCTCCCGATAGGCGAACTCCAGATCGACGGGATCAAGTGCCGCAACCGTTTCGGCCGCCGGCGGTCGCTTGAGGATACGGCGCTCGATGAACTGGCGCTTCCAGTCGAAGACCACGTGGTCGGCGCGTACCTCGGCGCACAGCGCGTCGTACTCGGTCTCGACGCGCAGCAAGCGCGCCACGAACCTGCCAAGGTGCGGCGCGACGCCCATGAGCAGCGTCGACTCGGCCAGGCGCTCCCAGCCGTCGCCGTGGGCAGCGCGATAGCGCCCGAGCTCGCGAGCCAGCGCGGCATCGGTGTCGCCGAGATACTGCAGGAAAGCCGTGTCCAGCGCCTCCAGCCGGCGCACCCGGTTCAGGTCGGCAAATTTGAACCCGGGCACCCCGAGTTGCAGGTTCCAGGCGCGGGCTTCTTCACGGGAGTTTTCTGAAAGGTTCTGTAGTGCCATATCGTGTACGCTCGGCCTGATACCAAGCAAGAATCGGGTGGACGCGCAAATGAGCAATCCTGGCGGCGGAGGCGGATCGGATTCTCAGCAATGGATGCTGGACGTTTCGGCAAGTTCCCATCGGCGCCTACAAGATCAGCAACAGTCGATCCCAGCACTGCCGCCGGAGACCCGGACAATGGAACATTAGCGCTCCCTCGCCCATGCCATTTCCGGCATGGGAGAGGGTCGGGGTGAGGGCCGCTCGGCGGTTGCCATCGCGTATTTTCAGGTCTGTTTCACACCCCGCTGTCCTCGACGTAGTCGGGAAGCACCGCCGTAAAGTCAATCGGCTCCCCCAAGCTGCCGAGCGCGGTCAACCAGAAGTGCGGCAGCGGCAGCGGGACGGTGAGAACAGTCCGCTTGATGCGCGCACGCAGCCGCGCATCGGTCCGCGCCATGCGGTACAGCGCGCGCCACGCCGCAATTTCGCCGCGGTCGAGCAGTTGGGCCAGCACCTCGTCGCTCTCGAGATCGATCCCGGTCCGATTCCACAACGCGCGAGAGGTTGCGAGCGGACCGGCCTTCATGAGCGCTCCTCCAGCGCCACGCGGGCCGCGACCTGCGCCCAGTGACGCCCACGGGCGACCACGTATTGCCAGTCATTCCAGGGCGGCTGCAGTCCCCGGTAGCGTTTGAGATCAATGTCGGCGACATCGCGCGGCGTCGCCGCCGCCAGCCGTTCGACGACTTCCGCCAGCGGCGAGGCGGCGGTCGGTTGGCGGTAGATGTCGTCGAAGGAGGTGAGAGCAGCCACGACGCCTGGCTCTCCGAGTCGTTCGAAGAGCACCACGGTATCTAGGTAGTCACGCACCATGTGGCGCGTCGCCAGCAACCACGCTTTGATGCGAGCCATCTCTGCCAGCGTCGGCACGCGAAGTCCGGCGACCGCTTCGGTTTCCAGCGGACGGGTGCGGCGAAGTTGGCGAATGCCGGTGAGGATGCCATCGAGCTGACCGAGTATGAGAACTGGACGCTGAACACGTGCGGTTTCCCATCCCGCGACTGCCTCACGCGCACCGAGCAGCTCGTCAAACCGAGTGCGCAGATCCTCCACGACGTGATCTCCGTCCATGCTAAGGCGATGTCCCGCATGGAGAACCGCAGCGGTGCCGCCGACCAGAACGGCGCCCGGCACCAGATGCTGCAGGTGGCGTTCTGCCGCCAGCAATCGCTCCCAATCCGGGAGCTCTTCCTGCTGCGAAGCCATGGCGAGCATTGTGACACGATCCGCGGCGAGCCCCAACTCGGTTAACCGTGCCACATAGCCGCCGCTTCGACCCGAGCGGGTGGCTCGCCGCAAGCGCTAGCTGCACGACGTTTGGTCATGAACCGCATATAGGGCGCTGCGCCCCGATTGCGGCTGCCTGCTGCACGACAGTCAAACTCTTGCGATGGCACCGCGTAGCGACCAATCCTGTCCTGACGCTCCCCGAAGGGGGAGCGGCCCGTAGAAAGACGCCGGGCGCAGCCCCCGAGATTGCAGCGACGGCGAAAACCCGGTAGCCACCTCCGCATGCCGACAGCGCCTGCAGCGGCACCACGCCTCGTCGATGCGCATGTGCACATCCGCCGGCTCAACCTCGACGCGGCCGACGAAGCGGCGGTATTGGGCGGCACCGCCGAGCGCTTGCTCGCGCGCACCTAGCAGCCTGTCGGACTTTCTCGGAAGAAGAAAATGGAAAACCGGAAACAGGAAACCGGAAATGAAAACTGGTCAACGCACCATCCACGGCCATTTGCCGTTTTCCGCTTTCTGTTTCCGGTTTCCCGTTTTTCATTCTCCTAGGGATTGGACCCCAAGGCCGAACCATGCAGCCACCGCGTGACCGTGTCATCAAGGCCAACCGGCTCAACCTGCACCTGCTCGAATGGGGCAGCGGCGACTCGGTCGTATTGCTCCTGCATGGCTTCCTCGAGCACGCGCACGTGTGGGACTGGGTGGCGCCGCGGCTGGCGGATGCCGGGCACCACGTTTTCGCGCTCGACTGGCGCGGCCACGGCGACTCAGAATGGATCGGCGCCGGCGGCTACTACCACTTCATCGACTACGTCGCCGACCTTGCGGCGCTCGTCCACGCCCTCGGCGGCCGCGTGGCGCTCGTCGGCCACTCGATGGGTGGTGGCGCGGCGCTGCTGTATGCCGGAACGGAACCGCAGCGGGTGCGCGCGCTCGTCTTGATCGAGGGTCTCGGCGTCCCCGACACCGACCCGAGCAGCGTTCCGGAGCGCGTGGTCGGTTGGCTGCGCGATCTCGAACGCACCGAGCAACGCGTGCGCGCCCCCATCAGCCTCGAAGCCGCAACACAACGCCTGCACGAACGCTTTCCGCATTTCTCCGCGGCGGTGGCGCGGCATCTGGTCGAGTTCGGCACGCGCGAGACCGCAGGCGCACGCATGTGGAAGTTCGACCCGCTGCACCAAACACGCGCGCCGCAGCCCACGTACGTCGCCCAGGCACGCGAGTTCTGGAAGCGCGTGTCATGTCCCGTGCTCTACGTCGACGGGACGAAGAGTGGCCTGCGCCTGCCGCCCGCCGATCTCGACGAGCGCCTCAACGCGCTGCGCGCGCGCCGCGTCACGATTCCAGACTGCGGGCATCATCCGCATCTTGAGCGGCCCGACGAGTTGTGGCGGGCCCTCATTGATTTTCTAACCGGCTGCTGAACCGCCGCATGCTTCGAGAGCCCCAGTATGAGCGGATCCCCTCCCCGAATCTATTGAGCCCACAAGCCCTCACGCCCCCAAGCCCCCTCTTCCGCCTCACCGCGGCGGCCGGCGGCGCTCGTGGAACCACGGCCGGCTGCGCTCCATGAGCGCTCGTTGCTCCTCTGGCGCCCAGCGCTTGCAGGTCGATGCTTCGCCGCTCCCGCCAGGCGCACCCCACCGCACCTCGATGCAGTCGTTCGGGTTGTATGCCATCTCGAGCGCCTCGCTCCGCGCGAGGACGTCCGCGAGGGTCAAGGTTTCGATCGAGCCGTCGCTGCGCGTGTAGTCGAAGCGTCGGGACGCGGACTCCGTCGCTAGCAACTGCGCGAGCTCGTCGCGTGCCGCCGCGGCCGATTTCCCCGCCGGCAGCGCGAAGCGCTCCGGCCGCCGGACAACCTCGGCAGGGAAACCGCGCACGACGTCGAGCGCGATCAGCAGGCGCAGGTCGCGCGCCGGCGTCGCAAAGTCTTCCCACGCACCCGTCGTCTCGAAGATCGCCGCACCGTCGGGCATCGGGATGATTGCGTGGTGGGTCGCGCTGTACTCCTCGCCGTTGGCCACCGAACGCACACGGGCGCGCACCTGCTCGTCGAGCGCGTCAAGGGTCTCGTGGAAGGCGCGCAACGGCTCCTGGGGCGCGGGGGACAGCACCATGTCGACGCGGTCGTAAAAGCCGTCAACCCCGCTTTCGTCCTGCTCCAGCGAGTAGTCGCCGTAGTCGGGATGCGCGGAGATTTCAGGATTCCGAAGCGGCCGCAGCCGACCGCCGTCACGAACGATGGGCCGGAAGTGCTTGAAGCCCGCGCTGCCGAGCGACGGATCGATGGCAAAGAGGAAGTTGCCGCGCCAGTAACGCCGCCGCGCAACCGTCTGGTCGGGTTGGGCGTCGACGGCGAGGAGAAGGCCGGCCGAGGTCGGCGTCTGCGGCACGCGGCGCACGACGACAAGAGTATGGCCGTAGGGGTCCGCATAGACGGTCCCGGGGCGCAGGGTGTCCGCCGCGAGTCGCGTCGGGTAGAGGTCGGTACGCTCGTCCGCCGCCGGCGTTCGGCCGGCGCCCGATTGGACGACCCAGGCGAGGCGCTGGTCGAAGAACCGCTGCATACGCGCCAGCCCGCCGCTGCCGGGACCCGGTGGCGGCGGCTCGAGATTGGAGTGCCAGCTCGTACAGTGCGGCGGCCGCCCGCCCGTCCCCCGGCTGCACTCCGAGAAGCCGAAGGGCAAACCGAGCTTCCAGGCAAAGTAGGCGCGCAGGAAGTAGGGGAGGTCGGCGCAGTCGGGGACGAGCCGCAGCCCGTCGGCGTCGTCCTCGCCGAGACCGAGGTGGTCGTGCAGCAGGTTGCGCTCCGATTGCCGCGTCACCTCGTGCAGGCTCCGCCAACTCGGCTGCTCATTCAACGGCGCATCGAACAAGCGCTCGACCCACGCCGCGAAGAGGTTTTCCATCGCGCGATTCCAGTTACGGGTGACCGGCCAGGCGGCTGCGGAAGCGTTGCGGTCGTGTGGCGGCGCCACGCCGACCGCTACGTCTTCGCACGCAACGACATCCTGCGCGCTCTCGAGCCGGGCGCGATACGTGCCCGGGGAATGTGCCGTGAGAGCGATCGACCACCAGAAGGGTGGGCCACCGTGCCGCTCCGCCGCGACGCCGATGCGATTGCCGGCAGGATCGAGCACGACGAGCGCCGCGTCGATTGCCTGCTCGGCGACGGCGAGCAGACGCAGCGGTTGCCCGGGCATCGGCGCGCGTGGGCTCGCGAGGATGGCGGCGCCATCGACCGGGTGGCACGCGCGCAGCGCAGCGGCGGTCTCCGACTCCGTAGGGCCTGCGGCCGGCGTCTCTTCTATGGACCGCTCCCCCTTTCGGGGAGCCTCAGGACAGGATTGGTCGCTAGGAGCTGCCACGTCCGACAGGTTGCTGGCGCCTGCAGTGGCGGTGGCAAGGATGAGGAGGACGACGAACGGTAGAGCCCGTCGAGAGACCACGCGCTGCGGCACGTCGGACATTCGCGAGGGCTCAGCCATGCGGCGGCACCGGACGCTGCAGGCGCTCCAGGTCTGCGGCCAGCGCGGGATCCCGTGTCCGTATGGTGGCCCAGACATCGGCGGAGAGCGGTCGTTGGCTTTCGAAAATCCATTGCACGCGCTCGCGCACGCCCGCGGATGGATCTCCCACGTGTGTGGCCACCAACGCCTTGAGGACACCATCGTCGAGCGGAAGCCTTCTCGACAGCGCATATGCGGTCCACAAACGGATCGCGACGTTGCTGCTATCCAGGCCGGTGAGCATGCGGGCGTTGAGGCGCGGATCGGCCGGCGACAGACAATCCAGCATCCGGTAGCCTTCCGCAAAGGTAAAAACTTTCTCGGGTATTTCTTCCGACCGCAACCCGGAACCGGCGGGTACGTACTTGGTCAGCTCACACGAGATGTCCACCACCTCCGTCGTCAAAGGCTCGGTGAGCATCTGCCTGACACCGTCGTCCGCAAGACGGCGAAACTCGGCTTCCGACATCCACTGCAACTGCAGCGCCAGGTGGGCCAATTGCATCTTCAACGCCGACACATTCAAGCTGTGCACCTGCTCGAGCACTTGCCGGCGCGCCGCGTCCTGCGCTTGGATCTCCTTGAAGATGCGCTGCTCCTCTCCGCGTAGCGTCGGAGAGGGATGCCGGCGGAGAAACACTTCGATGGTTGGGACGAAGGACAGGAAGTCGCTGCGCGCGAACAGCTGCCGAACGATGCGCAGTCGTTCCGCCACTGACTGCGTGTCGTCGTACACGCCACAGACCAGAGCGCGGTCGGCGAATGCCGGCTCGAGCGCAGTCAGGCCGGTCATTTGCACGAGGCTGGTCTGCGCGAACGACGCCAGCAGCTCCTTGTTCGGCCGCGTGTCTCCGGCCGTGCTCGTCAGGTACCTCCCGTAATCGCCCTTGCGCGCAAAATACCGCTCGAGCATCGGGGCCGTAATCTCTCCGACCGGAGCGACGGAGGAGAATCCGTAAATCCGCGGCACCCCCATGAAGCTGCGTCGCAGCGACTCCCTGAAGCTCGGCCCCAGCGGACCATAGCGCAGGCTCACCACACGCTCGGCGGCCGCCCGACCGAAGCCATGGTCGAGCAGGATCTGGAGATACTGTTCCGGCGTGCGGTCGTCAGCACCTTTGGTCGCCAGCGTGTTACAGGCGAGCAAGAAGACCTCCTGCGGGTGGCGAAAGAGGCCCGCGCACCGCGCCTGGCAGGACGCTTCTTCGATCTCTTGAACGCTCAGGGAGATGCCGGATTGCCCGAAGAATCCTCCCGCGAACTCGCCGGAATAGATCACAATGTCGCACTGCAGATCGGGCTGACATCGACTCATGAGCCAACCCGATTCCGACGCCCCGGTCGCGTTGGATGCCATCGGTTCCACAATGTCTCCATTATTGAGGACGGGCGGCGGGGTGAGCTCGATGAACTCGAAGTCCGGTGCCGGCAGCCGCGCCTTGATCGTCGCCAGCTCGTTGGGGCTATGGAAGGAGAACACGCAGACCCGGAACGGCTGGGCCCGCACCTCGCCCACCAAGCTCAGGAACAGGCCACCGATGGCCACGGCGATACTCAAGCGATCCCGGTAGAGAGAGTCAGCCACAACAACCGCGTCTCCTCGGCGTGCCGCGACCTTCCGAAACGGAGCGGTCACGCCGTTATATGCGCATCATCCAAGCCCGTCGCATCGGCGACAAGCATTGAGGTTACCACGACTCAGGATGCATGCCGACACCGCCACGGATTATGTGCGGGCCGGCTTCGCGCAACGGTACTGCCGACAAGACCCACTCGCATCCCCAGAAAGGAAATGCGCGGAGCAATCGCCCGTTGCACAGATCGAGCTGCGTTACGGCTCAATTGCCGGCCGGAATGCCGGCGAGCTGTGCATCACAGTGCAAGTAGCGCGACTCCTGCAGCCAGTTCGTATCCGGGTAGTAGGCAAAGATCGCCGAGCCGCCCGCGATGCTATCGATGACCTGCGGAGCCGCATCCTCGGACAACGCCGGGCATCCCCAGCTGCGGCCGATCATCCCCCATTTGGCGATGAACGCCTGACTCACCTCCGGAGAGCCGTGCATGACGATGGCGCGCTCGCGGGCCTTGTCGTTGATGCCGGGCTCGAGGCCGGAGAGACGCAGCGAGTAGCCGAAGCGGCCAGTATACGCCTGGTCGGCGCGGAACAGCCCCAGGCTCGACTGATGCGAGTCCCTCTCGTTGGAAAACGCCACGGCCAAGGCGCCGCCGCTCCCCTCGCCGTGCTCAACCAGCTCATGGTGCAGCAGCTGCTTGTTGCGGACATCAATGACCCACAGCCGCGGCTCGCTCGACGGCAGGCTGTAGTCGATGATGGTCAGCACCGGGCGTTCGAAGCGGCCTTCGCGTTCGCCGCATTGATAAGCGTGCATGGCGAGGTCGAGCACCTCACGGCGCGGCCAGGGATCCGCCGCCGGAGCCAGAGCCAACGGTGGCGAAAGCTGCGGCGGCGGGGCGGTCGCGCAGGACGGCAAGAGGAAAAGGAGGAGGATGAATGCGCTGGCGCGCGCGGCGCGGCGGACGTTCACGGCCGGTCCCAATCGAACGGATCGATTGGGACGGACTGGCGTGGCCTTCGTGAACAGCGCGGGATGCGCATAGTGCCAACTCCCGACGTGAGTTGCCTGTTCACTTGAGATCCAACTTCACTGCGTGATTGCCCACCTGTTCACCCCGTGTGTGGCTATCATAATTGCGGGGGGCCCCGAAAGCGGAATCTGCAGCGTCGATGAACTTTTCCGACGGAGCCGAAATCACGGTCGGCATGCACCCAGTGATTGCGCCTACTGAAATCGCCCGCCCCCCTATGAGCTCGGGGGTTTCGTGCGGGCGGGCGCCCTTCGAGACGCCGTCAGAAGAAGGCGGCTCCTCAGGGCGAGCGGTTGGCTTTTGTTTTTCAACAGCATGTTACCGCTCGCGCTGAGGAGGCCCCATCTTTTCAGGGACCGTCTCGAGGCGCGCCGACTTAGCCCTGATGTGACATTAATCAGGCCGTTTTCAAGAGCCGATCGAGCCGCCTGAAGCGTTCCGCGACTGCGGGAGAGCAGCCGACATCGAGTGTCGGGCGTCCATCGGGGTGGATGATCACGC
>Ga0265331_10000310_pt1 | contig 53265 bp, 51 predicted proteins | sample 41923metaG_FD_202088 | JGI IMG/M metagenome (GOLD analysis project Ga0265331, IMG submission 202088) | Rhizosphere microbial communities from Carex aquatilis grown in University of Washington, Seatle, WA, United States - 4-19-23 metaG | ecosystem: Host-associated > Plants > Roots > Rhizosphere... | reverse complement strand
GTCTGCTCCGCGATCGTCTGGCGCGTGAGCGCCGACACGACGACGTAGGCGCCGATGTTCGCGAGCATGCTCCACAGCATGGCATGGGTGATCTCGTTCAAGCCGTCGAGCCCGAACAGCGCGTACGGCTTCAGCAGCGCGATGCCGAACGGTCCGTCCTGGAGGAACCCCAGCGGCAGCCAGCCCGACTTCGCGAATGACGGCAGCAGCAGCGTGTAGCCCCAGACCCCGAATCCGGCCAAGAGGCCCGCGAGCGCGCCGCCGCGCGTCGCGCCTTTCCAGTAGATGCCGCCGATGGTCGCCGGCGCGAACTGCGCAACCGCGGCGAACGAGATGAGCCCGATCGCGACAAGCGCGTAGGCTTCGCCCGCGAGGCGGAAATAGAGGTAGCCCAGCAGGATCACGCCGACCATCGCGCCGCGGCGGATGCCAAGCAGCAATCCGGTGAGGTTCCGCCGGTCGCCGAGCCGCATCGAGCGCATGCGCAGCAGCACCGGCATCACGAGGTCGTTGCAGACCATCGTCGAGAGCGCGATCGTCTCGACGATCACCATCCCCGTGGCGGCGGAAAGGCCGCCGATGAAGACGAGGAGCGCGAGCGCCTCCTGCCGCTGCGCCATCGGCAGCGTCAGCACGAATGTGTCCGGATCGACGTTGACGCCGGTGAAGTGCATGACGCCGCCGAACGCGATCGGCACGACAAAGAGGTTCATCGCGAGCATGTAGAGCGGGAACAGCCAGATCGCCTTCGCGATGTGCTGCTCGTTCACGTTCTCGACGACCGCCACCTGGAACTGGCGCGGCAGGAACATGAACGCCAGGAGCGACAGGACGGTGAGCCATGCCCAGCTCGCATAGCTGCCGGCTGCGCCGCCGAGCGGCGCCTGCAGCGTCGCGAGCCGCGGGTCCTGCGCGGCCCGCGCGAAGAGATCGGGAAGCCCGGCGTAGATGCCCCAGGTGACGAAGATTCCGACGGCGAGGAACGCCACCAGCTTCACCATCGACTCGAACGCGATCGCCGCGACAAGTCCCTCGTGCCGCTCCGCCGCATCCAGATGCCGCGTGCCGAAGAGGATCGTGAACACCGCGAGCAGGACGGCGGTCCAGAAAGCGGTGTCGTTCAGGACCGGCACCGCGACGCGCGGCACCTGCGCAGCCACTTCGGGGTATCCGACGAGGATCGTGAAGCTGGAGGATACCGCCTTCAGCTGCAGCGCGATGTAGGGAAGCACGCCGACGACGGCGATGATCGTGACGAGCCCCGCCAGCAGCGCGCTCTTGCCATAGCGTGACGATATGAAATCCGCGAGCGACGTGATGCGGTTGGTCTTGCTGATGCGGATGATCTTGCGCACCACCAGCCACCAGAGCGCCATCATCAGCGTCGGCCCGATGTAGATCGGCAGGAAGCCGACGCCGTCGCCGGCGGCGCGGCCGACGCTGCCGTAGAACGTCCACGCCGTGGCATAGACGCCGAGCGACAGCGCGTACACGTACGGATTGGCGATGATCGAGCGGCCGCGGTCCGCACAGCGGTCGCCGTAGCGCGCGATCGCGAAAAGCACGCCGATGTAGGCGAGCGCGACGGGGAGCACGACCCAGCTGTGGAGCATGGCGCTTCTCGGAAGCCGGCCGCTGCGCTAGCGCGAGCGCTCGACCACGAGCGCGAGGAGGCCGATCAGCGCCGCCCAGGCGCCGAAGATGAAAGCGTAGAGCACCGGGATGCCGAAGACGGCGGCTGCGCGGTTGAAAAGCGCGAGCACGGGATAGTTGAACAGCGCGGCGCCGAGCAGGAACACCGCCGCGAGGCGCTGGTTCTTCACGATTGACTGGATCATCGAGCGCATCCTCTCCCGGTTCCGCCGTGCGGGCCCATGCCGACGACCGGCCGCGCCGCGCCCCCGCGGCGCATGCCGTCGTTCACAATCGGTACGACAGCCGCAGCCGCTCCTGCAGCTGCTTCGCCTGCCGCAGCGCTTCCTTCAGCATCCGCTGGTCGACGTCGTGCAGCGCGTACGGATCGATCCGGTTCGGGTCGCCGCGCGCCGCCGGCGCATCCTGCTGGCGCAGGCGCAGGAGCTGCAGGAAATTGAACGCCTCGACGGTGGCATCGACGTGCCGCGGCAGGACGTGCAGGCGTTCGCCCGCCTCTCGCAGCCGCGCGGCGGTGCCGGTGTCGGCAATGCCGTGCGCGAGCGCGAACACTCGGGCGCAGTCGACGAAGATCCGGGTCCCGCGCGCCTTGAGGTCGAACGTTCCCTTCACCGGCGCGTCGTCGTCGACGATAAAGGTGCGGATCAATCCGAGCGGCGGCTCGACGCCGAGTGCGTTCTGCACCAGCAGCCGCAGGAAAGCGGGGTTCACCTGCGTGAATCCGAACAGCCAGTCACGGAGGCCCGTCGACAGTGCCATGTCGCCGTGGAGCGGCCGGAAGTCGAACACGATGTTGGCGTTGAGCAGCGCCTGGGGCGTCGGCTGACGGATCCATCCCAGGAACTTTGCCTTCCACTCCTCCGTCGAGAGACAGAGATCGGGATTGGCCGCCATGACGTTGCCCGTGCAAAGTGGGAACCCGAGCCGGTCGAGGCTCGCGTTGACGTCCCGCGCGAACGCGAGGAGCAGCGACCGCCGCTCCTGCGTTTCGTGCTCGTCGCCGGCGGCGAAGATCAGCGCATTGTCCTGGTCTGTCGCAAAGGTCTGCTCGCCGCGGCCCTCGCTGCCGAGCGCCAGCCAGCACCAGTCGATGCCGGAGAGATCGTGGCCCGGCAGCGCGAGCTCGATCGCTCGCCGCGACAGCGCGTCGTTGAGCGACGCGATGGTCCGCGTGAGCGGCTCCGCGCCGACGCCCTGCGCGAGCAGGTTCTGCGTCAGCCGGCGGATGTCGTCGCCGGCCACCTTGAGGTCTTCGATCGTCGCGGCGCCGTGCAGCTCCTCGTTGACCTGCCGCATCGACACGCGCTGCAGCGCGAAGAGGTCGCGCTCGTTGATGACGCCCGCGAGCCGCCCGTGGTCGACGACCGCGATCTGGCGCACGCCGCGCGCGGCCATCACGTGCATGCCTTCGGCGGCCGTCGCCGAGGCCGGCAGCGTGACGAGCGGCGCGGTCATGAGCTCGGCGAGCGGCGTGTCGAGCGATCGCCCGGCGAGCACCACGCGCCGCAGGAGGTCGACCAGCGTGAACATGCCGACGGGCGCGCCGTCGGCATCGAGCGCGACGATCGTGCGCACCCGGGCGTCGGCCATCTTCTGCGCGGCCTCGGAGAGCGGCGCCGTCGCCGCGCATGCGACCGGAGCGTTGCGGATCAGCTCGGCAAGCGAGCGCGTCAGCGTCTGCTGCTCCGCGGCCCGCTGGCTGTACTGGCCGTAGAGGCTCTCCAGCGACTGGCGCAGCGTCTCGGTGATCGCCTGCGTGCAGTAGCGCTCGAATTCCGGGGACGCCGCGCGCAGCGCGATGAAGTCGTCGCGGCCGAGCCGCCAGCACGTCGTGTCCTGCAGCGCGGTGAACACCTTGGTCGTGGTGCCGCCTGCCGACAGCGCGCCGACGGGAAAGAGCTCGCCGGGACCGAGTGTCCGGTCGGGGTCCGCCTGCACGTTGTTCGGCCGGCTGCCGACGAGGCCGCGCTCGACGATGTGCAGGTGGGCGACCCGGCCGCTGTGCGTGGCCAGGATCGTCGCGTCCTTCGCGAAGCGGGCCACCGAGAGACGTCCGACGAGAAACGTGAGCGCCGTGTCGCTCATCCGGTCGAACGGGACGAAGCGGCGCAGGAATTCCTTGGCCGTCTCGGGTACGGGCGTGGGAGCCCGGCGCGCGGCATTCATGGGTAAATGGCGAAGACGCCGCCCATTATGCGGCGCCGCGAGCGCGCCGCAGCGGGCCAGGAACAAGAACCCCCGCGCGAAGGCGGGGGTCCGTGCGCTTCATGGGGCCTAAAGCGCGCTCAGTGCGCGGCGGCCTTGGTGGCGAGGATGCCGGTGTTCTGGCGGACATAGAGCTCGTCCCACATGTCCTCCGCGCGCTTGTCGCGATAGAGCAGCGAGCCGATGATCACTGCGAGGAAACCGAGCGGAATCGAGTACAGGCCCGGGTTGCGCAGCTCGAACCACGGCTTCGTCAGGCCGACGAGGCTCGTGTTGTCGTCCTTGTACGTCGTCAGCGTCGCCTGGGCGCCCGCGACGCTCTTGTCGAGCGTGCCGATCGCCTTTGCGACCTTCGCCTTCGCTTCGTCGTCCGGCGCCGCCGCGAGGTCCGCCTCGAGCTTGGGCTTCGTCACCGCCGCCGCGTCGACGACCTTCTGCGCGGACGCCTTGAGTGCCGCGGGATAGGTCATGTTCGGCGACACGAGCACGAGGCCGATGGCCGTCAGCGTGCCGACGATCATGCCGAGCACGATGCCGCCGGTGTTGCACTTCTTCCAGAACAGCGTGAGCAGCACGCACGGGAAGTTCGCCGACGATGCCACGGCGAATGCGAGGGCGACAAGGTGGGCGACGTTCTGTCCCTTGGCGGCGATGCCGATCGTGATGGCCATCGCGCCGACGATCACCGTCGCGATGCGGGCCGCCTTGACCTGCTCCTGCGGCGTCACGTGCTCGCTGCGGATCACCCCGACCCAGAGGTCGTGCGCCATCGCCGAAGCCGCGGCCAGCACCAGGCCGGCCACCACCGCGACGATCGTGGCGAAGGCGACCGCCGCGACGAACGCGAGGAAGAGATTGCCCAGCATCGACTCGGGGCCGCCCCCCACCCACTGCGCGAGCAGCGGACCGGCCATGTTGCCGCCGGCGTCGACCGCCTTGATGTTGACGGCGCCGACGTTCATCGCGGCGCCCATGCCGAGGAACAGCGTCAGCACGTAGAAGCCGCCGATGATCGCCATCGCCCAGATCACCGACTTGCGCGCGTCCTGCGCGGTCGGCACCGTGAAGAAGCGCATCAGGATGTGCGGCATGCCGGCCGTGCCGAGCACCAATGCCATGCCGAGCGAGATCTGGTCGATCGGAGCCTTGAAAAGGAGCCCGGGCTCGAGGAAGCGCTGGCCGAGCTCGGCGGCCGTCATGTTCTTGCTGGCATCGCCGAGAAGCGACGCCACCTGCGCCTGCACCTTGGCATCGCCGATGACCGCCGTCAGGAAAGCGGGCAGGCTGAAGCCGTAGGGTGTCCATACGAACATCACGAGCAGGATCGACGCGCAGACCAGCAGCACCGCCTTGATGATCTGGACCCAGGTCGTCGCCACCATGCCGCCGAAGAGCACGTAGCCCAGCATCAGCACGCCGACGACGATCACGGAGATCTCGTAGTCGATGCCGATCAGCGTCTTCACCAGCACGCCGCCGCCGACCATCTGCGCGGTCAGGTAGAACGTCGACACGGTGATCGTCGACAGCGCGCCGACGATCCGCACCTTCTTGGGGTCGTTGCGATAGGCGAGGATGTCGGACAGCGTGTACTTGCCGATGTTGCGGCAGGGCTCGGCGATCACCAGCAGCACGGTGATGTAGGCGACCAGCCAGCCCACCGAGTACATGAAGCCGTCGTAGCCGTAGAGCGAGATGAGGCCCGCGATGCCGAGGAACGACGCCGCCGACAGGTAGTCGCCGGCGATCGCCCAGCCGTTCTGCAGGCCGGAGACGCCACCGCTCGCGACGTAGAAGTCGGACGCGGTCTTGACGCGCTTGGCTGCGAGGTACGTAACGTACATCGTCAGCGCGATGATCGCTCCGAATACGACGAAGGTGAGCCAGCGGAACCGGTCGGGCACGGCGCCCTGGGCGAACGCCGGTCCGGCGATCGCGAACAGCGACAGGAGCCCGGCGAAGACTGCGAAGCGACGGGAGCTCATTTGCGGCCTCCCATGCTCTTCTCGGCGTCGCGGACGATCGCGGCGGCCTCGACGTCGAATACCGCGTTCGCGCGGTGCGAGTAGATCCACGCGAGGCCCCAGGCGACGACGAACTCGGACAGCGCGAAGACGATGCCGACGTTGACCGGCCCCCAGACCTTGATCTTGAACAGGTCCTGGAAGTAGGCCGCGCCGATCGGCAGCAGGAAATAATAGACCATCGAGAAGACCATCAGTCCCCAGAGGAACATCGTCTTCTTGCGGTGAAGCGCCTGAAACCTCGGATCCTCGTCGATCGCCTTCCAGTTCACCTGCGACAGCTCGGCCATGTTTCCCCCGTCGATGTTAGCTTTCCGTCCGCGCCACATCCCTGTCCCGGCCCGAATCCGGACGCTGCATTGCCTCACGAATTCCCGTGCGACTCGTTGACGCAGATCAACGGCGCGGGCGCGCCGGCGCCGTGCCGCCAATTTTATATAAGATATAAGACTTATGGCAGCATGGGTATTATGGGGGACGCGGCCGAATCGCGCCAGATCCTTCGGAATCAGGCGTTCCGGGACCGCAGACGTGGCGGCGGGCGCCCTCGCCCGCCGCGTCAATCCCGCCAGGCCGGCTTGCGCTTCCCCACGAACGCATCGATGCCCTCGGCGGCGTCCGGCTCCAGCAGATTGCACGCCATTGCCTCGCCGGCATGCTCGTACGCGCCCGCGAGCCCGCGCTCGATCTGGTCGTAGAACGCACGCTTGCCGAGCGCCACGACCCGCCGGCTGCGCGTGCGGATGACATCGGCGAATGCCTGCACGGCCGCGTCGAGTTCCGCCGCCGGAACGACGCGATTGACGAGACCCCAGTTCTGCGCCGTCGCCGCATCGATCAGCTCGCCGGTCAGCAGCATCTCCATCACCCGCTTGCGGGCGACGTTGCGGCCGACGCCGACCGCGGGCGTCGAGCAGAAGACTCCGACGTTGACCCCGGGCAGCGCGAAGCGGGCCTCCTCCGCGGCGACGGCGAGGTCCGCCATCGACACGAGCTGGCAGCCCGCGGCCGTCGCGATGCCGTGGACCCGTGCGATCACCGGCTGCGGGAGGCTTGTCAGCTTCTGCATCATGCGGCTGCATGCGCCGAAGAGCTCGCGCTGCCACTCGGCGTCCGGGTGGGCGCGCATCTCCTTGAGGTCGTGGCCTGCGCAGAAGCCGCGGCCGTTGCCGGCAAGGATGACGACGCGCGTCGCGGTGTCGTCGGCGAGCCGGTCGAGCTCCGCCTCGAGCGCCGCGACCATCGCGCGTGAAAGCGCATTGAAGCGCTCGCCGCGGTTCAGGGTCAGCGTGCACACGCCGTCCTGCGTGGCGGCGAGCACGTAGGGTTGCTGCGCGGCGTCCTCGCGAGCGTTCATCGGCGTCTCCGCGGTCGTGATGTCGGCGTCCCGGTCAGGCGCTCACTCGATCGCGCTCGTCGAGCGCGCCACATCGCGCAGCAGGAACTTCTGGATCTTGCCGGTCGAGGTCTTCGGCAGCTCGCCGAACACGATCTTCTTCGGTGCCTTGAAGCTCGCGAGGTGCCGCTTGCAGTGCGCGACGAGCTCGTCCTCGGAGACGGCAGCGCCCGGCTTCAGCTCGATAAAGGCGCAGGGCGTCTCGCCCCATTTCGGATCCGGCTGGGCGACGACCGCCGCCGCGAGCACCGAGGGATGCCGATACAGCACGTCCTCGACCTCGAGCGAGCTGATGTTCTCGCCGCCTGAGATGATGACGTCCTTCGAGCGGTCCTTGATCTTCACGTAGCCGTCCTGCTGCATCACGGCGAGGTCGCCCGAATGGAACCAACCGCCGGCAAACGCCTCGGCCGTCGCCGCCGGATTGCCGAGGTAGCCCTTCATTGTGATGTTGCCGCGGAACATGATCTCGCCCATCGTCTCGCCGTCCCATGGCACCGGCGTCATCGTGTTGGGATCCATCACGGTCATGCCCTCCTCGACCGTGTAGCGCACGCCCTGCCGGCCGTTGCGCTCGGTGCGCGCGCCGATGTCGAGCGCGTCCCATTCGGCGTGCTTCGCGCACACCGCCGCCGGGCCGTACGTCTCCGTCAGCCCATAGACGTGCGTGATGTCGAAGCCGAATCGCTCCATGCCCTCGATCACCGCCGCCGGCGGCGCCGCAGCGGCGACGAGGCAGCTCACCTGGTGGGTGATGCCTTCCTTCCATTCCTCCGGCGCGTTGATGAGCATTCCGTGCACGATCGGCGCGCCGCAGTAATGCGTGACCTTGTGCACGCGGATCGCATCCAGCACCGCCTTCGCCTCGACCCGGCGCAGGCAGACGTTGACGCCGGCATTGGCGGCCATCGTCCACACGAAGCACCAGCCGTTGCAGTGGAACATCGGCAGCGTCCACAGGTACGTCGAATGGCGGGGCATGCCCCAGTCGATGATGTTCGACAGCGCATTGAGGTACGCGCCGCGGTGATGGTAGACGACGCCTTTCGGGTTTCCGGTCGTGCCCGACGTATAGTTGAGCGCGATCGCGCTCCACTCGTCCGCGGGATGCTTCCAGTCGAATTCGGGATCGCCGTCGGCGATGAACGCCTCGTATTCGATGTCGCCGAGCCGCTTGCCGCCCGGCCCCTGCGGATCGTCGATGTCGATCACGCGCGGCGTGGCGGTGGTGAGCGCGAGCGCCTTGCCGACGATGCCCGCGAACTCGGTATCGGTGACGAGCACCTTCGCATTGGCATGCTGCAGCATGAAGGCGATCGTCTCCGCGTCGAGCCGGGTGTTGAGCGTGTTCAGCACGCCGCCCGTCATCGGCACGCCGAAGTGGAGCTCGACCATCTCGGGCGTGTTGGCCGCCATCACGGCGACCGTGTCGCCGGTGCGGATGCCCGCTCGCGCAAGCGCGCTCGCGAGGCGGCGGCTTCGCGCATAGGTCTCCATCCAGGTGTAGCGGCGCCCGCCGTGCACGACGGACAGCATGTGCGGATAGGTATACGCCGTGCGCGCGATCAGGGACAGCGGCGTCAGCGGCGTGTAGTTGGCGGCATTGCGGTCGAGGTCGCGCTCGTAGGGGGAAGTGTCGGCCATGATGCGATTCGGATGGTGGAAGGAATCGTGCGGTGTTCGATGCGATGATACTGCGCCTTCGCGTGCGGCGTGGCGGCCGGTCACCGCGGCGCGTGCCGGCGCCGGCTCGTCCCTCGCGCCGCGCGCTTGCCGCCCGCTTCGGATTTGGTTAGGCTCGATCGCCACCGCCATTCCGGATCTACGCAGCGAATCATGGGCCACCGACTCTCCAGGATCGTCACGCGCACCGGCGACACCGGCACCACCGGGCTCGCCGACGGCAGCCGCGTGGCCAAGGATTCGGCGCGCATCCACGCGATTGGCGACATCGACGAGCTCAACAGCGCGCTCGGCGTCGTGCTGGCGGAACCCGTCCCCGCGCTCGTCGCCGACGTGCTCACTGCCGTGCAGCACGACCTTTTCGACCTGGGCGGCGAGCTGTCGATTCCGGGGCACGCCGCGATCACCGAGCGCCACGTCGCGCGCGTCGAGGCGGCGGTCGAGAGCTTCAACGCGGGCCTCGGGCCGCTGAAGGAATTCATTCTGCCGGGCGGCGCGCGCCCGGCCGCCCTCGCCCACGTCGCGCGCACCGCCTGCCGCCGGGCCGAACGCACCGTCGTGCATCTCGCACAGACGCAGGACGTGAGCGAGGCGTCGCGCCGCTACCTCAACCGGCTCTCCGACCTGCTGTTCGTCCTGTCGCGGGTCCTCAATCGCGCCGCCGGCAAGCCGGACGTGCTCTGGCGGCGCGACCGCAACGGCACCGCGTCCTGACGCGGCGACGGCGGCTACCGAGGCGACCCGAACCATGGACGACACCGCCGCCGCGCGCCGCAGCGACCAGCTCTCCGAGCTGCTTGCGCGCACCGCGCTCGCCGACGAGCGCGCGTTCGCCGAGCTTTACCGGCTGACGTCGTCGCATCTGTTCGCGGTCGCCGTCCGTATCTTGCGGGACAAGGCAGCCGCCGAGGACGCGTTGCAGGAGGCGTTCGTCAGTGTCTGGCATCACGCGGGCAGCTATGTGGCGGCGAAGAGCCGTCCGCAGACCTGGCTCACGAGCATCGTCAGGAACCGCTGCCTCGACCTCCTGCGCCGGCGAGTTCCGGACACCATGACCCTCACCCGCGACGACGATGAAGGCGACATCGACCTGCCCTCTACCGGACCCACACCGGTAGAGCTCCTGCTTTCCGGCGCCGACGCTGCGATGGTGCGCGGTTGCGTCGATGCGCTCGATGGCGGCCAGAAGCAGGCGATCGCGCTCGCCTTCTTCCAGGGTCTTTCGCACAGCGAGCTCGCAGCCCAGCTGCGGGAGCCCCTCGGCACCGTCAAATCGTGGATCCGCCGCGGGCTCGAGCGCCTCAAATCCTGTCTCGACCGGGCCGGCATGTCCGGCCTGTAGCCCGCGATGAAGCTCGACCGCCCCGACCGACCGCAGCGCCTCGACGCGCTGGCCGCGCAATACGCGCTCGGCACGCTCTCCCCCCTTGCGCGCCGGCGCCTTGCGCGGATCGCCCAACGGGAGCCTGCCGTCGTCGCGGCGCTGCGGATCTGGGAGCTCCGCCTCGCCGCGCTCGCCGACGCCATTCCCCCGATCACGCCGCCGGAGCGCGTCTGGCACGCGGTCTGCGCACGGCTGGGAATTCGCGGGACGACGGCACAACCGGACCGGGACCGGGGCACATCGTGGTGGTCGAGCCTCGGGTTATGGCGCGGCCTCGCCTTTGCCGGGATGGCCGCCGCACTGGTGCTGGGACTGCGCGTCCTGGCGCCCGTCGCCGAAGGGCCCGGGCCGGCCATGGTCGCCGTGCTGGCGGGCAGCGATGCCAAGCCCGTGCTGATGGCGACGGTCGAGCGCGGCGGACGCATCCTTTCGGTCAAGGCAGTCGGCCCGATTGCGGTCCCGCCCGACCGCTCACTCGAGCTCTGGGCGCTGCCGGACGGGAAGGCGCCGCGTTCGCTGGGGCTGGTGGACGCCGCCAGGGTGGTACGGATCGCCCTGCCCGCACCCGCCGTCGACGCGCTCCAGGGGGTGCCGGCGTTGGCGATCAGTCTCGAGCCGACGGGCGGCTCGCCCACCGGCGCGCCGACCGGCCCCGTGCTCTATTCGGGCCGCATCGAGCGCATCTGACCCGAGGGTCCCGCGGCATCCGGAAAGACGAAGGGCCGGACGAAACTCGCCCGGCCCTTCTGCAGCTGCTTGCCTGGGGGGGAAGGCAACTGCGGGGGAAATTGCCCGCGCTTCAGCCGCGCGGCGCGACCGGCGTTTCGGCGACGTGCGCGGAACGCGACACAACGACGTCCATCCGCTCGACCATCACGATCTGCGTGGCCGTCGGCGCCGCGGACGTGTCGGCAAGCTCGGGGCCGCCGACGGTCGCCAGTCCGGCGGGCACCACCACCGACATCGCGATGGTCAGTGCCGTGAGGGCGGCCGCGCTCGCGAACCCGTAGGCCGGGCGGAAAGTCTTCGGTTGATAGCGTTTCATGGGTGGCTCCTGGATTCGTTGTCGTGGATCGGTTCTTGTGCTGCTTGTCGGTTGGATGCGGCGGCCCGCATTTCCGGATTCAGGATCTTCGCGCGGCACCGCCGCGCTCCTGTCCCGTGCTCTCAGGTTGCATCCTAGGGAGCCGCGCCGTCCGTCTCAACCCGAAAGCGACGAAGCGGAACTTTCGCGACGTGAACGAAGCCTTGGCGCGACGAACCGCATCGGAGCGCGACGCGCCGTGACCCGTGTCAGCCGCGATGCCCGCGCCGGTGCGCTGCTCCGGACGTCCGCGCGGCCTCGACGTACGCGGCGCGTTCCTGCACGACATCCATCCGCGCCGGCGCAATCGTGATCTCGCGCACCGCGGGTGCGCTGCCGGCGACCTCCGGCATCGCGGAGGGCGCATGGCGCTGGGCGAGCAGTGCAGGCCCCACCACCAGCGCGGCCATGGTCAGCACGGTCAGCGCGAAGGCGGCAACGCCGAACAGCGAGCGGGGTTCCTGCGGTACGTAGCGTTGCATGATGAGCTCCTCGGTCCGTTCCGGGTGCGGGACAGGTCATCTGGCGATTGGATGCATCGCAGGCGGCCTGCGGATTCACGTTCTGTTCCGCGGGACCGCGCTCCCGCTCCGGTGTGGGCAGTTCGAAGCGTAGGCGCGGCGTGTGACGCGCGAAAGACGCACGCGACGAACTGATCGATTCGGGGGGCGAACGCAGCGAACGCGCGATGAAGCGCAGCGGGAGCGTGCGGAGAGCCATCCGCGCGACGGACGCGCGGATCATCGCAACGTGGCGCGCTACGGCGCGCGCGTCGACATCGCGTTGCGCACGGCCTGATCGATCGCGCCGAAGATCGTGTGTCCATCGGCGTCGAACATCTCGATGCGAACGCGATCGCCGTAACGCAGGAATGGCGTCACCGGCCGGCCGCCCTGAATCGTTTCCACCGTGCGCTGCTCGGCGATGCACGAATAGCCGATGCCGCCGACCGCGGCGGGGCGGCCGGGACCGCCGTTCTCCTTGTTCGACACGGTGCCCGAGCCGACGATGCTGCCGGCTTCGAGCGTGCGCGTCCTCGCGACATGCGCGATGAGATCGGCGAACGAGAATGCCATATCGACGCCGGCATCGGGATGTCCGAACAGCGCGCCATTGACGTGCGACACGAGCGGCCGGTGCAGCTTGGCGGTGCGCCACGCGTCGCCGAGCTCGTCCGGTGTCGCTGCCACCGGCGAGAACGCGCTCGCCGGCTTCGACTGCAGGAAGCCGAATCCCTTGCCGAGCTCCGCGGGAATGAGGTTGCGCAGGCTGACGTCGTTGACCAGCATCACGAGGCGGATGTGCGCCGCGCAATCGGCCGCGCGCGCACCCATCGGCACGTCGCCGGTGATCACCGCGACCTCGGCCTCGAAATCGATGCCCCACTCCTCGTCGGCGGCCTCGATGTCCTCCCGCGGGCCCAGCATGTGATCCGATGCGCCCTGGTACATCAGCGGATCGGTGAAGAATTCGGGCGGCATTGCGGCGCCGCGCGCGCGGCGGACGAGCTCGACGTGATTGAGATAGGCAGATCCGTCGGCCCATTGATAGGCGCGCGGCAACGGCGCCATCGCGTCCGCGGGATCGAACGGCGTCGCGTCGGGAAGCCGACCCGCGTTGAGCTCGTCGGCGAGCGCCGCGAGCGCCGGCGCGGCGCCGTCCCACGCATCGAGCGCCGCCTGCAGCGTGCGCGCAACCTCCGGCACTGCGACGCACCGGGAGAGATCGCGCGCGACGACGACGAGCATGCCGTCGCGGGTGCCGTTGCGAAGACTCGCGAGCTTCATCGCCGGCTCAGGTGACGACGCTCGCGCGCTTCTTCAGCGCGTAGCCGTCGGCCTTGTCTTCCATGTCCCAGCCGGCGGCGTTGATGAGCCCGCGCAGCCGGTCGGCCTCGCCCCAGTTCTTCGCCTTGCGCGCGGCGACGCGCGCGTTGGCGATCGCCTGCACGTCGTCCGGAACCGCATCGACCCGCGGCGTCCATTGTGCAAGGCCGAGCCCCAGCACGCTGTCGAAGCGCAGCAGCGTCGCGCGCTTCACCGCAGGGGGGAGCTCGCCGCGCAGCGCCTCCCAGGCCACCGCAAGCGCGCGCGGCAGGTTGAGATCGTCGTTGAGGTCGTTGCCGAAGCGCTCGACGAGACCGGCATCGGGCGCTGCGGCGCCATCGTCGCGCAATGCGTAGACGCCTTGGCGCAGCCGATCGAGCGCCGTCGCGGCGGCATCGAGCGCATCCCACGTGAAATTGAGCTGGCCGCGGTAATGGCCGGTCAGGCAGAGGTAGCGGAAGGCGAGCGGGTCGTAGCCGCGCTCGACCAGCGACTGCACGCGCAGGAACTCGCCGGCGGATTTCGCCATCTTGGCGTCGTTGAGCAGCAGGAAGTAGCCGTGCATCCAGAAGTTGGCGAGCCTGGTGCCGATCCGCGCCTCGGTCTGCGCGATCTCGTTGGTGTGATGGACGCTGATGTGGTCCTCGCCCCCGCAGTGGATGTCGAAGAAGTCGCCGAGATATTTCTGTGCCATCGCCGAGCATTCGATGTGCCAGCCGGGAAAGCCCTTGCCCCACGGCGATTCCCATTCCATCTGCCGCTTCTCGCCGGGGGGCGAGAACTTCCACAGCGCGAAGTCGGTGATGTGGCGCTTCGCACCCAGCTCGACGCGCTTGCCCGCTTCGAGGCCCTTCACGTCGAGCCGTGCGAGAAAGCCGTAGTCGGGCTGCTTCGCCGTGTCGAAATAGATGCCGTCCGGGGTGCGGTACGCGAAGCCGTTCTTCTCGATGTCGGCGATGAAGTCGATCTGCTCGCGGATGTGGTCGGTCGCGCGGCACAGGACCGTCGGGCTCTCGATATTGAGGCGCGCCATGTCGGCGAGGAAGTCGTCGGTGTAGATCTGCGCGATCTCCCACGCGGTCTTGCCCGCGCGGCGGGCGCCCTTTTCCATCTTGTCCTCGCCGTCGTCGGCGTCGGAGGTGAGATGGCCGACGTCGGTGACGTTCATCACGTGGCGGACGCGGTAGCCGTTCCATTCGAGCACGCGGCGCAGCGCGTCCTCGAACAGGAACGTGCGGAAGTTGCCGATGTGCTGGTAGTCGTAGACGGTCGGACCGCAGGTGTAGAGGCCGACGTCGGCGCCCTCGTGGAGGGGTGCGAACGGGCGGAGCCGGCGCTCGTAGTTGTCATAGAGTTGCAGCGGATTCGGCATCGGATCGTGGTCGCTTCGCAAAAAAAAGCCGCCAGGTCTGGCGGCTCGTTCGGGTCGCGTCCTGCTAGTGGGGCCGCCGCCCGGGGTTTCGGACGCCCGGCGGACAGCGGCGATTCGCGGACGCGCTCGTCATGGCCGCATCGTAACCAACCCTCGCCTCGCCGGCAACCGGATGCCCCGGCGCAGCCGCCGCCCGCACCGCATCGGCGACTCGCGCCGGCGCCACGAGGCGACGCCCTCGCCACGGTACAATCGGACGCCTGTCGCGCGGGCCTCCGCGCCGTCCGCGCGCGCGCCTGCCCTCCACTCCGATGCCCGCATCCCCGCTCCTTCCATCGCGTGCCGTCCTCTGGATCATCGCGCTCGCGATCGTCGCGCTGTCGTTCGCGAACCTCGGCAGCCACAGCCTGTTCCACCCGGACGAAGGCCGCTACGGTGAGATTGCGCGCGAAATGGCGCAGAGCGGCGATTGGGTGACGCCGCGCCTCAATGGCCTCAAGTATTTCGAGAAGCCGCCGTTCCAGTATTGGGTGACGGCCGCCGCCTTTCGCGCTTTCGGCGTCCACGAATGGACGACGCGGCTCTGGCCGGCGGTCGCGGGCCTGCTTTCGGTCGTCGCCATCGGCGCGGCCGGCATGGCGCTGGGCGGTCCCCCCCTCGGCGCGTTCGCCGCGATGGCGCTCGCGGGCACGCTCTATCACACCGCGATCGCGCAGATCGTCACGCTCGATGCCGGCCTCGGCTTCTTCCTGACGCTCGCGTTCGCGGGACTCGTCATCGCCCAACGCGCGGAGGCAGGCGCCGCCGAGCGCCGTGCGTGGATGTGGACCGCGTGGGCGGCAATGGCGTGCGCGGTGCTGTCGAAGGGGCTGATCGGGATCGTCCTGCCGGGAGGCGCGCTCGTGATCTACACGGCGATCACGCGCGACGTCGCGCTGTGGCGCCGGCTCCACGTCGTCTCCGGACTCGCGATCTTTCTCGCGATCGCCGCCCCGTGGTTCGTGCTCGTCTCACAGGCGAACCCCGAGTTCGCGCGCTTCTTTTTCATCCACGAGCACTTCGAGCGCTTCCTGACGCAGGAGCATCAGCGCGTCGGTCCGTGGTACTACTTCATCCCGCTCGCCCTCGTGGGCGTGCTGCCCTGGCTGCTGCCGCTTGCCGCCGGCCTGCCGCGCGCGTGGCGCGACGGCGCGCCCAACGCGCTCGGCTTCTCGTGGCAGTGGGGGGCGCTCGTCTGGGCCGGATTCGCGTTCGTCTTCTTCAGTGCGTCAGGCTCGAAGCTACCCACCTACATCCTGCCGATCTTCGCGCCGCTGGCACTCGTCGCCGGCGCGCTGCTGCTCGAACTGCCCGCATCGCTGCTCGCCCGCTTCGCGGCGATCGGCGCGATCGTCGCCGCGGCGTTCGCCATCACACTGCTCGCGGGCTACGACAGCTGGGTCGGCACGCGCGGCGGCAGTGCCGAAGCCGACCAGCCCGCAGCGATCCTGCTGGCCTTCGGTCCCTGGATCAAGGCGGCAATGACGGTTGTCGCCGCGGGTCAGGTGATCGCATGGACGCAATTCCGGCGCGTCGGGCGAATCCCCGCGGCACGCTTCCTCGGGGTCGCCGCGCTCGCCGTGTCGATGCAGGCGGCGGTCACTCTCACCGTCGCCGGCTACGAGGCGTTCAGCGCAACCCGCTCGACTTCGGCTATGCTGCGCGCGGCTGGCACGGCCGAGACTCTCTTCCCGGACGCCCCTTTCTACCAAGTCGAAATGTACGACCAGACCGTTCCGTTCTACCTCGGCCGCACGACCACGCTGGTCGCGATCCGCGACGAGCTTGGGCTCGGCATCGACGCCGAGCCCGCAAAGCAGATCCCGACGACCGGGGCGTGGATCGCGCAATGGGATGCCGTCGCGCGCGGCTACGCGATGATGCCGCCGGCGACCTTCCAGCGGCTCGCTGCGGCAGGTGTGCCGATGCGCGAGCTCGCCCGCGACAGCCGCCGCGTGCTGGTGAGCCGCCGATGAGCGCCGCCGCGTTCGCATTCCTGATGACCGGCGTCCTCCTCAACGCGGCCGCGCAGCTGCTGCTGAAGGCCGGCACCAACGTGCTCGGCGTGATCACGCTCTCGCGCGACGGCTGGGCCGACACGCTGATGCGGATGGCGACGCAGGGCTATTTCATGCTGGGCGCCGCGTGCTACGTCGTGTCGCTCTTCGTCTGGATCCTCGGGTTGTCACGGGTGCCGGTCTCGATCGCGTATCCGCTGCTGTCGGTCGGCTACATCGTCAACGCGATTGCCGCGCAGTATCTCTTCGGCGAAGCCGTGACCGCGACGCGCTGGCTCGGCATCGGCTGCATCGTCATCGGCGTCGCGCTCATCTCGCGGAGCTAAGGCCGGACGAGCGACGCCGTGACCGCCCCCTACCTCAAGTTCGCCGGACCGACGCTCGACGCCGCCACCATCGAAGGCGTGGCCGACGTGCTGCGCTCGGGCCACATCGCAAGCGGACCGTGGGTGCAGCAGTTCGAGGCGGATCTTTCCGCGTTCTGCGGCGGACGGCCGGTGCGCGTGATGACCTCCGCCACCGCCGCGGTCGAGGTCGCGCTGCAGATCGCCGGCATCGGGCCCGGCGACGAGGTGATCACCTGCGCCGAGAGCTTCTTCACGGTCCTCAACATGATCGTGAAAGTGGGCGCGCGGCCGGTGTTCGTCGACTGCGACCTCGTCACGCGCAACATCGAACTCGCGGCGGTCGAGGCGGCAATCACGCCGCGCACGCGGGCGATCATGCCGACGCACTGGCCGGGCTCGCTGGTCGACATGGATGCGCTCCATGCGCTCGCGAAGCGGCGCGGGCTCCGCGTGATCGAGGACGCTGCGCTCGTGCTGGGGTCACAGTGGAAGGGCCGCAATGTGGGCGCATTCGGCGACCTCGTCACGTTCAGCTTCCATCCGAACAAGAACATCACGTCGATCGAGGGCGGCGCGCTGGTCGTCAACGGCGCGGACGAGGCAAAGCGGGCGGAGGCACTGCGATTTCACGGGATCACGATGCTGCCGGACCGCACGCGCGACGTCGCGTTTCCCGGCGGCAAGTTCAACCTGCCCGACGTCAACGCGCGGATCGGCGTCGCCCAGCTCGCACGCCTGCCGGAATTCCTCGCGACGCGGCGCACGCTCGTCGCGCGCTACTTCGAGCACTGGTCGACCGATCCCGCGTGCGTGCTGCCGCCGCGGCCAGCCGACGGCGACGGGCAATCGTGGAACATGTGGAGCGTGCTGCTGCCGCTCGAAGGCCTCGGCATATCCCGGCTGCAGTTCCGCGACGCGCTGGAGGCGCGCGGCATCGGCACCGGTGTATCGTACGAGGCGCTGCACCTTTGCACGCTCGGCCGCACGTTCGGCCATCGCGAGGGCGATTTCCCGAACACCGAGCGGATTGCGCGCCAGACGGTGACGCTTCCGCTCCATGCCGCTATGACGGTCGCCGACGTCGACCGGGTCTGCGCGGCCGTCGCCGAGATCATCGGCGCCGGCAGGAAATGACAATGTCGATGCCATGACCAGCGCTGCCCCGCCGCTTTCCGTGGTGATCCCCGTGTTCAACGAGGAGGCGGGCCTCGCCGCGCTCTTCGCGCGGCTCTATCCCGCGCTCGATGCGCTCGGCGTCGGCTACGAGGTCATCTTCGTCAACGACGGCAGCCGCGACCGGTCGGCGGCGCTGCTGCGCGAGCAGTGGGAGCGCCGGCCGGACGTCACGCGCGTCGTGCTGTTCAACGCCAACTACGGCCAGCACGTGGCGATCGTCGCCGGCTTCGAGCGCTGCCGCGGCGAGCGCGTCGTCACGCTCGACGCCGACCTGCAGAATCCGCCCGAGGAGATCGCGCGGCTCCTCGCTGCGATGGACGCGGGCCACGACTATGTCGGCGGCGTGCGCCGCACGCGCGAGGATTCGTGGTGGCGCCGCGTCGCGTCGCGCGCGATGAACCGGCTGCGCGAGCGGATCACCCACATCCGAATGACCGATCAGGGCTGCATGCTCCGCGCGTACAGCCGCGACATCGTCGACGCCGTCGTCGCGAGCCGCGAGGTCAGCGTCTTCATCCCGGCGCTCGCCTACACGTTCGCCGGGCACCCGACCGAAGTCGACGTCGCGCACGAGGAGCGCGCCGCGGGCGAATCCAAGTATTCGCTGTACAGGCTCATTCGCCTCAACTTCGACCTCGTCACCGGATTTTCGCTGGTGCCGCTGCAGCTCGCGTCGATGTTCGGCATGCTGGTCTCGGCGCTGTCGCTCATGACCTACCTCGTCGTCATCGGCTGGCGGCTCTATCACGTCGACGACTGGCGCAACGCGATTGCCGTTCTCTGGGACCGCGACATCCTCACGTTCTTCCTCATCGGACTGATGCTGTTCGGCCTCGGGCTCGTCGGCGAGTACGTCGGGCGCATCTACCAGCAGGTGCGCGACCGCCCGCGCTACACGGTGCGCGCCGTGCTCGGCGCGCCGCCGGACGAAGCGCCGTGACGCAGGACACCCTTCCCACGCCGGGCGACGTACTCGCCAGCCCGGACGCCGCGCTGCTGCAGCTTCGCGATGCGGCGGCTGCGGCACTGCGCGATCCCGATGCGGCACGGCTCGCGCGGACGCTGGCGGCCATCGATGCCGCACACCCGCAGTCCGGTCCGGCGCAGGCGCTGCGCGCCGAAGAGCTTCGCCGCCGCGGCCATCCGGGGGATGCGATTCCGCTCTATGCCGACTCCATTGCGCGCTGTCCCGAGCTCCTCCCCGCCTATCACGGCGCCGCGCTCGCGCACGTGGCGACGCGCGACCTCGACGGTGCGCGTGCGCTCTGGGAGGCGCTGCTCGCGCGCGACCCCGCGGATGCCAGCGCACGCTACCAGATCGCACTCGCATGGCACGACGCAGGCAACCTTGCCGAAGCCGCGCGGTGGTACGAGCGCCAGCTCCTGCACGCGCCGGAGTCCTACCGCGCTGCGTTCAACCTCGGCATCGCCCGGATGGACGCGGGCGATGCGCCCGGTGCCGTCGCCGCCCTGTCCCGTGCCGCCCAGATCGACGGACGACTCGCGAAGACGTTCGTGGCACTCGGCACCGCGCAGCGGCGCGCCGGCGATGGCGCCGCCGCGGCACGGTCGTTCCTCCGCGCGCAGGAGCTCGACCCGGCGACGATCGAGGGTTATGCCGCCGCCGTGTCGGCACTGGGCGAGGCCGCCGAGCTTCCCGCCGCGATCGATGTGCTCGACCGCGCGATTGCCCGCGCGCCGCGCGATCCGTCGCTGCACCTCGCACGCGGCGCGAACCTGTCGAGCCTCGCGCTGCACGCCGAGGCGCTCGCGTCGTTCCGCACGGCACATGCGATCGATCCCGACGACCTGCAGGTCCACAGCGCGCTGCTGCTCGAAATGCAGTACGACACCCGGGCCGGCACGCGCGAAGCGCTGGCGCGCGCGCACTGGGATTGGGCCGATCTCCACACGCGCGGCGTGCGCAAGGTCACCCCGGTGGCGCGCACTGCGCGCGACCCGGGCGTGCGGCTGCGCGTCGGCTATCTCTCTCCGCGCCTTTGCAGCGGGCCGCTCGCGAATCTCTTCCTGCCGGTGCTGGAGGCGCACGACCGCGCGCGCTTCCACGTCACGCTGTATTCCGCCTACGCCCACGATGACGACGTCACGGCAAGGATGCGCCGCGCCGCCGACGCGTGGCGCGACCTGCCGGCCGACGACGACGCGGCCGCCGCGATGATCGCCGCCGACGGCCTCGATCTCCTCGTCGATCTGGCCGGCCATTCGCCGCGGCACCGCCTGGCCGTGCTGGCGCGCAAGCCCGCGCCCGTGCAGGCGACCTGGCTCGACTATTTCGATACGTCCGGCGTGCCCGAGATCGATTATGTGCTGAGCGACGCGATCCATACGCCCGCCGCGGAGCGCGTGCATTTCCGCGAGCGCATCGTGTGGCTGCCGGGGAGCCGGTTCGTTTACCGTCCCGCCATCGCACCGGCGCCGACCGAGGCGCCGTCGCGCCGCTCGGGCCGCGTGACGTTCGGCTCGTTCAATCGCCACGCCAAGATCACCGGCGACGTGCTGCGCACGTGGAAGACGCTGCTGGAGGCAGTGCCGGGCGCGCGGCTGTCGCTGCGCGCGTCGGCGTACCGTGGCCCCGGCACCGTCGCGTGGCTGCGCGAGCGGTGGCGCGCCGCCGAACTGCCCGTCGACCGGATCGACTTCCTTCCGTTCGTGCCGCTCGAGGACGCGATCGCCTCGTATCGCGACATCGACGTTGCGCTCGACACGTTTCCCTACAACGGTGGTGTGACGACCTGCGATGCGCTCTCGATGGGCGTTCCGGTGATCGCGCTTGCCGGCGACCGGATGATCGCGCGCCAGAGCGCTGCGCTGCTGCACGCTGCCGGCCACGACGAATGGGTGGCGGCGACGCCGGAAGAGTACGTGGCCCGCGCGGTCGACGTCGCGCAACGCGTCGCGGCCGGCGAGATCCGCGCGGAACTGTTCCGCGCGTTTCCCGGCACGGCACTCTGCCGCGCCCCGGAATTCGTCGCGGGACTCGAGCGCGCCTATGCAGTGATGATCGCAACGGGCCCGCGCGCGGGCGAAGCGCTCGCGCCTATCGCGATCGATGCCTGAGACGCCGGCGCCCCAAATGCCGGACGCCTCTCCCCGTCGCCCGCGCGCGGTCGTCTTCGCATACCACAACGTCGGCGTGCGTTGCCTGCGCACGCTGCTGGCGCACGGCGTCGACGTGCCGCTCGTGGTCACCCACGACGACGTGCCGGGCGAGACGATCTGGTTTGCATCCGTCGCCGCGACTGCGGCGGAATATGCGATTCCGACGATCGCACCCGACGATCCCAACGTCGGCGGAGTCGTCGATCGTGTCGCCACGCTTGCGCCCGACTTCCTGTTCTCGTTCTACTACCGGCGAATGCTGCAGGCGGCGCTGCTTGCGCTGCCCGCGCGCGGCGCGCTCAACATGCACGGCTCGCTGCTGCCCAAATACCGCGGCCGCGTGCCCGTCAACTGGGCGGTGCTGCACGGCGAGCGCGCCACCGGCGCGACGCTGCATTACATGGCCGAGAAGCCCGACAGCGGCGACATCGTGGGGCAGACCGCCGTGCCGATCCTGCCCGACGACACCGCGCGCGACGTGTTCGACAAGGTGACGGTCGCGGCGGAGTTGACGCTCGATGCCGCGCTGCCAGCGCTTCTCGCCGGAACTGCGCCGCGGTGCAGGCAGGACCTCGCCGCGGGAAGCTATTTCGGCGGCCGCAGCCCGGACGACGGCGTCATCGACTGGAACCGCGACGCGACGACGATCCACAATCTGGTGCGCGCGGTCGCGCCGCCGTTTCCCGGTGCGTTCACCGCGGTCGGCGGGCATCCGGCTCGCCTGCTGCGCACGCGTGTCGTCGACCGCACGACGCCGCCGACGCTCGCGCCGACGCTTGGCGTCGATGGCGCGGTGCTGATCGCGCATTGCGGCGGCGGCGGCCGCGTCGCCATCCTGGAGCTCGAAATCGAGGGCACCGCGGTGGATGCGGCGGAGCTCGCACGGCGCTTCGGCACCGCACCGCTCGCGCTCGGCATCGGCCGCACGCGCTGAGGCGCTCGCGGCCGGGCGCCCCCGCCACGTATAATCCGGGGCTGCGGAGCGAACGGGCCCGCGTGCCGCGCCGCTGCCGGCGACCGTGTCGCCGCGGCAGGAACAAGCCCACCCGACGGTCCCTTCCCGAGCCACGCCCCATGCCCAATCGCAAGATCCTGATCCTCGGTGTCAACGGCTTCATCGGCCATCATCTCTCGCGCCGGATTCTCGACGAGACCGACTGGGAGATCCACGGCATGGACATGCAGTCGGACCGAATCGCCGAGTTCCTGGATGAGCCGCGGTTCCACTTCTTCGAAGGCGACATCACGATCAACAAGGAGTGGATCGAGTATCACATCAAGAAGTGCGACACCGTGCTGCCGCTGGTCGCGATCGCGACGCCGGCCACTTACGTGCGGGAGCCGCTGCGCGTGTTCGAGCTCGACTTCGAGGCGAACCTGCCGATCGTCCGCGCCTGCGTCCGATACGGGAAGCGGATCGTGTTCCCGTCGACGTCCGAGGTCTACGGCATGTGCCGCGACGAGGAATTCGATCCCGAGAACTCAGAGCTCGTCCTCGGCCCGATCAACAAGCCGCGCTGGATCTACTCGTGCGCGAAGCAGCTGATGGACCGCGTGATCCACGCCTATGGAATGCAGGAAGGCCTCGACTACACGTTGTTCCGCCCGTTCAACTGGATCGGCGCCGGGCTCGACTCGATCAACACGGCGAAGGAAGGCAGCTCGCGCGTGATCACGCAGTTCCTGGGACACATCGTCCGCGGCGAGCCGATCCAGCTGGTCGACGGCGGCACGCAGAAGCGCGCGTTCACCTACATCGACGACGGCATCGCCGCGCTGATGAAGATCATCGCCAATCCCGGCGGCATCGCGACCGGCAAGATCTACAACATCGGCAACCCCCGCAACAACTTCTCGGTGCGCGACCTCGCGCGGATGATGCTCGATCTCGCGATGAAGTATCCCGAGTACCGCGAGAGTGCCGCACACGTGAAGATCGTCGACACGACCGCGGCGGATTATTACGGCAAGGGCTACCAGGACGTGCAGAACCGGGTGCCGAAGATCGAGAACACCTGCGCCGAGCTCGACTGGAAGCCTGTGGTGCCGATGGACGAGGCGCTTGCGCGGATCTTCGACGCCTACCGCGGCCACGTCGCCGAGGCGCGCGGCCTCGTCGATTAGCAAAATCGTCCGCCGATGCAACTCGCGCTGAAGATCGACGTCGACACGCTGCGCGGCACGCGTGAAGGTGTGGCCAACCTCGTCGCGCTGCTGAAGAAGCACGGCGCCGGGGCGACATTCCTGTTCTCGCTCGGCCCCGATCACACCGGCCGCGCGATCCGCCGCGTACTGCGTCCGGGGTTCTTCGGCAAGGTCCGCCGGACATCGGTCATCAGGCATTACGGCGTCCGCACGCTCCTCTACGGCACCGTGCTGCCCGGGCCCGACATCGGCAGGCGCGCCGCAGACGTCATGCGCAGCGTACGTGACGAAGGCTTCGAGGTCGGCATCCACTGCTGGGACCACGTGCGCTGGCAGGACGGCCTCGCCGGCGCCGACGCCGCGTGGACGCGGACGGAGATGGTGCGCGCCTGCGAGCGCTTCACCGACATCTTCGGGACGGCGCCGCTCACCCACGGCGCGGCGGGCTGGCAAATGAACGCCGACGCGCTGCGACTCACGCAGCGGCTCGGCTTCGAATACTGCTCCGACGGGCGCGGCACTCACCCGCACCTGCCGGTCTGGAATGCAGAGCTGATCCGGTGCCCGCAGCTGCCCACGACGCTGCCGACGCTGGACGAGCTGATCGGCATCGGCGCGATCACCGGCGAGAACGTCGCGGCGCACATCCTGGAGCGAACCAAGGTGCCCGCGCCGGCAGGCCACGTCTTCACGCTGCACGCGGAGCTCGAAGGGATGCGCCTGGCGCCGGTGTTCGAGCAACTCATCGAGGGATGGAAGGCGCAGGGCTACACGCTGTGCTCGACGCGCGCACTCTTCGAGACGCTGCAGCCGATGGCGCTGCCGCGCTGCGAGGTGCGCGCCGGCGCCGTCGAAGGGCGCAGCGGCACGCTGCTCGTCCAGGGCGACGAATTCCTGGGCGACGTCAATCTCGCGCAGGCGGCCTGACGCGCGCCGGTATCGGCATTGTCACACTCTCCCGAGGATATCGATTCACCGTGCCCTCGCTCCGCGGGCATCTCCCGGAGCAGATGCAGTCCGCCGCTGTCCCCCACCTGACACCAACCCTCATCGCGAGTCCGCCATGCCCTCGACCAAAGTTCCCGATTTCACCGTTGCCGCGACCGGCGGCCACGATTTCACGCTGTCCGACCACGCGGGCCAGCCGGTGGTCATCTATTTCTATCCCAAGGACAACACGCCGGGCTGCACCGTGGAAGGCGCCGACTTCCGCGACCGCCACAAGCAGTTCGCGAAGCTCGGCGCGGTCATCGTCGGAGTGTCGCGCGACAGCCTCAAGTCGCACGAGGGCTTCAAGGCAAAGATGGAGTTTCCGTTCGAGCTCATCGCCGATGCCGACGAGGCGCTCTGCACGCAGTTCGGCGTCATCAAGATGAAGAACATGTACGGCAAGAAGGTGCGCGGGATCGAGCGCAGCACGTTCCTGATCGATGCCAAGGGCCGGCTCGCGAAGGAGTGGCGCGGCGTCAAGGTGCCGGGCCACGTCGACGAGGTGCTCGAGGCGGTCAAGGCGCTCTGACGCCGCTCCCCGGTTCCGCCCCGGCGGGCGCCTCGCCCCGCCGGTCCGCGACGGATTGCGGCAGATGCGTGTTCCCTTTGCACCACAACCGGTGGCGGATCGGCATGCGTTCCGCACAACCGCTTGTGTTCGGATGAACGCGCGGCTAGGATTCCCGACAGGCAGTCCACCGATCCACCCGACGCGTCGCCGCCAAGGAGGCCCATGGTCGAGCGCAAGATCCGCCCCACCCCGCTCACCCTCGTAGCCCGCAGGACCCCGCGCACCACAGGCAGGCAAGGCCCCGCCACCCGCCTCCAGCTGCCCAGCAAGCTCTTCGTGCTCGACACCAACGTGTTGATGCACGATCCCACGAGCCTCTTCCGCTTCGAAGAGCACGACATCTATCTCCCGATCCTCACGCTCGAGGAGCTCGACAACAACAAGAAAGGCGTCAGCGAGGTCGCGCGCAATGCGCGTCAGGCGTCGCGCTTCCTCGACGAGCTCGTCACCGCGACGCCGAACGGCATCGTCGACGGCATCTCGCTGTCCGAGAAATCCGGCGGCGCCGCGACCGGCAAGCTCTACCTGCAGACCGAGGTGATCACGACGGTGCTGCCCTCCTCGCTCGCCAACGGCAAGGCCGACAACCAGATCCTCGCCGTGGTGATGCACCTCGCGCACCTGCACCCGAAGCGGCAGGTGATCCTCGTCAGCAAGGACATCAACATGCGCATCAAGGCGCGTGCGCTGGGGATCGCCGCCGAGGACTACTTCAACGACAAGGTGCTGGAGGATACCGAGCTCCTCTACACGGGAACCCGTGAGCTGCCGGCGGACTTCTGGGACCGGCACGGCAAGGCGATCGAGTCATGGCAGCACGGCGGACACACGTACTACCGCCTCTCCGGGCCGCTGGTGCCGTCGCTGCTCATCAACGAGTTCCTGTTCCGCGAAGTGCCGGGCGAAGCGCCGCTCTTCGCGCAGGTGAAGGAGATCAGCGGCAAGACCGCGGTGCTGCAGACGCTGAAGGACTACACGCACCAGAAGAACAACGTCTGGGGAATCACCGCGCGCAACCGCGAGCAGAACTTCGCGCTCAACATCCTGATGAACCCCGAGATCGACTTCGTGACGCTGCTCGGCCAGGCCGGCAGCGGCAAGACGCTGCTGACGCTCGCGGCCGCACTGATGCTGACGCTCGAGTTCAAGGTCTACTCGGAGATCATCATGACGCGGGTGACGGTGCCCGTCGGCGAGGACATCGGCTTCCTGCCCGGCACCGAGGAGGAGAAGATGAACCCGTGGATGGGCGCGCTCGAGGACAACCTCGACGTGCTCAACAAGACCGACGACGAGGCCGGCGAGTGGGGGCGCGCCGCGACGCGCGACCTCATCCGCTCGCGGATCAAGGTGAAGAGCCTCAACTTCATGCGCGGGCGCACGTTCATCAACAAATTCCTCATCATCGACGAGGCGCAGAACCTCACGCCGAAGCAGATGAAGACGCTGGTGACTCGCGCCGGTCCCGGCACCAAGGTCGTGTGCCTCGGCAACATCTCGCAGATCGACACGCCTTATCTCACCGAGGGAAGCTCCGGCATCACCTACGTCGTCGACCGCTTCAAGGGGTGGCCGCACTCCGGTCACGTGACGCTGCAGCGCGGCGAGCGCTCGCGGCTCGCCGACCACGCGGCGGAGATCCTGTAGACGAGGCCTTCCGGACTTGCTGCTGCGGCCCGGTCCCATGCGGGCTGGGGTCGCAACGCGCCGAAGACCGGGCGGCGCTTCAGCGGAACGCCACCTGGTGCAGCGTCAGCGCGACCTGGTTGACCACGTATCCCAGCTCGACGCCGATCTCGACGCCGAGAAGGTCGGGCTCCATCGTGGCGAACGCCGGAAAGTAGGCGAGTCCCATCCCGCGCACATCGATCGACAGGTGCTGCAGGCCGTTGGCCAGGTTCGCCGCCGGCACGCGCGCGGGCTCTGCGATCCTCGCCCCCGGGTACTGGAAGCTCGACGTGTAAGGCCAGTTCCAGTTGAAGACGAAATCATCGGTGGGATCGGGCGAGATGTAGTCCTTGCTCACCATGTAGCGCTGCCCGGTGCCCGGGTCGCGGAAATGCAGCAGCACGCGAAACCAGACGAGCTCGTCCTTCGGCCGCTCGACGTCGAAGTCGAGCTCGAGCGTGTGCCCGGCAAGCTCGCGCCACCCCATCAGCCGGGTCTGCGCATCGCCCTGCACGCCGCGGATGTACGTGGCTGACACATACGGAATCTTTCCGCAGAACTCGCGTGCGTCGTGCACAAGCGTCATCTGCAGTGTGGCCTCGGACGCGATCACGGAAAACGGATATTCCTGTGCGCCGAGGCTTTGATTCGGCGGTCCGGTGTTGCAACCCGGCACCTGGATGAACTCGTTGTTCAGGGAAACGATCCATGCGAAACGCGGATCGGCGGCATTGGAGAAGCCGTTCGTCACCGCGTACACCGTCGGCAGCGCCTGCGTCCCCGAGCAGAGCCAGTCCTGCCATTCGACCGCCGGCAGGTTGACGCAGGGAGGTGCTGCGACCTTCATCGGATCGTTCGACAATCCTTCGCGCGCGTCGAGGAAGTCCGAACGCACCTCGGTGAACGCCGGAAACGGCGGCAATGCCGCAGGCGTGCTCGCGCTTCCCGCGCCGCCACCGCCGCCGCCTCCGCCGCAGGCGCAGAGGACGAGCACGGCACAGAACGGGAGACAGCGCATCGGGCGGCGGGCGGCGCGAGAATGAACGATGCGTCGAGCGTCGCCGGGGACAGCGACCTCAGTACGAGCCCGGCTGCGCGAAGTTCTCGAAGCGCGTGTACTCGCCGAGGAACGTGAGGCGCGTCGTGCCGATCGGCCCGTTGCGCTGCTTGCCGACGATGATCTCGGCCACGCCCTTTTCCTGCGTCTCGGGGTTGTAGACCTCGTCCCGATAGATGAAGAGGATGAGGTCGGCGTCCTGCTCGATCGCGCCCGATTCGCGCAGGTCGGACATCACGGGCCGCTTGTTCGGCCGCTGCTCGAGCGAGCGGTTCAGCTGCGACAGCGCCATCACCGGCACGCGCAGCTCCTTGGCGAGCGCCTTCATCGAGCGCGAGATCTCAGAGATCTCGGTCGCGCGGTTCTCGCCGGTCGTCGACGCCTGCATCAGCTGCAGGTAGTCGACGATCACGAGGCCGAGCTTGCCGTACGTCTTCATGAGACGCCGCGCCCGCGAGCGCACTTCGATCGCGTTCAATGCCGGCGTCTCGTCGATCAGGATCGGCGCCTCGTTCAACCGGCCGAGCGCCGCTGAGAGACGCTCCCAGTCCTCGCTCGCGAGGCGGCCCGTGCGCAGCTTGTGCTGGTCGAGGCGCCCCACCGAGCCGATCATCCGCAACGCGAGTTGCGACGCGCCCATTTCCATCGAGAACACCGCGACCGGCTGTCCGGTGTTGAGGGCGACGTGCTCGCCGACGTTGAGCGCGAACGCGGTCTTGCCCATCGACGGCCGGCCGGCGACGACGACGAGGTCGCCCGGCTGCAGCCCGGACGTCATCCGGTCGAGGTCGGCGAAGCCGGTAGGCACGCCGGTGACGTCCGACGGGTCGTCGCGGTTGTAGAGCGTCTCGATGCGCTCGACCACGCCCGCAAGGAGCTTGCCGATCTCCGCGAACTGCTGCGTGCCGCGGCTGCCCTGCTCGGCGATGTGCAGCACCTTGGCCTCGGCCTGGTCGAGGATCTCCTTGGCCGCGCGTCCCATCGGGTTGTATGCGCTGTCGGCGATTTCGCCGGCCGTGGCCGCCAGCTGGCGCAGGATCGAGCGGTCGCGGACGATCTGCGCGTAATGGCGGATGTTCGCCGCCGTCGGCACGTTGCCGACGAGGAGGCCGAGATAGGCGAGGCCGCCGATGTAGTCCAGCTTCTGCACGGATGCCAGCGCTTCGGACACCGTGACGACGTCGGCCGGCTTGCCCTCGGCCGCGAGCCGCAGGATCTGCTGGTAGATGATCCGGTGCGCGTCGCTGTAGAAGTCCGCATCGGAAACGGCGTCGCCGATGCGATCGACCGCTTCGTTGTCGAGGAGCAGGCCGCCCAGCACCGACTGTTCCGCCTCGAGTGAATGCGGCGGAAGCTTCAGCGTTTCGAGTTGCGGATCGTCGGGCATGGCGGGGCGCGTGGGAGAACGTCGATTTTACCGCCGCCGCCAAAGAAAAAGGGGCCGCGCGCGGCCCCTTTTCCCGTTCGGTCGAGTGCGACTTCAGCCGGCCGTCGCCGTCTCGCCGATGACCTTGACGACGATGCTCGCGACCGCGTCGGAATGCACGGCGATCACGAGCGGATGCTCGCCGACCTGCTTCAGCGGACCGGTCGGCATGCGGATCGACGCCTTCTCGACGGCGAACCCGTGCTTCTTCAGCGCCTCGACAATGTCGACGTTGGTGACCGAGCCGAACAGGCGCCCGTCCACGCCGGCCTTCTGCGTGACCTCGACCGTGAAGCCCTCGAGCTTCTCGGCGGCTTCGCGCGCGGCGGCGAGCTTTTGCGCCGCGGCAGCTTCGAGCTCGGCGCGCTTCGCTTCCAGCATCTCTATGTTCTCGGGCGTGGCGCGCTTCGCCTTCCCTTGCGGGATCAGGAAGTTGCGCGCATAGCCCTGCTTGACCTTGACGACGTCGCCGAGGTCCCCCACGTTGACGACCTTCTCGAGCAGGATGATTTGCATGGCGGTCTCCTGTTCAGTGCAGGTCGGTGTAGGGGAGCAGCGCGAGATAGCGGGCGCGCTTGATCGCGGTCGACAGCTGGCGCTGGTAGCGGGCCTTGGTGCCCGTGATCCGCGCCGGCATGATCTTGCCGTTTTCCTGGACGAAATCCTTCAGGATGTCGATGTCCTTGTAATCGATCTCCTTGACGCCTTCGGCGGTGAAGCGGCAGAACTTCTTGCGCTTGAACAGATTGTTGCCGCGCTCGCGCTTCTTGCCATCCTTCTTCTTGCCGAATCTTCCCTGGGGACGGGGCATTTCAGTTTCCTTCCATCAATTCGATTGCGTTCACGTGCATCGCAACGGTGATTCCGGTCCGGTAGCGCCGCGCGAGAAATCCCGTGCAGCGCAGCGTGGTTCCGGGAGCCAGTTTCGCGAGCGCCTGTGCCGGGTCGCCGAACGCCACGGCCGCGATTTCGCAGTCGACGCTTCGCTCGCCGCCGGCTTCGCGCTGGACCGATGCGTGCTTCAGCACGCAGTCGATCGCAGGGATGCCGGCAGGCGTGTAGCGCAGGTCGCCGCGTTCCGCGAGTGTGGCGTCGAGGGTCAGCCGGTTGGCGCCTTCCAATGGGCTCTTCCGCTGCTCCGGTAGGTTGTCGGTCAGGCCGCCGTTTCGGGCGCGGGCGCTGCCGCGGGCGCCGCTGCCGGCGCCGGTGCGGCTTCGGCCGCGGGCCTCGGGGCGCGCTCGCCGCGATCACCGCGATCACCGCGGTCGCCACGATCGCCGCGGTCGCCACGATCGCCGCGGTCGCCGTCACGGGCGGGCCGGGCGCGCTCTTCGCGCATCATCGGCGACGGCGCAACGACGGCTTCCTTCGTGGCGACGATCAGGTGGCGCAGCACGGCGTCGTTGAACTTGAACGCGTGCTCGAGCTCGTCCAGCGTTTCCTGATCGACTTCGATGTTCATCAGCACGTAGTGTGCCTTGTGCATCTTGGCGATCGGATAGGCGAGCTGGCGGCGGCCCCAGTCCTCGAGACGGTGGATCCGGCCATTCCTGCCGGTGATGCTCGTGCGATAGCGCTCGATCATCGCGGGCACCTGCTCGCTCTGGTCGGGATGCACGATGAATACCACTTCGTAATGACGCATGCAGATCGCTCCTTCTGGTCGGTTGGGGCGGCCGCTCGGTCGAGTCTCGGCTGAGGCTCAGTTGCGTCCGTGGCCACCCGGTGGCCTCCCCGTCTGCGGCGGGTGAGGCAAGGGAACTAATAATTGTAGGCGATTTCGCCCATTATTTCAATTGCATGCAAACGGGCACATGCGGGCTGACCGGCGTCCTTCGCGGGACGCCCGTGGAACCCGCCCGGCAATGGCGCCGGGCGGTGCTATCGTGCGCTCAACGCGAGCGGCGGGTGAGCCCGAGCGCGCCCAGCCCTGCCAACGCGGTCAGCAATGCAAGGGCGGCCAGATTCGACTGCGAGAGCGTCGGGACGGCGCCAACCGCAGCACTGCAGCTCGCCGCGATGTTGACGGTGCCGTTCGCGCTGTCGATGAAAAATCCGATGCCCTGCGCTCCGGCCGGAAGGGGCCCGGTCACGGAGTAGCTGAGCGACCCGGGAACAGCGGACGGACCGGCGAGCGTCGACGTGGGCAGCCCGCTCCCGTTGTCGACGATGCGGTAGGTCGCCGCGGTCGCAGTGCCGAGAGTGGCCGAAATGGTGACGAAGTCGCCCGGCGCGAACGCGCCGACACGGCCGTTGGTGGCGCCCGTGCCGGGATAGTTGCCGCTGATCGACGAAATCGCGAGGCAGTCGGCCGACACGGCCCACGCCGATCCCGCCGGCACCAACGACGCCGCTCCGACCAGCGCCGCGACCGCCGCCGCCTTGGCAAAATTCCGTGCTTTGTTCATTCCGCTCCCCTTGAGAATGGCCCGCGCGAAATACTTTACCTCACAACATGGTTGAATCCCATCCCTGCGGATGATGCCGGCGCGGCGTCGCCCCGCCTCAACGCGTGTCTCCCGGAAGCGGCAGCGAGCCGACGGGTGCGGCGGGCGCTTCGGGGGCCAGCGCGGCAAGAATCCGGTCGCGCTCCTCCCTGGGCATCCCGGCCAGGTCTCTGACCCGCCCGTAGAAGCGCGGCAGGTCGCCCCCTTCCTGCGCCAGCAGTGCCGTGAACTGCGCGACCCGGTCCGCATAGAGGCCCGCCGCGACGATTCCTGCATTGTTGGCGCCGTCGGCAAACCAGCGGTCGAAGACCGGAGCGCCGCCCCACTCGGCCTTGATCGGCTCGTAGCCTGCGCGCATCGTCGCGAACGCCTGCGCCTTCTGCGCACGCTTCACGTCGTCCGGCGCGTCCGACGCATAGATCTTCTGCAGCAGGTCGCGTGTCGCGGCCACGAGTTCGCGGAATTCGCTGCGCTGCCGCTGCGTCCGCACGGCGTCGGCCGCGAGCTTCGCCGCACCGGGCTCGCCCTGCTGCGCCTCGAGCCAGCGGCGCAGCCCCTCCTCCTCGACCGACACCGCGAACGACTCGTTGAACGACGTGTCGTCCTTCGCGTAGACGACCTGATGCGCGAGCTCGTGGAAGATGAGGCGCGCGAGGTCCACCTCCCGGTAGCGGATGAACGTCGACAGCACGGGATCGTCGAAATAGCCGAGCGTCGAATAGGCCGGCACGCCGCTGGTGTGCACGTCGAGGCCGTCGGCCGCGAGCCGTGTCGCCTCGGCGCGCGCGTCGGCCTCGGCGAAGTAGCCGCGGTACGCGACGCAGCCCGTGACCGGATAGCACCATTGCTTCGGTGCGAGCGAGAGTTCCGGCGTCGCGAAGACGTTCCAGACGACGAAGGGACGCCCGACGTCGGTGTAGCGCGTGTAGCTCCGGTTGTCCGGCAGCGCAAGCTCGCGCGACGCATACGCGCGGATCGCCTGGGCGCGTGCGAGCCGGTCCTTCAGCGTCGGATCGGACGTCGTCGCGACGACTTCGGAGATCGGCCGCGCGTGCGTCAGCAGGTCCACCTGGCCGGCGGCGCCCTGCCAGTAGTATTCGACGGCCTGGCAGCCGGAGAGAAGCAGCGCGGCGGCGACGATCGTCGCCAGCCGTCGCGGGGGACGTTCCATCGAAGGGGGTATGCGGGAAGGGCGCAAAAGGCGTTATGGTAATGCCTTCCGGCATCGACAACCGCTACGATCGCAACATGGGCAAACCCGCTTTCGCTCGAATTCTCATCCTGTGCGCACCCGTGCTTGCCGCGGGAACCGGCGCGCCCGCGCGCGCCGACGTCTACAAGTGTGCCGGAGACGACGCGACGCCGACCTATCAGGAAATGCCGTGCGCCAAGGGCAAGGAACTGCGCAACTTCCAGAAGGACCCGCCGGAAATCACGGTGCTGCCGTCGTCCCCTTCGGCGACTTCGCCGCCGCCTCCGGCAAAGGCGGCAAAGGAAAGCAAGGTCCCCGCGGCGCCCAAAGCCAAGGGCGCAGCGCCTGAACCACGCGACGATGCCCAGCGCAAGTTCCTGCATTCGGGAATGACGGAAGCCGAGGTCCGCACGCTGCTGGGCTCGCCCGACGTGACGAGCGGCGGCAACGGCCGCAAGACCAAGCGCTGGCAGTACATGCCCTCGCCCACTGATCCCGACACGATCACGGCACTCACGTTCGAGAATGGCGTGGTCACGTCGGTCGAGCGCCGCATCGTCCGGAAGTAGCGGCGTGCGCGCGCTCGTCCAGCGGGTTGCCGAAGCCAGCGTGCGCGTCGACGGTCGCACCGTCGGCGCGATCGGCCGCGGCCTCCTCGTGCTCGCGGGCGTCGCGGCCGACGACGGCGACGAGGACATCGAGTGGATCGCGCGCAAGATCGTCGCACTGCGCATCTTCGGCGACGATGCCGGCGTGATGAATCGCAGCGTCGCCGACGTCGGTGGCGTGCTGCTCGCCGTCAGCCAGTTCACACTCTTCGCATCGACGCGCAAGGGCGCCCGGCCGTCGTGGTCGGGCGCGGCGCCGCCCGAGATCGCGCAGCCACAGTTCGCGGCGCTCGTGGCAGCCCTCGCCCGGCTCCAGCCGCAGCCGGTGGCCGCCGGCGTTTTCGGCGCGGACATGAAGGTCGCCCTCGTCAATGACGGACCCGTAACGATCTGGCTCGACTCCCGCCAGCGGGAATAGGGCATTTCCCGCCCTGCGGCGCCGGGGCAGGCACCGCGCGTCGCGGGTCCTTTGTCGGCGATCAAGGGCGCCTCCCGGCGCGCTGCCCATAATGGGATGCGAATCCGCATGCGCGGATTGCGCGTCTTCCATGGCCAACCCGTTGCCGGTGCGCTGGCAAGCCTTTTCGAGCAGCCTTCGATCGTTGTCTCGGCGTGCGTCGGTGCGTCGCGCGCTGGTGGCGGTCGCACTCGTCGCCGTCGCGCTGTTCGTCTTCCGCGACGGGGTGTTCGGGCCTGCCGTGGACGCGTACGCGGTGGCGCGGTCCGACCTCGTGCAGACGGTCGTGTCGAGCGGAAGGATCATCACGCCCCAGCGGATTTCGGTCGGGTCGGTGATCACCGCGGCGGTCGCCAGGATCCCCGTCGACGAGGGCCAGCGCGTGAAAGGCGGCGATGTCCTCATCGTCCTCGACGACAAGGACACGCGCGCGGCGCTGGCGCAGGCGCAGGCCGCCGTTGCGCAGGCAGAAGCGAGGCTGCGGCAGCTCCGCGAGGTGGCGCTGCCGGCGGCCGAGCAGGGACTCGTGCAGGCACAGGCGAATCTCGTGCTGGCGCGGCAGCAGTACGTGCGCAACCAGGATCTGCTGGCCAAGGGGTTCATCAGCCAGTCCGCGCAGGACGACGCCAGGCGCAACCTCGACGTCGCGGAAAGCCAGCTGCGGGCCGCCCGGCTGCAGGTCGAGACCAATGGTCCCGCCGGCAGCGACTTCGTCCTCGCGCAGACCGCACTCGAGCAGGCGCGCGCAAATCTCGCGATGGCGCAGGCACGGCTCGACCAGACGGTCATCCACGCGCCGTCCGACGGCACGCTGATCGGACGCGACGTCGAGCCCGGCGACGTGGCGCAGCCGGGCAAGGAGCTGATGGTGCTGGCGCCCGACGGCGAGACCCAGGTGGTCGCGCAGATCGACGAGAAGAATCTCGCGCAGCTGGCACTCGGCCAGAAGGCGCTGGGCTCCGCCGACGCCTATCCGAAGGAGCGGTTCAACGCCGAGCTCTTCTACGTCAACCCCGGAATCGACGCGCTGCGCGGCTCCGTCGAGGTGAAGCTGCGGGTCCCGGATCCGCCCCCCTACCTTCGGCAGGACATGACCGTCTCGGTCGACATCGAGGTCGCTCGCCGCGCCAACGCGATCGTCGTGCCCGCGGAGACCGTCAACGACGCCGGCACCGACGCACCGTGGGTGATGAAGATCGAGGGGAGCCGCCTCGTTCGCACGCCGGTGAAGCTCGGCCTCAAGGGCGAGGGCCACGTCGAGGTGCTCTCCGGCGTCGCGCCCGGAGATCTCGTGATCGTGACCGCGGGCACCGCGTACGCGCCCGGCGACCGGGTGCGCGGGACGACGGTCGTGCGCAACGGCAGATGAACCCGTTCGCGTTCTTCGAGTGGATCGTCGCGGTGCGCTTCATGCGCGAGGGGCTGACACAGACGCTGCTGATCGTGTTCGGCGTGGCGCTGGGCGCCGGCGTCATCATCTTCATGTCGGCGCTGCTCGCCGGCATGCAGGCCAACATCGTCCGCCGCACGCTCAACTACCAGGCACCGATCTCGGTAGAGGCGCCCGATCAGGTGGCACGCGCGCTCCGCGAGGGCGGCGACGCGGCAACGGCAGCGCAGATCCAGCCGCGGTCGCAGCAGCTGCGCTCGGTCGACCAGTGGCAGAAGGTCCGCGTGCAGATCGAGCAGATTCCGGACGTCGTCGCGCTGACGCCGATCGTTTCGGGTCCCGGCTTCGCCGTGCGCGGGGACGCGACGAAATCCGTGACGATCACCGGAATCGAGACCGACACCTATTTCGACGTGATTGCACTTCCCGAGAAGATCGTCGCCGGCCGCCAGAACGTCGGACCGCTCGACATCATCATCGGCACGGAGCTCGCGAAGGATCTCGGCGCCGACGTGGGCGACAAGCTGCGGCTCGCGACGGCGGGCGACACGACGTCGACGTTCACCGTCATCGGCATCTTCGATTTCGGCAACAAGGGCGTGAACGAGCGCAACGTCTACGTCGCGTTCCGCTCCGCGCAGAACCTTCTCGACCTCGCAGGCGGGGCGACGAGCCTCGAGGTCAAGGTGCGCGACCCGTTCGCGGCCGAATCCGTCGCGCAGACGATCCGTGCCGGCACCGACCTCAAGGTCGACAGCTGGGTGCGCACCAACGCGCAGTTCTTCAGCGCGATGGCCGCGCAGATCCTCGCCAACACGCTGATCCGCATCTTCGTGGGGCTCACCGTCGCGCTCGGCATCGCGAGCGTGCTCGTCGTGTCGGTCGTGCAGAAATCGAAGGAGATCGGCATCCTCCGCGCGATGGGCACGTCGCGCATCCAGGTGCTGCGGCTGTTCCTCATCCAGGGCGCCGTGATGGCGTTCGCGGGCGCCATTGCCGGCGCGCTGCTCGCATGGGGGTTCCTCCTCCTGTGGCGCGGCGTCGCAAGGAATCCCGACGGGACGCCGCTGTTCATCGTCGTCATCGAGCCCTCGCTGTTCGTGATCGCGTGCATCGGCGCGACGCTGGTCGGCATCCTCGCCGCCGTGGTCCCGGCGCGACGCGCCGCGAAGCTCGATCCCGCGGTGGCGATCCGTGGCTGAGATGATCGCGACCGCCCCTCCCGGCGCGGGTGCGCGCCCGCTCCCGGTGGCGCCGGGCGAACCGCAGGCCACGACCGCACCCCCGGTTCCGACGCTGCGCCTCGAGGGCGTACGCAAGTCCTATGGCGTCGGGACGGCGGTCGAGACCGAGGTCCTGCACGGCATCGACCTCACGCTGCAGCGCGGCGAATTCGCCGCGTTGATCGGGCCCTCCGGCTCCGGCAAGACGACACTGCTCAACCTCATCGGGCTCCTCGACCGGCCGAGCGCCGGGCGGCTTTTCATCACGGGGCGCGAGGCGAGCGCGATGCAGGAGCGGGAGGCGACGCGCCTGCGCGGCGGCGCGATCGGCTTCATCTTCCAGTATCACCACCTGCTGCCCGCGTTCACCGCGCTCGAGAACGTGATGATGCCGCTGCTGGCCGAGCGCGGGCGGCAGGACGCCGCGATGCGCGACACCGCGGCGAAGCTGCTGGACAAGGTCGGGCTGTCGCCGTGGCGCGATCACAAGGCGAGCGACATCTCCGGAGGGCAGCAGCAGCGCGTCGCGATCGCACGGGCGCTCGCGATGGGCCCGGCGCTCGTGCTGGCGGACGAGCCGAGCGGCAACCTCGACACGGAGAACGCGGACGCCGTGTTCGACCTGATGCGAAGCGTCAACGAGGCGAGCGGGACGACGTTCCTGATCGTCACCCACGACCCGCGGCTCGCGCGTCGCTGCGACCGGATCGTAGAGCTCGTCGACGGGCGAATCGTGTCCGACCTGCCCAACCGCGACGTCGTGCGGCGCGGCTAGCGCACGCACCACGCCGCGCGGCTGCGAATCCGGGCGTTTCAGCCCCTGTCGAGGCTCAAGCGCCCGGGTCCGAACGCGAACACCATCAGCATGCCGCCGATGACGGCGACGTTCTTGAAGAAGAACAGCTGATTCGTCATCGCCTCGGCGCCGGCCAGGTTCCAGAAATCGTGGAACGCGATAGACGCGACGAGCGTGAATCCCGCGAGGGCCAGCGCCGCCCAGCGCGCCTTCCAGCCGAGCGCCAGCATCAGGCCGCCGCCCAGCTCGACGACGAGCGCCAGCGCTGTCGCCACTTCGGGCATCGGGATGTGCGCGCTGGCGACATAGCCGACCGTCCCGGCGAAGCCGGTGAGCTTGCCCCAGCCGGCCACGACGAACATGAAGGCCAGCAGAATGCGCCCGAGGAGCGCCGCAACGTCGTTGTTGTTCACGTTCATGTGTCGCTCCCCTAGTCGAGATCGAATACCAGAACTTCCGCCTTGCGAGCATTGTCGAGCAGGACCGCGGACTCGTCGACAAGCTTCGCGGCGTCGCCCTCGCCAAGCTCGGTGCCGTTCACCCGCACGCTGCCGCGGGCCACGTGGACGTAGGCGCGCCGACCCGGCGCAAGATCGTGCCGGGCCGACTCCCCGCCATCGAGCATGGCGGCAAGCACGAAGGCATCGCGATGAATGGTGACCGAGCCGTCGCGACCGTCGGGCGACGCGATGAGGCGCAGCTTCCCGCGCAGCTGCTCCGGCTGGAACCGCGTCTGCTCGTAGCCGGGGTCGATGCCGCGCTGCGCGGGCTCGATCCAGATCTGCAGGAAGTGGACGCGGTTGCTGCGCGACGGGTTGTACTCGCTGTGCAGCACGCCGCGGCCGGCGCTCATCCGCTGGACGTCGCCCGGGACGATCACCGAGCCGTTCCCCATGTTGTCCTTGTGCTCGAGCTCGCCTTCGAGCACGTAGCTCAGGATCTCCATGTCCTTGTGGCCATGCGTGCCGAAGCCCTTGCCTGGCTGCACGCGGTCCTCGTTGATCACGCGGAGCGCGCCGAAGCCCATGTGCGCGGGATCGTGATAGTCGGCGAAGGAAAAGCTGTGATACGAGTCGAGCCAGCCGTGATCGGCGTGGCCGCGCTCCGAGGCTTTGCGCAGCGTCAGCATGCGAGGGATTCCGTGATGTCGGGCGCGTGCGGGACGACCGCGCCGCAGCAGGCTAATGATACGACGCCGCGCGGGCAGTGCAAACGGCTGGCGGCTAGAAGCTGATGAGGCAGCCGATGTACGTGGACACCCGGTTCGTCTGTGCCGCGTTCTGCAGGCCCTTGCCCGCCGAAAACAGCAGCTGGCTGTTCGGATGGATCTGAAAGAACCCGCCGACGGAAAACCCGGTGCTGGCGCCCTGTCCCGCGGTCTGCGGCGTCGAGTGGAAGACCTCGCCGCCAAGTGTCCAGCTCTCCGAGAGCTGATACTGTGCCTGCCACCCGAAGAACCAGTAGTTGCGGTTGCCGGGACCGTTGTTCACCCAGTAGCCGCCGCCGCCGTACGTCGTGAGCCGGTCCCAGCTCTTCAGCATCCACAGCGGCAGGAAGACCTGGCTGCCGCCGTTGCCGAGGCCGCGATCCGCATTTCCCGTCGGCAGGATGAAGTTCGGCACGAATCCGATCGCCGGCATCGTATCGGTCTCCGCGATGAACTGGTACTTGATGTCGATCTCGGTGTCGCCGTAGCCGCGCTGCGTACCCATGCCTGGCGGCGTGGCGAACGCGGCACTCAGGACAAGGTCGAGTTCGACGCTCTCGACCGCACCGTAGTGGATTTCGAGACCCGGCAGCGCGCCTGAACGGCCGGTGCCCGCCTTCGTCTGCGAATAGAACGGGAGCAGCTCGAAATGCCCGTGGTCGACGACGCCCGGATCGTCGGTGCGAAACGGCGCCCCCGCGATTGCGTCGCCGGCCACCAGAACCAGCGCCAGCAGCAGCCCACGGCAGCGCTCGTCGACGGCGATGCCCGCAAAGGAAGCGAACAAACGCCTCCGGTCCCCCACGACCGTCGGATCAGAGGCGGTAGGCTCGCTTTGCGAGACCATGGGCGAGCTCGGGCGCGAGCGCGAACGCCTCGTCCTCGTCGATGCGGTGCTCGAGCGCGAGCGTCGCGAGAAATCGGCAGTCGATCCTGCGCGCGACGTCGTGCCGCGCGGGAATCGACATGAACGCGCGCGTGTCATCGTTGAATCCGACCGTGTTTTGAAAGCCGGCGGTTTCCGTCGTCTGCTCGCGAAAGCGCAGCATCCCCTGCGGGCTGTCGTGGAACCACCAGGCCGGACCGAGCTTCAGCATGGGATAGTGCCCCGCCAGCGGGGCCAGCTCGCGCGCATAGACCGTTTCGTCGAGCGTGAACAGGATCACCGAGAGTCGGGATTCGTTGCCGAACCGGTCGAGCAGCGGCTTCAGCGCGCGCACGTAGTCGGTGCGCATCGGCATGTCGGCGCCCTTGTCGCGACCATAGTCGCGGAAGATGACGGGATTGTGATTGCGGAAGCTGCCGGGATGAATCTGCATCACGAGTCCGTCGTCGAGGCTCATCCGCGCCATCTCGGTCAGCATCTGGCCGCGGAACTGCTCCGCCTCGTCGGGACTCGCGGTGCCCGTCAGCGCGCGGTCCAGCAGCCGCTGGCACGCGGCTTCGCGCAGATCGCACGTCGTCGCCGTCGGATGGCCGTGATCGGTCGACGTCGCGCCCATCGACTTGAAGAAGGCGCGACGCTGCCGGTGTGCCGCGAGATAGCCGCGCCACGTCGATGTGTCTTCCTTCGTCAACGCGCCGAACGCGCGCACATTGTCGCGGAAGCCGTCGAACTCCGGGTCGACGACCGGGTCGGGCCGATAGGCGGTGACGACGCGGCCTTTCCAGCCGCTCGCGCGGATCTTCGCATGCTGCGCGAGTGCGTCGAGCGGTGATTCGGTCGTCGCCAGCACCTCGATGTTGAAGCGCTCGAACAGCGCGCGCGGACGGAACGCGGCATCGGCGAGGCAGCCGTTGATGCGGTCGAACACGCGGTCCGCCGATTCGGCAGTGAGCCGCTCGTCGATGCCGAACACCGTCGCGAACGCGTGGTCGAGCCAGAGCCGTGTCGGCGTGCCGTGAAAAAGATGATAGCGCTCGGCGAAGGTGTGCCAGATCCTGCGCGGATCCTGCTCGACCGGCGCGCCGTCGCGTCGAGGAATCCCGAGAGCTTCGAGCGGAACGCCCTGGCTGTAGAGCATCCGGAACACGTAATGGTCCGGCGTGATGAAGAGCGCGCTGGCGTTCGCGAACGGCATGTCGTCGGCAAACCACTGCGGATCGGTGTGCCCGTGCGGGCTCACGATCGGAAGATCCTTCACCGTCGCATAGAGCCTTCGCGCGAGATCGCGCGTCGCGGGATCGGGTGGGAACAGGCGGTCGGGATGGAGCACCAGCGGGATGCGCGCCATGATCGTTCAGCCTTCGCGGAGATGTTCGGAGATCGTCCTGCGCACGCCCGTGCGAAACAGCGCGACGACGTCGCGCGTGACTGCGGCACGGAATGAGGAATTGTCGGCGAGATCGCCGAACACTGCGCGGAGATCGAGAAAGCGTGCAGCGATTGCCGCGGGGTCGCCGGCCGCAGTTTGCGCGATCCGTTTGAATTCTCCGGCCAGCGGATCGGACACGGCAATGGCGGTGCCCGCTTCGTCAGTGCCGCTCGCATAGCGGATCCACCCGGCGACCGCAAGCGCCAGGTGCCGGAAGGGCGCGCCGCGCGCAATGCGGTCGCGTACGGTGCCGAGCAGGCGCTGCGGCAGCTTCTGCGAGCCATCCATGGCGATCTGCTGCGTCCGGTGCGGAAGCGCCGGATTGCGAAAGCGGGTCATCAGCTGCGCGCAGTACGCTGCGAGATCCACTCCGGGCGGGGCGACGAGCGTCGGCGCGATCTCGTCCGCCATCTGCCGCTGTATGAGTGCGGCGAGCGCGGGATCCGACGACGCCTGCCAGATGAATTCGTGACCGGCGAGGAAACCCAGGTAGGCGAGCGTCGAGTGGCTGCCGTTCAGGAGGCGCAGCTTCATTGTCTCGAACGGCGCGACGTCGGTGACGATCTGCGCGCCGTCGTCCTCCCAGGCGGGTCGCGGCCCGGCAAAGCGGTCCTCGATCACCCATTGCCGGAACGGCTCGAACACGACGGGTGCCGCGTCGGCGCATCCCGTGAGCCGCGTGGCGTCGGCGACATCGGCGGGCGTCGTCGCCGGAACGATCCGGTCGACCATCGTCGACGGAAACGTGACGTTGCGCTCGATCCATTCGGCGAGCGCGGGATCGGCGGCGCGTGCGAACGCCGTGACGATGCCCGCGACGACCTTGCCGTTGTGCGGGAGATTGTCGCAGCAGACGACGGACACCGGACCGCCCTTCGCGCGGCGGCGCGCATCGAGCGCCGCGACGATGAATCCGGGTGCGGAGGTCGCGGCGTCGAGCGCCGCGAGATCGCGGACGATGTCGGGATGGGCGAGATCGAGCGCACCGGTCGCCGGATCGTGGCAGTAGCCTTTTTCCGTGACCGTCAGCGTGACGACGTGCACGTTCCTGTCGGCACAGCGCGCGAGCACTGCCTCGCGCTCCGCGCCGAGAAAGAGCGCCTCGCGCAGGGCGCCCACGATGCGCGCGCGCGTCCCCGTCTGATCCTTTTCGAGCGCCGTGTAGAGGCCGTCCTGCGCGGCAAGCGAGCGCGTCGCGTGCGGCGTCTTGAGGCTGACGCCGCAGATGCCCCAGCGCGGGTCGCGCTCGAGCACCGCGTCCGTGTAGATCGCCTGGTGCGCGCGATGGAACGCGCCCAGCCCGAGGTGGACGATGCCGACCTGCACTGCTGCAACGTCATAGCCCGGGCGCGCCACGCGGTCCGGAACGCTTCCCAGCGTCGCAAGCGAGAGCGGCTCCATCCGTCAGGCGGCGCGCGGATGCTCTTTGACGCGGCTCACGAGTTGCGTCGGATTGACGAAGCGCAGCGCGATCAGGAGCCACGTCAGCGTAACCACCATGTAGATCATCGCCATCGCGTCGACCGACTGCGGCGCCCGCACGCCCGCGGCGAACACCGCGTAATAGAGCGCGACCACGAGTGTCTGCGAATCGGGGCCGGCGGTCAGGAACGTGAGCTCGAACATCGCGATCGTGCGCACCAGCACCAGCAGCGACGCCGCGAGGATCCCCGGCGCCAGGAGCGGCACCAGCACGTGCCAGAACATCCGCAGCGTGCTCGCGCCGAAGACGCGCGCCGCCGATTCCAGGTTGGGATCGATCTGCTCGATGAACGGCGTCATCACGAGGATCACGAACGGCGCCGCGGGAATGAGGTTGGCGAGAATCACGCCGTAGATCGTGCCGGCGAGCTGCACCTTGTAGAGGACCGTCGCTAGCGGAATGCCATACGTGATCGGCGGCACCATCAGCGGCAGCAGAAAGAGGAGCAGCAGCGCGCGCTTGCCCGGAAAGTCGCGCCGCGCGAGCGCGTAGGCGGCCGGGACGCCGATCAGCAGCGCGAGAAAGACCACCGCGAACACCACCTCGACGGTGACCCACAGCACGCTGTCGAGCTGGAACTCCTTCCACGCCGACGTGTACCACGACGCCGTCCATCCGTTCGGCAGCCACGTTCCCAGCCAGCGCTTTGCGAACGAGCTCGTCGCGACTGCGCCGATCATGAGGCCGATGTTGATGACGAACACGATCATCAGGCCCCACAGGAAGCCGCTCCAGGCGGTTTCCAGCCAGCGCTTGGCGATGCGCGGGGAAGCGGTGTCGCTCATCCCTTTCCTCCGACAACCGGCCCGCGATAGAAGAGATTGCGCAGCATCAGCACCGCCGCGACGATGAGAAGCTGGACGAATCCCATGATCATCGCGATCGCCGACGCGAGCGAATAGTCGTACTGCTCGAACGCGGCCTCGTAGGCGGCGATCGAGATCACGCGCGTGGGACCAGCGGGCGAGCCCAGCAGCACCGCGGACGGGAACACGGAGAACGCCTGCACGAACGCAAGGCAGAAGCACATCGCGAGCCCGGGTGCCAGGAGCGGCAGGTAGATGTGGCGGAACTGCGCTCCCGGCGGTGCGCCCAGCGTCGCCGCGGCGCGCGCGAGTCCCGGGTCGATGCCGGTGATATAGGACAGAATCAGCAGGAACGCGAACGGGAACCCGGACACGACGAGCGACAGCAGCACGCCGGTGTAGTTGTGTGTGAGCCGGATCGGACCGTCGTAGAGCTGGATCAGCTGCAGGAACTGCGACAGCCATCCCTTGGGTCCGAAATACGTCAGCATCCCCTCCGCGATCAGCACGGTGCCGAGCGTGATCGGGATCACGAGCACCGTCGTGATCGCGCGCTGGTACGGCGACTTGACGCGCATCTTGAACGCGATCGGCAGCGCGATGCCGACGTTGATGATGGTGACCGGCAGCGCGAGACGCAGCGTGGTCCAGATCGTCGGCCACAGGTTGTCGGTGGTGAAGAACTTCTGGTAGTTCGCGAGCGCGCCGCCCTTGTCCGGGTTGAACGACAGCGCGAGTCCGTAAAGGAACGGGTAGACGAAAAGCAGCAGCATGAATGCCGCGCCCGGCACGATCAGGAGGAGCGTGCGGTCGAACGCGGGTCGTGCAAGAGGTGCCGCAGCGGCCATCTGCGTCTCAGCCCGCCGGGTACACGAGCGCACGCTCGACCGGCACGTGCACACGCAGGGTGTCACCGACTGCCACTCTCGCCGTCGTGCGCACGTGCAGCCGGCTGCCGTCGGCGGCGACGAAGTCGACCAGCGAATCGCGCCCGCAGTACTCGACGTTGTCGACGGTGCCGGTGAGCGTGTTCATGCCATCGGGGCCGTCGCCGACGAGAATTTCCTCCGGCCGCATGGCGACCGACGCGCTCGCGCCGGCGAGCGGCTGCTTCTTCACGCCCGTGAGGCGCAGCCCCGACCCGGCGAGCGTTGCGTGCCCGGCTTCGTCGCGCTCGACGGGTAGCGTGATCACGTTGCGATAGCCCATGAAGCGGGCGACGCCGAGTGTCGCCGGCTGCGCGTACACGTCGGCCGGCGGCGCCACCTGCTGGACGACGCCCGCCTCCATGACGACGATGCGGTCGGCGAGCGAGAGCGCCTCGTCCTGGTCGTGCGTGACGTAGATCGTCGTCCGGTCGAGCTCGCGATGGATGCGGCGGATCTCCGAGCGCGTCTCGAGGCGAAGCTTCGCGTCGAGGTTTGACAGCGGCTCGTCCATCAGGATGAGCGGCGGCTCGATCACGATGGCGCGCGCGATGGCGACGCGCTGCTGCTGGCCGCCGGAGAGCTGGCCCGGCAGCTTCGACTCCTGGCCGGTGAGCTGCACGAGCCTCAGCGCACGGGCGACGCGCGTGTCGATTTCGCTCGCGCCGACACCGCGCATCTTGAGCCCGAACCCGACGTTGCGCGCGACGCTCATGTGCGGGAACAGCGCGTAATTCTGGAACACCATCCCGAAGCCGCGCTTCTCCGGCGGCAGCGTGTCGATGCGGGTGGCGTCGAGGCAGATCGTGCCATCGGACAGCGGCATCAGCCCGGCGATGCAGTTGAGCGCCGTCGATTTGCCGCAGCCCGACGGTCCGAGCAGCGCGATGAACTCGCCGCGACGGATCGTCAGCGTCATGTCGGTCAGCGCGTTGAACGCCTTGCCGGCGGCACCTGCGAAGCGGCGGGTCACGCGATCGAGCCGCAGCTCCTTGAAATCGTTTGTCATGAAATGGAACGCTGTGGTCATGGGCGCGTCGCTCCCGCGACGGCGGGAACCCAGTGACTCTCGGCTGAAAGCCACTGGATCCCCGCCCGCGCGGGGATGACGCTGACGGTTCCGGTCGCCGCGAGGCTTCGCCTCCAGCGCCCGGGCCGGTGCGTCACTTCGTCTTTTGGGCGCCCACCTGCTGGTCCCAGATCCGGAACGCCTCGACCTGCGCCGAGGGCGGCAGCGATTGCGTATGCGGGAATTCGGTAAGCCACTTCTCGTATTCCGGCCGGCCGTATTCCTTGATCGCATCCTGGCTCGCCTGCGGCGCCATCGACAGCGGAACGTTCTTCACCGCGGGACCCGGGTAGAAATACCCCTTGTCGTACGTGTACGCCTGCGCTTCCGGCGTGAGCAGGAACGCCATCAGATCGAGCACCACGGCGATCTTTTCGGGCGGCACGCCCTTCGGGATCACCATGTAGTGCGCATCGTTCACCCATGTCATGCCCTTGAACGGCACGACCTTGAACTCCTTCGGCACGATGCCCAGCACGCGCGGATTGATGTCCCAGCCCGTCATCGTGATCGTGATGTCGCGCGAGCCCTCACCCAGCTCCTTCATCACGGCGCCGGTTCCCGTCGGGTAGTACTCGATGCAGCTGTTCAAGTCCTTGAGGTAGGCCCAGGTCTTCTCCCAGCCGTTGACGGGGTCCTTCGGATTCTTGTCGCCCAGGATGTACGGCAGTCCCATGATGAACGTGCGTCCCGGGCCGGAGTTCGCCGGGCGCGCATAGATCAGCTTGTTCGGGTTGGCCTTGCACCACGCGAGCAGCTCGGCGGGCGTCGTCGGGGGCTGCTTGACCTTCGCCGGGTTGTATTCGACGAGCGGGCCGGCGGGCATGAACACGACCTCGATGCCCTGGTCCATTGCGAGCTCCTGCATCTTCGCGGCCGCAGGCTGGTAATTGGCGACGAGGTTCGGGAACTTGGCCGAGTATTCGGGCAAGAGCTTGATGAGGAGCCCCTGCTCGATGCCGGCGGCGAGGAAGTCGGTCCCCGTCATCACGAGATCGATGTCGGAGCGCCCCGCGCCCTGCATCGCCTTCAGCTTGCCGGGAAGCTCCGGTGCCGGCGCCTTGGTGAAGTTGAACTTGGCGACGAGATTCGGATTCTTCTTGGCATAGGCCTCGATTGCGTCCTGCGTCAGCGCGAGGTTGCCCGCGACGTCGACGATGTTGATCGTCACGGGCGCCTTCGGCAGCGCCGGCACATCGGCCACCGCGGCCGGTGCGACGCCCACGCCGGCGGCGAAGGCCAATCCTGCGATCGCGGTGCGCACGAACGTGCGGCGCGACGCGTCCATCCATTGTCGATCTGTTGTCATGTCTCTTTCCTCTCCTCGTAGAGCCAGCGTGTGCGACACCGTCCGAAGCATTCCACTCACTGCAGCGGACCCCTTTCGGCGGCCCGTCGATTCCTTGTCGTCATGCCGCGGCGCGGACGCGCTTCGCGCCCGCGCCTGCATTCCTGTTGGCGCCCTCGTCGTCGCGCTGGAACTCGCGCTCCACGCGCGCGAGGTGCCGGTGCATCGCATTGCGCGCCAGCGCCGGGTCGCGCGCGGCGACGCCCTTCAATATGGCCGCGTGGTCGCGCAGCGTCTTCAGGGCGAGCTCGCGGGTGTGAAAGTGCTGCTGCGTGCGCCGCCACATCTCGGCACGCTGGTTCCAGAGTTCCTCGACGACGCGGATCAGCGCGCCGTTGCCGGTGGCGCGCGCGAGGCCCACGTGGAATGCGCGGTCGGTTTCCTCGCGCACCGTGAAGTCGTCGAGATGCGCCTCCATCCGGGCGATGCATTCGCCGAGCGCCGTGAGCTGCGTTGCCGACGACTTCCTGGCGGCCAGCGCCGCGATCTCGCCTTCCACCAGCTTGCGCGCCGCCAGAAGCTCGAACGGTCCGGGACCGGCGTCGCCGGCGTCCGGCAGGCGTGACGCGTGGCTGGTCACGAAGATGCCGGTGCCGACGCGCACGTCGACGCGGCCGGCAATCTCGAGCGAAATGATCGCTTCGCGCACCGACGTGCGTGACACGCCGAGCAGTGCCGCGAGCTCGCGCTCCGCGGGCAGCCTCGACCCCACCGGGAACTCGCCGCTCTCGATGAGCGCAGCGATCTGTCCGGCAATCTGCCGGTAGAGCCGCAAGGGCTCGACCGCCTGGAACGGCACGGGGACTCCTCCTGTCGCGGCGCGGTCTTGGCACCGCCGCATGGCCTGCGACGAATGATGCCGCGCTTTTTCCGGCGCGCGGTCTGATCTCGCGCAACTTTAATGCGCGCCCGGACGCCGGTCAAGTGGCCCAACCACCGGACCAAACGGGGTCGGCGACCGTTCAGCGCGGCGCGACGTAGTGCCCGGACTTGCCGCCCGACTTCTCGATGAGGCGCACGCGCTCGATCCGCATCCCGCGATCGGCCGACTTGCACATGTCGTAGATGGTGATGAGTCCGATGCTCGCTGCCGTGAGCGCCTCGATCTCGACACCGGTGCGCGCAATCGTCTCCGCCGTGACCTCGATTTCGACCGCGGCGCCGCGGACGTCGATGGCGAAGGCGACCTCGACGCGCGAAAGCGGCAGCGGATGGCAGAGCGGGATGAGATCGGACGCGCGCTTCGCCGCCTGGATCGCTGCAATGCGCGCGATGCCCAGCACGTCGCCTTTCTTCGCACCGCCGGACCGGATCAGCGCGAGCGTTTCCGGCTGCATCACGATGCGTCCGCCGGCGCGCGCGACGCGATGGGTGACGGCCTTTTCCCCGACGTCCACCATGTGCGCCTGACCGGCCGCATCGAAATGGGTAAAATGCGAGTTGGCGGGCTTTCGCGCCGACGGCGCGCGTTTCGGTGGCGCCGCCGCAGCGGCCCCGACGGAATTCGATCCGGCACCTCGTGTGCGCGCCAAAACGAGCCTCCCCACGTGAACTTCGGCAAGCGTTTTGCATCTTAGCACCAGAGTTTCAGCAGGCCCGCCCTCCCATGCTCCGCCATGCCCTCCGCCCGCGCCGATCTGCGTCGACCTTCCGGCGCGTCGTGTCCGCCTTCGCCGCCGCGGCGCTCCTCGCGCAGCCCGTTGCACCCGCGCTCCTGGGAACGGGCACCGCCATCGCGCAAACGAAGCCGCCGGACGTCGTTCCCTCACCGCCGCCGTACCTTCCAGTGTACGGTCAGGTACCGGGTCCGGACGTCGTGCCGCCATTGCCGCCGGATCTCGCGCCCGCAGTGCCTCAGCTGGAGATGGCCAACGTGCAGACGTCGCTGCCCGACCTCGGCGACGAGTCGTTTGCGCTGGTTTCACCGGCCCAGGAGCGAAAGCTCGGCGAGATGGTGGCGCGGCAGATCCGCGGCTCGGGTGGGTACCTCGACGACCCAGAGGTGAACGACTACCTCAACGAGCTCGGCCACCGACTCGTCGCGGCAAGGCCCGACAGCCCCTGGGACTTCGAGTTCTCCGCAATGGCCGACCCTGTGGTCAACGCCTTCGCGGTCCCCGGCGGCTTTGTCTTCGTCAACGTCGGCCTGATCCTGATGACGCAGACCGAATCGGAGCTGGCCTCGGTGCTCGCCCACGAGATCACGCACGTCACGCAGCATCACTATGTCCGCAATCTCTCGGCGCAGAAGAACGCCGTCATCCTGCAAATCGCTGCGATGCTGGTCGCCATCGCCGCGGCAACGAAGGGCGGCAGTCAGGGCGGCCAGGTGGCGAGCGCGGCGATGGCGACGGCGCAGGGCATGGCCATCCAGAGCCAGCTCAACTACACGCGGCAGAACGAATACGAGGCCGACCGGATCGGTTTCCAGCGGCTCTACGCGGCGGGCTACGACACCACAGCGATGGCGGCGATGTTCCAGCGGCTGCTGAAGCAAAGCCGCTTTTCGGACGGCAACGCACCGGGGTACCTGCGCACGCACCCGGTGACCACGGAGCGGATCGCCGACGCGCAGGCGCGTGCTGAGCAGGAACCCTATCGCCAGGTGCCCGACACGCTGGACTTCCAGATGGTGCGCGCGCTGCTGCGAAGCTATCAGGGCACACCGCGCGAAGCGGTGCAGTTCTTCGATGCGGCGATTGCCGACAAGAAGTTCAACAACGAAGTCGCGGTGCGTTACGGCCTCGTCGCCTCGCTGCTCCGCGCAAACAACCTGAAGCGCGCCAAGGTCGAACTCGCGACGCTCGAAAAGACGGCGCCCCCGCACCCGATGATCGAAGCGATAGCAGTCCATGTCTACATGGAAAGCGGCGACCTCGACGTTGCGCTGAAGCGCGCCGACGCAGCGCTGGTTCGATATCCCAACAAACTGCAGCTCATCAGCGACTATCCCGAGGTGCTGCTGCGCCAGGGCCGGCCGGCGGACGCCGCCAAGTTTCTCGAGACGGAGCTGGTGCGTTTCCCGACCAATGGTCCACTGCACGGCATCGCAGCGCGCGCGTACGGCGAGCTCGGCCAGAAGACGCAGCAGCACCGGCATCAGGCCGAACTCTATGCGTGGCAGGGTGACCTCAAGGGCGCCATCACGCAGCTCGAGCTCGCCACCAAGGCCAACGACGGCGACTTCTACCAGTACTCGGTCGTCGAAACGCGCCTGCGCGCACTGCGCCTCGACCTAGAGGACGAGAAGGCGTTCGCCAAGAACGGCTGATCGCCGTACGCCGTTCCCGCAGGTTCGCGTCGCGACGACGCGCCGATCCCGCACTCCCTCCCCATTCGACAATGGGCCGGCGCGACCGCCGTTCGTCGGATGCGCGCGAAACCTGTCGACATCGACAGGTGAAAAGCCGTCGCGCCGCGCCTACCGTGTCGCAACGCCATGCCGACGCATGGCGCCGAAACCCACCGCGCTCCGACGCCGAGCGGAGCGCCTCAACACGGGAGGAAAAAATGAAAATCCTCGTGATCGACGATCACCCGCTGATACTGGACGCGCTGGCGCAGCTGCTGCCGCAGCTCGGGTCCGGAATCGAAGTGCGCGGCGCCTGCGACGCCGCCGCAGCCACCGGCATCCTCGACAACGAGCCCGACGTCGCGCTCGTGCTGCTCGATCTCGCGCTGCCCGGCACGCGCGGGCTCGATCTCCTCGCGGATCTGATGCTCGACTATCCCGGCGTTCCGATCGTCGTGCTGTCGGCCACGCACGACATGTCGACCGTCAACGCTGCGCTCGGCGCCGGCGCCCGCGGGTTCGTGCCGAAGACCGCGGATCCCGCGATCCTGCTCGACGCCATCCGGCAGGTGCGCGACGGCGGCGCGTACCGCACCGGCGACGTGACGCAGGCACCCGATCGCGACGGCGTGCACATCCATCCGGACGAGCTGGGGCTCACCGCGCGCCAGGCGGACGTGCTGAAGCTCCTGGTGCAGGGCAAGCCGAACAAGCTCATCTGCCGCGACCTCAAGCTCTCCGAAGGCACGGTGAAGGTCCACATCAGCGCGATCCTGAAGGCGCTCAACGTGAGCTCGCGCACGCAGGCAGTCGCGTCGCTCGCGCGCCGCGGCATCAGCGTCGAGACGCTGTCGACGCGGCACTAGGCGAGCGGTCATGGCCGGCGTTGCGTCGATCGCGTCGCCGCTGCTCGCGCGCGCACGCGCCGACCAGGTTGCGACGCTGTACCGGTCGTGGCACCGGACCACGCTCTCGATGACGCTGGGCGCGCTGATCCTGTGCCTCGTGCTGTGGGAGCAGGAGTCGGCCGTCGCGATGACGCTCTGGTTCGGCGCGATTCTCGCGAACCAGGCGTGGCGCGGCCTCCTTGCGCGGGCGTATCACCGCGCCGCGCCCTCCGTCGCGGAGGCGCCGCGCTGGGGCCACTACTGGTCGGTCGGCGCGACGCTCGCCGGCGCACTCTGGGGAGTCGCCGCGATCGCGATGTTCCCGGCGTCACCGCCGCACCAGGCGCTGCTCATCGTGTGCCTGTTCAGCGTGATCCTCGGCGGGCTCAACCTCACTGCCGTCTACACGCCGTCGTTCCTCGGCTTCGTGCTGGCCGCGCTCGTCCCGCTGATTGCGCGGGTCGCGCTGGAAGGCGGACAGGTGCATCTCTTCACTGCGCTGGTGCTCCTCGTCGTGCTGGGCTTTGTGCTCGGCTTCGGCCGCCAGCTGAACCACGTCCTGACGCTCTCGCTCGCGATGCGCCACGAGAACGTCGACCTGATCGACGAGCTCAAGATCGAGACGCAGCTCGCGGAATCCGCGCGCGCCGCCGCGGAGACCGCGAACCGGGCGAAAAGCCAGTTTCTCGCCGCGGCGAGCCACGACCTGCGCCAGCCGCTGCATGCGATCGGGCTCTTCGCCGCCGCGCTCGCGGCGCGGGCGCGTGATCCCGACGTCGCGCCGCTGATCGCCAACATCCACGCCTCCATCGAGGCGCTCGAAGGACTGTTCGCGCAGCTGCTCGACCTGTCCCGGCTGGAGACCGGCGCACTGCATCCGCAGCTCGAAGACGTCGCGCTGGAGCCGCTGCTCGCGCGGATCTGCGCCGATTTCGCGCCGCAGGCGGCGGCGCACGGTCTCGTGCTCCGCGCAGTCCGGACGTCGGCGGTCGTCGCCACCGATCCGCTGCTGCTCGAGCGCATCCTGCGCAACCTGATCGCCAATGCACTGCGCTACACACGGCACGGCGGAGTGGTCGTCGGCGTGCGCCGCAGCGGCGGAAGAATCCGCATCGACGTCATCGATTCCGGCGTCGGCATCGCGGCCACGGACCATCAGCGCATCTTTGACGAATTCGTCCAGCTCGGGCCCTCGCCGCACCGGCATGCGGCCGGCCGAGGACTGGGCCTCGGGCTTGCGATCGTGCGGCGCCTCTCCGCGCTGCTCGATCATAGGCTCGACGTCGTGTCGGCACCGGGTGCCGGCTCGCGCTTCTCGGTGCTCGTTCCGCGCTGCACGCGGCGACCGTTGCCGCGCGTGCGCACTGTGCCCTTTGCGCCTTCGGCCGCACCGATTCGCGCTTCCGCATTTGCCGGACGCAGCGTCGTCGTCATCGACGACGACCCGGCAATCGTGACCGCCATGGAGGCGCTGTTCACGTCGTGGGGCGCGCGCGTCGCGGCAGGCGCGAACGCCTTTGCGGCGCTGGAAGCGCAGCGCGGGGCCGACATCGATCTCATCGTTGCGGACCTGCGTCTCGCCAACGGCGCATCGGGCATCGATGCGGTCGCGGCGATTCGCGCCGCGCAGGGCGGCCCGGTGCCCGCGCTCATCGTGTCCGGCGACACCGGCGAATCCGCACGGGAGGAATCCTCCGCCGCCGGCATCATGCTGCTGTCGAAGCCGGTGATTGCGACAGCATTGCGCAGCGCGGCCGAAGACGCCCTCGCCTCCTTGCCGGCGCAGCGTGCGCGTTGCACGAGCGCGGCGTGACCGGGGCGCTCGCTCGACGGCCAACGCGGCAAAAAAAGCCCGGCGCAGTGCGCCGGGCGGATTCTCGGCCTGCGATCCGCGCGCATCCGACCGGAGAGACGGCCGCGCGCGGAGTGCCGATGCTGCGGTCAGGTACGGTCAGCCACCCGTCGAATTGTTCTGCATCATCTTCTGCTGGATCGATTGCATCTTGGCGAGGTGCTGCTGGATGATGCCCTTGACGACGGCCTTCTGCTCCAGCGTGAACGTCGCGTACAGCGCGAGCCAGGAATCGCGGACCTGGTGCCGGACGGCCTGCATCTGCTGCTGCGCTGCGTCACCCGCCGCGGCGACGGCGGCAAGGTCCGGCTCCGGCTTCGCGAGCTCGGCCGCCAGCGCGCTCTTCACGCCCTCCATCTGCGAGCGCCCGCCCGCGAATGCCGCCTTGGTCTGCGCGACGTTGTTCGCGAACATCTGCTGCTGCGATGAATTGAGGTTGAGCTGCGCCTGCGCGCTCTCGATGACGCGGCCCAGATGATCGCCGAACGAACCGGACATCGGTCCCGCGTGATGGGCCGGCTGGGCGGACGCGGGCGCGGCGACGAGCGCCAGCGTCAGCGCGGCGGCTGAGGCCGCCAGGAGGTTGCGATAGGTCCGTTCCATGATGAATCCTTTCCTGTCGTTGAAGTCGGCGCCGCGATCGATTCTCGGCCCCTGACCCTTCGACCCGATTATCCCCGTCCGTTCCTCCTGCGGTGCTTTCCTTTGCAACCGGACGTTGCGTGCACCGTGCAGCGTTACAATCGGTTACAACCGCGAGTCCCGGTGACCCGGCGCGGATCG